>Ga0209162_1000931_pt1 | contig 30460 bp, 32 predicted proteins | sample YNPNPMetaG_FD_187121 | JGI IMG/M metagenome (GOLD analysis project Ga0209162, IMG submission 187121) | Anoxygenic and chlorotrophic microbial mat microbial communities from Yellowstone National Park, USA - YNP NP MetaG (SPAdes) (version 2) ...
CCCCCGCCCGTTCTGCTCCCGCCGGGTCTGTGACCCGGCGGCCCCTGGCGGGGGTCACAGACCCCCGCCCGTCCTGCTCCCGCCGGGTCTGTGACCCGGCGGCCCCTGGCGGGGGTCACAGACCCCCGCCGAGCAATGAATGTTCCTGCGCCGAGCAATGAATGTTCCTGCGCCGAGCAATGAATGTTCCTGCGCCGAGCAATGGGGCGCCCCGCGCCGGCGTTCTGCTACGAACACCCCCTTCTCGCCCAGGTTTGCGCAGACTGTGACTTGAGGTACAATCATACCATTCCTGATTTTTCGCCACAGGAGGGAGCCATGCGCATTGTTGTCGATGCGATGGGGGCGGACCGCCGCCCCGAACCGGATGTCGCCGGGGCGGTGCTGGCGGCGCGCGAGTGGGGCGACCAGATTGTCCTGGTCGGACCGGAGGATGTGGTCAAAGCGGAACTGGCTCGACACGAGACAGCCGGTCTGTCCATCACCGTTGTCCACGCCCCGCAGACGATCGAGATGCACGAGCACACGGACGCGGTGAAGCAAAAGCGCGACGCCTCGATCCGCGTTGGCATGCGGCTGGTGCGGGATGGGCAGGCTGATGCCTTCGTCTCTGCCGGGAACACGGCTGCGGTGCTGGCCTCGGCCCTCTTCGACCTGGGCCGCCTCCGCCGTGGCCCGGCGCGCGTCCGCCGGCCGGCCCTGGCGACCATCTACCCCGTTGCCGAAAACCCCGTCCTCCTGCTCGACAACGGCGCCACCGCTGATTGCCGCGTCGAGGACCTCTATCAGTTTGCGCGGATGGGCGCTGCCTATGTCGAAAAGGTATGGGGCATCCCCAATCCCCGCGTGGCTCTGCTCTCCAATGGCGAGGAGGCGGACAAGGGCAACATGCTGGTGCGGGACGCGTTTGCCTTCCTGCAGCAGAGCGAGCTGAACTTTGTGGGCAACGTCGAGCCGAAAGAAGTGACCCGCGGGATGACGGATATCGTCCTGACCGACGGCTTTACCGGCAACATTATGCTCAAGACGACCGAGGCGACGGCCTCCTTCCTGATGCGCCATCTCAAGCGCGAGCTGACGGCTGGAGCGCTCAACAAGGTTGCCCTGGCGTTGTTGGTGCCGGGGCTGCTGGCGATGGTGCCGGGATTGCTGCTGCTCTCACCTGCCCTGCGGCGCATCGCCCGGCGGCTCGACTATGCCGAATACGGCGGGGCGTTGCTATTGGGCGTGAATGGTGTTGTCATTATCGGACATGGGCGCTCGAACGCCAAGGCGGTCAAGAACGCCGTGCGGCAGGCGCGCCGCGCCGTCGAGAACAATGTGCTGGAGGTCATTCGTTCCAGCATTGTCGAAGGATCAGAAAGGGGAGAGGATGAATCGTAGGCGTGTTGTGATCACGGGCGTGGGGGCGGTGACGCCGCTGGCCCTTACGGCGGAGGAGACGTGGCAGGGTCTGTTGGCAGGGCGTTCCGGCATTGCCCGCATCACCCAGTTCGATGCCTCTGGCTTGCCCGTGCAGATCGCGGGCGAAGTCAAGGGTTTCGACCCCAAGAACTATATGTCGTTCAAAGAAGCGCGGCGTATGTCGCGGGCCACGCATCTGGCGGTGGCCGCGGCGCAGGAAGCGGTCGCTGCCGCCGGACTGAAGCCGCCGCTGGGCGAACGGGCCGGCGTGCTGATCGGCACGGCGGTGGGCGGCATGGAATGGCTGCTCGAACAATATATCGTCTATGCGGAACATGGCCTGTCGCGGGTCAATCCTTTTGCCATCCCGGCGGCGCTGCCCAACATGCCCTCGCACCACGTCAGTATGTGGGCGCAGGCGCTGGGGCCCATCAGCGCCATCTCTACGGCCTGCGCCACGGGCACGCAGGCGGTGGGTGAGGCGGTCGAGTTCATTCGCCGCGGCGCTGCGGACGTGATGATCTCTGGCGGAGTAGAGGGGTTCATCCAACTGGTTGCCGTTGGCGGCTTTTGCGCCATGCGCGCCCTGGCGGTATGCAACGACGAGCCGGAACGGGCCAGCCGCCCCTTCGACGCCACGCGGGATGGCTTTGTCTACTCCGAGGGTTGTGGTATCGTGGTGCTGGAGAGCCTGGAGCACGCTCAGGCGCGCGGCGCGCCCATTCTGGCCGAGGTGCTGGGGCATGCTTCGTCGTCGGATGGCTTTCACGTGGCCCAGCCTGACCCGGAGGGGCGCGGCGCCAGCCGGGCGATGAGGTGGGCGCTGGAAGACGCCGCCGTCACGCCGCAGCAGATCGACTATGTCAACGCCCACGGCGCGGCAACCCCGCTGGGGGATGTTGCCGAGACGAAGGCGATCAAGAACGTGTTTGGCGAGTATGCCTACAAGGTGCCGATCAGCTCGACCAAGTCGATGATCGGCCACGCCATGGGCGGCGCTGGAGCGATCGAAGCGGTGGCATGTGTATTGACCATCCGCGACCAGGTGATCCACCCGACGATCAACCTGGAGCACCCCGACCCCGAGTGCGATCTGGATTACGTGCCAGGAAAGGCACGTCCGGCGCGGGTGCGGTTGACGCTGTCCAATTCCTTCGGCCTGGGTGGGCAGAACGCCTGCCTGGTGCTGGGTCAGTTCGAGGGCTGAGATGCGCATCGTTGCCAATGAAAAGGGAATCGCCTGGCGGGCGACGGTGGGCAAGTACGCCACCCTGGCCGGCCTGGGGGTGTTGCTGCTGGCCTTTATCCTCTCGCTCAGGCCAACCGCTTCGCTTCTGTTGATGCAGGTTGGGCTGATGGCGGCAATGATCCTGGGCGTTATGCTCTCGTTCATCGGCGGCTATTACGGCGAGCGTTTTGCCGGCCCGTTGGCCCATCACCTCAAGGTGCGCGAGGCGCTCAAGGGCGGCTTTGACCGGCGCTATGTGCTCTATCAATACGTCCTGCCTGCTCCCCATGTCCTGTTGGGCCCGGACGGCCTGACAGTGTTCCTGGTCAAGTCGCAGGGCGGCAAGATCGCCTATCGGGACGGCAGGTGGAGGCATCAGATGCGGGGGCTTTTTCTGCGCCGGCTGGCGGGGCAGGAGGCTCTCGGCGAGCCGCATCTCGACCTCCAGGTGTTTATGGATCGGATGAAGCGCTATCTGGCAAAGCGCCTGCCGGGGGTGGAAGTGCCGATCCAGGGGGCGATTCTGTTCGTCAATCCTGCCGCCGAACTGGATATTGACGAATCGCCGCTGCCGGCGTTCTATGGGAAAAAGGTGCGTAGCTGGCTGCGCGGCCCTGGCGAGCGCCGCAAGCTCCCTGGCGAGGTGTACCGGCAGTTGGAAAAGGTGCTGGGCGGCTCTTTTGCCGAAGCCAGCGAGGACGAATAGGCCTGACAGATTTGTAGGGCGGGCTTGAAAGCCCGCCCTACCATTTTCTTGCAGAGGCTTACCCGCCCATTTCCTTGAGCCTGGCTTCCCACTTGCTGTAGAGGCGGTTGTAGGCCTCTTCGCTGATCTCGCCCTTGGCCAGCCGCAGGTCCAGGTTGTCCAGCAGGGCCCGGATGTCGGCGGCGGTCTGCGGTGTGGCGGGGGCAGCCGCCGCTGGCGCTGCAGGCGCTTCCTGGGGCGGCCGCTGCTGCATGGCCTGGCTCATCATCTGGGCCATAGCTATGCCCATGCCCGCTCCAGCGCCCAGTCCTACGCCAGCGCCGGTCATCGTGCCGGCCTCGCCCTGCTGCTGAGCGGCGTCGCGCATGGCGCGGGCGGCCTGGAACTGCATGTAGGCGCTCATATCGCCGATGGCGCCCATCGCCGCTGCCTCGTCGATGGCCTTGGCCGTCTCTTCGGTCGGGCTGATCGACTCGACATAGACGCCGGTCAGGTTGATGCCGCGCGCCGTAAAGTCGTCGGCAGCCTTGGCCCGTACGCCAGAACCCAGCTCCTCGATCATCGCCGGGATGTCCAGGATCGAGCGGCCCATTTCGCCCAGCAGGTCGGTCAGCTTGCTGATGATGATGCTGCGCAGGAACTTTTCGACGTCGACAGTGCGGTACAGCCGCTGGGTGCCGACGATCTTGTTGACGAACAACTGCGGATCGGCGATCTGCATGGCGAACGTGCCAAAGGCGCGCAGGCGGGCCATGCGCAGCACCGGGTCGCGGACGGTGATCGGCTCCGGCGTGCCCCACTTCATGTCGAGGAACTCGCGCGTGGTGACAAAGTAGACCTCGGCTTTGAAGGGGGTCTGCTCCGAAAAGAGGTGCCTGCCAACGAATTCGATCAGGTAGGGAATGTTTGCGGTGGTAATGGTGTGGCGACCAGGGCCAAAGACATCGAGCGCCTTGCCGTCGCGGAAAAAGACCGCTGCCTGGCTCTCGCGGACGATGACCTGAGAACCGATGCGGAAATCACCAGCTCCGCGCTCGGGGAAACGATGGACGATCTCGAGCGCGCCCTCGTCCATGAACTCGATAATGTCAAAAATCCGTGCCATTTTTCTTCCTCCTCATACTGTCTGAGAGCCAGGGCTAAACTGCGCCCAGGATGACCTGCTCGCGCCCGTCAAAGGTCGTGTTGGCCTCGGCGCAGATGCTCAGCACCTGGCGGACGGCCTCGGCCAGTCCTTCGCCGCCGACGATGGAGGTCTCCAGGTTGTTCAGCGCGTCCGAGAGCCGCTCGGCATAGCTCAGCAACTGCTGGTCGAAATCGTACAGCCGGTCCAGATCGTCTTCCTTCACCCGCACGGCGTCGAAGAGGCCGGCGTAGCCGTAGGATGCCTTCTGCACGCGGTCGATAAAGGTCTGGAGCTTGACCGTGGCGTTGCCCATTTCGTCCAGATACTCGAAGCGGCCAGCGCTGATGAGCTGCTTCTGCAGGTCGTCCATGCGCTGACGCTGCGCGGCCATCTGGGTGGCGATCGTCTCGCGCAGGAGCTTGTCCGACTCGCGGCGCATCTCCTTTTCTTTGTAGCCCTTGTACCCTGGGATTTTGCCAATCAGCTTCTCCAACCAGGAGCGCTCATCGCTTACCCTATCGTATAGATCACTCATCGTATTCCCTCCTCTGATCGTTATACTCGCGGTTCCTTGCCCGCACGTCTGCATTATAAGGCAAGTTGACGGGAAAGGAAAGCGCCCAGGCGGACAACGAGCTGACGCATGACTGACGGTTTGACTGCCGAGAACGGCGGAGCCGCCGAGAAAACCCAAAAACTCTGCGTTCTCGGCAGTCCGGTGCCCCTGCGGTTCAATCCGCCAGGTCGTGGGCGATTTCCAGGTCGCCGCTCAGGCCAAAGTCAGACGGGGTTTTATGGATCTCTGGCGGCTGAACGTGCGCCTCGACCATATCGACCGAGTCGGTGACGGCCAACTGCTCGAAGAGGAAGCCGAACTGGGCTTCCAGATCCTGGCCGATGGCGGCGCGCACGTCCTCCGGCATCTCCCAGAGCGCCCGTTTGAAGGGCCCCAGCCCCCGCTTGCGGCTGTTGTAGTAGAACTGCTCCTCGGTCTGTCCCTCTTTCCACTCGTTGGCGTGGTGCTCTTTCAGATAGGCATAGATGGTGGCTTTGAGCCCGGCAGGGAAGAGCGGGTGGTCATAGACCAGGTTCTGGAAGCCGGTGGCCAGGTGTACCTCGCAGGCGTTGGCCTCGGCGAACTTGTGGAAGGCCTCGGGCGGGAGGGTGGAGGCGCCGTGTTGCACCGCGCCGGCCATGCCATACTCCTCGCGGCCGATGTAGCCCAGCCTTTGCAGCACGTCGAAATCGATCTTGACGCGGGCCAGCGTGCCGTCGGGCAGGACGACGCCGCCGTGCGAGGTGCCGGTCTGGATGCTCAGCTTGCTCAGGCCGGCCATGCCCGGCGGCAGGGAGGCGTTGTAGCCGTCCATAAAGGCGCGCAGCTCCTCCTCGGTCGAGTTCTTGCCGCCGACCTCGCCGATCTCCCCGCCGACGGAGATGGTCACAGCAGGCGGCTCCAGGCCGCGGATGAACTGGGTGAAGCGGGCGCAGAGGGTAAAGTTGGTGCGCTGCTGTTCGGTCACTGTGGGCTGGGTCAGATCGACCAGGGTGGAGGTGTCGATGTCGATGTTGAAAAAGCCAGCGGTGATGGCCTCGCGGATCAGCTCTTCGACGGCGGCAAGTTCGGGCGCGGGGTCTTTGGCGTATTTGCTGGCGCTGACCTGGAAGTGGTCGCCCTGGAGGAAGAGGGGGCCGCGGTATCCCTCGCGGATCGCCGCGCCGATGATCACAGTGGCGTACTCGGCCGGGCGCTGGTCGGTGTAGCCGATCTCGGAGCGGGCGATCTCAAAGATCATGGCGGCCGCGTTGCGCTGCAGGGCGGCGCGAAAGACGGCGCGGGCCATGTCATAGGTCAGCGTGCGCAGGTTCATCGCCGGCGTCGTCCAGTGGTCGCGCGTCTGGCCGCGGCCGCGGGCGATGTAGAGGTTGTGGATCGAGGCGGGACGGATGCCCAGCGCCTGGCCCAGTTCCCAGAGCAGGTAGCGGGCCATGGCGCGCGTTTCGCCCTCGGCAAAGACGGCGTTGGCAACCAGCGCGTCAACGACAGGGCCGTGCAGACGGTGCTCGTCTACAACGTGAATTTCGCCGTCTGTCACGGTTACGATGCCCTTGAGGGGCTTGAGCAGGGCGGTTGGGTTGGGGGCGATCATGGTTCCTCCTTAAAAGTATGCAAGTGTGCAAGTGTGCAAGTGTGCAAGTGTGCAAGTGTGCAAGTATGCAAGTGTGCAGGTGGCCTAGGTGATGGTGGGGCCGGAGTGCCAGTCGTAGCCGATGGTGGGGTCGTCGTGGGGGATGCGGCCTTCGTCGCTGCCGTCGTATTCCTGCGAGACGATGTAAAAGACGTGGGCCGGCCCTTGCAGGACGCGGTAGCCGTGGGCGACGCCGGGCGGGATCTTGAGCACGATCGGCGGATGGCCGTCGCCCATCAACAGCTCCTGGAGTTCGCCATGGGTGGGCGAGTCGAGGCGGGTGTCGTAGAGGGCGGCTTTGATCGTGCCGCAGGCTACATACCACCAGTCGACCTGCCGCTGGTGGACGTGCCAGGCTTTGGCAACGCCGGTGTGGCTCATGGTGTGGCTCCATTGGGCGAACCCTTCGGCAAAGATCGGGTCGCTGCTGCGGATGATTTCGCGGAAAAAGCCGCGCTCGTCGCTGTGGGTGGCGAGCTGTTTGATCTCGACGCCGTCGATCATCTGGAAGGCCTCCTGCGCAGTCGTTGGGGGAATTATAGCGAAAAACGGAACAATGTCCAGCGGCGGGGCGGGGAGGGTGTTCATAGCAGAACGCTGACGTGGGGCATCCCCCGCTCGGCGGGGGTCTGTGACCCCCGCCAGAGGGGCCGCCGGGTCACAGACCCGGCGGGAGCAAGGCGGGCGGGGCGCTCTATCCTTTTGCTTCACCCTCCCCCCGGCAGGCTTGATGGAAAAGCGGCTTTATGCTATAGTCCACCGCGATCTGGAGGGCAAGATGGTAGTGACGAGCGAACTGGTGGTGCAGACGCGGGGCAACAATGACGCGCGCGACATCACGGCCGAGGTGGCGCAGGCGGTGCGGGGTAGCGGGCTGAGCGCGGGCATCGTGACGGTCTTTTGCCCCGGCTCGACGGCCGGGCTGACGACGATCGAATACGAAGACGGTGTCATTGCCGACCTGGGGCAGGTGCTGGACGAGATCGCACCGCGCGGGCGGGCCTATCGCCATCATCTGCGCTGGGGCGACGACAACGGCCATGCCCATATCCGCGCGGCGCTGATCGGCCCGTCGATCACCGTCCCCTTTGTGGCGGGGCGGCTGACGCTGGGCACCTGGCAGCAGATCGTCCTGTGCGATTTCGACACCCGCCCCCGCTCGCGGCGGCTGGTGGTGCAGGTCATGGGGGAGTGAGGTGTCGGCGCGCCGGGAAAGACGCTGGCAGAGACACGTGGCAGCGCTGCTCTTGCTGGCGCTGCTCTCTTTTGGCCTGCAGGCGATTTCGCTGACGGCCCAGTCGCTCTGGCGGGACGAGGTCGACGCGCTGTGCTATGCCTTCGAGTTTCCCCATCTTTTGCTGGAGGCGCTGGCGCCCGGCGCGGCAGGGGCGTTGGAGACGCCCTGCGCCTGTCCCCCGCTGCCCTTTGAGCCGCTGCAGGGCAGGCTGGCGGTTCGCCTGATCAGCGTTGTCCAGCCGATGGTGCAGCAGAATGGCCCGCTCTACTTTTTTCTGTTGCGCGGCTGGATCGCGCTGGCTGGCTCTGGCGAGTTTGCGCTGCGCTTCTTTTCGCTCGGTTTGGGCGTGCTGCTCGTGCCGCTGACCTATGCGCTGGGCCGTCGGCTGTTCGAGCGGGGGGTGGGAATGGGAGCGGCCCTGGGGGCAGCTTTCTCGCCCTACCTGCTCTGGTATGGGCAGGAGGTCAAGATGTACACCCTGCTGCCGTTGCTGGTGTTGCTGGCGCTCTACAGCCTGCGGCGGGCAGTGGACGAGGGCGGGCGCTGGTGGGCGGTGCAGGTGGCAGCAACGACGGTGGCTTTTTACACCCACATCTGGAGCGCATTGCTGCTGCCGGTCGAGGCGCTTTTGCTGCTCTTGTGGTGGCCGCGCTGGCGGCAACGCTGGATCGGCGCTGGCATCAGCATGACCTTGTTGACCCTGCCCTATCTCCCCTTGCTGCGCTGGCAGTTAGGGGCGGTCTTTGTCCCACGGGAGACCGGCTTTCCGCACTACTCTCTGGGTGGAATGGCGGTCGTCTTGCTGAACGGCTGGGGGCTGGGCATCACGGCGCAGGGGATGGGACGCCACTTACAACTTGTCGCCGGGGGGCTGGCGGCCCTGGGATTGGGGGCGGCTTTCGAGGCGGCAGCGTGGCGCGAGCGGCTGCGGGCGGTGCTGTTGCTGCTCGGCTGGGTGGCTATCCCGATGTTGGGCATCTGGTTCGTCTCGCGCTGGCAGCCGCTGTTCACCGATCGCTACCTCATCTGGGCGGCGCCGGCCTTTTACCTGGCGATGGGCGCAGGGCTGGCCTTTCTATGGCGGCGGGCGCGCGGGCTGGCGCTGCCCCTGTTGGCGGCGCTGTTGACGATCTGGGGTTACAACCTGTGGTATCAGACAACGCACGTGGTCAAACCTGACCTGCGGGGGGCGGCGGCAGTTGTGGAGGCGTCGTATCGGCAGGGAGACCTGCTGGTCTTTCAGATCCCGCATGGGCGGTACACGTTCGACTATTACTTTGGCCCGTCGGATTACGCCTGGGCGGACGGCCTCTACACCAACCATCGCCGCGAGGGTGGGGGGTACTTGATGGGTGAAGAGGTCGTTGCGGCGCGCATGGCCGAACTCACGGCGGGCTATGAACGGGTCTGGTTCATTGCCACCGAAGTGGCGATGTGGGACGAGCGCAATCTGGTGCAGATCTGGCTGGAGGCCAATGGCGCGCGCGAGCTGGAGGCGCCGTTGGCCCACGTCACCGTCTATCGCTATAGACAGAGACCCTAGCAGTACACGGATTCACACGGATGCTACGGATAGACACGGATTGCTAACCGTATGGGACACGGATGGGCAGGGATGGTACAGATTTCATCCGTGCTGATCCGTGAAACCCGTGTGTATCCGTGTCCTGATTTCAAACGGTCGGGTAGCCGGAAGGCCTTATAGACCTTGCGGGCCTTGTGCCTGCTCAGGCCGGATGATACATCTGGATATGCTGGCGGCCGACGAGCAGGACATCGGTCTGTTGGGGCAGGGCGGTGGTCAATTGGGTCAGGAAAAAGACATGGGCGGCGGTGACGATGATGAACACAGCCGATGACGTGGCCAGCATATCCTCGCTGCGCGCCTCGGCGGAGAGGGGGACCTCGCCGCGCAGGATCGCCAGGGGGGTGTAGACGATTGTCGGCTCGCGGCGGGGCAGGAGGCGGATTTGCGCGCGCGCTTCCTCGTCGAGCAGGTAGAGCAGGGCCACTTCCTGCTTGCGGACGCTGAGGCGGGGGATGCTCATGGCGCGAATAGGGCCGCCGGGCTTGAGGGAAGCGACGTGGGCCTGGGTGAGGATCAGCGCGTCGCGGCCAGGATCGTTGAGAAAGTCCAGCACATAGCCGATCGTATTCAGCCGTCCGCGGGCATGGAAGGCCGGCGTGACGAGCTGGACGTCGTATTCGTGGATGGGCGGAGCCTGCATCGATTGCCACCTCCTCTGTTTTGTGGTAGAATACAGCCGCCTGGTGGGTGTAGCCTAACGGCCAAGGCACCTGGTTGTGGCCCAGGAGATTGTGGGTTCGAATCCCACCACTCACCCTGAGGGCCGGGGTCAATCCCGGCCTTTTGTCTAAGGCCCCCGTAGCTCAATGGATAGAGCGTCGGACTTCGAATCCGCAGGCTGGGCGTTCGAGTCGCCCCGGGGGCGCCTGGCGCTGACGGTTGCCCTGTAGGCTATTATACACAACAGTTGAGAAACGGGGCAAGTTGCCCTATCCCCCCATCTGCTCGCGCAGACGGCGGTATGCGGCTGAGGCCGCGTACTGCCGCAGCTTTTCGATGCGCCGCGCCATCATCGGGTGCGTCGCCAGCAGCTCGCCCAGGCTGCTCAACGGGTCATCGTCCTGACGCTCGATCAGCGCCAGCGCCCGCTCCAGGTCGGCATAACTGCGCAGCCTCGGCCCCGCTTCCAGCTTGACCAGCGCCGAGATCGCTTTGTGCGGCTTGCCGCAGACCAGCATCCCTGCCCGGTCCGCCGAGTATTCGCAGGCGCGGTTCCACCACAAAAAGGCCATCGACAGGAGCACCGATGCGAAAAAGGGGCTGGGGATGCCGGCCATGCCGCCCACCAGCGAGTTGAGCCACGTGTGCCCCAGCCGCACGTGCCCCAGCTCGTGCCCCAGGATGAACTGCAGCTCGTCCGCGTCCATAAACTGCAGGAGCGGCGCGTGCAGGACGACGACCTTGGGCGAGGAGAGGCCGAAGGTGTAGGCGTTCAGCTCGCGGCTCGGCGCGACAAAGACCTGCACCGCGTCAGTGTGGAGGGTGTTGACGGCCCGCTGTACCAGCGCGGCCAGTTCGGGCGCCTTTGCCGGCGTGACCTGGTAGGCCTGCGCCAGCAGCGCCTGATGCTGCGCGCGTGTGGCCATGTAGGCCATCGCGATCATCGCCGCGACAAAAACGGCGCTCAGGCAGACGGTCGCGGTCGCGGTCAGGGCGATCACCGCCAGCACCAGCAGCAGCGTCAGCGCCAGGATGAGCTGCTCGTTGGGGTAACGGTAGGCTGTGGTGTCGAAAGATCGGCTCATGGGTTTCTACTCCACGGTCACACTCTTGGCCAGGTTCCTCGGCTGATCGACGTCGCACCCCCGCCGCACGGCCAGGTGATAGGCCAGCAGTTGCAGCGGGATGACGTTCACCACTGGCGAAAGCAGCGGCGGCGTCGGCGGCACGGTCAGCACGTAATCGGCCCTGGCGGCGATCTCTTTATCGCTCTCTGTTGCCACGGCGATAACCTGCCCACCCCGCGAGCGCACCTGCTCGATTTGGCTGATCATCTTGTCATAGACTTTGTCCTGCACGGCGATGGCGACCACGGGCATCGCCTGATCGATCAGGGCGATGGGGCCGTGTTTCATCTCACCTGCCGGATAGCCCTCGGCGTGGATGTATGAGATTTCCTTCAGCTTGAGCGCGCCTTCCAGCGCCACAGGATAGTTGATTCCCCGCCCCAGGTAGAGAAAATGCTCGCGGTCGTGGAAAGTCTGGGCCAGCCCGGCGTAGATGTTGCCGTGCTCCAATGCCCGCCCGGCCAGCGCCGGCAGGCGCGCCAGGTCATCGACATATCGCCGCAGCGCTGTCCTGTCCAGTGTCCCGCGCAGCTCGCCCAGGCAGCAGCCCAGCATGTAGAGATCGACCAGGCTGGCGGTAAAGGCCTTGGTCGAAGCGACGCCGATCTCCGGGCCGGCCTGCATCAGGATGTGCCCGTCGGCGATGCGGTGCGCCTGGCTGCCGATGGCGTTGACGATGGCCCACAGCGTCGCTCCCTTGCGCCGCGCCTCTTCCATCGCCGCCAGCGTGTCGACCGTCTCGCCGCTCTGGGTGATCGCCAGCACTGCCGTCCGCCGGTCGATGAGCGGGTCGCGATAGCGAAACTCGGAGCTGTAATCGACCTCGACCGGCAGGCGGGCCAGCGCCTCGATCATGAACTTGCCCACCAGCGCCGCATAGGCCGACGTCCCGCAGGCGACGATGACCAGCTTGTCCAGTGCCGCTGCGCCCTCCGCCGTCAGCTTCATGCTCTCCAGCAGCACCCGCCCGCGCTCGAAATCGACCCGCCCGCGGATGGTGTCGGTGATCGAACGAGCCTGCTCGTAGATCTCCTTCTGCATAAAGTGGCGGTACGGCTCCTTTGCCGCAGCGACCGGGTCCCACGGGATGGTAGTGACCTGGAAAGTGGCGGGCGCGCCCTCCATGGTCTCGACCCGCACCGCGTCCCGCCTCACGATGGCAAGCTGACGGTCCTCCAGGAAGACCATCTGGCGGGTGTGTTCCAGGATGGCGGGAATGTCGGAGGCGACCAGGTTCTCGCCCTGGCCCAGGCCGATGGTTAGCCCGCCAGCGTTGCCCAGCCGCGCGGCGATGAGGTGGTCGGGGTGGTTGCGGCTGAGGAAAAGGAAGGCGTTGGCGCCCTTGAGCTGGCCAAGCGTCCGGCGCACGGCGACCTCAAAGTCAGCGCCGCCGGCCAGGTAGCCCTCGACCAGATGGACGACGACTTCTGTGTCTGTGTCGGAGGCAAAGGCATGCCCCTCAGCTTCCAGTTCCTGGCGCAACGGGCCGAAGTTCTCGATGATGCCGTTGTGTACCACGCTGACCCATCCCGCCGGCCCCAGGTGCGGATGGGCGTTGCGCTCCGACGGCTCGCCGTGGGTGGCCCAGCGCGTGTGGCCGATGCCGACGTGCCCGCTCAGCGGCGCCGCGCTGACCTGCTCGACCAGCCGCTCCAGTTTGCCCTGCTGGCGGCGGATGCCGATGGTGCCGTCGGCCTGGAGCACGGCCAGCCCCGCCGAGTCATAGCCCCGGTACTCCAGCCGCTTCAGGCCGTCGAGGATGATGGAGGTTGCCTCTCGTGGTCCGATGTAACCGACAATGCCGCACATATTCACCTCAAGTTTGCAAGTTTGCAAGTGTGCAAGGGTGCAGCGTGTCGGCGGTGATGATGGGGCGGCCGAGGGCGGTGGCGATGTCTGATGGTTGTTTTTCGTCCAGCGATTGGCCCTCCGGTCCGCGAAACATCACTGCCGGCAGGATGACGGTCCCGACCAGTTCCTGTCCCGTGAGCTGCTCGATCACGTCCTGGGCGGTCAGCAGGCCGGCGACGGTCACTGTCTCGCCAAAGAAGCGGTTGATGATGCTGATCACCTGCACCTTTTTCATCCCTGCGGTGACCTGGCGCAACAAGGGGGCAAAGAGCGTGCCGGTGACCAGCGTGGCCGGCTGCGGCAGGCTGCGCCAGACGCGCCCGGCCAGAAAGCGGCTCGCCAGCCCCACGCCGTTCTCCGTCAGGTCGAGCCCGTCGTAGGCTTCCAGCGGCGGAGGCGGCTCGCCCAGCCGCAGATACCACTCGTCGGAGAGGTAGGCAAAGCGGACGCCGAGCTGGGCCAGCAGTCGCTCCTGCCAGCCGCTCACCTGCTCGAATGTGGCACGCGCCTCGGCCAGTGTCTGTTTGCGGCAGCCGCCGCGATGAAAGCGCGTCAGTCCCACCGGCACCACACTGACCGAACGGACCGCCGGGTAGAGCGCGGCCAGGTCGCCGATGGAACGGTCCAGGTGCGCCCCGTCGTTGAGGCCGGGGATCAAGACGAGCTGGGTGTGTACCTCGATGCCCAGCCTGGCCAGCCGTTCGAGCTGGGCCATCACGTCGGGCGCAGCCGGGTTGCCCAGCAGATGGCGGCGCAGGTCGGGATCGGTAGCCTGGACCGAGACGTACAGCGGGCTGAGGAACTGCTCCTCGATGCGCGCCCAGTCGGACTCGTCCAGGTTGGTCAGGGTGACATAGTTGCCGAAAAGAAACGAGTGGCGATAGTCGTCGTCTTTGACGTAGAGCGAAGAGCGCAACCCCGGCGGCATCTGGGCGACGAAGCAGAAATCGCAGTGGTTGTTGCAACGGCGGATGTCGACGTCGAAGGTGGGCCGGGCAAAATCCAGTCCCAGCGGCTCGTTGTAGCGCCGCCTGGCCTGCCGCGTCATCTCCTGCCCGGCGCGGCGCAGGGTCAGGGTGACCTCTTCCTCCGCGCTGTAGAACTGGACGTCGATGACGTCGCGCGGGCTGTGCCCGTTGACGGCGAGCAGCTCATCGCCCGGCTGGAGGCCCAGCCGCTGCGCCAGGCTGCGCGGGGCAACGCGGGTGATCACGCCTGCGGGCATTTTTCCCTTTCGACCAGCGCCAGCACCTTCGCTATCACCTGCTCGATGGTCAGAGAAGTGGTGTCGATCACCACCGCGTCTTTTGCGGCGCGCAGGGGGGAGATCTCGCGCCCGCTGTCGATGGCGTCGCGGCGGCGCATCATGGCCAGGATTTCGTCATAGTCTGCCGGCCTGCCGCGTTCGCGCAGTTCCTGGTAGCGCCGCCGCGCCCGCTCTTCGGCGCTTGCGTCCAGATAGAGCTTGAGATCGGCGTCGGGCAGGACGACGGTGCCGATGTCGCGGCCGACCATGACGATGCCCCTTCCCTCGGCGATGCGGCGCTGCTGGCGCACCATCTCGGCGCGCACGCCGCGATAGGCCGAGACGCGCGAGACGTTGGCGTCGACCTCTGGCTGGCGGATCTCCCAGGTGATGTCTTTACCGTCCGCCAGCACGGTGTACTGCCGCCCGTCCCCGGCAGTGGGTGGGAGGATGTCGATGTGAAGGGACTGCGCCAGCCGGGTGACAGCGGCTTCGTCCTCAGGGTCGATCCCCTGCTGAAGAGCCGCCCAGGTCACAGCGCGGTACATCGCGCCGGTGTCGAAATAGAGGTAGCCGAGTCGGCGGGCAAGCATCTCGCCGATGGTGCTCTTGCCGGAGGCGGCGGGTCCGTCGATGGCAATGATTCTGGCTTTCAATCGCTTCCTTTCTGCGGCGGTCTCCCTATGGAGTGTCGGCGGCATTTTACCGCGGGGAGCGCTGAGGTCGCAGGGCTTTTCCTTTCGTCTCTCGGCGCTCTCGGCGTGCCCGGCGGTCGGATGATGCTGGTTGTTCCTTCAATACTCCGGGAGATGGCCCTTTTTGGGATTGTCCGAGCGCTTTGACTTCCTGCGCGGTCAGGTGGCGCCACTGGCCGGGCTTGAGCGGGCCCAGCTCGACGGCGCCAATGCGGACGCGGATCAGCCGCCGCACCGGATAGCCCAGCATCGCGCCGACGCGGCGGATCTGGCGCTTGCGCCCCTCGCGCAGCACGACCCGCAACCAGGTCTCTTGTTTCTGCTGGCGCAGCACCTCGACCCGGGCAGGGGCGGTGCGGCTGCCGTCCAGAAAGACGCCACCGCGCCATTTTTCCAGCGCCGTCTCGTCGGGACAGCCTTCCACCTGGACGTGGTACTCTTTTTCGTGCTCGAAGCGGGGGTGGGTCAGGCGGTGGGCCAGTTCACCGTCGTCGGTGAGGAGGAGCAGGCCTTCGCTGCGCCTGTCCAGGCGGCCGACAGGGAAAAGGCACCCCGGCACCTGCACCAGATCGCGTGCGGACGGGCCGCTTTCGTCTTCCTCGCCCTCGTCGGAGAGGACGCCGCGCGGTTTGTAGAGGGCGATGTAGGTGAAGCGTTGCGGCTTGGGCAGGGGTTTGCCGTCCACCAGGATGCGGTCGCGCTGGGGGTCGGCTTTCTGCCCCAGTTGGGCAATCTTGCCGTTGACCGAGACCCGTCCCTGGCGGATCTGCTCCTCGCAGGCGCGGCGGGACCCCAGCCCGGCGCGGGCCATGATCTTTTGCAGGCGCTCTTCCATGTGGGCTGTATTATAGCGCAATGGGACAAGGGGACAAGGGGAGGGGTGTTCGAAGCAAAACGCCGGCGTGGGGCACCCCATTGCTCGGCGGAGGTCTGTGACCCCCGTCAGTGGGGCCGCTGTTTTTTGGCCACAGATTACACAGATTTCACGGCCCGTGACCCCCGCCAGTGGGGCCGCTGTTTTTTGGCCACGGATTACACAGATTTCACGGCCTGTGACCCCCGTCAGTGGAGGCCGCCGGGTCGCAGACCCGGCAGGAATCGGGGAACCTCCTTGTCACCGCCCCCTCTCCTTGTCCTGCCGCTAGAGATGTGCTACACTACATGCCGCTATGGCGCGTATCCTTTTCCTGGGCAGTCCCGAGTTTGCCGTGCCGGCGTTGCGGGCGTTGGCGGCGCGGCACCAGTTGGCCTGTGTGGTCACCCAGCCGGACCGGCCGGCCGGGCGTGGCTCGCTGTTGCACCCGCCGCCGGTCAAGGCCGCTGCGCTGGAGCTGGGCCTGCCTGTCTATCAGCCGGAGGCGCTGCGCGATCCCCACGCTCAGCAACGTCTGCGGGAGGAGGGGGCCGATGTCGCGGTTGTGGCGGCGTTTGGACAGATTCTCAGCCCGGAGGTGTTGGCGATTCCACCCTACGGCTGCCTCAACCTGCACGCCTCGCTGCTGCCGCGCTGGCGGGGGGCTTCGCCCATCGCCGCGGCGATCCTGGCTGGTGACAGGGTCACCGGCGTGACGCTGATGCAGATGGACGCCGGCGTTGACACGGGGCCGATTCTGGCCCAACGACAGGAGGTCATTCGCCCCGATGACACACAGGGTTCGCTCACGGCGCGGCTGGCGCTGCTGGCGGCGGACCTGATCGTCGAAATGTTGCCGCTCTATTTGAGCGGCGCGCTGCAGCCGCAACCGCAGCCGGAGACGGGCGTGACGACCTGCGCTCCCTTGCGCAAAGAGGATGGATGGCTGGACTGGACGCGCCCGGCGGTCTGGCTGGAGCGGCAGGTGCGGGCGATGTGGCCATGGCCTGCTGCTTACAGCGCCTGGCGCGGGCAGCGGCTGAAAGTGTTGCGCGCCGCCGCGCTGCCCGCCTGGCGCGGCAGCGCCCCAGCGGGAACAGTGGTGGCTATCCCGGACGGCGCGGCGGTGGCGACGGGGGAAGGGGCGCTGCAGCTTCTGGAGGTGCAACTGGCAGGGAAAAAGGCATTGCCGATCGGCGATTTCCTGCGCGGTCAGCGCGATTTTGTCGGTTCCGTACTGGGCAAAGGAGGATGACAGTGGAGGTAACCAGGATCCCGGTTGAAGTTGTCGAGAGCTTTATGAAGGCGGTTTTTCAGGCCCTGGGCACGCCGGAGGAGGACGCAGCCATCTGCGCCGATGTGCTCATCACCTCCGACCTGCGCGGTATCGAGTCGCACGGCATAGGGCGGCTCAAGTACTATTACGACCGCATCAAGGCGGGGGTGCAGTTCACCCAGACGCGCATCAATGTTGTCCAGGAGGCCGAGACTACGGCGGTGCTGGACGGCAACCACGGCATGGGCCACGTCATTGCCTATCGTGCCATGCGCATGGCGATGGATAAGGCTCGCCAGTATGGCCTGGGGGCCGTGGCGGTGCGCAACAGCACGCACTTTGGCATTGCCGGCTACTATCCGCTGATGGCGGCGCGGGAAGGGATGGTTGGCCTCACCGTGACCAATGCCCGGCCGGCCATCGCGCCGACGTTTGGCGTCGAGCCGATGCTGGGCACGAACCCCATCGCTTTCGCCGCGCCTTCGGATATGCCATTTCCCTTCTGCTTCGACGCCGCTACTTCCATCTGTCAGCGGGGCAAGGTCGAAGTCGCCGTGCGCGCCGAAAAGCCCATTCCGCCTGGCTGGGTCATCGACGAGAGGGGGCGGCCGCTCACCGACGCCGCGCGGATTCTGCACGACCTGGACGCAGGCAAGGCGGCGCTGCTGCCGCTGGGCGGCGCGGGCGAGGAGATGGCCGGCTACAAAGGCTATGGCCTGGCGGTGATGGTCGAAATCCTCTCCGCTGCCCTGGCGGGTGGGGTGTTTATGAAGGACCTCTTGGGGCGGGCCGAGGACGGCTCGCGCCAGCCATACATGCTGGGCCACTTTTTCCAGGCCATCGATGTGGGACATTTCGTGCCGCTGGATGTCTTCCGCCACATCACCGGCCAGATCATGCGCGATCTGCAGAACGCGGCCAAAGAGCCGGGCCAGGAGCGCATCTATGTCGCCGGCGAGAAGGAATACGAGATGGAAAAGATTGTGCGCGAGCAGGGCATCCCCGTCAACGAGAACCTGCTGCGCGAGCTCGTCGTGATGCGCGACGAGTTGGGCATTGCTGGCTATGAGGCGTATTTCTAGTATCCCTACCCTCCCGCAGGTTAGAAGCCTGCGGGAGGGTGGACAGTTACCAAAGGAGGCAGAGATGTCGAACCAATTGCTCTATCTTTCCCAGGCCGACGTGGCCGCGGTGGGCCTGTCGATGGCCGAGATCATCGACGCGCTGGAGGCCATGTTCCGCGAAAAGGGCGAGGGGCGGGTCGAGATGCCGCCCAAGCCCGGCATCCATCCCTTGCCCGACGCGTTCATCCACGCCATGCCCGCCTACATCCCCGCGCTCAAGTCGGCTGGCATCAAGTGGGTCAGCGGCTTTCCGGAAAACTACAAGCGGGGGCTGCCCTACATCACCGGCCTGCTCGTGCTCAACGACCCGGAGACGGGCTTGCCGCTGGCGGTGATGGACTGCGTCTGGATCACGGCCAAGCGCACCGGCGCGGCGACGGCAGTGGCGGCGCGCTATCTGGCGCGCCGCGATTCTGAGGTGGTGGGGATTCTGGGCTGCGGCGTGCAGGGGCGCAGCAACCTGGAGGCGCTGCGCGTCCTTTTCCCGCTCAAGCGGGTGATGGCCTATGACATCGACCCCGAAGCGCAACGCCGCTACGTCGCCGAGATGAGCGAGCGTTTTGGGCTGGAGGTTGTGCCGGTGCAGACCCCGCGCGAAGCGGTCAGCGGCTGCGACATTGTCGTCACCGCCGGGCCGATCCTGCTCAAGCCTCACGCGACCATCCGGGCCGGCTGGCTCGATGCGGGTGCCTTTGCCTCGCTGGTCGATTTCGATTCGTATTGGCATCCCGACGCGCTGGCCGAGGTCGACAAGTTCTGCACCGATGACATCCCGCAGTTGGAGCATTATCGCCAGCTCGGCTACTTCCAGCACATCCCGCCCATCTATGCCGACCTGGGCGAACTGGTCACCGGGCGCAAGGCGGGGCGGGAGAGGCGGGACGAGCGGACGATTGCCTGCAACCTTGGCCTGGCGCTGGATGACATGGCTACAGCACCTCTCATCTACCGCCGGGCAATCGAGCGGGGGATTGGTACCTGGCTGCCGTTGTAGACCTTTACCACACGCCGCAAGGGTGGTATAATCGCTCTAGTTTCGCGCAGGGATGCGCTGACAGGTTGAGGAGGTGTTTATGTCTGGTCATAGCAAGTGGGCAACGATCAAACACAAGAAAGCGGCTACGGACGCCAGGCGGGGTAAGCTGTTCACCCAGTTGGCCCGCGAGATCACCATTGCGGCGCGGGAGGGGGGAGGTAACCCCGAGTTCAACTTTACGCTGCGTCTGGCCATCGACAAGGCCAAGGCGTCGAACATGCCCAAGGAGAACATCGAGCGGGCGATCAAGCGCGGCACCGGCGAGTTGAAAGGCGAGGACCTGGTCGAGGTTACCTATGAGGCTTATGCCCCTTACGGCGTGGCCTTGCTGATCCAGGTACTTACCGATAACCGTAACCGTTCGATTGCCGACCTGCGCCGCGTGCTGACGCGGCAAGGCGGCTCGATCGCCGACGCTGGTGCAGTGGCCTGGCAGTTCGAGCGCAAGGGATACGTGGCCATTGCTCCTGACGGTGTGGACGCGACGAAAATCTTTGAGGTGGCAGTCGATGCTGGCGCCGACGATGTTGTCATTTCGGAGGACCTGATCGAGGTCTTTAGTTCGCCCGATTCTTTCCAGCAAGTGCGTCAGGCGCTGGCAGACCTGGGCGTCGAGTTCGAGACGGCCGAGCTGTCGATGATCCCCACCAATACCCTCTCTCTGGGCGAGGAAGAGACGCTCAAGGTGATGGGGGTGATCGAGGCCCTCGAAGAGCTGGACGACGTCCAGCAGGTCTATTCCAATCTGGATATTTCCGACGAGGCGATGGCCCACTTCGAGGCCGCGGCGTGATGCGTGTTCTGGGTGTCGATCCGGGCACCGCGACGACGGGCTACGGACTGGTGGAGGAAGACGCAGAGGGACTGCGGGCGTTGGCTTTTGGCGTGATTTCCACGCCGCCAGAGCAGGCGCTGCCCCGCCGCCTGCAGACGATCTATCGGGAGCTGCTGGCCCTGGCCCGTCAGTGGCAGCCCCATGCAGCGGCGGTGGAGGAACTGTTCTTTAGCAGCAATGCGCGGACGGCGATGAGCGTTGGGCAGGCGCGCGGCGTGGCCTTGCTGGCCCTGGCCGACGCCGGCCTGGAGGTCGCCGAGTATAGCCCCCTGGCGGTCAAACAGGCGCTGACCGGCTACGGCAAGGCGGAGAAGCGGCAGATGCAGGAGATGACGCGGCTCCTGCTGGGGCTGGAAGAGGTCCCGCGTCCTGACGATGCCGCCGACGCGCTGGCGGTGGCGGTCTGCCACCTCCACTCGGCGCGGCTGCGGATGCTGGAGGAGCAATCGTGATCGCTCGGGTCAGCGGGGTTGTGGCCACGGTGGCGCGCGACCACCTGGTGGTGCAGGTGGGCGGTGTGGGCCTGCGCGTCTATGTGCCGCTGTCGGTGCTGGAACAGGTCGATGGGGTGGGGCGGCCGGTCGACCTGCTGACCCATCTCCATGTCCGCGAGAACGAGCTGACGCTCTACGGTTTTCTGACCGAAGACAGTCTGAACCTTTTCGAGCTGTTGTTGGGCGTTTCCGGCGTGGGGCCGAAAGTGGCCCTGGCGACGCTGGGGACGATCTCGCCGGAGGCTCTGCGCCAGGCGGTGCTGCGCGAAGAGCCGGGCATCCTGGCCCGCGTGCCTGGCATCGGTCCCAAGACGGCGCGGGCGATCATCTTCCACCTGAAGGACAAGTTGTCGCTTGCCGAAGGGGGAGGCGTGCCGCTGCTGACGGACCAGGATGCCGAGGTGATCGGTGCGCTGACGGCGTTGGGGTTCAGCCTTGTCGAGGCCCAGTCGGCGCTGCAGAGCCTGCCGCGCGGCGAGGAGCTGACCGTCGAGGAGCGGGTGCGCCGCGCGCTGGCTTATCTGGGTCGGTAGCACTTCGCGTCTCGCCTATCGCATATCGCGTATCGCTTATCGCATATCGCTCATCGCATATCGCTTATTGCTCAACGCTCGTCGTTAATCTCTCATCGCGGTAAGCAATTCAATTTGAGCGATAAGCGATATGCGATAAGCGATATGCGATAAACGATAGGCGATAAGCGATAAGCGATAAGCGATACGCGATACGCGATACGCGATACGCGATGAGCGATACGCGATACGCGATATGCGATGCGCGACGGCCGACTCAGCCGGGTGTCGTCGCCGGGGTGGGCGTTGGTGTCGGCGGGGGAACGTAGTAGATGCTGCTGGGGCGCAGGCAGGGGTTGTAATCGGCGCCGAGCAGGACCTGAAAATCGAACGGGGCACCCTCGGTAGGCTGGCTGGTGACGTCGGCCGCAGTGCGGTTGTAGAGGCGAAGGAGCAGCCACAAGGGGGTGCCCTTTGTCGTCGTGGTAAAGTCGACGATGCGGGTGCGCTCATAGACCTGGCCTGCCGGGTTGATGGCGGTCACGATAAAGCCCTCCCACCTCAGCCGCTCGGCGGCCACCTCGGCCAGGCCGGGCCCTCCCGTCCCATCCCAAATCTCCACGCGAAAGGCCGGCTGGTTGGCCCGCCCCGTGGCCGGCGGCTGAAGCGCTTCGGTCACCAGCGGTCCTATAGCGTCTGGCACGGGCAAATAGACCGCGGCGCCGTTCGGCGTCGTCCACGGCGTGATGAACGGCGGGGCGATGAAACGGCTCTTGACGTTCGACCAGTCCAGTTGGCTGCCGATCCAGCCCAGCCAGACCACCTGACTCAGCCCCAGGTCTGTCTGTACCGTGGCCTGCACCGCATCCCACAGCTCTGGAATGCGCGGGATGAGGCCGGCGTTGAGCGTCTGCCGGTAGAGGCCGCGCAGCACCTGTTGCTGGCGGCGGTTGCGGTCGAAATCGCTGGTCGACCAGCGCGAGCGCACGTACCAGAGCGCCTGCTGTCCGTCGAGATGCTGGATGCCGGGGTAGAGATCGATCGCGACCGATTGCTCAGTGTTGGCCGGGTCGGGGAAAGTGTCGTGCAGCTCGCATTCCACCGCCACGTCGACGCCGCCGACGGTGTTCACGATCTGGACAAAGCTGGCGAAATCGACCAGGGCGTAGTAGTGGATGGGGATGCCCAGGTTGTACTCGATGGTCGCCTTGACCAGCGCCGGCCCGCCGCCGGGATAGTTGCGGCCGTGGCCGTAGGCGGTGTTGATGCGGTCAAAGCCGTAAGAGGGAATCCAGACGTACAGGTCGCGCGGGATGGAAAGCAGGCTGACGGTGGGACCGTCCGGATAGATACTGGCGACGACGATGACATCGGTGCGGCCGACGCCGCCGGAGATGTGTTCCTGGTCGGAGCCCAGCAGCAGGATGTTGACAACGCCCTCAGCCTGTTCCACCAGCGGCATGGGCGTGGGCACGGGAAGGGGCGGAGGCGTTCCGGTGATGGTGACATCGACAAAGGCTGGGGTAGCGTGCTGCGGCGTGATCGGCATGGGGGTGGCGGTAGGGGTGGGTGTGGTGGTCGGCGTGGGCGTGTCGGTCGGTGTGGAAGTGGGGGAAGGAGATGGTGTCGGACAGGCTGTGGGGATGGGAGCAGGCAATGGCTGGGCTGTGGCGCTTGCTGAGATGTCAGCAACGGCCCGCGTTCCGGCTGTCGAGGCGCTCATCCACCGCGTAGCGAGTGTGACAGCTCCCAGCAGGATGACCAGGACGAGAGCTTCGGTAAAAAAACGAATGGGTTGACGCATAAGAAAATATTATACTACGGTGTGTGGAAAAGGCAAAAAAGTTAGCCTGGGTGGAGGGCTTGCAGGACGAGAGTGGCGTAGGCGCCGGGCGGCAGGGTGAAGGCGATGGTCAGTTTGAAGTGGCCGACAAAGCGCTCGTCGGGCGAGAGCGGCGAGACGCTGGCCTCTTGGGGGAGCAGCAGCAGGCGGCGTTGACCGCGGCTCAGATAGGCCCGTTGCAACAGCCGCGCTTTGAGATCGCCGATCTGGAGACTGGCGCTGTGGAGGACATGGGCCGCTGCTTCGGCAGCAAGGGGGTCGGTGTAGACGGCGCGGTGGGAAGGCAGGGGGAGGGAGGCGCCGGCGGAGATGTGGCGGCTCAGATCGCGGAAGAGGGGAAAGGCCTGGCGGGCGAGGCGCACGGTCCTGCTGGCTTTGCCGGCGAGCTGTTCGAGATAGCGCGCTGCGATGCGGTTCCACAACAACGACTGGTAGGCGTCCAGATAGAGGCTCAGCAGCCGTGGGGTGACCAGGTTGAGGGCGTGTCGCCAGTCCTGGGGGTGATCGCAGAGGTAGGTCAGCACAGAGCGATAGTTGGAGGGACGCGGCGCTGCCTGCAGCAGCAGCGGCCACTCGCCCCAGTGGCTGGCGGCGACCTTTTTGAAGGCGCGCACCTCGGGCGGGTCGCCAGCCATCGGCTCGGTCAGGTGGGCGCGCAGGGCGCCCTCCGCGTCGCGCAGCAGGATGCGCCGCCCTGGAAAATCGCCGGAGGCGGTCTGGGAGCCAAAGCGCTGCTGGCCGAAATAGTTGGGCAGCCCTTCCTGGCCGATGGCCTCGATCTGTGCCGTGACGGCCTGGTCTTCGGTGTCGCCCAGGTCGCGCAGCACCAGCACGAAATGATTGCCGCGCAGGTCAGAGGGCGTCAGCGGGCGGGCTGTCCGTCCCACCCGCTCGGCGACAAAGCCCGGTCCTTCGACCTGCGCTGGCCCGTCGCCGCGCAGGGTGGCGTACTGGACGGCGACGGCCTGTTTGTCCTTGAGTGCGGGGAAGGTGAGGGCCGAAGGCGGGCGGCGCAAGGCGCGGGCCATGCGCGCCTGGACCTCCAGCGTGGTTATGCCGCGCTTGAGGATGCGGTAGAGCGTGAAGGGGCCGCTCTCCGAAGGCGGCAGGGCGATCCGCTCCTCGACGTAGAAATCCTCGGCGACGACCCTGCTGCGCATGGGGTCACGGCGTGGGGGTGAAGACGATCACCGTGACGGGCAGGGTGGGAGGTGGAGGAGTGGGCGTCGCCGGGACGAAGATGACTTCGCGGAAGCCAAAGGCGAGGATGAGCTGTTCGATATAGGCGCGGGCGTTGCGGTCGGCCAGGTCAAGGATGCCGTCTTCGAGAGCGGCGTTCAGGATTTCCTCTTCGGCGGCCCGCCGGGCAAGAGTTTCCAGCTCCTGGTTCAGCCCCAGGATGCCCGTATCGCGGTCGTAGACATAGGAACGGTCGTTGTCCAGTGTGACGACGAAAACTTCGGCCGGGGGGAGCGTGACGATGACGCGGTCGTCGTCGGTGACGACAATGTCGTCTTCTCCGACTTGGGCCAGGTCGACGCCGGCGATGACCTGGCCGTGGGCGACAAAGAGCAGCCGGTCGCCGAAGAGAAAGGCCAGTGCGTCCTGTCCCGACTCGGCGGTGATGACCTTTTCGATGGTGTAGGAGGCGGTTTCGAGGCGGCTGAGATTCTGCATCTGATGGACGATGGTGGCGGAGCTGGGGCGGATGGTGGGGGTGGGGTTGAGCAGGTTGTCGAGCTGCTGACCGATGCCGGAGGAGGGGTTTTCGAGCGGGTTGAGCCAGCGGTCGAGCTGGGGGACGGCCCAGATTGCCAGGGCGGCCAGTCCGACAAAGAATAACAGCAGGATCAGCAAACCCAACGGAGAGGCAGAGCGAGACTGCATGGCGGACTCCTTCGCATAGTCAAAAAAGGTTCTTGTCTTTGGGCTGGTCAGCGGGAACCTGGTTGCAGGTCCAGTTGATCCATTCCACGTCCTTATGGCGAAAACGCGCCTCCATCACGCGCAGAGCTTCCGCGTTGTTGTCCACGAGAATACAGCGCCGCCCGTGGGCGACAGCCGCTTCGCCAAACGAGCCGCTGCCGGCGAAAAAGTCCATGAGCAGGTCGCCGGGGCGGGAGTGGACGCGGACGATGCGGTCGAGGATGCCACGCGGCTTTTGGGTCGGGTAACCGGTCTTTTCCCGCCCGCCAGGGCTGACGATGGTGTGCCACCACACGTCGGTTGGCCGCTTGCCTCTGGCCGCTTTTTCTGGGCTGACCAGCCCTGGCGCCATGTACGGAATGCGGTCGCACTCTTCGGCGTGAAATTGATAGTCCCGTGAGTTTCTGGCGTACCAGAGGATGTTGTCGTGCTTGGCCGGCCATTTCTTTTTGGAGCGACCGCCATAGTCATAGGCCCAGATGATCTCGTTCATGAACGAAGCGCGGCCAAAGATCGCGTCGAGGAGAACTTTGACATAGTGCACCTGGCGGTAGTCGATGTGGCAAAAGAGGCTGCCGTTGCGCTTCAGCACGCGCCGGGCCTCTGCCAGTCGCGGTTCGAGAAAGGCCAGATAGTCGTCGAAAATGTCCACGTATTCCTTCGTGCCGAGGGGGATGCTCCGGTAGCGTTTGCCCCCAAAGCCCGTGCGGTCGCCGTTCTCGTCCTGGATGGTGACGAGACGGGTGCGGCGTTGCACCTTGCCCGTGTTGAACGGCGGGTCGATGTAGATCAGGTCTACCGTCTCGGACGGTAGCTGCTGCAGGATGGGCAGGTTATCGCCAAAGTAGATCGTCAGCTCGGCCACTTTTCGCCCTGACAGAGATTATAGCCCGCCTTTGGCTGCCGGGCAAGTTGGCTGCTACCCCATTTGCCTTCCACAAAGGTTCGTGCTACAATAAAGCGCGATGAGCGAGTTGGTTCAGACACCCCAGGAGCCGAACGCGGCTGCGCCAGGCGAGCAGGCTGTCTCAGCGACGGAGCAGAAGGCCAGGCGCATCCTGACCGTCACCCTGGTTGTATTTGGCCTGCTGATGGTCGGCATGGTCGTCCTGCTCGTTTTCCTGTCGATCAACGCCTATCAGGCTGCGCTGGCGGGAACCGGGCCTGACCCGGGTGCGGTGGTGGTCAGCCTGCTGCGGGACGCGGCGATCATCCTGGTCGCTTTCGAGACGTTGCTCATCGGCGTGCTGATGGTCGTCCTGGCGCTGCAGGTGCAGGCGCTGGTGGTCCTGCTGCGCGATGAGATTCGCCCGATGTTGCAGGCGCTGAACGAGACGGCGGCGACGGTGCGGGGCACGACCCAGTTCGTCAGCCACAACATCGTTTCCCCGTCGATCCAGGCAGCCAGTTTTCTGGCTGGCGTGCGCCGTGTGTTGAAAGAGACAGTGGATCTGCTGCGGCCAGGCCATTGACCTGGACAGGCGGCTTTTCAGATCAGGAGAAGAGGTGAGCAAGATGGCAAAAGATGACAGTGCAGATATCGGGGCTTTTCTGGTTGGCTTTGTGGTAGGCGGGTTGGTCGGCGCGGCAGTCGCGCTGCTGCTGGCCCCCCAGTCCGGTGAGGAGACGCGGACGCAGATCAAGACCAAGGCCATCGAGTACCGCGACAAGGCGGGCGAGAGCATCGGCCAGGTGAAGGACAAGGCCGAGCAGGCGCTGGAAGAGGCCCGCGCCAAGGCTGAGGCGGTCGCTGCTGACCTGCGCCGCCGCGCCGAGGAGGTGCAGACGCAGGGCCGCGTCATCCTCGAAGAAGGACGCAAGCAGCTCGCCACGGCGGTGGAAGAGACCAAGAAAGCGGCCGGCAAGGCGACGGCAGAGCCGCCTGCCGCAGAGCCGGCTGCCTAGTCAGCGCGTCCGTTGCGTCCTGACGTTATCGTTTTGGGCATGCGGGTGGAAGCATGCCTCATAACTGTTTCTGCGTAACCCATAGGGCGGCCCTCGAGGCCGCTCTGTGTTGGTGACCCATGCTCAGGAGGCTGGCGATGGAACTGTTGACGGTTCAGATCGAGAAACCCGACCAGGTCAACTTTATCCTGGGGATGAGCCATTTCATCAAGACGGTGGAGGACATCCACGAGGCGCTGGTGAACAGCGTGCCGGGCATTCGCTTCGGGCTGGCCTTTTGCGAGGCTTCCAGCCCGGCGCTTGTGCGCTGCACGGGCACGGATGAAGCCATGATCGAGCTGGCCCAAAAGAACGCCCTGGCAATCGGCGCGGGCCACTCGTTCATCCTCTTCCTGGCCCCTGGCTTTTACCCGATCAATGTGCTCAACGCGGTCAAGATGGTGCCGGAGGTCTGCCGCATCTTTTGCGCCACCGCCAATCCGACCCAGGTCGTGGTGGCGCAAACAGAGCAGGGCCGCGGCATCCTCGGCGTCGTCGACGGCATCAGCCCCCGCGGAGTCGAAGCGGCAGAGGACGTGGCGCAGCGCAAGGGCCTTTTGCGCGCGATCGGCTACAAACTGTAAGCAGTCGCTATATGGACGTACTGGACCTGTTGCTGCGCTCGGCGCGGCTCAAGTGGGTGACGCGCAGCGGCTGGCAGATGCGCGGCGTTCCTGACTCCGAGAGCGTGGCCGATCACAGTTGGGGCGTGGCCTGGCTGGCGCTGGTGCTGGCCGATCTGGCCGATGAGCCGCTCGACCGGGGCAGATTGCTGGCGCTGGCGCTGACGCACGACCTGGCCGAGGTGACGCTTTCGGATATTCCCGGGCCGGCGCTGCGCTATTTGCCGGCCGAGGTCAAACAGCAGGCCGAGGAGCGCACGTTGAGCGACTTGTTGGCGCCGCTGGCGGGAAGAGATGAGCTGCTGAGCGGGTGGCGCGAGTTCGAGACGGCCGCCAGCCCTGAAGGGCGTCTGGTGCGCGACGCCGACCGGCTGGACATGCTCATCCAGGCTTTCCTGTACGAGACAGCGCAAGGGACGCGGCTGGACGAGTTCTGGGACGATCAGGGCGACTTTTCCTTCGCCGTGGCGCAGGATCTGTACCAGGCGTTGCGCGCCCGCCGCGATGCCTGGCTGGAGGGCTGAATGGCAGCCTGGCTGGCGGTGCGCAACGAGACGCGCGGCGAGCGGCTGCCGTTGCGGGTGCGCCGTTGCCGCTCGTTTCTCTGTCGCTCGCGGGGGTTGACCTTTCGGCGGCGGCTGGCGGCGGACGAGGCGTTGCTTCTGGAGGGCGACCGCCAGAACCGCCTCGAGTCGGCGATTCATATGTTTTTCGTCTTTTTCCCCATCGCGGCGGTGTGGCTGGATGGCGAGGGGCGGGTGGTCGATGCCTGTCTGGCGCGGCCGTTCCGCCCTCTCTACGTGCCGCGCGGCCCGGCCCGCGACGTGCTGGAAGGACCGCCGGCATTGTTGGGGTGGGTGGCAGTGGGAGATCGCTTGTCGTTCAAGATCGAGGGGCCGTGAAAAGATCGTTCTGTGTTCTGCTGCTGGTTCTATCGATGGCGGTCATGTTGCCGATGACGGCTTTTGCCCAGGCGGGCGGGCCGGGCACGACGATTGCCCATATCGTGCAGCCGGGAGAGACGCTCTTTTCCATCGCCCGGCGCTACGGGACAACGGTGGACGCCATCACCCATGTCAACGGCATCTCTGACCCGCGGCGCATCTATGTGGGGCAGCGGCTGCTGATTCCCGCCACGATCGAGCCGCCGGCGGCCTGGGTGACCCACATCGTGCGGCCTGGCGAGACGCTGCAAGCCATCGCCAGGCAGTATGGGGCAGCGTGGCGCACGGTGGCGCTGGCCAACCGCGTCGTCAACCCTTATCTGCTGGGCGCCGGGCAGGTGCTGCAACTGCCGGTGAACGAGGGGGGGGCCATCGCCGGGGCCATCTACGCCGTCCAACCCGGCGAGACGCTGACCGGCATCGCTTTTCGTTACGGCCTGTCGAGCCAGGAGCTGGCGGCGGCGAACGGGCTGGCCAATCCGGCGCTGCTCGTGCCGGGACAGTGGCTGTTTATCCCCGGCCAGCGGCCAGCATGGATGCCGACGCCTTTTGTGTCGATCGATCTGTCACCACTGCCGGTTCGGCAAGGGCAGACCGTGCGCATCGCCGTGCGCACCGACCGGCCGGTGAACCTGGCGGGGGTGCTCTTTGACCGGCCCCTCCGTTTTGCCGAGGAGGGTGGGGTCTATTACGCGCTGGTCGGCGTCCATGCTTTTGCCGAGCCCGGCCTGTACGAACTGACGCTGACGGCAACCGACGCGGAGGGCGAGCAGGCGGCGGTGGGAGTGGGGCTGCTTGTCGAGGAGGGGGCGTATGGCTACGAGCGGATCGACGTCCCTGACGGCCGCAGCAGCCTGCTCGACGCGGCGCTGGTCGTGGCCGAGCGGGAGCGCATGGCAGAAGTGCAGAGCACGTTCAGCGAAAGCCGTTACTGGAACGGGCCGCTGCGCCAGCCGGTGGAGGCGGCGATCAGTTCCTATTTCGGCACGCGTCGTTCTTACGAGGGCGGGCCCTACAACAGCTTTCACGCGGGGATCGATTTCAATGCCGGGGCAGGGACGGCGGTGCGCGCCGCTGCCGATGGGGTCGTGGTGCTGGCCGAGCCGCTGACGGTGCGCGGGAACGCCATCGTCATCGACCACGGCTGGGGGCTGCTGACCGGCTACTGGCACCTTTCGAGCATCGACGTGGCTGTGGGGCAGGAGGTCCATGCTGGCGACATCATCGGGCGCGTGGGCAACACGGGCCTCTCCACCGGCGCGCACCTGCACTGGGAGGTGCTGGTAGGCGGGGTCAGCGTCGACGGCCGACAGTGGCTGGCGGCTGGCTACCCCTGGTCCGACCTCGACGAAGCGGAGGGCGCCGCGACGCCTTGAGCGGCCTGGGGGCGCGGCGCCCTTCGTGGAGCAGAATCCGGCGCGCCTGTCGCTCCAGGCGCGCCGGCACCATGACCCGCACTTCGCCCAGGCCGTCCACTGTGATGCCGATGGCCGGGCCGGCGCTCTCATAGTCGAGCAGGACGGGGATGCCTCTGCTTTCCAGGTGCGCCTTGAGCACATGCGCCCGCAGCAGGCCGCTCTCTGTTTTCAGCACGACAAGATTTGATTTCATGTCCATCAGGTGACTGTCACCTCGACACTCATCACCCTGCGCTGTCCATCGTGGCTCTATTATACCATAGTCCTGTGTATCGAGGTGACTGTCACTTTCACCTCGCGCTCAGCGGTTCCGTAGCACCAGGGGGAGGTAGATGCGATACAGCATGAATTCGTATGCACCGACATCGCAGACAGCCGTGCCATCGTTGTTGCCATCCACGGGGCGCGCGATGCCGCGCTGATCCACTGCCGGGCAGGCACTGTTAGTGCCGGCGTCTATCGCCACACTGCCCGCTTGCAGGGCGAATAGCCACTCCTGCCAGACCAGTTTCAGGGCTTCGGGGGTGACTACAGAGAAGCCAGGTGAACAGGTGTCATCCGTAGACAGATTGTGG
>Ga0209162_1000932_pt1 | contig 30445 bp, 22 predicted proteins | sample YNPNPMetaG_FD_187121 | JGI IMG/M metagenome (GOLD analysis project Ga0209162, IMG submission 187121) | Anoxygenic and chlorotrophic microbial mat microbial communities from Yellowstone National Park, USA - YNP NP MetaG (SPAdes) (version 2) ...
GCCAGGCTCACCTCTTGCGCCCGCACGCTCACCACGCCGCTCTCCACCACCACGTAGGTGACCTCATCTGGCTGCACGCGGACAGCGAACCGCGTTCCATGCACCGCCGCGACGGCCACAGGAGTGACCACCTCAAAGCGGGCATCCGCACCGGCGGGTTCGACCTGATGGGTCGTCTCCCCCCTCGCCTGATAGAGCACGACAGTGCGTCCCTCCCCATTCCTGCGTGCGCTCAACTGCTGGACCGTCACCTCGGTCTCCGGTGCGACCGTCGTTGTGCTGCCCTCGAAGAAGGCCAGCAGCGCCTGGGCTGCCCGGCCCGTGCGGATACGGTCGCCTGGTCGGATGTCCGCTCCGAGAGCCGCGGGGACCCAGGCATCGCTCCCCGCCGGCAAGACCTCCACCGCCCCGTCCACGGCGACCAGTTCGGCGGCCCCTGCCACGGGAGAGGCCATCCACGTCCGCATCAGCCAGGCACCGATGACGAACACGGCCAGCGCTGTTGTGACCCAAAGGGCCAGACGGAGCGGCGCGCCGAAGGGAACGGTGCCCCAGGCCAGCCGGGGACGTCCTTCAGCCCGTCTGGCCTGCTCCTCGGCCAGTTTCTCCATCAACCTGCGCCGGCCCTGGGCGACGACGGCGGGACTGGGACTGGCGACCGGCCCCTCCCGCAGCCGCAACGCGACCAGCAACAGCGGTCGCAGTTCGTCGGCGAGTTCGGGGTAGCGCGCCAGACACCCCTCGAGCGTTGTATTCCCCCTCTCGAGGAGGCTCAGACACTCCGCCAGTGCGTCATCCAGTGCAGGCTTACTTCGCCACATGTCTCACACGTACAGGGCCATAGTCCGCAACCGGGCCGAGAGGTTGCCGCGTGTCTCCAGGTTGCCGGCGCCGCGTAAGGGAAGGGAGAGGATCAGCGTCCCCCCCGACTCTGCACGCAGGCTGCCGCCGTGGGCCTCGACGATCTCCCGCGCGATCGTCAACCCCACCTCCATGCTGCTGATCCGCCTGGGCGTTGACCAGTCCGACCGGTGGAACGGGACAAATGCCCGATCCAGTTCCGTCACCGGTATTCCGGTCCCCTGGTCGGCGATCTCGATGCCTGCCTGGTCCTCCGTAGCGAACAGGCGCACCGAGATGACAGCCCCTTCCGGGCTGAACCTGATGGCATTCTCCAGCAGCTGCTTCATAGCCTCCAGCAACCACAAGGAATCGGCTTTCACCAGGATGAGGTGAGAGGGATGCTCCAGGCAGAAGGTGACCCCCGCCCGAAACGCTTTCTGCCACACCATCTTCAGCGCTGTGTCCACCAGATCGGTCAGGTCCGTCAAAGAGAGTTGGAGCGAGCGCTGAGGGAGGTGGTGAAAGGTCGTGATGGCCTCCACCCGCTCTGCCAGTTCGAGTGTCCTGGCCAGTGCCCGGTCTACCAGTTCCTGTTGCATCTTCTCATCCACCTGTTCGCGGGCCAGCAATTCGATGTAGCCACGCACCAGAGTGAGCGGCTGTCGCAGTTCGTGGGTGACGTTCTGGACGAACTCGGCGCGCAACTGTTCCAGTTCCTTCTGCTGCTCGCGCAGTGCGCTCAGTGTCCGCGCCACCGACCGTTGGGCCAGCACAGCACCCACCACAGCAACCACGACCCCTGCCGCCAGCCCCAGCACCAGCGCCCTTTCGCCTACCGACTGGCCCAGAAACCGGCTGGCCAGCACCGCGCAAAGGCACAAGGCTCCTATCAGGGGGGCGCCTCCTCTTATGCCTGCTTGAATCCCGTATCCCTTGTCGTCCATCTCTATCCTCCCTCCCGCGGATATGCTTCACTGGAATAACGCAGAAGGGCCGGGTCAGGACTCGCGGCAAGGGACAGTTGCCCGTGGCTCACCAGCCGTTTCTCTCCAGCACCTGGCGCAGGGCACGCAACCCTCTGTACTGGAGCGATTTGACCGCGCGGACGGATTTGCCCAACAATCGGGCTACCGACTCGATGTCCACCCCCTCAACAAAACGCAACAGGATGACCTCGTACTGTTCCTCCGTGAGATAGGCCAGGGCCTGCTCCAGGCGTTGTCGTGTCAGCCATTGCTCGGTGGGATCGAAGGGTTCAGGTCTGCTGGCCGGCGGGAGGTCCTCTACCGGCACCGGGTAGATGCGCCGGGTCTGCCGGTGGGTGTCGGCGATCAGGTTGCGGGCGATGGTGTACAGCCAGGCCAGAAGAGGCCGGCCCCGGTAGGTGAAGCGGGGGATGTGCTCCACCAGTCGAAGAAACACCTCGCCGGTCAACTCTCCGGCCAGATCGGCATCCTGGACGCGATAGAGAATGTACCGGTAGATCTGCGGTTGGTGCCGCTCGTAGATCTCCGTGATCGCTGCCCGGTCCCACTGCTGAGCCCGGCGGATCAGTTCTGCCTCGTCGTTGGACACTCCCGCTCCGTTGCGCCAGGAAAGGGTAAACACCAACAAGTATGGTAACCGCCCCGGCCAAACCGTCTCTATCATACCCGGTTTGCCACATTCGACAACTCCCCTTGTCTGCTGGCGGTTGTGGGGGTACAATTGAGGGTGATGCCTGCACAGGAACTGGTCGAACTGCTGAAAGAGGTGCCGCTCTTCTCCCGCCTCGAGAGGCGGGAACGGCGCGCGTTGGCCGAGCGCCTCCACTATGAGGAGCACCCCAAGGGCGTGGTCATCTACCATCAGGGGGACACGGGCGACCTGCGTTACTTTATCGTCGCAAAGGGAACCCTTCGCCTGCAACGGGTGGACGCCGAGGGGCGAGTCCTCGAGGTGGGCCGCCTGGAGCGGGGCGCGGCTTTCGGCGAGACCTCACTCCTGCTGGGCGATGCGCGCGACGTCACGGTCGAGACGCTCGAGCCGACCGGCCTGTGGGCCATCACTAAAGAGGATTTCGATCGCCTGCTGAAAGCGATGCCGCAGATCGAGCGCCGGCTGCAGATGCGACCCGACGTGGCCGAGCGGAGACGCTACCCTCGCTTTTCGTGGCTGGAACCCGGGGAATTGCCGCTCAAGATCGCGTACCGCCACCCGTACTTTCTGCTCGGACAGTTACTGTTCCCGGGTTTCCTCTTCCTGGCGCTCCTGACAGTTATTGCCTGGATCTTGATCAAGGGCATTTCCCCGTGGTGGGCCCTCCTCCCGGCACTGCTGGAGGTAGTCCTGCTTCTGGTCGCTCTCTATATCTACATAGATTGGAAAAACGATGTCTATCTGGTCACCAATCAACGGGTGATCAGCCGTGAGCGAAAGGGGCTCTTCCGCGAGAGTTTCGCCGCCGCCCCGCTGGCGATGGTCCAGGACATCTCGCAGGTGCAGCTCGGCGTGATGTCGCGCATCTGGTCCTACGGCGACCTGATCGTCGAGACGGCAGGGGAGAAGGGACAGGTGGCTTTCCGCGCCATACCCGATCCGGGCGGGATGCGGGACTTCATCTTCAGCCAGATCGAACGGACACGGGCGCGCGCCCGGGCGGAAGAGCGGCTCGCCATCCGCCGGGAGATGCGCCATCACTTTCTCGAGGAGGAGATGGAGGAACCCAAGCCGTCGGCCCCCGCCGCGCCGTCGCCCCGCACGACTCCCGGCTGCCTGCTCTGGCTCACGAGCCTCATCCCCAGGTCCTCTCACCGCGAGGGAGCGACGGTCACCTGGCGCAAGCACTGGACAGTGCTGGCGGCGAAGATATGGCTGCCGACGTTGCTCTTGATTGGCATCATCGTCGCCGCGGCGGTGCTGATACCTGGCCTCCAAGAGGAAGAGCGGCAGCACCTCGTTCTCGCCCTGGCGGCTCTGGGGGCCTTCATCGTCACCCCCTGGCTGCTCTGGCAACTCCAGGACTGGCAGAACGACCTCTATCAGGTGACCCCCACCCGCCTGATTGACATCGAGCGGACGCCTCTCCTCCTCCGCGAACAGCGGAGAGAGACGCGGCTGGATCGCATCACCAACGTCCGCTTCGACCAATCCTTCCTGGGCAAGATATTGGGCTTCGGCGATGTGGTGGTGGAGACGGCGGCAGGCACCTTCTACCTGAACAAAGTAGCCAACCCTCGCGGGGTGCAGGCGGAGATCTTCAGCCACATCGAGGCGTTCCAGCGCAGCCGGCAACAACAAGAGGCACGGCAACGCCGGGCAGAGATGTTGGACTGGTTCGGCGTCTATGACGAGATCCGTCGCGGTCGTCCACCGACCGAGACGACGTGACAAGGAGTTCTTGGATGAGCCTACGGCAGATCATCTTCTCCGACAACCCTCTCCTGCGCGAGAAATCGCGCCGCGTGCCGCGCGTCACGCCGGAGATCGAACGGTTGATCGAGGACATGTTCGAGACCATGCGCGCCAATGGGGGTGTGGGACTGGCCGCGGTGCAGGTGGGCGCGCCGCTGCGCGTCATCACCATCGAAATCCCTGAGGACCTGGAGGATCCCGACGCCGGAGTCTCTTTCGCGCTGCTCAACCCGGACCTGGCCCGTGTGTCGAAGGAGACGGAGGAGGGGACTGAGGGCTGCCTGTCGGTGCCCGGCTGGGCCGGCACGGTCGAGCGGCACGTCGAGGTGACGGTGAAGGGGTTGAATGCTCAGGGTAAGCCCGTGCGCCGGCGCGCGCGAGGCTACCTGGCGCGCGTCCTGCAACACGAGATTGACCACCTCAACGGGGTGTTGTTCATTGACCGGGCCAGCGAGATCTGGCCGGTGGAGGAGGGGGAAGAAGAGGCCGCCGAAACGGCGGATGCCGAACGGCGGGGCGCGATGACATAACCCTCTGACAACTGCCTGCCCACCCTCCCGCAGGTTCGGGCTCGAATCACGGCGGCGGCTCGAACCGGCTCAGCCCGCTGCCGCCAGTGGCGAACCAGAAGCGCCCCTGCCGGTCCTGCAAGATGGCCGTCACCTGCCCGGTGACCAGCCCGGAGTTGCGCGGCGTGTAGATCTGCCACTGCGCGCCGTCGAAGGCGGCCACCGCCCCGCCGGGTTGGTTGGGCATCTCTGCCGCCGACCATACCCGCCCCTGGTCATCCACGGCCAGCGCCACGACGGAGTTCCACGGCAGTTCGGAGTTGCCGGTGCGGAAGCACTCCCACCCCTCCGATGCAAACCGACACAGCCCGCCGCCGCCCGTACCAGCCCACACCCCGCCCTGCGGATCGGTGACCAGCGCCAGGATGCTCTCGGAGTCGAGACCGGGGGTGGCGGCCGTGTAGGTGATCCAGGCCGGCCCGGTGCCGGTCAGGTCGAGCACCGCCAGCCCACGCTCCGTGCCCATCCAGGCTCGTCCCTCCGCGTCCACGGTCAGCGCCAGCACCGTCTCGCTCTGAAGCCCGGCCTGCAGAGGAGAGAAGGCCTGCCAGGCCGTCCCGTCCCACACCGCCGCGCCGCGCCGTGTGCCCACCCACAGCGGGCCGCGCGGGTCGGCGGCCAGGGCCCGCACGCGCGCCTCCGGCAGGCCCATCTCGGCGGCCGTGAAGGAGCGCCACTCCTCCCCTTCCACCACGTTCACCCCACTCTCGGTGCCGATCCACATCCGCCCCCCGCTGTCCAGCGCCAGCGCGGTGACGCGGTTGTCGCTGAGGGGGGAGTTGTTGGCGTATAGAAAGGTGGCCTGATCGCCCTCGAAGAGGGTGATGCCGCTGCGCGTGCCCACCCAGACCCTGCCCGCACCGTCCAGAGCCAGCGCGGTGACCATATCGCCGCTGATCTCCCCCTCGGCCATCGTGTATGTGGTCCAACCACGCACCTGTCGGCTGCGCTCGACGCGCACGGCGACGTAGCCCACGGTGTAGAGCGTCACCAGCACGATCACAGCGATGATCAACCCACGGCTCGGTTTGATCCAGAACTCCCTGTCGGGCAGGTAGTAGGCGATACGCTCCCAGGTCTCCTCGTCGAAACGCAGCCGATACCGCTCGGCCACCGCCTGGGCGATCGCGCCGGCGGAGAGGCACAGCGCCGGGGTGATGATGAGGGTGTATTGCGGCCATTTGGTGGGCCAGATGAACAGGAGGAACCAGCCCCACACGAGCCAGGCGAAGTACAGCCGGTTCTGCCGGAAGAGGAAGGGCAGCCCCACCAGGCTGAGCAGGAAAGTGAGGATGTCGAACGGGAACCAGAACTGGCCGGGGTGCCAGACCCCCGCCCCGCTCATCCACAGCAGCGGCTGATACCAGGGGTAGTCGTAGCGGGCGACCTCCGCAGACTGCGTATAGCGGGTATGGAAGAGGAGCGAGTCCCGCAACCGGCCCACAGGGTCGGGCCACAGGATGGGATCGAGAGCGAAGAAGACCGCCAGTGCCAGCAGGCCATAGAGGAGGACGTTCCACGGGCGACGGCGCTGCTGCCAGAAGACGAAGGGGAGCATCACCAACCCCGCAGCGGCGTAGTTGTACTTGGAGGCCGCAGCCAGGCCCAGCAACGCCGCCGAGAGCCAGAGCCAGCCGCCGGCCCGTCCGTCGGTGCGACGCAGGGCGCGGCCGCAGGACAGGATCGCCACGGTGATGGCGCAGGCAGGCACCGCTTCCAGGTAGATCTCCGAGGTGTACTTGGCGGTCATCGTGTGTACCGCCAGCAGGAGGCCAGAGAGGGGGTTGACCAGCGTCACGGCCAGCACCTGGAGCGCGCCGAAGAGGACGGAGACATAGCGGTTGACCGCCAAACGGCCCAGCCGCGCGGCTTCGTCACCCCACTCGAGGAAGCCGGCCGGCGGGGCGAACGGCTGGTCGGGCGGGCCTGCTGCCCCTGCTGCCCAGAGCGTCAGCCCGTAGAGCAGTTTGACGAAGGCCGGGTGCTCAAGGGTGTAGGTGTATTGGGGAATCTGTTCCCACTCGCCGCGGGCCATCAGGCCGGCGTAGTAGGAAGCGGCCCAACTGTACACCGGCTCGTCGGCGTCCACCGGCAGGGAGCAGGCCAGGCTCACCCGCTGGGCCAGGCCCAGCAGGAGAATGAGCGCTACCAGAGCGACGCGGATGCGCTTCATCTTTGGGAGACCACGGACGATAGACCACAGACCACGGACCGTAGACCACGGACCACTAACCGCCTATAGCGCTCTGCCGACAGTGGTCGGTCGTCTGTGGTCTGTGGTCACTCGTCTGTCGTCCGTGGTCCGTCGTCCGTCGTCCGTCGTCTGTGGTCCGTCGTCCGTCGTCCGTGGTGGCTACCCCTTGACCCCGCCCATGGTCAGGCCCGATTCCAGGTACTTCTGCAACCACAGGAAGAGGAGCACCACCGGGATACTGACCAGCAGCGCGCCGGCGGCGTACTGCCCCCACGGGACGTTGAGATCGCTGGCCATCTGCGCCAGGGCGATGGGCAGGGTATAGCGCGGCTCCTGCCCCGCCAGGAGCACCGAGGCCATGACGTACTCGTTCCACCCCGCCATGAAGCCGAACAGCGCCGTCGTGGCCAGGGCGGGGCGGGCCAGCGGCAGGGCGATGCGGATGAAGGACTGGATCGGGCCGCAGCCGTCAATCATCCCCGCCTCTTCCAGGTCTATGGGTATCGTGTCGAAGTACCCCTTCAGGTTCCAGGTACAGAAAACCAGCGTGCCGGTGGAGTAGGCCAGGATCAGTCCCCATGGGCTGCCGTAGAGTCCCAAGCGGGTCAGGATCAGGGCGATCGGCACCAGCGCCAGCACGCCAGGGAAGGCCTGGACGGCCAGGAAGAGGATCAACCCGGCCTCGCGCCCCACAAAGCGAAAGCGAGAGAAGGCGAAAGCGCCACTGGTCGAGAGGCTCACGCAGGCAATGGTGGTCAGACCGGCGATGAACAGGCTGTTCTTGATCCAGATGGGGAAGGGCTTCTCGAACAGCATGATGCGGAAGTTCTCCCACGTTATCTCGGTGGGGAAGAACATGCCGGCCAGGTTGAGCGTGAACAGCCGCCCGCCCGGCCGCAGCGCTGCCAGGAAAGCGAACCAGATCGGGTAGAGCGAGAAGAGGACACCGAGAACGAGGATGGCGTAGGAAAAGATCAGGCTGAGCGTGCTGGGCCTTCTCATTCGTACGCTCCTTTCGTGATGCGGGTCAGGCGCAGGCTGTAGAGAGTGGCCGCAAAGAGGATGATGAAGACGATCACCGCGAAGGCGCCGATCATGCCGTCATTGCGCTGTTGGAAGACCTGCTTGTAGGCATAGATCATCACGAACTCCGTCGCGCCGGGCACGCCTGCGCCGCGTAGCGGCCCGCCGCGCGTGATCAGCCAGACCGTGTTGAACATCTGGAAAGTGGTGATGGAACTCAGGACGATGGCCGGCATCACCGCCGGGCGCAGCAACGGCAGGGTGATGCGGGTCAGTTTCTGCAGCCATGTAGCCCCGTCCACCTCCGCCGCCTCGTACTGCTCCTGGGGAATAGACTGCAGCGCGCCGAGGATGATCACGGTGAAGAAGGGATAGGACATCCAGATGTTGACCAGCACCACGGCAAAGAAGGCCAGGTTCGGGTCCAGCAGCCACGACGGGCCGGGGAGCCCCATAAGCCGCAGCACCTGGTTGATGGTGCCCTGCTCGGCGCGGAAGAAGAATTGCCAGATGAGGGCACTGATGTAACTGGGCACTGCCCAGGGGACGATGAGCAGGACCCGGAAAACCGGCTTGCCGCGCAGGTACGGATTGTTGAGCAGCAGCGCGAAGATCAGGCCGAAGATGAAGAAGAAGGGAATACAGGCGATCACATAGAGGACGGTCTTGAACATCACGAGGAAGAAGGGGCCGGTGTCATACAGCTGGGCGAGGGCCGCAGCCCCACGCAGCGGGCCGAACCACAGCACCACCGCCAGACCCGCCCCCACGATCCACCACCACCAGGTCGCCGGAGGGACCAGCGAGCGTTTCTGCACCCGATTGGCGGCGACCGCCACCACAATGAGCGGCGACATGATCAACACCAACCGGAGCAAGGCCAGCAGAGAGGGGAGCGTGAAGAGTTTTTCGAAAAGCCGGGCATAGTTGGCGTAAAACGGCTGCTGGATGCAGTGAAAACCCTGCAACGAGGGGTCGCAACAGAAGCCTGGGAAGACGGGACAGACCACATCCCAGACAAAGTTGCCGGTGACCGGATGCTGTTCGACAAACGCGGCCCGGTCTGCTTCGGGGAGCCGATAGACCTGATAGTGGTAGGTGTTGCGGTTGGTGAAGGAGATGTAGACGTTGTAGATGATGGGGAAGATGCTCAGCAGAAGGATACCGGCCAGAGTAGGAGCGATGAACAGAAGGATCAGCAGATACTTGCGCAGCCCACGATAGGTCGTGCCCATACCACTCCTCCGCTGCGCCCCGCCATCCAAGAGGATCGGGGAGAGAGTACGACCAGGTTTTGAACAAGACGGGGCGGGGGGGGAACCCCCCGCCCCGTACCAGGAGCGGTTTTACCGCATGCCGGCGATGGCCTCTTCAGCCGCCGCCTGGGCGGCCGCCAGGGCCTCCTCCGGCGTCTGCGCGCCGGTCCAGATGGCGGTGGTGGCGTCACCCACAGGCCCCCACAGCGCGTCCATGAACGGGGTGTTGGCCATGGGGATGCCGCGCGCGGCAGCAGCGCCAAAGCCAGCGACCGTGGTCATGGCCTGCACCTGGGGGTCGGCCAGAGCCGCGGCATTGGCCGGGATCTCGCGGGTCTGCAGCACGCGCGCCAGTTCGGTCTCGGTGCTGGTCCACCACTGCATCACGCGCACCGCCGCCTCGGCGTTGCCGCGGTCCACAGCGTTCTGGGTCAGCATCCAGACCTTCACGCCGACGAACGGGCGGCCCATCGGGGCGATGCCGTAGTCAATGCCGGCTGCCTCGAGGCTGGCGATGGCCCACGGGCCGGTCCACCACGCTGCCGCCTGGCCCTCGCTGATCATGGCCTGGCAGATCTCGTGGCTGGTCTCCGCCGGGGCGACCGCGCTGAAGCGCTGGATCCAGTCCGCCGCAGCCAGTCCCTCGGGGGTGTTCAGGTAGACCGTGCCCTGGTCATCCACGTAGCCGGGCATGCCGAAGCCGAAGTAGATCGGCGCGACATGGTAGGCGTCGGGGTTGCCCAGGCCCTGGTTGCACAGCAGGTACTGGTCGGGGTTCGCCGCGCGGAAGTCGGTGGCCAGGGTCAGCAGGCCCTCGAAGTCATCGGGATCGGGCAACTGGTCTTCCGTGATCAGCGCCTTGTTGTAGACCAGAGCGATGGACTCGATGGTCTCGGGCAGGCCCCAGATCTGACCGTTCCAGATCACCGCGGAGACGCCGGGGGCGACATAGTTGGCCTCGAGATAGGCCTGATCCACCCACTCGTCAATGGGGGCGATGTTGCCGGCCAGAGCGTTGCGGCCGATCTGGTCGTTGGCCCAGGCCAGGATGTCAGGGCCCTCACCGGCGGGGGAGGCAACGGCCAGCGAGTCGGACAGGTTGTCCACCTTGGAGTAGGCGATCTGGATGCAGTCAGTGTTGGTGGCGTTGTACTCGTCGAAGAGCGCCTCGATCGGCGCCTGATAGTCGCCGCCGTAGCCGTGCCAGATGGTGATCGTGGTCACCCCGTCAGGGCAGGCCTGAGGAGCCTCGGTCGGCGCCTCGGTGGGCGCCTCAGTGGGCGCCTCGGTCGGCGCTGCCGTCGGCGCTTCCGTCGGCGCCGCAGTGGGGGCTGGCCCGCAGGCCGCAAGCATCAGCCCCAGGGCGACCATAACCGACAGTAGAGCAAACGTGTACCGCTTCATCTTATCTTCTCCTCCAGAGATTTGAAATACAGAAGGTGATCTTGATACAGGACGCCAGTCACGCTTTTCTTCCCGCCCTCACCTCCTTTGCTTGAGATCTGTCCGGAGATACTGCCTGGTCTTTTTCATTCTAGCACCAATCCACATACTGTCAAGATAGCGGCCTACCACGCCGACTGAAGTCGCCCGCTTTGGGCCTTTCGCCTGCGGTCGGCCTGCGCCGACCCTCACCCCACCCCCGGCGGCTTCGCCGCCACCCTCTCCGTAGGCGCCCAGAAAGGCCGATTTCCAATCGGCGCACGGTGGCGGGCAGCGAGGTAGACAATGACTGCCATCCGTGAAGGATCTGTCCCCAAACTGCAACGTACTTGCCGGGATGGAGGGCTTGCTTTCCACCCATTCTGTGCTAAAGTATAACAACCGGGTTGAAAGATGGGCGCGAAGATCCTGGTAGTGGATGACGATCTCGAAGGCCTCAAACTGGTGGGGATGATCCTCCAGGCGAAGGGCTATCAGATCGTCGCGGCGCAGAACGGAACGCAGGCGCTGGCCAAAGCGGTGAGCGAGGCCCCCGACCTGATGATCCTCGACGTGATGATGCCCGATATGGACGGCTACGAGGTCTGTCGCCGACTGCGGGCTGACCCACGCACAGCAACGCTCCCGGTGGTGATGTTCACCGCTAAGACGCAGGTGGAGGACAAGGTCACCGGCTTCGAATCGGGGGCGGATGAGTATCTGACCAAGCCCATCCACCCCGCCGAACTGATCAGCCGGGTGGAGGCGCTGTTGGCCCGCTCCGCCCGCCTGGGCGGCCCCGCCTCGCTCCAGCGCACCGCCCAAGTGTTCGGCTTCTTGGGTTGCAAGGGCGGCGTGGGCATCAGCAGCCTGATCACCAACGTTGGCGTGATCCTGGCGCGCGACGTCGTGCCGGGCAAGAAGGTGTTCCTCCTCGATCTCCAACCCGGCCGGGCGACGATCGGCCCGCAGATGGACGTGAAGCTGCGCGGCGGGCTGCAGAGCCTGCTGGCCCTGCCGGCCAACGGGATCACCGCTGAGACGCTCTTCTCTCAGACAGAGCGACACTCCACAGGGGTGGTGGTGCTCCCGGGGCCGTTGGTGCCGCTCGGCATGCTCCCGCTCACCCCCGCCCACGTTGAGACGATCCTCCGTCTGGCAGCAGCCAACTCCGACTTCGTGTTGGTGGACCTGGGCTCCGAACTGGGGCCGGCGAACCAGGCGGCGCTGCAGCAGATGGATCACCTCTTCGTCGTGTTTGAGCCGCAGCGTATCTCGCTCATGCTGGCGCAGGCGATGCTGACCAGCCTTGAGGAGATCGGTTTTGGCCGGCACCGCATCGGCCTGGCTGTGCTGAACCGCGCCCCTGCAGCCGTGACCCTCGGTCGGGACGCGATGGAGAACCTCCTTCAGCACCCCATTGACGTCATCCTCCCACCTGCGCCGGAGGTGGCCTTCCAGGCGGCGGAGCGGGGCATGCCCATGGTCATGATCCAGGCCGGCGGCGTCTATGCTGAACAGGTCCGCCAGCTGGCCCGGCTGCTGGTCACGCTGTGATGGAGAACGCGGGACTACAGGCAGGGATCGAGAGGGCTGCTGACCTGCTGCGCCAGGCGCGGCACGCCATCGCCCTGACCGGCGCTGGCGTGAGCACCCCCTCGGGCATTCCTGACTTCCGTACCGAAGATGTCGGCCTGTGGGAGAAGGACGACCCGATGGAGGTGAGTTCGATCTTTGCCTTCCGCCGTAACCCCGAAGCCTTCTACCGCTGGATCAGGCCGTTGGTGCGCACCATGCTGGAAGCACAGCCCAACCCCAGCCACAAGGCGTTGGCCCGTCTGGAACAGGCGGGCTGGCTGAAGGCGGTGTTGACGCAGAACATTGACGGCCTGCACCAGAAGGCCGGCTCGCGCAACGTGCTGGAACTCCACGGCCACACCCGTCAGGTGACCTGCATCTCCTGCTTCCGCACCGTCCCCTCAGAACCGGCCTTCGCGGCGGTCGTCCGCGGCGAGGTGCCGCGCTGCGCCTTCTGTGGGGGCGTGGTCAAACCGGATGTGGTGCTCTTCGGCGAACAACTGCCGGCCCAGGTGGTCGCACAGGCTATGGAACAAGTCCGCCAGGCCGATCTGATGCTCGTTTGCGGGTCATCGCTGCTGGTGCTGCCGGTGGCGCGGATGCCGGGGCTGGTCTACGGCGGCGGGGGCAAGGTGATCATCATCAATCGCCAGGAGACCTACGCCGACGAATTCGCCGCGGTCGTGCTGCGTGGCGACGTGGCGGAGATCATGCCACGGCTGGCCCAGGCATGCCTGGAGGGAGAAAATTGAGCAAGGGAGGGATACGCCAACGGCTTGCTCGCCTGGAACGGATCATCGAGATCAGCCGTTCGCTGAACTCGACGCTCAGCCTGCGCCCGCTGCTGGAGAAGATCATCCTCGCGGCGCAGGATCTGACCGACTCCGAGGCCGGTTCCATTCTCCTGCTCGACCGCCAGACCGGGGAACTGCGTTTCGCGGCGGCGACCGGAACCCGCAGCCGCGAGATCGCCGCCGTCGCCGTGCCCCTCGAGGGGAGCGTGGCCGGCTGGGTCGTGCAACACGGGCAGCCGGTTAACGTCCATGAGGCGCACCAGGACCCCCGCTTCTACCACCAGATCGAGGAGAAGATCCAGTTCTCCACCCGCTCGCTGTTGGCGGTGCCTCTGACTTTGAGAGGCGAGGTCATCGGCGTGCTGGAGACGGTCAACAAGCGCGGCGGCGCCTTCACCGTAGAGGACCAGGAGACCCTGTCAACTCTGGCCGACCAGGCCGCGATAGCGATCGAGAACGCCATGCTGTTCCAGCAATCCGACCTGGTGGCCGAGATGGTCCACGAGATCCGCACCCCCCTCACCGCTATCGCTGGCTACGCCGGGATGCTTCGCCGCGAGGACCTCCCCGCAGCGACGCGACAGGAGTGCGCCGTCACCATCCAGCAGGAAGCGATGCGCCTTGGCCAGTTAGTGGGGGACTTCCTCGACCTGGCCCGTCTGGAGTCAGGACGGGCCTCGCTGGAACGCGCCGCGGTGGCATTGGGACCAGTGGTGGAGGAAGTGCTGCGGTTGTTACAACCCTCGGCGGAAGCCCGTCAGATCGTCCTGACGGCGCATCTGCCTCCCCAAATGCCGCCTCTGTGGGCCGATGAGCAACGGCTGCATCAGGTACTGGTCAACCTGGTGGGGAACGGCGTGAAGTACTGCCGCCCCGGTGACCGGGTGACAGTGCTGGCAAAGGCAGAGGAGGAAGAAGCACGCATCTGCGTCATGGACACCGGCCCGGGCATCCCGGCTGCGGCCCACGAATACCTGTTCCAGAAGTTCTTCCGCCTCCCCAGCACGGAGAACGCCGAGGGGACAGGGTTGGGGCTGGCCATCGCCCGCCAGATCGTCGAAGCCCACGGTGGACGCATCTGGGTGGAGAGTGAAGAGGGCCGCGGAGCCACCTTCTGCTTCACCATCCCGCTGTGCCACTCCCAGGATCGCTGACCAGAGGTTGCCAGCGTCGTCGCTCTTCTCGCTTCGAACGCAATACTCCACAACAGCGGAAGACTCCCAGGTTGCGCCCCCTTGACAAACGATGTGCTCTGCTGTATCTTGATTGAGAGGGACAGAGGATTGCCCATGCGCCGGAGGATAATGCTGGTGGCGCTGGCCGTCCTCGCCCTGGGCGCTGTGGCCCTCCTATGGCGCAGCACGCGACCACCGTCACCCGCCACGCCCACACAGTCGCAGGACGAGACGGTCTATACCCAACGACGGGAGCGGATGGTGCTGGAGACGATCATCAACCGCGGAGTCAGCGACGAGCGGGTGCTGGCAGCCATGCGCGCCGTCCCCCGCCATCTCTTCGTGCCGGAGTCGGAGCGGGACCTGGCCTACGGCGATTTCCCCCTGCCCATCGGCTACCACCAGACCATCTCCCAACCGTACATCGTGGCGTTGATGACCGAACTGCTGGCGCTCCAGCCGGGTGACCGCGTGCTGGAGATCGGCACCGGCTCCGGCTACCAGGCAGCCGTGCTGGCCTCGATCCCCGATGTCGAGGTCTATTCGGTGGAGATCATCCCCGAACTGGCGGAGAGCGCGGCGCGGCGGCTGGCGGAACTGGGCTACAACGTCCATTGCCGACAGGGGGACGGCTATTACGGCTGGGCGGAGGAAGCGCCGTTCGACGCCATCATCGTCACTGCCGCGCCCGACCACGTCCCGCCACCGCTGGTGGCGCAACTGGCAGTAGGTGGGCGCATGGTCATCCCCATCGGCCCGCCGGGCGGCTACCAGACCCTGTGGCGGTTCGTCAAGCAGGAGAACGGCGAACTGCAGGCCACCAATATGGGCGGCGTGGCCTTCGTCCCGCTCACCGGGCCGGCCAGCGAGGGGAACTCGCAGCAGGACCACAGCGGATGGCCGGACCCGTCGTGGTGAGCCAGACGGCCAGGTAGCAGGCCGCCCCCAGCAGCAGCACGGCGCCGAAGCCCCAGGAGAGGGCCAGCAGCGCCGCCAGGACGGAGGCGACCACCGACAGCGCGCCGTTGACCCCCCAGGCCCACGCCGTGAGGCCTGGGGCTTTCTGTTGCAGGAGCGCCAGGGTGGCCGGAAAGGGAATCCCCATCAGCACCCCCAGCGGGGCCAGCCCCACTACCGTCAGCGCCGCCCGCGCCGCCAGCGGCCAACCCAAGAGTGGACCGGAGAGAAGCGGCAGCGCGGCGCGACAGAGGACCACCAGTCCCACCAGCGTCAGGAGCGCCATCCCGCGCGGCACCCGCGGCGAGAGCCGGCTGCCCACCCCCGAGAAGAAGAGCAGCGTCCCCAGCACCGCCGCCATCGCGTAGGTCGGATGGCCCAGGAACAGAATGAAGCGCTGGAGCAAGGGAATCTCTACGAACAGATAGGCCAGTCCCAACAGGGCGAACGGCAGCAGGTCGGACAGCCGCCGACCCTTCTGTCCCCTGGCGGCCGCAACCGCCAGGTCTGGGCGGCGGGGGGCGGACAGGGGCAGGAGCACCAACATCCCGGCAGAGAGCGTGGCCACGGCCAGCAGGGCCAGCAACACCAGGTAGCCCGCGCCGCCAAACGGCTGCCAGACATGGCCGGCCTGCGCCAACACCTGGCCAGCCTGCCGCCAGCGGAAGAAGTGGCCAAAGAAGGGCCGGTCGTCCGTCGGCGGGGTGACGTCGAAGGGGTAGGCCGCCAGCCAGGCCGCCCGATCCTCCGCCGTCAGCAGTCCGATGCAGGCCAGATAAGTATCCGGCGAAGGCAGGAGGTTGTAGCGGTTGACCTCGTCGGCCTGGACGCCAGGGACGTACACCAGGTCGAAGGCCCGCGCGGCGGCAAAGTCGCGCACCGTCCCTATCTCCTCCGGCGTGAATGGCCCGCGACGGGCCAGGATGAGCATCTGGCTGTAACTGCGCAGCGCTACCAGGCTCTGGGCGGGGTCGCTCCCCAGTCGCTCCAGCGCCGTCGTCGCCAGGGCGAAGGCGCGCACCTCCTCCGAAGGGGGTGTCTGCAGCCAGCGGACGACAACCAGCAGCCCGTCTTCGTCCAAACGCTCCAGCGCCGCCGCGAACCCCTCGACGGTGTAGCGGTAATCCTCGGCCAGGCTGTAGGCGCCGGAAGTGACCGGATGGTAAGTGCCGGGTGAGGGAAGGACGATCACGTCATAGCGCGGGCCGGGACGGGCCAGGAAGGCACGCTCCTCCTCGACGAAGAGCCTCACTTCGGGCCGGTCGTAGAGGTTCCCCGCCCATGCCCCCTGCTCGCGCACGGCGCGCACCAGCAGCGGGTTCGGCTCCACCGCCGCCACCTCCCGCGCCCCCTCGGCCAGCGCCACCCACAGGTCGAATCCGCCGCGCGGGTTCAGCACCACCGTGCTGGCCCCTGGGCGCAGGCGATAGGGGAGCGCGGTCAGCAGACAGTCGGTCAGCGGCCGCAGGTCGGCGGGACGCGAGAGGTACGTGATCGGGCTCAGGTCGTCCCCGTCCACGAACAGCCCCCGCTGGGGCGGCGGCGCCTGAGAGCAGGCGAATCCCTGTCCGGGCATGCTGCGGATCCCGCTGGAGTCCACCACGTCCACCCGCGAGATGCTGTTCCAGTCTTGAAAGACCAGCCGGGCGTCCGGCAGTTGCAGGGTGGTGCTGAGGCCTTTGTACGGGGAGAGGCGCGGCTGAAGGAAGGCGGGCGGACGGATGGCGACGATAAGCAGGACTGCGGCCAGGAGCAGCGGTGGCAGATGGCGGACGTGGGGAGGACGGCTCGCGAGGGCGAAGACCAACGCGGCCAGCAGTCCCAGCGCCGCGCAGAGGAGCACCACCCCGACCGCCCCGCTCAGCGCCGGCAGGGTCACCGCCAGCAGACAGCCCGCGGCGGAGCCGGTCAGGTTGGCCGCGTAGGTGCGCCCCGTCGCCTGGGGCTCCACGGTCAGCCACAGCCCCACCGCCGCCCCGGTACACAGAAAGGGGACGGCCAGGGCCAGATAGTGCAGCGCCAGCACCCCCCACTGCGCAGGGGCGATGGAGACACGGAAGGAGTCGAAGGGCACGTACAGGGTCAACAAGTACGAGCCGACGGCGCTGGCGGCGAAGCCCCAGGCGCAGGCGACCAGCGTGCGGTGTGGGCGGCGGGTCAGGCCAGGGGCCAGGCTCAAGAGCGTGCCACTGGCTCCAAAGCCCAACAGCGCCAGGCTGACGGTCATGAAGGCGAAGTGGTAGAACTGGGCCACCGAGAAGAGGCGGGTGAGGTTGACCTCAAAGGCCAGCGCCGCAGCCGAGAGGAGAAAGAGGCCCAACCGTTGCATCAGACCTCACCTGCTCGCCACCTTACGCACCTTACCTCCGGCCTCCCACAGGCTCACCGTCTCCACGTGACAGGTCTGCGGGAACATGTCCAGCGGCTGCGCCTCCACCAGGCGGTAGCCGGCCTCGGCCAGACGGCGACCGTCGCGGGCCAGCGTGGCCGGGTCGCAGGAGACATACACCAGGCGGCGCGGCGCGGCGACGAGCAGCCCGTCCAGCGCCTCCGGCTCCAGGCCGGTGCGCGGCGGGTCCACCACAGCGGCGTCCAGCGGCTCCTCCAGCGCTTCCAGCAGCGCCGCCGTCGGCCCCTCCACCACCTCGACGTTGTCCAGCCCTTCAGTGTTCGCCAGCAGGTCCTCCACGGCCTGCGGCTCTACCTCCACCGCGTAGACCAGCCCGGCCCGTTCGGCCAGGGGGAGGGTGAACAGTCCCACGCCGCAGTAGCCGTCGAGCACCGTCTCGCCGCCGCGCAGGTCGAGATAGGCCATCACCTGCTGCACCAGCCGCTCCGCCTGGGCGGTGTTGACCTGGAAGAAGGAGGGAGCGGAGATGCGATAGGTACGGCCGGCGACCGTCTCGTTCAGGTGGTCCTGGCCCACCAGGGTCAGCGTCGTCCCGTCGGCGCGCAGCAGCACACAGGAGACCGGCAGGTCCAGTTCCAGCGCTGGCGGGTCATCCCCCTCGGTTTCGAAGATCAGCATCTGCTCGCCGCTGGCGACGGCGGCGCGCAGGGTGAGCGCGCGCAGGCCCGGCAGGTCCACCTCCAGCGCCGCGTACAGGTCGGCCAGGAGCGGGTGGAGGATGGGACAGGCGGTCACCGGGGTGACGTGGTGGCTCTCGCCGCTGTAGAAGCCCAGCCCGCCGCCCGGCACGGGCCGGAAGCGCGCCTGGTTGCGATACGCCCAGCCGCTGGGGTCGGGCAGCGGCGGACGCACTAGCGGGTCGGTCAGCCTGCCCAGGCGGGTCAACTGGTCGGCTACCACCTGGGCCTTGTAGCGCAGTTGAGCGGGGTAGGCGGCGTGTTGCCACTGGCAGCCGCCACAACCGTCTGGGCCGAAATGGGGACAGGGAGGCGAGACCCGGTCGGAGGAGGGACGTACCACTTCCAGCAGCCGGGCATAAGCGTGCCGGCCGCGGTCGTCGGTCACCTCCACCACCACGCGCTCGTCAGGCAGGCCGTAGGGGACGAAGATGACCTTGCCCTCGTGCCGGCCCAGCGCCGCCCCGCCGTGGGCCATTGCCGTGAGATCGAGCGTCAGGCGCTCGCCCATCTATCCCAACCTCCCGCTGGCGACCAGAGCGGTGAACACGGCCAGGAACCAGTGGATCAGGAAGGGGTAGAAGAAGGAACGGGTGCGCCAGGCGACATAGCCATAGGCGGTGCCGCCGAAAATGCAACTGAGCGTCTCCAGTTCGGGTTTGCCGAAATGGGCCATGGTGAAGGGAACAGCCTGCAACAGCAGCGCCAGCGGCCCGCAGGCGCGGTAGAGGGCGAAGAGCAGGAAGCCGCGGAAGAAGAACTCCCAGCCCAGGAGTTCGACGCCGTCGGCCAGCCAGAAAGGCAGCCCACTGCGGGAAGTGGTGTGGTAATAGTCGCGGAAGGCGGACGTGCGGGCAATGACGAGCATGATCACCGCAAGACTGGTGCAGCCGGCGAGGGTCAGCAGCAGCCCGGCCTTCCAATCGCCCAGACGGAAGCCGTAGCGGGCTGGCGACTCGCGAAAGAGGAGCAGGATGAGCAGCAGGGGGATGATCAGGTAGAGGATAGTGCGCGTCAGCAGCACGTTGCCCCAGAGGACGTGGTACTCGTCAACGGTCAACAGCAGCGTGCTGACGACCACCGCCACCGCTGCCCGCCAGTCCATGCGCAGTTCTCTCAGATGCACGGGGGCCTCCTGTTGTTGGACCACGGACGACGGACGACAGACGACGGACGACGGACCGTAGTTTGTGTTCAGTAGCCTGGATGCAGGACGTTTCCTCCAGGGCCGAGCAGGGCGGCGAGGAGGCCGCTGTCGCGCGCCAGTTCGCACCCCCAGTTCAGGGCCAGGAGCAGGACGAGCAGAAGCGCCACGCCCTTCTGCCAGGGCCGCGCCTGCCGCCAGGGTCGCTCGACCAGGGCCCCGGCGGCCAGGAGCGCCAGAAGGGGCAGCAGCGGCACGTGGAAGCGGTCCTCCGCCAGGATGAGCATATGGATGCCGGTGTAGTAGGCCAGCAACAACCCCGCCAGCGCCGTCTCGCGGCGAGGCGCGGCCAGCACCAGGCCGGCCAACCCCGCCGGAGCGACGAGCATGAACGGCAGGCACAGCGCCGCCAGCGCTGCTGCCACCCCTGCCGCCGGCCAGTGGCCGAGGAAGTTGTTGCCGTAGAAGTAGATGAAAGCCCGCTTATCCAATCCCCACAGGTAGCCGGCCTTGCGCACCATCAGGTAGGGCACACGGCCGGGGTCGGCACGGACAAACGACCAGAAGGCCTCCATCCCCCGCCGGTTGCGCTCGCCGTCGTCGAGGATCGGCACCAGGTCGAGCGAGATGTGCCAGTTGAAGGTGCCGGTGCTCTGCGGATGGTACCCCTGGTAGAGGTCGTACCCCAGTGCCGACTCGATGAAGTGGAACTTGCCGTGGAGGAGCGTGTTGCGCAGCGACCACGGCAGGGTGATGGCGAGGAAGCAGCCCACCAGCGCCGCCGCCGGCCATAGCCCGGCGCGGCGGGGATGGGCCGCCAGCCACGCCCACAGCGCCGCCAGCGGGACGAAGAGAGCGACCACCGAGCGGGTCAGCGCGGCCAGGCCGCAGAGCAGGCCAGCCAGGGCGAAGTCCCGCCGGCGCCCCTGCTGGACCGCCCGCAGCAGCGCCCAGAGCGAGGCCAAAAGCAGCGGGGTGTAGAGGTTCTCCGTCACCAGCGCCAGCGGATAGATGACCAGCAGCGGCGTGATGGCGACGATTCCCGCTCCCCACAGCGTGGCTCGTCGGTCCAGCCCGAGACGCCGCCCCACCCCCGCTGTCAGCGGCACCAGCCCTGCCCCCAGCAACGCCTGCGCGATTCGGGCCGCCAGGAAGCGGTGCGGCCCCGTCCCGGCGACGGCGTACACCAGCGCCAGGAAGGCCGGGTAGAGCGGCGGGCGGAAACTGGTCAGAATGCCGCGGGGGTCGTATTCCGGCGGCACTTCCATCTGGATGTAGCGCTGGATGAGGGCCAGGTCCTCCTGGGCGTACCAGCGGTAGCCGTTGCCGGCGACGAGGGAACGGGCCAGCATGTCGTACTGGAACATGTCGTCCAGACCGATCGGCATCTGTGCCGCAGCCAGGACGACCGCCAGGCGTAGCAGCAGGGCCAGCAGGAAGAGCCACAGCAGCGCATCCCTCTGACGTGACATATGAGGCATTATAGCCGGGTGGCTGGCTTTGCCAAGACGGGAAGACAGGCACCGACCACAGCGGCGCGTCAGCAGAAATGCCGAGGGGTTGCAAACGGCGAGTCAGTCGGGGGCGGAGAGCCGCTACCCTTTCAGCGCTCCTGCCATCAACCCGCGCAGGAAGTAGCGACTGAGGAAAATGTAGACCAACAGTGTGGGCAGGGCGGCCAGCAGGGCGCCGGCCATCTGGACGTTCCATTCCACGATCTGGCTGCCGGCCAGGTTCTGCAGAGCGACAGTGACCGGCCAGAATCTTGGCTCGGTGAGGGTCACCGCGAAGAGGAACTCGTTCCAGATGGACGTGAACTGCCAGATGAGCACGACGATGAAACCAGGAATCGCCAGCGGCAACATCACGTGCCGGTAGATGCCCAGAAGTCCAGCGCCGTCCATGCGCGCTGCTTCGACGATCTCGGTTGGAACGCTGGCGTAGTAGTTACGGAAGATCAGGGTGGTGATGGGGATGCCATAGATGACGTGGACCAGGACAAGCCCCCAGAGGTTCCCATAGAGGTGGATCGTCTGCATGAACCGCACCAGGGGAATGAGGATGCTCTGGTAGGGGATGAACATGCCGAACAGCACGGCCGTAAACAACCCGTCAGCGCCGCGGAACTTCCACTTGGAGAGAACGTAGCCGTTCAGTGAGCCCAGAAGCGCTGAGAGAATGGAGGCTGTTACAGTCAGGGATAGGCTGTTTCGCAGGTTGGGGAGCAGCTTCTCGAAGGCGGCAGCGAAGTTATCGAGGTAGATCCCGGAGGGCAGGTTCCACATCGTGGCCAGGTTGACTTCCTGAAAACTCTTGAACCCGGTCACGAGCAGCACATACACAGGCATCAGATAGAAAGCTGCCGCTATCGCCATGAGGAAGTAGAGGAGGAAACGGGTCAGCCGGCGAGTCACTGTTCAACCTCCGTGCGCAGGTTATGGATCAGGTAGGGGACAACCAGCACGGCGACAGTCAGAAGGATGATGACAGCGATGGCTGCTCCGCGGCCGAATCGTAGGGCCCGAAAGGCGGTATACCACATGTTCAGCGCGGGCACGTCGGCTGAGAATCCCTCCCCGCCCTCCTGCGTGATCGCCATCACCAGATCGAACACCTTCAGAGAGATGTGACCGAGGATGATCACCGCGCTCAGGGTCACGCCCTTGAGCATCGGCAGAACGATGTGACGATAGATCTGCCATTCGCTGGCCCCGTCCACGCGGGCCGCCTCCCGCAGTTCGTCGGGGATGCTGCGCAGGCCGGCCAGGTACAGCGCCATAGTGAAGCCAGACATCTGCCAGGCAGCCGGAATGACGATTGCAGCGATTCCGAAGGGACGCGAGGTATACCACTTCGAGACCAGAAAGTCCAGCCCCGCCTGATGGAACAGCAGGTTGATCCCACTCAGGCGCTCGATGGAGGTCGCGGGGTTGAGGAGCCAGCGCCAGACGACTCCGGTCACGATGAAGGAGATGGCCATTGGGAAGAGGTAGATGTTGCGGAAGACCCCTTCACCACGGGGATGCTGGTCCAGCAGGATCGCCAGGACGAGTCCGATGGTCAAGCAGGCGCCGAGGAACAGCACCGTGAAGATGCCCGTGTTGCGCAGGTCGATTTGGAAGCGCGGGTTGTTGAACAGGGTGATGAAGTTGGAGAGTCCCACAAACGTGTAGTCCGGGTTCAGGCCCTCCCACGCAGATAGAGAGGCCCGAGCGGTCCAGCCGATGAACCCATAGACGAAAATGGCCACCGCCGCCACCGAGGGTGAGATCAAGGCAATGGCCAGCAGGTACTCCTTCCGGACACGCATATCGAATGATCCCCACCGGCGGTGGGGCAGCCCTGATCGATCAGGGCTGCCCCGTTCACACGTTGACGTTACTGGCAGACCCCGGCATCAGCACAGGCCGACACCAGCGCCTCCTGGAAAGCCGCGACATCACGGCTGGTGGTGAAGAGGGTCACCGCATCTATGATGTCCTGCTGCCAGCTCGGGGCTGCTGCGGCGCCGTGCATCAGGCTGGGCACGATCTGATCCTGGGCGAAGTCGTCCATCGCGGACTGCAGGTAGACGTCATACAGACTGCGGTCGCCGTCAGTGCGGGCCGGGATGGACCCCTTGATCGGGTTGAAGGCATCCTGGCCCTCCCGCGATCCACAGACCCTCAGCCAGGCAAGCACGGCTTCGCGGTTCGGCGCGTTCGCCGGCAGGCCGAAGCTGTCGGAGAGGGCATCGAAGGAGCCAGCGCTGCCCGGTGAGGGTGCCCAACCGAACTCCTCCCCTGGCGTCCAACCCTGAGCCTTGAAGTAGCCCTCCGCCCAGTCGCCCATGATATTCATGGCCGCTGTGCCGTCAATGACCAGTTGTGTGGCCTGGTCCCAGGAGAGCGCGGCGTAGTCCTCGTTGACGTAGTCCAGGATCCGGTCGAAGTTGTTCAGCGCCTCCGTGACCTCAGGGCTGCCCCAGTCCGTTTCGCCGGTCCACAGGCCAGCATAGCCATCCGGTCCCAACGTCCCCAGGAGCACGGTTTCGAACAGGTGAACCTGGGTCCAGGTCTCACCCAGGGCCAGGGGGATGATGCCGGCAGCCTGGAGCGTCTCCGCCGCGGCGAAGAACTCCTCCCAGGTCGTCGGTGGTTGCAGGTTGTACTCCTCGAAGATTGCGGTGTTGTACCACAGGACGTTGGCGCGGTGGATGTTGACGGGCACAGACCAGATTTCGCCCTCGTAGGAGAGGATGTCGATCAGATCCGGAGGGTAGACGTCCAGCCATCCCTCTTCTTCGTAGAGGAAGGTAACCGGTTCCATCTGGCCCGCCCGTACATAGGTGTCAATCAGCTCATGTCCGGCGTGGACCTGGAAGGAGCCTGGCGGTGATCCGCCCTGCATGCGGGTGGCCAGCACAGCCCTGGCGTCCACTCCTGCCCCGCCCGCGACAGTGGCGTTGATGACCTCGACATTGGGGTACTGTTGCTGAAAGACCTCAAGCATCGCCGCGAGGCCCTCGGCCTCCCCGCCTGCCGTCCACCAGCTGAAGATCTCCAGTTGTCCGCTTGGCCCTGTCGGCGGCGCCTCGGTGGGGGCCTCCGTCGGGGCCTGAGTGGGAGCCTCCGTCGGGGCCTGGGTGGGGGCCGGAGTGGCGGTCGGCGCCTGACAGGCGGTAAGGAACAGTACGGCGATGAGCAGCAACACAAACGGCGAGTACAGCTTCCTTAGCATCTTTCCCCTCCTTCAGTTTCAGTCAAGACCCTTCGCTGCTTCTGTACCTGGATCTGGCTTTTGTATCGCTCTCCCATCCTCACCTCCTTCCCAGTTGACAGTGCCCGTGTGCTTAGACGAACACGCTGAGCAATTACGACACCGATCGCCGCCAGTGTCTATAACTCCAAGAGGTTAGCGCTGTCCTTGACAAAGCCACCCAGATAGTGTACTCTGGTCACCAGGGCGTGTTTCTGGGCTTGGGTGACGGCCTGTCCCGCCGCGGTCTGCAGCCGACCATATCTGTCGGCTGGCGTGCAGGAGGGAGGAACACAACTCTATCCCGGAGAAGTTCTGGCAGAACACGCGGGGGGTGCGAGCCTTAGTTATATTATAGTATGGAGTAGTGCCCAGTAAAGAGGTTTTGTCCCTTTTTGCTCCGACAAGAGTCCACATTTCAGGCATGTCAGACATGTCAGAACGCACCACACCAGTGACCCGCGAGTCATTTGCGCGCTGGGTTCGCGAGGCTCTCAACCGGCTGTACGACTCAGCCTATCTGCAGACACACCCCCTGGCCAGCCTGCTGGCCGACGACACGCCTGGCGCGTATGGGCAACGCAGCCAGAACCTGCGCCGGGTGCTCCTGGAGGCCGTCCGGGCCATGCGCCCGGGAAACGGCGCGCCGGCCGATTCGGCCGACTGGCGGGCCTATCGGATCCTTGAATTGCGTTATATCGAGGGGCTCAGCCCCGACGCAGCCATGCGCCGCCTGGCGCTGGGGCGAAGTCAGTACTTTCGCGAGCAGGCACGGGTGCTACGGGCCTTGACGGACCGGCTATGGGAACGATACCAGGAGGCCAGTGGGGAGCCTGAAACCGGAGCAGGCGCAGGCTCGTCGCGGGAGAGTCTGATCCGCCTGGAGACGGAACGGTTGAGCGCGCGCGCCACCTGGGAGACGGTGGATGTGGCGGACCTCCTCGATGACCTGCGCAATGTCGTTGAGCCACTGGCGCGCACAAACGGAGTGTCGCTTCGTTTTCTCACGTCGCCAGGCTCGATGCACATCAACGCTGACCGCGTGATGCTGCGCCAGGCGGTGCTCAACCTGATCACCTGCGCGGTTCAGGCGGCTCGTGGAGGTGGGCTCGAGGTCGGCGGATTCGTTCGGGAGAATGAGAAGGGAATCCGGGTGACGGCTACCGGGCTTGTGGCCGGCATCGAGCGTGAACTGCCGGAGCTACAGGTCTGCTACCGGCTGACCAGCGCTCTCGGAGGAACGCTTCTCCTGGGAGAGGAGAGCAGCGATCGTTGGGAAGCCTGCCTGGTTTGGCCAGCAGCCTTCCAGAACCTGCTCCTGGTCGTGGACGACAACGAGGGCTTCGTGGACCTCTTCCGCCGCTACCTGGCCGGCCATACCTGGCAGGTCGTTGGGGCAAGCAACGGAGCAGAAGCCCGACGTATCCTGGCCGAGACGCGGCCTGCGGTGATCGTTCTGGACGTGATGATGCCCAAAGAGGATGGGTGGGAGTTCCTGATGACGCTCAAGAGGAGCCCAGACACCCGGGCTATCCCCGTCATCGTCTGTTCCGTGCTGAACGAGCCTCAGTTAGCACTGGCGCTGGGTGCAGCGGCTTATCTCACGAAACCCGTGACGCGACAGGCGCTCCTGGAGGCGCTGGCTCCGTGGAGCCTGCTGGCTGCCAACCAGGGGCCAGCGCGTTGAAGACAGCGTCCAGCGCGCGCACGATTTCCCCCAATTGAAACCCCTGTGACCTGGAGACCTGGATCGAACCCGACAGTTGAAGCCGCGTCTGGTCCTGCCCCTTGGCAGAGACAAGGATGACAGGAATTCCCGTCAACGCTGGCTCGGCTGCCATCCGTTCCAGCACGCTGCGCCCATCCACGTTGGGCATGATCAGGTCAAGCAGAACCAGATCCGGCCTTCTCTCTCGCATCACCGCCAGCGCCTCTTCCCCGTTGTAGGCTTCCAGGCAGTTGTGGGCCGGGATCCGTGTGGACAACATTCGGCGAAACAGGCGGACGACCTCAGGGTCATCATCGGCGATCAGCACACTCCGCACCGAGATGCCCAACTGGTCTATGGTGGAGAGGAGTTCCTCGCGAGATACCGGCTTCACCAACAGGTCGGTTGCACCCACAGCCATGGCCGCCTGACGGGCGCTGGGCAGAGGGCATTGAACGAGAATCGTATCGGGAGGGAGTGATGACAGGCCGTCGTCGCAGTCCGTCACCAGCGCCATCGCCTTGACGCTGTCCACAAGCGCCTGGCCTTCTCTCGCATCCCTCGCTCCTACCACTCGATAACCATCCAGATAGCGCTGCAACAGCGGCGCGATGTGAGGATCGGAGTGCACGACGACGATGATCCGCTCAGAGGCGCCCAGCCGGGTGACCGGTCGCAGACGGCTCAGAGGAAGGGCCCGTTGTCTGGCGGCCGACGCTGGCGAAAGCGGCAGCGTAAACCAGAAGGAAGTCCCTTTCAAGTAGGTGCTCTCCACCCCCATGCGCCCGTGATGCAGTTCCACGAACTTCTTGCTGATGGGCAGACCCAGCCCGGTGCCGCTGTGCCAGGTGGAGATAGGCTGGCTGGTGGAGCGGAACTCCTCGAAGATCTTCGGCAAATCCTCTTCGGCAATCCCCCACCCGGTATCTGTCACCCGCACCACGACCTCTTCCTCCTGGCGTGAGATCTCGATGTGGATCCACCCCCGTTCGGTGAAGCGCGCCGCATTGACCAGCAGGTTCAGCAGCACCTGGCGGATGCGCAGCCGGTCTATCCACAGGGTGGGCAGGTCGGAGGGCACAGATACCCTGAGTTCCAACCCTTTGGCCGCGATGTAGTCCCGGACCATGTCAGTAGCCTCCGCTACCAGGGCAGCCAGGTTGACCTCTTCGCGCGCCAGAGCGATCTTGCCGGTCTCGATGCGCGCCAGATCAAGAACATCGTCCACCAGCGCCAGCAGGTGCTGTGCGCTATGGTAGATGGCGTTCAGATCGCTGCGATAGGCACCGGGGAGTTGTGCCCCGTCATAGCTCTCCGGTGAGGTCATCATCATCTCGCTGAAGCCAATGATCAGGTTCAAGGGAGTGCGCAATTCATGGCTGACATTGGTCACGAACTCTGCCTTGAAGCGCTCGGCCTCATCAGCGGCCTTCCAGGCGGCGACCAGCGCGGCATTAGCCCGCTCCAGGCGGTAGTAAGCCTGATCCAGGTCCTTCAGCACACGGGAGAGCTGAGCCCGGTGTTGGCGAGCCTCGTCCAGGTTCTTCTCCGCCTGGGCGAAACTGAACAGGTACCACTGGATGGCGGTCAGAAATGCGCGTGCCGCAGCCCATCCCAACAACCCGGCCAGAACGCTGCCAGCGATGATCTCCAGGCTGTAGCCTGCGGGAATATACTCTCCCCGAACCAGCCAGAAGACCAGTACGACCACCAGCGCCTCTGTCAACAGGCCAGCCGGCCATCCGACAAGGACAATAACCATGAAGGGGAGCAGGCCATACAAGAAGGCGATCTCCGGCCGACGAAATACGACCATAGCCACAGTGATGGCTGCCAACCAGCCGACATGCCACACGGCCTGCGCTGCCAGGAAGTGCCTGGAGAGCAACCGCAGGGAAAGCAGACCGGTGAGAAGCACAACCAGGGTGACCAGCCACATGTTCCACCCCAGCCTCTCCGGCCAGGTCACCGTAGCCACCAGGTGCCAGACCAGGTAGATGCTGCCCATAACGAAGATGAGATTCCGCAGCGTAGATTGTTGCAGATCGGTCAGGGAGGCGATGAGGTGGGGCGTGGCTTCCCGTGAACGGTGCAATCCGTACCACATGGGGGCCTCCGTATCCGGCAAGGACCGGTGAGGACAGCAGCACTGTCCGAAGTGGCAGCAACTCCTGCCAGCGAGGTCTTGATCCCGACTTCCTGCCGTTTCAATTGTATGGCTCTGCTATGGGCTGTCAAGTAAGGGCGAAGCATCGGGGCACCTGCTGCCGATGCTCTGTCCCTGCTTTCGGTTCGCCTGTTGCCAACGAGTATGTTATAATGGAGTCGTCTGGTCTCGCCACCATCTGTGGCGCAGCCAGCCATCCTATAGAGGAGTCCATAGTATGAAAACCCATCTGGCCTTGATCGCCCTGGCGGCGCTGATGCTCGGCGCGGCCTTCTGTTGCTGTGGGTTACCCGACATAAACTGGAATTGGAACCCTAACATCACGATTGACCTGGGCGGCCCCACTCCTGCCCCCCAACCTACCCCGCAGGTCATCGTCGAACCGCCGCCGGAGACCGCCATGGAGACCGAGGCACTCCTGGAGACCACCACCATCCCGGTGCGCGACCTGCACAGCCTGGCCATCCGCCTGCGCGGCCTGCCCCCCGACACCCCCAACACCATCACCGGGCCGGCCTATCAGGTGGGCGACCGGCGCATCTTCCACGTCTCCAACGTGGACACCGACGAGCAGTTCGACATCACCGCCGTCCTCCGCTACACCACCGACCACGTCTACATGTGGGTGGAGGAGGGGGTGAACGTGGACATGAATCAGTTGCAGGCTGCCGCCGACCTCTTCGAGCAGCACACCTACCCCACCGACCGCGCCTTCTTCGGCTCCGAGTGGAGCCCTGGTGTGGATAACGACCCCCATCTTTCCATCCTCCATGCCCGTGGCCTGGGGGACACCATCGCGGGCTACTACTCCTCGGCGGACGAATTCGTCACCCCCGTCCGGGAGGACTCCAACCAGACGGAGATGTTCTACATCAACATCGAGAACGTCACCGTCAACGACGAGTTCTACAACGGTGTCCTGGCCCACGAGTTCCAGCACATGATCCACTGGTACAACGACCGCAACGAGGACACCTGGCTGAACGAGGGTTCATCGGAACTGGCAGCCTACCTCAACGGCTTCGACGTCGGCGGATCGGACTGGTCGTTCGCCATGCGGCCAGACACGCAGTTGAACTCCTGGCCCGAGGGGCCGGGCGCCGCCGGGCCGAACTACGGCGCGGGCTACCTCTTCATGTCCTATTTTCTCGACCGCTTCGGTCAGGCCGCCACCCAGGCGCTGGTGGCCCACCAGGAGAACGGCTTCGCCGCCGTGGACGCGGTGCTGGCCGACCTGGGCACCGGCATGACCCACCAGGACTTCTTCGCCGACTGGGTCATCGCCAACCTGTTGGACGACCCCACCATCGCCGATGGGCGGTACGGCTACCGGGATATTGACCCCCCGTCGTTCTCCATAGACACGACTTACAGCAGCTTCCCGGCCAGCGGCGAGACCACCGTCTCTCAATACGGCACCGACTACATCGAACTGATGGCCAGCCAGCCGCTGCTCTTCTCCTTCACCGGCTCCACCCAGGTGGGACTGGTCAACGCCACAGCCCACAGTGGCCGCTTCCTGTGGTGGTCCAACCGCGGCGACGACTCCAACATGACCCTCACCCGCGAGTTCGACCTCTCCGGGGTGCAGAACGCCACGCTGCAGTTCTGGACCTGGTATGATCTGGAAGAGGACTGGGATTACGCCTACGTCGAGGCCAGCACTGACGGCGGGCAGACCTGGGAGATCCTGACCACCCCCTCCGGCACCCCTTCCAACCCCAACGGCAACTCCTTCGGTTGGGGGTACACCGGACGCAGCGGTGGCGGCGGCACGGCGCAGTGGATTCAGGAACAGGTGGACCTCTCCGCCTACGCCGGACAGCGGGTGCTGCTGCGCTTCGAGTACATCACCGACGACGCGGTCAACCGGCCAGGTTTCACCCTGGACGACATCGCCATTCCCGAGATCGGCTACTCCACCGACCTGGAGAGCGATGGCGGGGGGTGGGAGCCAGCGGGCTTCATCCGCCACGACAACGTCCTGCCGCAGCGCTGGCTGGTGCAGATGGTGCTCTTTGGCCCCCAGACCACGGTGCAGCGGCTGACGCTGGACGAGAACCAGACCGGCCAGTGGGAAGTGCCGCTGGGTGGCGGCGTCAACCGGGCGGTGATCGCTGTCTCCGGCCTGGCGCCGGTCACCACCGAGCCGGCCTCTTATCGGTACAACATCACCTATCGCTGATGTGACCCGTCTTGGACTGCGGCGACTGCGTCGCCGCTCTAAAAGCGCCGACTTTGGACTGCGGCGACTGCGTCGCCGCTCTAAAAGCGCCGACCCGTCGGCGCAATCCAAAGCCGCTTTCAAAGCGCCGACTTTGGATTGCGGCGACTTTGGACTGCGGCGACTTTGGATTGCGGCGACTGCGTCGCCGCTCTAAAAGCGCCGACTTTGGAC
>Ga0209162_1000933_pt1 | contig 30429 bp, 23 predicted proteins | sample YNPNPMetaG_FD_187121 | JGI IMG/M metagenome (GOLD analysis project Ga0209162, IMG submission 187121) | Anoxygenic and chlorotrophic microbial mat microbial communities from Yellowstone National Park, USA - YNP NP MetaG (SPAdes) (version 2) ...
TATTATTGATAAAAAGAAGAAAGAATTTCAAATAAAGGGATGGGCAAAGAGAAGGGATGAACTTTTGATTTTTCAACGTAATCTGGAAAAATTAGAATTTTTTAAAGAAATAGAATCACCCCTCTCCAATCTTTTAAAAGAAGAAGATATTAATTTTGAATTTAGGGGTAAATTAAATATATAAAATTTATGAATTCTGAGAAAAAAATAATTACCTTAATAATAATAGTGATATTGATAATAATTACTCTAGTCTTTACCGTTATTAAGCCGGGGGTTTCAGAAATTAAAAATTTATCTGAACGAATAGAAAATGAGCAAAAATTACTTGAAGATTTGTATCTGCGAGGACAAACTTTAAGTAAGGTAAAAAATGAATATAAAGAGATAGAAAAAGATTTACCCCTTTTAGAAAATGTTTTTCTTCTTGATGGTAAAGAATTAGAGTTTATTACCTCTTTAGAAAAAATTGCTCGCGAACAAAAAATTAGCCAAGAAGTCAATCTAGGAGAAAAACAAAATTTAAAAGACGAATATAAATTAATGCCCATTCAACTTTCTTTAAAGGGCGATTTTCTTAATTTAATTAGATATTTTAGAGAAATAGAAAAATTTGATTTTTATTTTAATATCGACTCCCTTACTATCACTGCTCTTCCTGGTTCTGAGAAACAAGTTAGTGTTTCTTTATCGGCTAATACCTATTGGCAAAAATAAAATAATTGATTGATATGGAAAGAAATTTACATCAATTTTCAAAAAGTTTTTTCCCGAGATTAATCATTTTAATTACTATTCTGGTCAATGTTTTTTTTCTTTATTTTATTTATAAAAATGTTTTAAAAGTTTTTTCCAGTTCTAAAGAAAGCATTATTCTAAAAAAGGAAGTTATTACTAGTCAATTAAAAATTGATCTTTTCAAAAAAATTATTGAAAGATTGGAAAATAAAAAAAATATTGAAGAAGAAAGTTTAGAAAACTTTAAAGACCCATTCAGTTTTTCTGGGAAAATAGAAATTAAGTAAAAATAAATATTTAATTTAGCGATTTTCTTGATAGTACTTTTTTCCCTTTAATTCTTTCGGTAGGTATTCTTGTTTAACTTTACTTTGAGGAAAATTGTGTGGGTATTGATAATTTTTGCCATAGCCTAAATCTTTCATCAATTTTGTTGGTGCATTACGAAGATGTAAGGGCACGGGCAGGTTGCCGTATTTTTTTACATCTTCTTGGGCTCTTAATAAAGCAAGATAGCTAGCATTTGATTTTGGCGCTTTAGCCAAATAAGTTGCGGCTTGGGCTAGATTTAATTGCGCTTCTGGCAAGCCAACAAATTGCAGGGCTTGAGCCGCTGCCACTGCTACTACTAAAGCAGTTGGATTAGCATTACCAATATCTTCTGAAGCGAAAATAATCATTCGGCGAGCGATAAATTCCGGGTCCCCCCCTGCTTCTAACATTCTCGCCAACCAATATAAAGCCGCATCTGGATCTGAACCACGCAAAGATTTAATAAAAGCAGAAATAAGATTATAATGCTCTTCACCTTTTTTATCGTAAATTAACGTCTTCTTCTGAATTACTTCTTCAATAATCTTTTGATTGATAATTTTAAAATTATTTTTATTTTTTGGCGCAATTTTTACTGCCAACTCTAAAGTATTTAAAGCAATCCTTGCATCACCATTGGCTGATTCGGCTAAAAAATTTATAATTTCATCTTTAATTTCTATTTTCTCTTTACCAAGACCCTTGTCTTTATCTAAAAGGGCTCTTTTTATAATTTTTTTAAGTTCATCCTGATTTAGACTTTTCAAGACAAAAACTCGACAACGAGAAAGAAGCGGTGAAATAACCTCAAAAGATGGATTTTCGGTGGTTGAGGAAATTAAAATAATTGAACCATCTTCAACATAAGGCAAAAAAATTGCTTGCTGGGCTTTATTAAAACGATGAATTTCATCTAAAAACAAAATTGTTCTCTGTTGATAGGCTTTAAGCCGCGATTTTGCTTCTTGAATAACTTTTTTTATCTCTTTGGTTGAAACATCAACGGCCGAAAAATAAATAAAATGCGAATTTGTTTTTTCAGTAATAATTTTGGCTAAAGTTGTCTTGCCGCTTCCTGATGGTCCCCAAAAAATCATCGAAAAAAGTTGATCGTTTTCAATGGCTTGACGTAAAATTTTCCCTTTTCCAACAATGTGTTTTTGACCAACAAACTCGTCAAAATCGTTTGGTCGCATTCTTTCAGCCAAAGGAGGTTCAATGTTTTTTTCTTTAAATAAAGACATAACAAAAGATAAATTTTTAATTTTTAATTTTTAATTCTAAACAATTTTTAAAATTTAAATAACAAATATTCTATATTCTAACATCAAAAAAACACCTTGACAAATTCTAAATTTATGTTAAATTATTTTTTATCTAAAAAGGAGGAAAAAAATGAAAAGAAAAAAAGGAATAAGGATAAGGATAAGAGTAATAAGGGTAGTGGGGGTCCCGATGATTGTAATTAACGGTAAACACTATTTCTACCTGAAACAGGTGATAGGGGCCGTACTTTTTGTTTTTTCAACTGTTTCAGGTTATCTCCTCTTCAAGGAGGAGTGGTGGGTGGGAATAAAGATGGGGGGAATCGTCCTTCGGGTGATTGTTTGTTTAATATTTTTATTTTCAATAAATTTTCTCTTTCCGGATCCGTAAGAAAAGAAAAAAACGGAGTGGTTTAATAACCACTCCGTAAACCTATGATTATTATGTTAACCCCACACCAAATCTCAAAGCGACCATTTATAAAAAAATAACTTATTCCACAGAAGAAGCCTAACGGCTCTGTTTTTTATTATTTAATAATTCTACGCTTAGATTGGTGCAAGACAAGCACATTAATACAAAATTGGAGCGGTGGAATTCGCGCCTCCAATCTTTATGCCCCAACACAGCGCCTTAAACTACCTCCTCAAGTGACAGTCACCAAAAATAATGGTTTTAAAAGGTACGTCAATTCTAACTTATCAGGTAAAAAATTAAATTTAGTAAAAAATTTGATTAAATTTTGTGGTTGATTTGTTTTTCTTTTTTATTATAATAAAAACAGCGGGGTGTAGCTCAGTTGGTTTAGAGCGCAGCGTTCGGGACGCTGAGGTCGCCCGTTCAAATCGGGTCACCCCGATATAAATTTAAAAAGATTTATATTTTATAACAACCGCACATACCTCCAACGTCTATCAGCAAAAAAGATATTCATAGTTCTAGATAAATTTATTTCACATTCAGTTCATAAATTCATAAAATTATGAGAGAATATTCAATTTTAATTGGTGGAAGAGCTGGTGAAGGAATAAGGCTGGCTGGTTTGATGATTGCTAAATTATTTAACCAACTAGGTTATCGAATTTTTGTTTATGAAGATTACCCTTCTTTAATTAAGGGTGGTCATAATTTTTCTATCATTAGGGCTTCGCCAAAAAAAATTCTGGCTCATCAAGAAAAAGTTGATATCTTGATTGCTTTAAATCAAGAAACTATTAAACAACATTATTGGCGAATTAAAAAAGAGGGTCTAATTATTTTTGATTCAAATTCAGTTAAAGCAAAAGGTATTGGAATACCGTTAAAAGAAATAACAGAGCGCCATAAACTACCTCAACTTGCTAAAAATACCGCTGCTTTTGGCGCTTTTGCTTCTATATTAGGAATAAATTTTTCTCTGGTTAAAAAAGTAATAAAAAATTCGATAGAAAAAAGAGGAGTAAAAAACATTGAATTGGCAAAAGAAACTTATCAACAAGTAAAAAAAATTGGTCAATTTTTAAAATTATCGGCTCTTAAAAAATCACCGTCTCCCCTTTTAACTGGTAATGAAGCTATTGCTCTGGGCGCAATTAAGGCTGGTTTGAAATTATATATTGCCTATCCAATGACACCAGCCACTACTATTTTACATTATTTAGCAAAAAATCAAGAAAATTTTAACCTTCTGACTATTCAACCGGAAAACGAGATTGCTGCTATTGGTTTGGCTCAAGGCGCTTCTTATGCTGGAATAAAAAACATGATTGGCACTTCTGGGGGTGGCTTTGCTTTAATGGTTGAACATTTAAGTCTGGCTGGACAGGCAGAAATTCCAACCGTTGTTGTTCTCTCGCAAAGACCAGGTCCAGCCACTGGTTTGCCAACTTATACAGCTCAGGGTGATTTATTTTTTGCTTTATTTGCCGGCCATGGTGAGTTCCCAAAAATCGTTTTAGCGCCAGGCGATCCTGAAGAAGCTTTTTATTTATCTGGCCAAGCCCTTAATTTGGCTTGGAAATTTCAAGTGCCAGTTATTATTTTAAGTGATAAGCATTTAAGTGAAAGTACTTTTTCAACGGAAATTAATGAAAGAAAAATTATTGAAGAAGATTTCAAACGCTGGAAAAAAAATGGGGAATATAAAAGATATGCAATGACTGCTGATGGCGTTTCACCTTTAACTTTTCCTGGTGATAAAAAGGCTATTATTAAATCAAATAGTTATACTCACGATGAATATGGTATTACCACTGAAGAAATAGAATTTGTTAATAAAGCCAAAGAGAAAAGATTAAAGAAATTAAAAACTATTGAAAATTATTTAAAGAAAAAAGAGACAATAAAAATCTATGGAAATAAAAAAAGTAAAACCGCTCTTATAACTTGGGGTTCAACTAAAGGTGTGGTTAAAGAAGTAGGAGAAAATCTTAATCTGAAAATTATTCAACCTTTATATCTTTCTCCGTTGCCAGTTTGGGAATTAAAAAAACATTTAAAAGGAGTAAAAAAAATCATTAGTGTCGAAGTTAATACCACTGGACAACTCTCCCACCTTCTAAAATGTTATGGTTTTCAATCTGATAAAATGATTTTAAAATCTGATGGTCGACCATTTACTCTTGATGAGCTGGAAGAAAAAATTAAAAAAATTATTTTATGAAAAAAAACCTAAAAACTTATGCCCAAAATACCTGGTGTCCGGGTTGCGGAAATTTTGGCATTGAATTAGCCTTCAAAGAAGCAATTAATGAACTTATTACTGAAGAAAAAATTAAGAAAGAAGATATTGTCATTGTGACTGGTATCGGCTGTCACGCAAAAATTGCTGATTACTTAAATCTCAATTCTTTTTATTCTCTCCATGGCCGAGTATTAGCACCAGCCACTGGCATCAAAATTGCTAATCCAAATTTATCAGTCATTGGTTTTGCTGGTGATGGTGATGCTTATGGTGAAGGATTAGACCATCTAATTTTTGCTGCCAAAAGAAATATCAATTTGACAATGATTGTCCATAATAACCGAGTTTTTGCTTTAACCACTGGTCAATTCACCCCCACCTCACCTTATGGTTTTTCCGGTAAATCAACTCCTCAGGGTTCAGAAGAAGAACCGTTTAATCCTTTGGAATTAATGTTAGCTAGTGGCGCTACTTTTATTGCTCGTGGCTTTTCTGGTAATCCATCTCATCTTAAAGAAATAATTAAAGAAGCAATTTTTCATCAAGGTTTCTCTTTTATCGATGTCCTTCAGCCTTGTGTAAGTTTTTATGACACTTATGATTTTTACCGTCAGAGAGTTTATGATTTAAAAAAAGAAGGTCATAATTATTCATCTTGGCAAATGGCTTTAGAAAAAATTAAAGAATGGAACTATTTAGATGGTGAAAAAGAAAAAATACCAATTGGTATTTTTTATAAAATTAAAAAAAATACTTTTGAAGAAAATATTTTTAAAAAAAGAAATGTCCCCAGAACATCTCCACTAAATTTAAAAGAAATATTGAAGAAACACTTATAATCTTTTTATTTTTTCCTCTTAAATAAAGCAAAAATTAAAATAACAATAATAAATAATCCACCACCGATTAAACCGATATTTATAAAATTAAGAGTTAATACTCTTTCTTTTGTTTTTATTCTATCAATTGGCGAAGGACAGCCAGTAATTGAACATTGTCTGATTGCTTCTTTTAACTGAAAAATCTCTGCCTGACCCGCACCTTCAATAACTTTATCGCCAATAAAAATAACTGGAACACCCTCTATTTTTACTTTATAAACTTCAGCCAAAGCCATCATTAATTTTTGATTTTGTGGATTATACCAAACTTCTAAAGGATTAATTTTTAATTCTGAATATTGTTTTTGAATTTCAAATAAGGCTTGAGCCATTTTAGCACAATAAGGACATCCTTGGCCGAAGAAAAAATATAATTCAACGGAATTTTTTGCCAATGAAAAATTCACAAAGAGCAAAAAACTAATAACTAATAACAAAAAGAAAGTGATAATTTTTTGACTATTAATCATTGGTTATAAGTAAATATTTATTTCTGGCATTTTGGACAGAAATATGTGCCGCGGCCAGCCAGATTTATTTTTTTAATTATCCCTTGACAACGAAAACACTTTTCGCCGCCACGATCATAAACTTTAAGTCGGGACGCAAAATCACCCCCCACCCCTTCAGTATCAACATAGGTATCAACTGATGAGCCACGATACTCAATCGCTTCTTTTAAAATTTTAATTAAACAGTGATATAAATCATAAATTTCCTTTTCTTTTAAAGTTTTAACAATTCTTGTCGGTAAAATTTTTGCACAGAAACAGGCTTCTTGAGCATAAACATTACCAACCCCAGCCAGAAATTTTTGATCCATTAATAAAGGCTTTATTTTTTGTCTTGGTTTTTTAGCTAAAAGCTCTTTAAATTTTTCTAGAGTAAAATCTTTTTCCAATGGCTCAGGACCGAATCCTTCTTTTTCAAAATATTTTTCTAGTTCGTTTTTCTTAATTAATTTCACCCAACCAAATTGGCGGAAATCATGATGAAGAAGAAAACTGTCATCAGAAAATTGATAAATTAAATGAGATTTTTCATCTTCTTTTTCTATTTTTTTCTTAAAAATCAATCGACCAGTTAATTTTAAATGGATAATTAAAGAATAGTTATTTGAAAGTTCAATAATTATAAGTTTTGCCCGCCGCCCTACTTTTTTAACTTCTGCTCCATTAATAATTTTTTCGAAATCCTTAACTTTTGCGCCACTAATTAATTTTGGTAAATTAACTTTAACGGCTTTTATTTTCTTGCCGACAATCTTTTTTTGAAGTTGATTAACAATTGTTTGTACTTCCGGTAATTCAGGCATAAAAATTTTTTGAAATTTTTGAGTCTCTAACGAATTTTATTATAAAATTTATTATCCTGCGCCAATCTTAAAAAATTTTATTTTTTAATTTTTAAGTTTAAGGGGTTCTCCGTGTCCTGGATAAATTATCATTTCTGGTTTTAAAATTTTAGAAAGTTTTTTTAAAGAATTTTTTAAATCTTTATCCGAACCACCCGGCAAATCAGTTCGACCACAACCATCTTTAAAAATTAAATCACCAGTAAAAATTTCATTTTTTCCTAAGAGGCAAATACTTCCCTTGGTATGGCCGGGGCTGTGAATAACTTTTAGAATTTTCTGGCCTATTTTTATTTTCTCGTTTTCCTTTAAATATCGATCTGCCAAAAAATCAAGAAAATCTCTGTCTTTTTCATGAATTAAAATTTCCGCCCCGGTTTTCTTTTTAATTTCTTCAGCCGCTAAAACATGATCGAAATGATAATGGGTTAAAACAATATATTTCGGTTTTACTTTTATTTTTTCTATCGCCTCTAATATTTTTTCTGCTTCATCACCAGGATCGATAATAATTAATTCATTATCAGAGAAAACTAAATAACAATTTGTTGAAAGTAATCCAACAACAATTTTTTCTACTTTCATACCCTAAATTAACCCTTTAATAACTTTTGGTATTTCTTCAAAAATATCTGAAGCTAAAACTCCTTCAGTATATTTTTTAGCAGCCAATTCGCCTGCCCTACCATTAATATAGGCGGATAAAAAAGCAGTTTCCAAAGGAGGAATATTTCGAGCTAAAATAGCCCCGCAAATACCGGCTAATGTATCACCAAAACCACCCTTACTCATTTCTGGACATCCGGTTTTATTAACAAAAACTTTATAACCATCAGAAATAACATCAAAATGACCTTTGAGTAAAATAACTGTCCCTAATTTTTTCGCCCATTTTTTAACTTTCTCTTTTCGATTAGAAACATTTGGTAAAACTTTTTCACCAGTCAAAATTTCAAACTCTTTTAGATGAGGGGTAACAACTGCCTTTCTTCTTTTTAAAATTTTTGGTTTATAAGCGAGAGCATGAATGGCATCAGCATCAATCACCATTGGCAATTCTATTTTCTGAATAATTTTTAAAATTGATTTTAATGTTTTTTTCTCCCTCCCCAATCCTCCGCCGATGATTAAAGAATTAAAGTTTTTTGAAATTTTAAAAATTTCTGGCAGATGTTTTTCTTCTAAATAATCAGTGTCTAATGAATAACAAATCAAGTCTGGCAAAAAACTAGCGGCAATATCCATGGCTCTTTTTGGACCAACAATAGTAATTAAATCAGCCCCAGCCCGCAGGGCAGACAGGGCATTAAAAACTGGTGAACCAGAATATCTTTTACTGCCAGCAATAATCAAAACATAGCCATGTTCACCTTTATGCGTCCATAGTTTTCTTTGAGGATAAACTTTTTTTAATAACTCTTTTATGGAAAAATTTTTCATTGAATTTATCCAGCTAACCAACCACCATCAACAACTAGTGTGGCGCCACTAATATAATCAGCTTCTTCAGAAGCAAGAAAAACAACAGCGGCGGCAATATCTTCTGGTTGACCAACCCTTCCTTTTGGAATTCTGGCTAAAATTGCTTGTTTTGTTTTCTCGTCTTCAATGACTGGTTTAGCCATTTCAGTGGCAATCACCCCAGGTGAAACAACATTAACATTGATTCCTTTTGGAGTTAGTTCTAAAGCCAAGGTCTCAGTCAAGGCAACAATTCCACCTTTTGAAGCACAATAATGAGTTAGATTTGGAAAACCAATCCCAACCTGACCCATGGCCACTGAAGCAATATTAATAATTCTCCCCCATCCTTTTTTAATCATTTCTTTGGCCACGGCTTGAGCACAAAGATAATAACCTTTCAAATTAACAGCTAAAACCCTATCCCATTCTTCTTCGGTCATTTCTAAAAATGGCTTAAAAGGCGCGATGCCAGCATTGTTAACAAGAATATCAACCTTACCCAATTTCTCAATTGTTTTTTTAACCATTTCTTCAACTTCTTTCCTGTTGGTCACATCGCATTTAATAGCTAAACCATCAGAACCAATTTTTTTAATTTCCTCAACCACTTTTTGACATTCATTTTCATCAATATCGGAAACAACAACTTTTGCTCCGGCTCGAGCTAACATTAAAGCAATACCCTTGCCAATGCCTCTTCTGGCACCAGTGACAATAGCGACTTTGTTAGTTAAATCAAAAGGTTTTTTCATAAATTTAACAAGTTAAATGAAATAAACCAATGACCCTTTTATTTTCTTTTTTAAATTGATTATAAATTTGAATTGCTTTACCGGTTGGCTCAATAAAAAATTCTACTTTCTTTTTTTTTCAAAAATTCTAAAGCATTGGGATAAACTTCAGCTAACCCAGATTCACCACTACCAATAACAACTATTTCTGGTTTTTCTTTTAAGGCCTCTTCTAAATCTTTTTTTTCAATAATATGAGAAGAACTTCGCCACCAAGAATTAACTTTCCCATCTAAGCTAATCCAAATGTCTTCGGAATAAATTTTCCCATCAATAACAATATTGCCAAAATGATAGGAATTAATCATCGATCTTCAAATTAAATTTAGCCCTTTCTATTTTTAGAAACTTAAATCAATTCCTTGATCTTCATTGGTTGGAAGGGCTTTGCAGTTTTTTCTGTCGATAGTAAATTGTTTCCAGGCAGATAATCTGGCTTGATTAAAATTTTTAGCCGCTATCCTTTTCGCTTCTTTAAATTTATTCCAGGCATTTTTGATGGCTACTCTTCTTTGATTTCTGTCAGCAATATCCCAAGCCGATAAAAGTTCACTTTTCCTGGTTTGAAGCGCTGATTTAACAGCCGTTGAGTAATTGTCAAAAGCATTTTGGATGGCTGTTTCTCTTTTTTCAACCGCTGCTTTTACACAAGTAAGTACTTCAGCTGAATCAGTTAAATTTTTGCCTACGGCTTTAACAATTAATCCAGTGGATAAAAGAATAGCAAGAGTCATTAAAGCAATTAAAATTTTTTTAGCCATAATTTTAAAAATTAATTTTAAAAATTAATTTTAACGACCTTTATTTAAAAATTTTTTATTCTATTTTTATTTTTAATTCTTTAAGTTGTTCTTTATTTACTTCACTTGGCGAATCCATCATTAAATCTTTACCATCAGATGTTTTAGGAAAAGCAATTACTTCTCTGATGCTTTCTTCATTTAAGCAAATCATTAATAATCTATCAAGGCCAAGGGCAATTCCACCATGAGGAGGGACGCCATAAGAAAATGCTTCAAGTAAATGACCAAATTTTTCTTTAACCTCTTCTTCTAAATGTCCTAAAATTTTAAATATTTTTAAAAGTAAGTTTGGGTCAGAAATTCTAATCGCTCCCCCACCTAATTCAACTCCATTTAAAACTAAATCGTATTGACGGGCCAAAACTTTTTCTGGATTTTTATCTAAAAGGGGTAAATCAGCTTCTCTCGGTGAAGTAAAGGGATTGTGTTTTGGTGCTAAATTCCCCTTTTCATCTCTTTCAAAAAGAGGAAAATCAGTAATCCAAGCGAAATAAAGTAAATTTTTATCTTCTTTTTCTTTTTCGTTTCTTAGGTCCGGTTTATCAGTTTTATATTTTAAGGTCGCCTCCTGATAAGAAATTCTCGGAAAAGGAATTTTGGCAATTTTTTTCTCGGGAAAAACATTTTTTATCAAATCAATTATCATTTTCTCGATAATTTCTAAAATATCATTTTCATTAACAAAACTCATTTCTAAATCAATTTGAGTAAATTCAGGTTGACGATCAAATCTGGTATCTTCATCGCGAAAACATTTGGCAATCTGAAAATATCTCTCCAATCCAGCCACCATTAAAAGTTCTTTATACTGTTGCGGAGCTTGAGGTAAGGCAAAAAATTTACCTGGTTCAATCCGACTTGGCACCAAAAAATCTCTGGCTCCTTCTGGTGTTGATTTAGTTAAAATTGGTGTTTCAACTTCAATAAATCCATTTTTGTCAAAAAAATCTCTGATAAATTTAACTATTTTGTGTCTGAAAATTAAATTTTTTTTCATTTTTTCTCTTCTTAAATCAAGATAGCGATATTTTAATCTTAATTCTTCTTTTGTCTCTTCCTTTTTTTCATCTTTGGAAATTTCAAAAGGTAAAGTTTTTGCTTCGGCTAAAATTTCCAAATTTTGAGCCAAAATTTCAATTTCGCCTGTTACTAAATTTTGATTAATATCTTTGACTGGTCTTTTTTGAACAAGTCCTTCAACCCTAACAACAAATTCTGATCTTAATTCTTTTGCTTTTTCATAAAGTTCTTTATTGGCCGGCAAAAAAACAACTTGGACTAAACCAGATCTATCCCTTAATAAAATAAAAATCATTTTGCCAACCTTTCGCACAAAATGAACCCAGCCAAAAAGCAAAACTTTTTCACCAACTTTATTAATTGTTTCTTGATTAAAAATTCTTTTCATATTATGGTCTTAATCGATTAATTAATCTGGGGAATGGGATGGTCTCACGGATATGGGACAAGCCACAAAGCCAAGCCACGATTCGCTCAAGTCCTAAACCAAAACCAGAATGAGGAACTGAACCATAACGACGCAAATCTAAATACCACTCATATTCTTTTTTAGGTAATTTAAATTCTTTAATTTTTTCCTCAAGCGTCTTTAAATCGTCAATTCTTTGAGAGCCACCAACAATTTCACCATAACCCTCCGGAGCTAACAAATCATCATTTAAAACATATTTTGGGTCTTTAGAATCTGGTTTCATATAAAAGGCCTTGATATGAGCTGGATATTTTTCAATAAAAACTGGTTTATCAAAACTTTTTGAAATAACCGTCTCTTCATCGCCACCAAAATCATCACCCCATTTTATTTTCACCCCTCTTTTATTCAAAAGTTCTATTGCTTCATCGTAAGTTATTTTATAAAATGGTGGTTTTACCTTTTTTAATGTTTCTAAATCTCTTTCTAAAATTTCCAGTTCTTTTTTCCTGTTTTTTAAAACCTGTTCAACAAGATAGCCAACCAAATTTTCTTGAATTTTCATATTCTCTTGATGTTCAACAAAAGCCGCTTCAGCATCCATCATCCAAAATTCAGTTAAATGCCGACGGGTTTTTGATTTTTCAGCCCGAAAAGTTGGACCAAAATCATAAACTCGACCTAAAGAATAAATTAAGGCCTCTAAATAAAGTTGACCTGATTGAGACAAATAGGCTTTTTCACCAAAATAATCAGTTTTAAAAAGCGTGGTTGTTCCTTCACAAGAAGTTGGGGTTAAAATTGGCGAATCGGTTAGAACAAAATTATTTTCTCTCATAAAAGAACGAATAGCGAAAACAACCTCATCTCTAATTTTTAAAATTGCTCTTTGTCTTTGAGAACGAAGCCACAAATGACGATAGTCCATCAAAAAATCAACGCCATGAGATTTTTTACCAATCGGATATTCTTGGGCAATCTGATAAATTTTTAAATTTTCAACCAACATTTCATAACCGGAGGGTGATCTTTTCTCTTGATAAACTTTTCCAGTTATTTCAACACTTGATTCAATGGTTAATTTTTTTGTTTCTTGCCAAGTTTTTTCATCAATATCTTTTTTTGAAACAACAGCCTGAATTTCACCGGTTCCGTCACGAAATTGTAAAAAATAAATCGAGCCAGAAGAACGAAGGTTAAAAACCCATCCTTTGAGGGTAACGATATTACCAAGATATTTATTGATGTCTTTGAGATAAATATCCATAATTTATTATAATGTCTAATTTCTAATTAATCTGATTACTTTAATCAAATCCTAATTTTCAAATGTCTAATGTCTAAAATTTAGAATAATTAAAATAATTAGAAATTTAAGTTATATCTTTATTCTTTATACGTGTCGATCAGCGACCTTTGTTGCTCCGTAAGCGTAAGGTTTAATTTTAACCTCCAAACCGTAGCCTTTAACCATACCAGTAATTTCTTTTATCATTTCCCGCGTTTCTCCATTTTCGCCAATATCAACGTGGACTTCAACCTCACATTTACTAAGAGTTTTTTTGTAATTTTTAAAAAAATTAAGAAGTTCTAAAGCAACTGAAATAGAGAGATTAACTTCTTCATAAATTTTCTGTCTCAAGGTGTTAATATTCTGTCTTTGAGTTTTTCCCCAAAAATATCTTCCGCCATGACCTAGCCGATGAACAACAATGGCATTAACCACCTCTATTTTCCCCTTCCCCTCCGAATCAGAACCAATAATGATATGATATCTTTTATTTATGTCTTCTTCAATAAATTTAATAATTTCAATTGAAATTTGTTCTAAATTAAGATGTCCGGAGGTTGGATTAAAATAAATTAAATTCTCACTCATACTATTTTATTATAATTAAAAATTATTGAACTGGCAACAACACCAGCGATTTCAGCGCGAAGAATTAATTTGCCTAAAGAAAACGGCAAAAAACCATTTTTTTCTGCTAAAACCGCCTCTGTTTCAGAAAATCCCCCTTCCGGACCAATTAAAAGATAAATTATTTTAGCTTCTCTAATTTTATTCTGTAGATTAAAAAGTTTTGTCCTTTTTTCCTCTTCCCAAGCCAAAAGTTTTAAAGCATTTTTATTTTTTAAAAAATCGAGTAACTCTTTAAAAGTCATTAAATTTTCTAACCTTGGGAGTAAACCTCGACCAGATTGTTCGGCTGCTTCTTTGATAATTTTTTGATAGCGAATCAATTTATTTTGACTGATTTCTTTAACAATCGATCTTTCACTGACAATCGGAATAAAACCAGTTAGACCTAAACTTGTGCCAAATTTTAAAACTTGCTCAAATTTATCATGTTTTAAAAGAGATTGGCAAAGAATGATTTTTATTTTTGGTTCATTTTTATTTTTTCTTTTTTCTAAAATATAACCTTCAATTTGTTGATTGAATTTTTCTAAATTAACTAAATACTCAAAGCCAGAATTATCTAAAACAATAATTTGATTACCAATTTTTAAACGCAGAACCTTAATAATCTGATGAATTTGTTCTTTATCTCTGATAAAAACATTTTTGCCAACCAAATTTTTTTTCTCGATGAAAAAACGATTAAGAGGCATAAATTTATAAAAATTCTAAATTCGAAGCACTAAATCCTAAATAAATTCCAAATTCGAAATCACAAATCCTAAACTGTTTGAAATTTTGAAAATTAGAATTTAGATATTATTTCGGATTTCGGATTTAGAATTTAGGATTTGAAGTGATTGTTTTTGAAACGACTAAACTATCTTCTTTAAACCTATAAGGAAATTATAGAGACATAATGGTAATGCCATGCTGTATCCTCCTTCCAAAACCGAAAAGGTTGGTAAATTTAGTTCAGCGATTTTTTCGCCGATTTTTTGATAACTTCCAACTTCTAAACCAAAATAGGTTAAGGGATCTTTTTGATAAGTATCAAAACCAGCGGAAATTGCTAAAACATTTGGTCTAAAATCAGAAATTTTTTTGAGAGCGATGTCTAAAGTTTTCAAATATTCATTCTCTCCTGTTTTAGGTGGCAAAGGAAAATTTAGACAATTAAAATGAGACTTTAAACCAGTACCAGGATATAGGGGCGATTCATGTAAGGAAACATACAAAACATTGCTTTTGCCCAAAAAAATATCTTCTGTTCCATTGCCATGATGACAATCAATATCCAAAATAGCAACTTTTTTATCCAAGTTTATCGCTTTCGTTACGGCAATGGCAATGTTATTAAAATAACAAAAACCACCGCAAAAATCTTTGCCGGCATGATGACCCGGTGGTCTCATTAAAGAAAAAGAATTTTCTCTACTCAGCGCAATTTCCATGGCTAAAATTGCTCCCCCAACCGAAAGAAGAGCATAATTGAAAATCCCTTTGATATTCGGCGTATCCAGATCAAAAATTTTTTCGTTTTTAACTTCATCAACTAAACGCTGAGTGTGGACTAAAAGTAAATCATCTTCTTTGGCTGGCTGTGGCTGGATAAATTCAAATCCTTTTTCTTTCAAAAAATTAGCACAAATCTTTACTCTTTCCGGTGATTCAGGATGACCAAAACTATAACATTCTAAACATTTTGGCGAATAAATAATTTTCATTTTTTTCTTTTCTCTTGGGCTTTTATATTTTTGACCAAGCGTGTTTTTCTGGCTAAATAAAGACTGGGTGTTCGAAAGCGGCTTAATTTTTTTGGTGTTTTTATTGAATAATTTTTCATATAAACGCAGATTATTATTTTATAATTGAATTTCGTCTACCTTTCTTTTCAACCAAAAAAATAAAGATAATAAGTAAAACTATGATCAAAAAAATTAAAAATATTTTCCAGGGAAGGGCAAAAAAATTAAACGATTTAACCAATTGTCTTTCATTACCAATTTTTTCCCGCCAAGTTTGAGTTGAAAGAATCAATTCGCCTTTGTATGGACCAAAAAAGAAATTGTCAAAAAACGTTTTACCTTTTGTTTTTATCTCAAAAAATCTAATTTTTTGCGGCAAAATTGTTTGATCGTCTATTTTTATTTCCTCTTTTATTTTTCCAAAAGGATTATAAATAATTAATTTACCACCTGCCTTAATATGAACTGGATCGTTGTTTTTTAAACGAAAGTTTATCTTGATTGGACCGTTTTCAATAAAAGTTGGCGCATTTAATTCAATTAGTTCAAATTGTTTTTCGAGCGGCGGGTATTTTTCTTCACCGCCTTTTATTTTTAAAAGAAAAAGTGCGCCAAGAGTTGGCAGAATTTTAGTTGATCCCCCGGTTGGTATTGGTGTTTCAACTTGAAATAAACTAGTGGCATAATAACCACCACTTTCAGCCTTAGGGGGAACTTTTATGATAAAATTTATTTTTTTGAGTTCTTTTGGTCCTAAAACAAATTTCTTTTCTTTAAATTCAATCCACTGACTCGGATCAAAGGAAATATCGCCTCCTTCTTCAAAAGTTATTTCTCCTTTTTCTCCTTTAGCTGAAAAATTTTTAATTTTAACATTAATGGTTAAAGAAATATTACTTAAATTAGAAACTCTAATTTGATCTTGATAAACTTCATTAGGTGATAATTCTAAATCAAATTTTTCTGGAAAAAGAGAAAAAGCCACCTGCCCCCTAACCAATAAAGGAATCACAAGCAAGGTGACCACAAGTAAGGTGACAGTCACCAAAAAGAGAGGCTTTAAAAGGCGCATAGATATTAATTTATAAGGCAAAAAATTAAATTTAGTAAATTTTTTACTCAAATTTTTCACTTTCAAGCCAAAAAGGCTTTTCTTTGGGGTTTTCTTTTAATAATTTTAACCCATCTTCAACAAATTTTATATAATCCTGACGCAGTTTCTCTAATGGTTCATCTCCGCCAAATTTTAAAAATCTTTCACGATCAATGAGCTTTCCACGATCTTCCTTTTGATAGTAAAACTGATAACTACTCCATTGATAATCTTCTGGTTTTTCTACTAAACCAGCCTTAACAGCATTAAGATCAATATATTGAGCCACTTGCCAAAAATAAGATTCATTATCAATATGACTACAATAAAATCTATCTTCAAAAAGATGGCCGGATCGTTTGTAGCGTCGATTGAAATATTTTACATAACAATTGTTAACAAAATGCATTATTTTAGAAATTGAGACCTTGATAGTTTCGATCTCTAAATGATAATGATTGGGAATGAGATTAAAGGAATAAAAATAAAATGAAAATCTTTTTTTCGCTTCCTCTAAAATTTTTAAAAATTTTTTGTAATCTTGTGGGGAAAGAAAAATTTGGTGCTGATTATTTCCTCGACAAACGATATGAAAAATAGCTCCTTTTTAATCAATTTCTTTTCTTGGTCTTCTTGGCATAAATTTAGTAAATTTTTTACTATTTTGAAAAATTTTACTTAAAAGATAGATTTGATGCGGATTATAAGACTATCGTTTTAGGTGACTGTCACCTAGTAGGGGTCACCTAGTAGGGTCACCTAGTAGGACCTAGTAGCTAGTAGGACCTAGTAGTTGGGGATGATGAGAAAAATGATGGTGGTGGTGTAGGTGCCAGGGGTTTGGGTTGAAGGAACAGCTAAACGATAAGTAATGGTGTTTTGCTGGTTAACTGATGGCTCGCCTCTATCAGCCACTGGTTTACTTTCTGAGCCATTGTGAGTGAAGCCAGCAAATTTTGGACCTTCAAAACGATTCGGAGCACCACCAGTTAAATCATAATCATTGGTTGAATAACCAAAACCATAAGAGCCAGTTGGCCATTCGGTTGGAGATTCATTGGTCCCAGACCAGTCAGAAATTGTTTCTGAACCTCCTTCTTTAGTCATTTCCTGAGTTGAGAAAATATAACAAACATAGCCATTTGAAGCACTGGTGGATACAGTTAAAGTGTTGGTCTGATCAGTTGGATCGCCGCCTGGTATCAAATTACCAAAATCAATAGAATAATCATCAATAGAAAAACTCAAGCCAGAAATCATGCCATTATACCAAGTGCCATTGGTTGGTGGTTCATCAATGGCTTGAGTTGGCGTGTTTTGCGCATCAATATCATATCTGACCCAAGATTCAGAAATACATTCATCTTCGCCAGAACCAGTATTTAAAGTTGAAGTGATATATTTATGACCATAACCTAAATAATAATCATATTCGCCATAAGTCGCGCCCTGCCAGTCAATATAAAGATTGTATTTATAAAAAGTATAACCAGCCAAAGTTCGACTGTATTCTCTGATTCTAATCGCGCCGTCAGTGCCGGGTTGAGGAATTTTACCATCAGCGCCAGTGCCGGTTGTTTGTGAAGTTGAAGGAGTCCCCCATCCTCCGCCAGACCATTTCCAAACCGTTGAAGCTGGGGTGGCTGAATTTTCAGAAATAATAATGTCATCAGCCGCAGTATCAATCGGACTTAAACTCACTCGATCAACCACATAATCGCCCAAATACCAATCAACATTAAGGGTCGCGCCAATATCCGGCGCGTCTTCGTTATTAAGGGTTGTATTGTAAACTGTTAAAGTGCCGGCGGCCAAATTTAAATAGTTCCAAGTTGATTCTTGAACATTACAGGTGCCAGAACAAGCAAAATTCCAAAGAGCACTCGCGTCTTGACCAACAATGGTGATATCATTAACTGTTGACCCACCGCCTTTGACATTTAGAGTTCCGCCATTATCAACAGTGACTGAGGGATTGGTGGTACCAGCAATCTGGAGATAAACTTTAACTTGGCGAGAAGAAGCGCCCAAGGGTGTACCATCAAAATCAGTGTCATAATTCCAGTAATCAGTCTGGCCAGAAGTGGTATGATAATCACCCCAAATATATAATTCACCATCAACTTCAGCATGGTCCATTGAATATAAAGAGCCAGTCGAATCAATTACATAATTCGTGGCTTTCGAGTTCCACATTCTGATATCAGTATTAGCGCCAACTTGAATCTTTGCATAAAAATCACCGCCAGCTGTTTTGGTGTTAATGGTGTAAGAACCGCCACCAGTTTTGGTTAAAACAAGAGTTGAACCAGTCCAAGTGGTGGCGGCTCCGCCAACGAGATTAGTAAAATTGCCATTAACAGTCACTGTCGTATTAGTGACATCAAAAGAAGTAGCAGCAGTTAAAGTAAAATTATTATTGGCAGTTAAATTAACAGTAGAGGTGAAACTGGCAGCATTGGTAATAGAAAAATCATTGGTAGCGGTTAAATTATTGGTTTGAATCGTCCAGCCGCCAGCCGCATTGTCAAAAACAATATTGTAAAAATCTTTGCCTGAGCCAGTGCCACCAGAATCAATGGTTTTGCCAGTTGAGCCAGCGTCAAAAGTCACAGTGCCGGCTCTGGCAGTAAAGGTGCCAGAGTTAGACCAATTACCGCCAACATTGATATGGTAATTGCTGGTAGAAACATCGAGTGTCGAGTTAATATTAGCAATATTTAAATTACCACTGACATCTAAATCATAATTAGCCAAAGTGACAGTGGCAGCCGCGCTTTTTTGAATGGTTAAATTATTAAAATCATGATTATCATTAGTGCCACCAGAGCTAAGATTAGCGTTTGTACTCTCATCAAAAATAACTGTTGAACTGCCGGCTAAAAAACTACCGAGTGGATCAATTGTCCAATTCCCACCTAAATTAATAAAATTTCCGGCTGGACCAGTCGGACATATAGCATCTCGGCTACTTGAACTATCCAAGGTAGCATTTGAATTAACAGTTATTCCATTGGTAACATCTAGATTATAACCATTGAGATAAAGAATATCATTGCTATTAATGGTTAAACTATCCATTTTCATCCCAGTACAAAGAGTCAGATCATCTGGTGAGGTGCCAACATGAACATTGCCTAAATTTTGCTTGTCGAGATTATTATCTTGAAAATAGGCGTTAGTGCCATCAAAAATAACCAAACCACTGCCAGTGGCTTTATTAAATGTCCCATTAAAAATCACCGCACCGCCAAAATTGATATTAGCATTAGGAGCTTGAGTCAGAGAACCGCTTAAGTCAAAGCTATGATCAACATCTAAAGCATCTTGAAGAGTCCAAGAGCCAGTGGCGTTACCAAAAGTTAAATCATAAAATGGTTGGCTATTGGTGGTAATGGTTTCAGCCCCACTTGAGCTAAAAGTTACCTGACCCGAGCGAGCAGCAAAAAGACCACCAGAATTTGTCCAAGAGCCGCCAACAGTTAAAGAATAATTATTAGTAGTGACATCTAAAGTGCCATTGCTGCCAATAGTTAAATCATTTCCTACAGTCGTTCCTCCACCTAAATTAAAAGTGCCAGTGGTGACATTAAGGTTGTTATCAATGGTCAAATCACCGGTTTCCGCAGTAAAAGGACCAGTGCCATTTAGAGTCAGGTTATAATAATTTGAAACTAAAGTGACATCAGTTGAAGCTCCGCCAGTATATTCAATAGTTGAATTGCCAGGAGTTAAAGTGCCATTAACGGTTAAGGGTTTATTAACGCCAGTGCCAGAGCCAGTTAAAGTCAGGGTGTAACTTGAGCCAAGATTTAAAGTGTCAGCTGCGGTAATTGTAATTTTGCTTGTCTTAACCGAAGAAGTAAGATTAACGGTTTTAGAAATTGTCCCACTAATAACCACTGTGCCTAAATCTTGCCCAGAACTGTTATCTGTCCAGCTAGCTGTTGTATCAGTGTCAAAAGTAAAAGTGCCGGTTCCTTTAATAAAAATACCATTAGCGCCAATGAATAAGTTACCGGCTAAATTGATGTTTAAAGTGCTGGCTGATAAAGTGCCAGCAGTGATATTTAAATCATTGTTAACATCTAAATTATTGGTTGAGAGTGTCCATTCACCACCAGAACCATTGAAAGTTAAATTATAAAAAGGGGACAAACCGGGATCAATGGTTTTGCCAGCAGAAGTGCCATTAAAAGTCACAGTGCCATTTCGGGCCTGAAAAGTTCCGCTATTACTCCAAGAACCTTTAACATTTAAGGCGTGATTGGTAACAGTCACGTCTAAAACCCCGTTAGTAATATTCAAATCGCCATTAAGCGAGGTGGCGCCAGCTAAAACATAGGTTTCTGAAGCATTATTAAGCGTTAAATTATTGTAAGTGGTGCTAGCAATGGTTGTATCGCCGCTTATATTATTGCCAGTGTAAGTAAAAGTTGAACTATTAGCGGTAAAAGTGCCATTAATGACAAAGGGCGTGCCAGTGGCACCAGCCAGCGTCCAGGTTTTAGAACCAGCATCAAGGATATGGGAAGAATTAATAGTTAGGACTTGATTAATCTCAATGGTGCCACTCCCAAAGCTGGTGGTTGTCCCTGAGACAAAGCCATCGCCGAAGGTTAGATTATAAAAAGTCCATTTAGTGTTGCCGCCAAAATTGCCAGTGCCAGTTAAAGTAAAAGTTCCACCAGTTAAATTTATCACACCATCACCAGTAACAGCGCCGCCATTAACCGTGATATTACTCGTGCCAGATAAGGTTCCAGCTGTTATGGTTAAATTATTTGAAATTGTTGTTACCTGAGAAAAAGACCAGCCACCACCAGAGCCGTTAAATTCTAAATTAGCAAAAGGCTGGGAATTAGTGGTAATAGTTTTACCAATGGCAGTGGCAGTAAAAGTCACAGTATTGTTGTTATGGGTAAAAGTTGAACCAGTGTCAGCGGTCCAGTTGCCACCCACTGAAATGGCGCCACCAGCTGTAAAAACAGCGTTGTCATCAATATGTAAATCACCACCCGGTGAAGTGCCGCCAGGGCTAATGGTCACACTCCCGCCGGGTGAAAAAGTTTTACCAGTCCAAAGATGTAGTTCGTGATCATTATCAACAGTTAGAGAACCAGTATTAGAAGTAAAATGAATATCAAGATCATTATCTTTATCGTATTGGCCTAAATCGTTGTTAGTAATAGATGTTGTACCTTCATGTCTTAAAATGACTCGATTTTGATATAAATCAAGGCCGGTGATATTAGAAGTTGTATCTTTGGCTTTGGTGACAGTGACAGCTTTTTCTGTTTCATTATCCAAAAAAACCGTCAGCACATCATTAGCGGCGTCGATATCTAAATTAGAAATAGAATAGACGCCATTAATATCGGTCTCAGCAGTGCAAATACTAGTGCCATTACATTTGTCAGCACCATTAACTTTAATCACGACTGTCCTATTGGCACCAATTGGCGTACTACCTTCATCAGTATAAACCGTCCCAGAAACAGTAATGGCTTGGGTAATTAATTCTGGATAATAATTATAACCATCAAGCTCTGTGCCAGGGCCGTTAACCATTCGAAAACAATAACTTGTATTTGGTGTGGCTGAATTATTATAAATCACCCAGTCCCATTCGCCATCTTGATCAGGATTAACTGGCTGAGCGGTGATGGCATTGTTGGCTTCTTCATAGGTTTCAACCGCATCAGTCACAGAAAGTAATCCTGGAGGAGTAATTGGATCACCATCATTAGGGGTGAGGTTATTATAACCACACCAAGCAGAATTACAATTTCCTGGTGAATCAAGATCAGTCCAAGAAGAAATACCAGAGCAACTCGCGCCGGTTTTTTCGCCATACTGTAATTTGAATTGATCGCCGGGATTAATTGGTGCTGGACTGGCAGGATCAACATATAAACTCATTCTAATTCTTAAAACCGTGCCTTGAGCTGGTGGCGAATCAGATAAAGTAATTGGCGCCAGTTCAGCTAAATCACCTCCTGGTGGGGTTGGCGGCCAAGGATCAGTTGGGTCAACTGCATTAGTGTTAACATACCAGCGAAAATAATTTTGATAAATAATGGCTTGGGCAAAAACGGGCTTGCTGGAAATAAAAAGAAAAAAACCAATCGTCAACAATAGTAAACCAAAGAAAGTTTTTTTTCTAAAGAAAAGCATAATTGGAATAACTACTTAGTTGTTGTGGGTAGTGTTGGTGGCCAGTATCGTCTAAGGTTGTGGTTTTTCGGCTCCTTAAACTTCTAAATCTCTAAAACTCTTAATTCGTTTATGATTTTCCATAACCTTTAACAACAACGATACGGGCGGCGACACCCATACCGACACCTTTTTATTTTATTCTGCTTAATTAAATATCTCTTGTGCCTCCTGTTATTTGTTTCTTCTGATGGTTTTAAATTTTAATGGTAATTGAAGATAATTTTTCTATCATTATTATAATATTTTTCCCAAATTTAATAAAGAGAAGGTCTGGATAAAACGAGATAGATAAGTAATCAGATAGATACCTGATTTAAATTATTTCGCGGCATTTGGGTGAATTCGTGTTTTTGGTGTCACATTTAATAATCTTGATTAATTAAATCAATTCCCTGCTTCGGGTATAAATTTGTTGTCAATTATATTATTGGGTCGTATAAGGTCTTGACAAATTTTTAAAAAAAGAATATCATAAAAATACCTAAGCGGCTGAAATAGGTCAGCCGCTAAAAAAAGGAGGTACAAAATGAAATGGCTGATCTCCCTTCTTATCTCCCTTCTTATTGTTGCCATAGCGGTAGCCATGGCAACAGAGTGGGAACCGGATGTCCGACTAACGGACACCGTGGTTTCCGACGTGGTGACTCTAAACCAAAAATCAGTGGTGACTGATCAAACTGGCAGAGTCCATGTTGTCTGGTACTCTGATCGAACCGACACAGGGAGCTTAAGTCCACAGATCTGGTACAAGCGCTACAATCCTGGCAGCGGCTGGACAGAAGATACCTGCATCAGCGGAGATGTATCGCTTACTCGGGTTAACGAGCTCCCGTCAATCGCTTGCGACTCTAATGGCAATATCCATGTTGTCTGGTACTCTACCTTTGCAACTCCTCGTCAGATTAGGGTTAAAACATGCCGACCAACTGGTAATGGCAATGGTGGTTGGGACGAAAATTCGGTGGTTGTCTTAAACTTGCCAGCCAATGCTTCTGGTTTTCCAGACATTGCTTGTACCCCAGACAATCACCTCCATCTTGCCTTCACCCAGAATCCGATATTAGGTGACACTTTCTATCGTCTGTTCTACATTGAAAAAGTCGGCTCAACTTGGGGAAGTCCCCTGCTGATTGATTCAGGTGGAGATAGATCTCTTTTGAGTCAGCCAAGGATTGCCGGCTCTCGCAACAACAATGTCCATATTACCTGGGACGAAATTCAACCTGATGGTTATCGCGAGATTCTCTATCGGGCGCGAAGAGGAGGAGTATGGGATTCAGTGGAGAGAGTCACTGATGCCCCATACACTCAGGTCTGGCCATCTCTTGCCTGCCATCCTATAACAAACAATCCTCACATCGTTTGGACAGGGGCCGACGGTACTGGCTCCTATGCTAGGATTATTCATCGGGAACGAACAGTAAGCGGCTGGCAACCGCCTGATACTGTCTCGGAGTCAGGTTCTATCTACCACCAGTTCTATCCTAAAATGACCGTCACGTCAGATGGTAAAGGACATTGCGTTTGGACGGGCTACACCCAGAACTCACCGTCTGTCTTTCAAATTCGCTACAACCAACGATCACCGGACGGGGCCTGGGGAACACCCCAAACCTTGACTAATTCTGATTCCTCTCGCTACTACCCCTCAATCGCTACCAGTAACTCACGTCTCCATCTCGTTTGGTATGACAGACGAGATGGGAATAGTGAAATTTACTATAAAAATGGTGGTCCAGGCGCTGATGTCGGTCCTTCCAAAATTTTGTCCCCGGTTACCCCTCCTCCTCTGCCAGTTGGCCAAAGGGTCTGGCCCTGTGCCATAGTTAAAAACTACGGCCTCAGATCTCAGACCTTTCCAGTGGAGTTCACCATCGGCACGGTCTATCGTGACACCCAAACAGTTAATCTGGCACCAGGTGAGTCCACAGTGGTTTGGTTTGACCAGTGGACACCCGGTCAGAAGGGCAGTTTCCCCACCTGTTGCGTCACCCTGCTTTCCGGCGATGAGTTCCCGGGAAACGACACGGTTGAAGGCTCAGTGGATGTCTATCTGATTGATGTTCAACCGACTGTAATCCTTCAACCCGTAGGTAACCTTGATTCAGGCGCGGTGATTAGCCCTCAGGTTCGGGTGCGCAACAACGGCTCGTATCCGGCTTCGTTTTCTGTTCGAGTCCAGATCGGCTCGACCTACAACGAACGGCAGCAGGTATTGGGGTTGGCACCGGATGAGGAAAGGATTGTAGTTTTCCCAGATTGGCAGGCAGTTGTCCCGGGTGCCTTTTCAGTACGTTGTACCACAGAATTGAGCGGCGACATGATTCCGGCAAATGACCTGTTAATGGCGACAGTTCGAGTTCTTGGCAGTGGCGGTCAAGTTAGCGGAATCTGGCAGGAAAAACACTCGCTCCCATTCGCTCCTTCAGGCAAGGCGGTCAATGATGGTGGCTGGCTGGCATTTGACCCGAGCAGTGGCCTTATCTATGCAGTCAAAGGCAACAACACCCCTGACTTCTACTGTTACTATCCTGTAGGTGACTCTTGGCGAATACTTACCTCCATACCAGCCGGTAATGAGAACAAGCTACCCAAGAAGGGTTGTGTGGGTGTGGCTGATGGTCATCATATCTATATGACCAAAGGCAACAACACCCAAGGGTTCTGGCAGTACCATATTGACGGCGACTCCTGGACCCAGCTTGAAGATGTTCCGCTCGGCGCCTCGGGCAAGAAGGTGAAAGGCGGAACCGACATGGTCTACGTGTTCCTCAACGACACCGGCTACGTCTACCTCTTGAAGGGGTACAAGACCGAATTCTACCGCTACAACACTGTAACCAAGCAGTGGGAGACCCTACCTGATGCACCGGCTGGTACCAAGCCGAAGTGGGACAAGGGTTCCTGGTTGGTGTACGACGGCGACCACTACCTGTACGCCCACAAGGCGAAGTACCACGAGTTGTGGCGCTACGACCTGAGCACCGGTGCCTGGGACTCAACCCAGCTCAAGGGTATGCCGTTTTATAGTCCGACAATGAACCGGAACAAGAAGTCCAAGGACGGCGGTTGCGCTACTTACTATGACGGTGCAATCTATGCCCTGAAGGGTAACAACACCTGCGAGTTCTGGTGCTACTTCGTGAACGGCGACGACTCTTGGAAAGAGCTGGACACAATACCATCATATGGCTCGACCGGCAAGAAGAAGCGGGTCAAGGCGGGCGGCGATATTGTAGCCACCGGCGCCAGCAAGTTTTTTGCCTTCAAGGGCAACAAGACCCTGGAGTTCTGGCAGTACGACGCGGCAATGCTGGCGACGTTACCGCCGGTACGCCAGGGCGTGATGGCAGAGAATGTCTTGGTGAGCAAGTTGGGTATCACGGTAACACCTAATCCGCTCACCAGTGGACTGGCGACGACCCTGCGCTACTGTCTGCCTCAGGCCGGGCTGGTCCGGCTGGTCATCTATGACGTGACCGGTCGGGGCGTTGTCCACCGGACGTTTGTGGCCGGCCGCAGCGGCGCGGCAACGCTTGACCTGCGGCAGCTGGCTAGTGGCGTGTACCTAATAAAGTTCGAGAACTCCGGGTACACCACCAGCCAGAAGCTCATCCTCCGGTAACCCAATCAAGGGGAGCCCGAATTCAGGCTCCCCTTTTTATTTCTAACCGCCGGTTTATCAGAAAGGTGACAGTCACCAAGATAAGATGCTTTAAAAGGCGCATCGATATTAATTTATAAGGCGAGAAATTAAATTTGGCAAAAATTTTTACCATTTTTCATCTTCTGAAGAAATTTGCCATTGGTTTTCTGTTTTTATCGCTTTAAAAATTTTTGTTTCCTGGTCTATTTTTTTCCTCCAAATAATTGCTCCGTGAGAAAAATCAGGTGAAACGTCGTGATTTTGATCGGTAGTTATTCTTTCATTTTCCCAACTCCCCTTTTCGTTTTTTTCTGTGGCCATAATTTCCCAATTATTATCAAGCCAGGCCTGCCAAACAATTTTTCTTTCAAAAACTTTTGGCGAAATATTGTTGTATTCTGTTTGGGTAATTTGAGTTATTTCTTTTTTCCCGGCTAAAAAATCATTGAAATTAAGATAAAAAATTTGCCAACGAGAATCGATTTGACCCTGCCAAACAACACTTTCACCATCAGTGCTTGGAAATTTATCATCAAAATCATTATTAGTCAGTTGGAATTTTTTATCTTCAGATTCAGCAAAAATTTCCCAATCATTTCCATCAAATTCTTGAAAAACTTTGAGAGGTTGTTTCTCTTCGTATTCAACCTCAAGCCAAACTGAATCAAGATAAACTGTCAAATGTGGATCGCCGTCCAAAAGACCTTCAAAAGAAATTTTTAATTTTTCTAAATCAGAAAGAGATTTTACTTCTGGCAAATCAAAATAAAAATAGCCATTATTAGTGGCATTAGAAATTGGATAAGAAGAAAAAGTTGAAAGGTTGTATGGTTTTTCATCAAGAAAATAACGAAGATTGAAAATAACATCTGGTGAAGGGACGATTTCTGGTGTTGAGGTTGTCTCTTCTGAAAGAACGTCTGCGGGGGGTAAAATTGGTTCTTTGGGAAGAGTAAGTTCTTGAGGAATAGTTTCTTCCTGAATTTTTTCTGGGTGAGACCCGTCCGGTGAGGCAGTTTCTTTTTCTTTAATCTCTGGCAAAAAAATAGGAGTTGAAGTATTTTCTTCTGGTTCTTGGGCAAAAATTGGTAAAATTTTCAAAATTTTTCTACCAATTACCTTTTTGACCGCCGCGAACAAACGATTAAATTTAAATGAATCAAAAACAAAGTCATTAAATTTATGATTTAAAGATATGGGTTCTATTGGTTGTTCTGGCTCTTCTGGCTGTTCTAATTGTTCTGGCTGTTCTGGTTGTCCTGGCTCTTCTAATTCTTTTTTTTCTGGTTCTTCTTTTTTAACTGGTTGTTCTAACTCTATCTCTTTAATTGGCTTTTCTGGCTCTTTTGGTATTTCACCAATAGCCAAAGAAAAGCCGAGCTTTGCTGAAATAAATTTACCTTCTGCCCTCTCAAATCCCTGACAAATTAAAGTTTTAAAACCCGTTTGATAAAAAGCAGAATTTTCTGAATTAAATTCGGTTGTCTCGCCTTTTTCAGAAACATTTGGTTGACCCAAAACTTTTTCTGTTCCAAACCATTCGCCAAAACAATGAGTTGGATAAATACGCTTTATCAGAGCCTTAGTTGGTAGAAAACGATTAACCCAAAAAATAAGTCCAACAACGGCTAAAGAAATAATCACTTTTTCAATCCAAGAGAAAAGATCTTTTTTCATACCTCTCTTAATCATATTAAATAAATCCAAAAACTTCAAGATGGACAATCAGAAAAAAATAGTAAAATTTTTACCATTTTGAAAAATTTGACTTAAAAGATAGAATTGATGAAGGTTATAAGAGGTCAGTTTTTGGTGACTGTCACTCTTTTAATTTTGTCAGATAAACATCGAGATTAACCACTGATCCTTTTTCTTTATTTTCAAAATTAAGGATATCACTCTTTTTTTCCTCATATCCACCCTTACTATAGGTTAAGTAAAATTTTCTTCCGCCAACTAAAAATCCATATTGTCCTCTAAAGTTAGTTACCTGTTGATCTAATAATTTGTTAAAAGTCGCCTCAAAAATTCTGACCACTGTCAAGGGTAATGATTTTCTAGTTCTTTTTTCACGAACAACCCCCCAATCTTTCTTCGGTCGGGGAGTCAAATAAAGAATAATAAGATAAAGAAAAAGATTAAGGAAAAAGAAAATTAATAAATAAGGATGTGGTTCCATAATAAAGAAAAGAAATGAAAGAACAAAAGCAGCGATAGGAATGACTTGTTTTAAAATAGAAAAAAGATGATCTCTAATCAACCAACTATCAGGTCTTAATTTTTTTTCTGGATCAAGGGGAATATTGGCATTAATAATTGTCTTTTTTTCTTTTACCTCAATTTCTTCGCCATGATAAAGATCAAGGTATTTCAAGTCTTCTTCGTAATCTTTTAGGACAACTGTAGGAAATCGATATTCTGGTTTATCAACGGTAATTTTATAAATACCAGGATTAACAATAAAAATGTATCTTCCTTCTTTATCGGTAATTTTTGTGCTAACTAAACGATTTTCTTTTGCTTCAAATAATCTGACTACGGCCAAATCAACTGGCTGTTTGGTTAAAGAATTATAGACAATCCCCCAACCCCTTCTTTTTTTCGAAAAAATAAGAACAAAAGGTTGAGTAAATAAAAGATAAAAAAGAGAGAGAAAGCGAAAAAGAGAAAGACCAGCGGTAGTAGCAGTAGAAACGGCTCCTACCAAAGAAAGAGTAGTCACTGCTGGTAGAACAAGTGGCGAAGTTTTTTCAACAATTTTTTCTAATTGGGGATTATCAATAACTTTTTTAATGACTTTCCCTATTTCTTTAATCTCTTTAACAACTGGTGGCGGTTGGACACCAATCTTAAAAAATAAAGTATTTGACGGCAAAGATTCATTACCGGCTAAATCATAGGCTCGAGCATAAATTGAATGCTGACCTGCTGAAAGAGTAATAGTAAATTCTTTTTGCCATTTTTCACCCGGCGAAGGAAAAAGAAACTCTGGATTAATAATTGCTTTTAAAGAAACAGCATCGGCCGGGGCTTCGCCTTGAACTAAAATGGTAGCGTTAAATTTTTCTATTAAAGGTTCTTCTTTAATGACCTTAACTTTTAAAAGTTTTGGTGGTTTCGGTGGGGTAAGATCAATAGTAATTTTTATCTCCTTTGATTTTACATCTTTTAGACTGGCAAAAAGAGAATAAACTCCTTCCTCTAGTTCTATTGTCAATTCAAAATCTCCGTTTTTATCAGAAAAAACAGTTCCAATTCTTTTCTCATTAGCAAAGATATCAATTGATTGATTGGCTTGACTTTTTCCTTCAATTTTAACTAATTTTTTATTTTGAACTGTTCCATCAAGTGGTCTTAAAATAATTGGAGCAATAATTTCTTCGGATGGTTTTCCCTCACCTGGCTTCTTTTCTGGTGGTTTTTCTTCGGGTGGTTTTTCTTTTTCTTTGGGATTAACCGTAAAAATAATGGCATTTGAATTGCCACCACCAGGCGAGGGATTAAAAACAGTGATGTTGAAATTACCGACGGTTGTTAGGTCTGAAGCAAGAATTTCTGCCTGAAGAGTGCTGGAATCAACATAGGTCGTGAGACGGCTTGAGTTGTTGAAACGAACAACTGAGTTGGGAATAAAACCGAGACCAGTTAAAATCATCACAAAGCCAGAGTCGCCAACAGTTTTTGAAGAAGGATTAATGGAAGTAAGAATCGGTAGAGGATTTTCACCAATTTCGACGACTTGAAAAATAACCGCATTTGATTCACCGCCACCCGGCGATGGATTGAAAACAGTGATGTTGTAATGACCAACATTTTGAAGGTCAGAAGAAAGGATTTCGGCTCTTAAATGTTGACTATTGATAAATTCAGTTTGACGATTAAGGTTGTTAAATTTGACAACTGAAGAAGAAATAAAGTTATTTCCAAATAAATCCATTATAAATCCTGAAGAGCCAACAGTTTTGGAAGAAGGATCAATGGAGGTAAGAGTTGGAACAGGATTATTGACAAAAAAAACCAAGGCATTTGATTCACCGCCACCAGGCGATGGATTGAAAACAGTGATATTGTAATGACCAACATTTTGAAGGTCAGAAGAAAGGATTTCGGCTTGTAAAGT
>Ga0209162_1000934_pt1 | contig 30420 bp, 25 predicted proteins | sample YNPNPMetaG_FD_187121 | JGI IMG/M metagenome (GOLD analysis project Ga0209162, IMG submission 187121) | Anoxygenic and chlorotrophic microbial mat microbial communities from Yellowstone National Park, USA - YNP NP MetaG (SPAdes) (version 2) ...
CGCGCAGGGCTTGGGAGTAGGTCAGTTCGCGTGTCATGACGGCAGAGTCACTCCGTAGAACGTCTGCGCGGTGCCGCTGAACACGGCCGCTTGCCCGGCGGCCGAGAGTTCGCCCAGGATCGCGCGGTAGGCGGTCCAGGCCTTGACATAGCCGCCCGCCAGCACCGAGACCGGCCAGTCGCCGCCGCACATGCAGCGATTGACGCCGAAGGTTTCGAGTGCGTAGTGCACGTATGGCTTGATGTCCTCGGCCGTCCACCCTTCCCAGTTGCCGGTCGTCGTGCCCAGGCCGGAGATCTTGGCGTAGACGTTGGGATTGGCGGCCGCGGCCTTCAGGTCGTCGCCCCAGCGGCCCAGCTTCCTGGTTGGGACGGGCGGCTGGCCCAGGTGATCAATGACCATCTTCAAGTTCGGTATCTTCTCGCCCAGGACGGGGATGCATTCCATGTGCTCCGGCAACGTCGCGACCACGTCGAAGGTCAGGCCACGCTCCGCGAGGAGCTTCAGGCTTTCGATCACGCGCTCCTGCAGCAACCACTTCGGGTTGGCCTCGTTGTGGATCAGGTGGCGGACCCCGCGGAAGAGCGGATTGCGGCCGTAGCGCTCTAGCGCCCGGCCGGCCACATCGGGATAGAGCAAGGGAACCCATCCCACCACGCCGATGATCCAGGGATACTGTTCGGCCTGCTCGAACATGTATTCGGTATCGGCGTAGCTGTTGGCCGACTGCACCATCACGGTGGCGGTGACGCCGGCCAGCGCCAACTGCGGCTCCAGCTCAGAGGGCAGGTAGGTGCGGGCGATCGGGCCGAAATCGGGGGTCAACCAGGGGTAGGCCACCCGGTCGAGATCCCAGGCGTGTTGGTGAGTGTCAATGATCGGTTGGGACATGGGAGCTCCTCAGGGCAAACCGGTAAATCAGCAAATCGGCAGATCGGCAATCGGGAGTCGGTGCGCGATGGATCGCTCACGCATCCCTTGAAGGCTCAAGCAAACACATCTTCCGCCGCTTCGCCCGGATCGGGCCACGGGCTCTGCTCGGCGAAGTGGACGATCTCCTCGATCTCGGCGGCGACTTCGGCTTCGACGGCGGCCACTGCGGCCGGGGAGATGCCGAACTCGCGCACCAGCCGTTGGGGAAAGACCACCGTGGAATCGCGCTTGCGCCACTCGGCCACTTCCTCTTTGGAGCGATACGGCTCGTTGTCGCCGATCATGTGGCCCACCAGGCGATAGGTCAGCGCTTCGATGAAGGTGGGTCCGCCGCCGGCGCGCGCCCGCTCCACGGCCGCCAGGGTCGTCTCGTATACGGCGATGGGGTCGTACGCGTCGGCGATGAGCGCCGTGCGCATGCCGAACCCCGCGGCGCGCTCGAGCAGGCGCTCGGACCCCACCATGGCCCGGATCGGCGTCATTTCGGAGTAGAGGTTGTTTTCGCAGAAGAAGATCATCGGCAGTCGCCAGATGACGGCCAGGTTGAGCGTCTCCAGGAAGGCGCCCTGGTTGATCGCGCCGTCGCCGAAGAACGTGAGGGAGACCCGATCGGTCTTGTCGAGCTGCGCGGTCAACGCCGCGCCGGCCGCGATCGGCACGCCGGCGCCGACGATGGCGTTCTCGCCCAGCAGGCCGACGCGCGGGTCGGTATAGTGCATCGAGCCGCCCTTGCCCTTGCTGCAGCCGGTGCGCCGGCCGAGCAGTTCGGCCATGGCCTCCTTCGGATCCAGCCCCTTGGCGATGGATTGGCCGTGGCCGCGATAGGTGCAGGTCATATAGTCGTCGCGGCGCAAGGCAAAGCACGCGCCGACGGCCGTCGCCTCCTGGCCGATGCAGGGGTGAAACGACCCGCGGATCTGGCCGTTCAGGAAAAATTGCGTCGCCCGCTCCTCGAACCGGCGGATCAGGAGCATGGTGCGGTACATGCGGAGAAGGTCGTGTTGGCTCAAAGGCATGAACAGCTCCCCGGCTCAAGTTGATGGAGTTCGTTTCGTATTATACCGGATGCCGGCCAAAAGGTGTGTAGTGTTTCTCACCGTTTACAAGCCGCCCGACGCTGAATCGTCGGACCCTCAGTATATCACACATGGTCATACGACTCCCCACTCCCGGCAGGTTCACATTTGGGTATCCTCTCAACAACCTGGGGGACGCCGGTCGCAGACCGGCTGCAAGCTCGCTCAAAGGGGGTCTGCGGCCCCTTTTTGAGAAGATACACATTTGGCATTGCTGTGATCCTACCGGCGGCTTTGACGCCATGCGTCAGCTATGCTAAACTATGGCACAAAGTTCATATCGTATCCGCGAGAGGGACTCCACCTGTGAGCGCATATCCAACCATCCACGATCACCCCGCGCTCGCGCTCTTCGCCGAGCTGCTCGCCGTGCCATCGCCCAGCAGCCGGGAGGAAGCCATGGCCGGGCTGATCCGCGCCAAGCTCCAGAGCTACGGCTATGCACCCGAGACCGACGCCGCCGGCAACGTGCTGGTGCGCCTGGCCGGCCGCGATCCGAACGGCCCGCTCACCTGTTTTGCCGCGCACATGGACGAGATCGGCATGGTCGTGACCCGGGTCGGCGACGACGGCGTGCTTGCCGTGGATCGGTCGGGCGGCCTCTATCCCTGGAAGTTGGGCGAGCGGCCGGTGACGATCCTGGGCGACGTCGAAGCGGTAACCGGCATCCTGTGCATGGGCTCGACGCACGGCAGCGTGAGCGACAAGGCGGTCACCTGGGCCGACGTGCGCATCTTGACGGGCCTGTCGGCCGGGCAATTGGCCCGCGCGGGCGTCCGGCCGGGGGTCGTCGCCGTGCCCACGCGCGACGGCCGCGGCCCCGTGCTCTTCGGCGACCCGGCCGATCCGCTGGTGGCCGCCTGGACCTTCGACGACCGGATGGGCGTGGTGGCGCTGTTGCGGATGTTGGAGGCGCTGGCGCGCAACGGCCTCAAGCCGCGGCATCCCACCATCGTCGGGTTCACCGTTCACGAAGAGGGCGGTTGCCACGGCGCCAAGGTGTTGGCGCAGCGCGAGCGGCCCGACATCTTCATTGCCGTTGACGGCTGTCCGATCCCGCCGGGTGCGCCCCTGCAGCTGGACGGCCGGCCGGGCATCTGGACGAAGGATCGGGGCGGGCATTACGACCAGGGCCTGGTGCGCGCGCTGTGTGCGGCTGCGCGCCGCGCCGGCACCGAGCTCCAGCCGGTCGTCTACGAACAGGCCTTCAGCGATGCGGGCGCGGTCTACGCCGCGGGCGCGGCCGGCCGCGTCGGCTGCTTCGGCCACGTGCGCGACAACAGCCACGGCTACGAGGTGTCGCGGCTCTCGGTGTTCGACAACGTGACGAAGACGCTGATCCAGTTTGTGACGGAGGAGGACGGACATTAACCCCCAGATCGCTGCGCTCGAACAGGCGCTCAACAGCTTCGATCGCCCCGCGCGCCTGGCCGCGCTGGCCGAGCTGGTCGCATTGGCCGAGGCCGGGCAGATCGAGATCGCGGCCGAGCAGCCTGTCGTCAACATGCATTGTCATACCTTCTTTTCCTTCAACGCCTACGGCTATTCGCCGGCCGGCCTGGCCTGGTTGGCGAAGAAGCGCGGCTTCGCGGCCATCGGCATCGTGGATTTCGACGTGCTCGATGGGGTCGAAGAGTTCCTGGACGCCTGTGAGATCGCCGGCGTGCGCGGCAGCGCCGGCATCGAGACGCGCGTCTTCATCCCGCAGTTCGCCGCGCGGGAGATCAACTCGCCGGGCGAGCCGGGCGTCTATTACCACATGGGCATCGGCTTCACTTCGGGCAGGGCCGCGGGCGAAGCAGCCGCCACGCTCGCCGGCCTGCGCGGCCGCGCCGAACGCCGCAACCGCGATATGCTGGCGCGGCTCAACGCGCATCTGGCCCCGGTGGTGGTGGACTATGACGCCGAAGTCCTTCCCCTGACCCCTTCGGGCAACGCCACCGAGCGCCACATGCTGGTCGCGATCATCCGCAAGGCGGCCGCCATGATGAACGACGGCCCGGAAGCCGCGCCATCGCACGCCCTGTTGGCCTTCTGGGCCGACAAGTTGAACACGCCCGAAGCGCAGGTCGCCGCCACGATCGGGGATTACGCCAGATTCTCCAACCTGGTGCGCAGCAAGCTGATGAAAAAGGGCGGGGTCGGCTACGTCGTCCCGACCCCCGCCTCCTTCCCCACGGTCGAGGAGTATCACAGCTTCATCATCGCGTGCGGCGCGTTGCCCACGGCCACCTGGCTCGACGGCACCTCGGCCGGCGAGCAGGCCATCGAGGAGCTGATGGAGCTGCTGATCGGCCAGGGCGCGGCCGCGCTCAACATCATCCCCGACCGCAACTGGAACATCGCCGATCCCGAGCTGCGCGCGCTCAAGGTGCGCAAGCTGTACGAGATCGTCGAGCTGGCCCAGCGGCTCGATCTGCCGATCAACGTCGGCACCGAGATGAACGCGCCGGGCAACAAGCTGGTGGACGACTTCGACGCGCCGGAGCTGGCGCCGTTGCGCCAGGCGTTCCTGGACGGCGCCTATTTCATCTACGGCCACACGATCATGCAGCGCGCGTTGGGCCTGGGCTATCAGAGCGAGTGGGCCCGGTGCCACCTGCCGACGCGGCGCGAGCGCAACGCGTTCTATCGGACGGTGGGCCAGCGGGTGCCCCCGGGCAAGGCCGGCATGGCCAGGTTGCGCGGGCTGGACGGGACCATCTCGCCGACAGCTCTGTTGCGCCGGCTGGCGGACGATGGCAACGAATAGTAAACGAATGGGACATGGCATAGCGGGCCAGGAGGTGCACGATGACGGTCAGCGTCAAGAAACCCAAGAAGATCAGCGAGGCGCAATATCTGAAGATGGAGCGCGCGGCCGAGTTCAAGAGCGAGTTGCGCGATGGCCGCGCCTACGCCATGGCCGGCGCCACCGAGCGCCACAATTTGATCATGGGCAATACGTTCGTATCGCTCCACAATCAGTTGCGGAGACGGCCATGCCGGGTCTATCCCAGCGACATGCGCGTGAGGGTGACGGCGATCGGCTTCTACACCTATCCGGACATCTCGGTCGTCTGCGGCCGGCCCGAATTCGCCGACGACACCCGCGATACGCTGCTCAATCCGACCGTGATCGTCGAGGTCCTCTCGCCGTCCACCGCCAACTATGATCGCGGGGAGAAGTTCGAGAGGTATCGCCAATTGCCCTCCCTGAGCGAATACCTGCTCGTCTCGCAGACCAGGCCCCTGGTCGAGCACTACGTGCGCCAGCCCGACGGGAAGTGGCTGTTGACCGAATATCGCGAGCTGAGCGATGTGGTCGAGCTGCCCTCCATCGGCTGCCGCCTGGCGCTATCCGAGATCTATGAACAGGTGACCGTGATCAAAGAAGAAGGCCCTGTTTGGGATGTCGCTGCCGCAGAGGAATCGTCATGAGCAATCGCGAAGGCTTTGTCGAAACAATGACCCGGAACCAGGATCGGGCCAGGGTAGGGGTGTTCGGCATCGGATTGGCGGCGTATTGGCCGCAGTTCCCCGGCTTGAAGGAGCGGCTGGAGAGCTATCAGGCGCAGGTGGAGGCGCGCCTGGCCGACATGGCCGCGGAAGTCGTCTCGGCCGGGCTGGTGGACACCGCGCCGGCCGCCGTGGCCGCCGGCGACCTGTTCGCGCGCGAGCACGTCGACCTGATCATCTGCTACGTCGGCACGTATGCCACCTCGTCGCAGGTATTGCCCGCCGTGCAGCGCGGCCATGCGCCCGTGCTGATCCTCAATCTGCAGCCGACGCCGGCGCTGGACTATCCCAACACCGACACCGGCGAGTGGCTGGCCAACTGCTCGGCATGTTGCGTGCCCGAAATCGCCAATGCCTTCGGCCGCAGCCGCATTCCTTTCAACGTGGTCAGCGGCCTGCTGGGCCCCGCGGATGGCCCCGCCGGCCGCTATTTCGAGCGCGCCTGGAACGAGATCGCCGAATGGGTGGCCGCGGCGCGGGTGAAGCGCGCGCTCAACTCGGCCCGCATCGGCTTCCTGGGCCATACCTATCCGGGCATGCTCGACATGTATTCCGATTTCACCATGCACCATGCCCAGCTCGGCGCCCACATCGAGATCCTGGAGATGGACGACCTCCATCAGCGGGTGGCCCAGGCCACCGACGCCGAGATCGCGGCCAAGATCGCCGAGATCCGTCGCGTGTTCGAGATCGCCCGGCCCGGCCGCGACAAGATCTCGCAGCCCGTGACGGAAGAAGGCTTGCGCTGGACGGCCCAGGTGGCCGTCGGCCTTGACCGCCTGGTGGCCGACTTCGCTCTGGACGGCCTGACGTATTATTACCGCGGGTTGGACGGCAACCCGAACGAAGAATTGGGCGCCAGCCTCATCGTGGGCAACTCGCTGCTGACGGCGCGCGGCATTCCGGCCGCCGGCGAAGGGGACCTCAAGACGTGCGTCGCCATGCTGATGATGGATCGGCTCGGCGCGGGCGGCTCCTATACCGAGTTCTATGCCATGGATTTCGTCGAGGACTTCATCTTGATGGGGCACGACGGTCCGGGGCACATTGCAATCAGCGACGGCAAACCGGTGCTGCGCGGGTTGGGCTTATACCACGGCAAGCGCGGCTACGGCATCTCGGTCGAGTTCAACGTCAAGACCGGGCCGGTCACCATCCTGGGCCTGACGCAAACCGCCGACGGCCGGCTGAAGATGATCGCCGCCGAAGGCGAATCCATTCCCGGCCCCCGGCTGGAGATCGGCAACACGAACTCGCGGCTCAAGTTCGGCCTCGATCCGGCGGAATTCATGAACCGCTGGGCGGAAGAAGGCCCCACCCATCACTGCGCGCTCGGCGTCGGGCACCAGCTCGGCAAGATCCGCAAACTGGCGCGGCTGTTGGGCATCGAGCTGGCGGTGGTCAGTCAGGAGAGTGTATGAAACGCGTGGGCTTCTTGCTGAAGGTGAAACAGGACAAGATCGCGGAATACAAGGAGCATCACAAGGCCGTCTGGCCGGAGATGCTGGATGCGCTGCGCCGTCACGGGTGGCACAACTACTCGCTCTTCATGCGCGATGATGGACTGCTGTTCGGCTATTTCGAAGCCGAAGAGAGCCTTCAGGCGTCGCTGGAGGGGATGAGCAAGGAAGAGGTGAATGCCCGCTGGCAGGCGTTCATGGCTCCCTACTTTGAGGCGCTGGGCGGCCGCCATGCCGATGAGGCCCTGGTGGAGCTGGAAGAGGTGTTTCACCTGGACTGAAGATCGCGGCCGACGTGCCAGGCGCCCTCTCAGGCGCCCGTCACGGGCAGTACCGATCATTTTCATATCAAGGGACTTTCATGAGCGACGATATCTTGAAGCAACTGGTGGCCCTCTCCAATAACCTGGGCCGGCCGGAAAACGACTACGTCATCCTGGGCGAGGGCAATACCTCGGCCCGCGCCGATGAGCAGACGTTTTGGGTGAAGGCGAGCGGCACCGAGCTGCGCACCATCACCGAACGCGGCTTCGTGCGGGTCGCGTTCGACCGCGTGTTGAGCCTGATGGAGAAAGAGGATCTGAGCGACGCGGACGTAAAGGCCGGACTGGCGGCCGCGAAGGTGGACGCCAACGCGCCGGGGCATCCGTCGGTGGAGACGCTGCTCCATGCGTTGTGTCTGCAACTGCCGGAGGTCAACTTTGTCGGCCACACCCATCCGACTGCGGTGAACATGTTGACCTGTTCGCAGCGCTTTTTCGAGGCGTATGCGGGCCGCCTCTTCCCGGATGAGATCGTGCTGTGCGGTCCGGCGCCGGTGCTCGTGCCCTACACCGATCCGGGCGTGCCGCTGGCGCGCGAGACGTGGGCCCGCATCAACCGTTACATAGACGAGCGCAACGAGCGGCCGCGCATCATCTTGATCCAAAACCACGGCCTGATCGTGTTGGGCAAGACCGCGCAGCAGATCGAGGACACCACCGCCATGGCCGTAAAGGCCGCGCGCATCCTCCTGGGTACCTTCGCGGCCGGCGGGCCGCATTTCCTCTCGGACAGGGATGTCGCCCGCATCCACACCCGGCCGGACGAGCTGTACAGGCGACAAAGGTTGGGGGTGTGAGGCGAAGAATCGCCCGGCGAGCGCTCGCCGGGCGACCTGAGCGGCGTCCATAAGCAAGGGGCGGGCGCACGACCGCAGACGACAAGGATGCCCGGCGTGCGCCCATGTGGGCATATGCCGGGCATCCCTACGGCCTTTCGATTCTTCCTCCCGTCATCAGAAGGTCTGATGCTCCGTCCGGGCGATGATCTCGTCCTGGAGCGCCTCGCTCAAGTTGCAGAAGTAGTCGCTATAGCCCGCCACGCGCACGATCAGATCGCGATATTGCTCGGGGTTGGCCTTGGCCGCGCGCAGGGTGGCTGCGTCCACGACGTTGAACTGGATGTGGTGGCCGTCGAGAGTGAAGTAGCTGCGCACGAGCTTCGTCCACATGTCGAGCCCGACTTCATCCTTGAGCAGATGTGGCGTCAGCTTCTGATTGAGCAGTGTGCCGCCGGTGCGCACGTGGTCCATCTTGGCCACCGAGCGGATCACCGCGGTCGGGCCACGGCGGTCGGCGCCCTGCACCGGCGAGACCCCCTCCGAGAGGGGACGGCCGGCATGGCGGCCATCGGGCGTGGCGCCGGTCACCGCGCCGAAGTAGACGTGACAGGTGGTCGGCAACAGGTTGATGTGATAGCGGCCCCCCTTGGTGTTGGGCCGGCCGTCTATCGCCCGATAATACGCCTCAAACGCCCGGCGCATCAGGCTATCGGCATAGTCGTCGTCGTTGCCGTAACGCGGGGTCCGATTCAAAAGCATCTGGCGCAACCGCTCCGCGCCCGCGAAATCGGCATCGAGCGCGGCCAACAGCTCCTCCATGGTGATCGTCCCCTGATCGAAGACGTGATACTTGAGCGCCGACAGGCAATCGGCGAGCGTGCCCAGGCCCACCCCCTGGATATAGGTGGTGTTGTAGCGCGCGCCGCCGTCATGGTAGTCCTTGCCCCGGGCGATGCAGTCGTCCGTCAACAGCGACAGGAAGGGTGCGGGCAGATATTGGGCATATAGCCGCTCGATGACGTTGTTGCCCCGCACCTTGATGTCGACGAAGTGGCGAAGTTGCGTCTCGTAGGCCGCGAACAGCTCGTCGAACGAGCGGAAGGTTCGCGGGTCGCCGGTGGCCGGGCCGAGCTGTCGGCCGGTGCGCGGATCCACGCCGTTGTGGAGGGTGATCTCCAGCACCTTGGGCATGTTGAAATAGCCGGTCAGGTTGTAGTTCTCCTTGCCGAATGCGCCCACCTCCACGCAGCCGCTCGATCCGCCGTTGCGGGCATCGGCGACCGACTTGCCCTGGCGCACCAGCTCCTGCACGATCAGGTCGGCGTTGAAGATGGACGGCTGGCCGAAGCCGGTGCGGATGAGCTTGCCGGCGCGCTTGATGAAGCTGTCGGGGCTCTTCTTGCTGACCTGGATCGAGGCGCTGGGCTGAAGCAGCCGCATCTCCTCCACCACATCCAACAACAAGAACGAGACTTCGTTCACCCCATCGGAGCCGTCCTCTCGCAGGCCCCCGATGTTGATCTGGGCGAAGTCGGTATAGGTGCCGCTCTCGGCCGCGGTGACTCCCACTTTGGGCGGCGCAGGCTGATTGTTGAACTTGATCCAGAAGCATTGGAGCAACTCGATGGCCTGTTCGCGCGTCAGGGTGCCTTCGTCCAGCCCACGGCGGTAGAAGGGATAGAGATGCTGGTCGAGCCGACCCGGGTTGTAGGCGTCCCAGGTGTTGAGCTCGGTGGTGACGCCCAGATGGACGAACCAGTAGTACTGGAGCGCCTCCCAGAAATCGCGCGGGGCATGGGCCGGCACGTGCCGACAGATGGCCGCGATGCGCTGCAATTCCGCGCGGCGGCCGGCATCCGGCTCGGCGGCGGCCAGCGCTTCGGCCTTCTCCGCGTGGCGCTCCGCGAAGCGGATGAGCACCAACGCGCAGATGCGCATGGCCTTGAGCTCCTCCTGTTTGGCGTAGGCTTCGGGGTCGTTCAGGTAATCCAGCCGCGCCAGGCTCGCGTCGATGTCGGCCACGAAGTCGAGCATCCCCTTGCGGTAGATCTTGTCGTCCAAGACGGTATGGCCGGGCGCGCGCTGTTCCATGAATTCGGTGAAAATGCCCGCGTCGTAGGCCGCCTTCCACTCGTCGGTCATCTCCCGGAAGATCAGGTCGCGCATGGACCTGCCGCGCCAGAAGGGGATGATCTGTTCGGCATAGAGCCGGCGGGTCTCCGCACTCACCTTGAAGGGGATCTTCTCCCGGCTATCCAAAATCTCCAGGTCGGCCAGGCTATGGCAACACAGCTCGGGGAAGGTAGGCGCGGCAGCCGGCGCCGGGCCTTTTTCGCCCACGATCAGCTCGCCATCATTGATGCAGATCGTCTTGTGCTCCATGAGATATTGGAACGCCAGCGCCCGACGCATCGGCGCGGAGATCAGGCCCAGGTCTTGCTGATAGAACTCGGTCATCAGCCGCGCCCGCTCGGCCGAGAGGGTGGGGATCGCCTCCAGGCTCTGCTGGCGCAGCCGGGCAACGCGTGGAGAAAGGGACATGACGCCTCCAAAAGCACCAGGGTTTTGATCAGCCGGTCACCCACGTATTATATGCAGAACGTTTAGATCTGCCAGCCGGCCAGCACGCCGATGGTCGGACGGCCCTTTGGATAACTGTCTGCCATGCTTCCGGCCTCAATCGCTCTGAATTGCACAGCGCCTCGTATAGTTTATCTCTCTTCGGGCGTGAAGTCAATCGGACGCGCCGTCACCCAGCAAGTCCAAATGTGGAGCTGCCGGGAGCTGCTGCGCGTTGAGCCTTGCCTTGGCGCCCATCCAGCCCCGTTCACGGGGCGCTGCTCCCGTAGCCCGGCGATTGATCGCCGGGCGGCCCCGCCGGACGCACAGCGCGCCGGATACGCGCCCGATACATTGGGAATGGCTGGCCATCGCCAGAGGGGGTTTGCCTCTGCCCGCAGGATGCGGTATACTTGCAGGCGTTGAATCCGACGAAGGGAACAGACGAACGGCCTGTTCGATCGGCCCTTCACACGACGCGCACACGATAGATCCGCATGAGCCATTCCTCTCCCGTGACCGTCTTCGTCCTATCCGGCAGCACCGGCACCAGCGGCGAGCTGCTGGTGCGCACGGCCCTGGCGCAGTTCCGCCGCGCGGTGCCGGTGGAGATCGTCCCCCACGTGTTGAACAGAGCGCAGATCGAAGAGGCCGTGGCCCGGGCGCGCGACGCGGCGGGCATCATCGCGCACACGTTCGTAGACGCCGGGCTGCGCCGCGCCGTGGTCGAGATCGCGGCCCGCGAAGGCGTGGTCGCCGTTGATCTGCTCGGCCCCCTGCTGGAACACCTGGCGGCCGCCCTGGGCGAACAGCCCGCCGGCAAGCCGGGCCTCTATCGCCAGCAGCGCGAAAAGTACTTCGAACGGGTGGAGGCCATCGAGTTCAGCGTGGCCCACGACGACGGCCAGCGCATCGAAGAGCTGCCGCAAGCCGAGATCGTGCTCGTAGGCGTCTCGCGCACCGGCAAGACCCCATTGAGCATGTACCTGTCGGTGATGGGGTGGAAAGTGGCCAATGTGCCGCTGGTGCCGGAACTGCCGCCTCCGCCGGTCCTGTTCGCGATCGACCCGCGTCGGGTGGTGGGGCTTACCATCGAGCCGGGCCAGCTCATCGCCCATCGGCGCTGGCGACAGGCGCATCTGGGGATTGCGACCACCACCTACACCGATGCCGAGGCGATCTACGAGGAGGTCGAGGCCGCGCGGCGCTTCTGTCGGCAGCACGGCTTCGCCATCGTAGACGTCACCGACAAGCCGATCGAATCGAGCGCCGAAGAAGTGATCGCCGTCGTCACCAGGCGCCTGAAAACAACTTCCCTTCCCGGCGACAAATCTTCATAAACACAAAAGGAGGCCCTGTTCACCAGGGATCGAAGCCGCATGAAGAACCGCAGAGAAGCCATGCTTGCCGTGCTCGACGCCGCGGGACCGCAGGAATACATCCCGGCGGCGTTCTTCCTCCACTTCGCTCCGCAGTTTCAGCGCGGCCGGCCGGCGGTGGAGAAACACCTGGAGTTCTTCCGCTATACCGGCATGGACTTCGTGAAGATCCAGTTCGAGCTGCCCTTCCCGCGCCACCCCGAGATCCGCCGGCCCGCGGACTGGTCACGGCTGCCGTTCTACGGCAAGGAGTTCTACGAGCCGCAATTGGAGGTGGTGAAGGGCCTGGTAGAGGAAGCAAAGCACGAGGCGTTGATCATCCTCACCCTCTATTCCCCCTTCATGCTCGCCGGCCAGGCGGTCGGCGCGGAGACGCTCGAAGCGCACATCCGCGAGGACCCCGAGGCAACCCGGCGCGGGATCGAGATCATCGCCGAGAGCCTGTTGCTCTTCGTGCGGGAAGCCATCCGATTGGGCGTGGATGGCTTCTACCATTCGACCCAGGGCGGCGAGGCGAGCCGCCTGAGCAACAGCCCGCTCTTCGCCCGCTGCGTCAAGCCGTTCGACCTGCTGGTGATGAACGAGATCAACCGCGCGTGCATCTTCAACATCCTGCACATCTGCGACTACCACGCGGCCTACGACGACCTCTCCCACTTCCTGGACTATCCCGGCCACGTGGTCAACTGTAGCCTGCATGTCGGAGAGCGGACGTTGACGCCGCAGGAGATATCGGCGATGTTCGGCCGGCCGTTCATGGGCGGGCTGGAGCGCAAGGGGATCCTGGCGACGGGGACACCGGAAGAGGCGGCGCGTGCCGCGCATGCCGCGCTGCGCCAGAAGTCCGATCGCTTCATCCTGGGAGCCGATTGCACCGTCCCCGGCGAAACCAGTTGGGACAACCTGCGCGCCGCCATCGCCGCCGCGCACAACTATCGTTAATACAAGAATACAAGAGACGTGCCAGGCATCCTATAGAGTGCCTGGCACGTAACGGCTATTTTTGATCAGCATCCAACCGCACAGGGCGGGAGAGGTTACTCTTCGACTTCCATCAGCAGATCAATCAGTTTGTCGCAGTACTCCTCTGTCTGCGCGTCGTCGCCGACCGCCACGGCATGGCGGATGTCGGCCATCGCGCCGGCGATGTCGTCCGCCAGATCCGCGTCCAGGTCGGCCCGATCGAGCGCCTTCTGGGCTCGTTCGAGCAATGCCGCTACCCCCGGATCCATGGTCGCCTCGGCGGCCGCCTTCTCAGCCTCGGTGTAGGCCGCGGCCAGCTTGGCCCGGCTCTGGGCGATCTCCTCCGGCGTCAACCGCTGGCGGGTGGCCTTCAACCGCTCGGTGACCCGTTTGCCGCTCTTGCGTTCCACCACGGTGACATCCAGGATGCCGTTGACATCGAGCCGGAAGCTGACCGTCACATCGCTCAGGCCGTCCGGCCGGTTCGGCTTCAGGTCCTCCACCATGAAGTCGCCCAGGAGCACGTTCTGCGAGGCGACCGGGCTCTCGCCTTGATAGACTTTGATATGGATCTGCTCCTGGCCGGGAAAGAGCGTAGAGAAGACCTCGCTCTTCTCCACCGGGATCGTCGTATTGCGATGAATCAACGGCGTAAAGCGATCGGCCTGGAGCCGGCCGCCATAGCCGAACTGCACGGTCTCGATGCCGAGCGAATAGGGCGTCACATCCACCAGGATGGCATCCACCTCCTCGCCCGCGATGATGCCGCCCTGGACGGCCGCGCCCAGCGCCACCGCCGCGTCGGGATCGATCTCGATGTGCGGCTCCTGACCCATCTGCGAGGTGATCAGCTCCCACACGGCCGGAATGCGCGTCGAGCCGCCGACCAGCAGCACGCGATCTATTTCATTCGGCCGCAGGTGGGCGTCGAGCAGCGCCTTGCGCACCAGCTCCATCGTCCGCCCCAGCAGGTCGGCGATCAGCTCCTCGAACTCGTGGCGCGCCACCTCGCGCTGGATGTGCAGGGGATGCCCCTTGCGATCCTGGGCAATGTATTCCAGCTTGACTTCGGCATAAGGCGCGGAGGAAAGCTCGATCTTGGCCTCCTCGGCCGCGCGCAGCAGACGGGCCCAGGCCTGATGGTGCTCGCGCAGGTTGATGTGATGCTCGTGCTCGAACTCATCGGCGATCATCCCCGCCAGCCGCTCGTCGAAGTCGTCGCCGCCCAGGTAGTTGTCGCCCGCGGTCGCCAGCACGTCCACCACGCCCGAGTGTAGCTCGATGATCGAAACATCGAAGGTGCCGCCGCCCAGGTCGTACACCAGCACCTTCAGGTGTTGATCGCTCCCCAGGCCATAGCCGTAGGCCAGCGCCGACGCGGTCGGTTCGTTGATGATGCGCTCGACGATCAGGCCGGCGATTTCGCCCGCCTCGATGGTTGCCTGGCGTTGTTTTTCGTTGAAATAGGCCGGCACGGTGATCACGGCGCGGCGGACATCCTCTCCCAGCGCCTCCTGAGCGGCCTCGCGGATGGCGGTCAAAATGAAGGCCGAGATCTCCTGCGGGGTGTAAGTCTTGCCCGCCATGGTGACCGTTTCGGCCTTGCCCATCTTGCGCTTGATCGAACGGATGGTGCGTTCGGGCGAAACGACCCACTGATTGCGCGCGGCCGTGCCCACGAGCACCTCGCCGTTCGGCGCGATGCCGACGACCGAGGGCAACAGGCGGCCGCCCTGCACCGGCAACAAGACCGGCGCACCGTTCTGAATCACGGCGAGCACGGAGTTCGTCGTGCCCAGATCAATTCCGATGATTTTATTCGACTGGTTCATATCTCTCTACTTGCTTTCCTCTCGGCTTATTGCCAAACACCTCGTCCGTCGCGCCTCAGTTATCGGCAAGGCTGATGTATCCCGCATCCGATGGCGCCGGCCGGGCCGCCTCCTCGCGCGGCGGGGCTTCGTCGGCGGCGGCCGCCAGACGATTGACCGTCACCTCGGCAAAGCGCAACACGCGCTCGCGCTGGCGATAGCCCTTGCGCAACACCGAGACCACTGCGCCGTCGGGAAGATCGGGCCGCGCCGCGGCCGCCAGCGCCAGGTGCAGATGCGGATCGAACGGCTGCGCTTCGGCCTCGATGGGATAGATGTCGGCGGTGGCCAACAGGGCCAGGAAGCGCGTGCGCACCAGCTCCAGCCCCTGGAGCCACGATTCCACCGCGGTGAGCATTTCTCCCTCGCCGGCCGGCGATTGCGCCGAGGCGGCGCTTGCGGCCATGCCGGGCGGCAGGCCGCGACCCGTCAGCGCCCACCGCAACCGCTGCCAGAAGCCGGGGCCGGCCGACGGGGCGGCGGGGGCGGGTTGCGCCTGGCGATCGTCCGCTTTGGCCCGCCGTTGCGCCAGCCACGCCCGGCCGTTCTCCAGGGCCATTTCGATGCCGTCCAATACCGGCAAAAGGTTCGCAGCGAACTCGCCGCGCGCCTCGGCGCGCAGAGCCGCCGCGCGCTCCTGCTCGTATGCGGCGCGGGCTTCCTGCGTCTGCTCGCGACGGGCCACCACGTCTTGCAACGTGCTCAGCGCGGTCGTCACCTGCTGGTCCTTCATCTCGGCCAGCGCGTTCGACTTGAATTGCGTGCGGTTCAGCCTGGCGAGCGCCTGCGACAGCTCGTCCAGATGGTCCGCCAGCGCCCGCCACTGCTCCTGGCCGGCTTCCTGCCCGGCCAGAAGATCGGCCAGGCGCTCCTCGATGGCCCGGCTCCGGGCCGGGTCGGTCAGATGGCGCAGAAGCGCCTCGACCTGATGGCTGCTCGACTCGATGAGCTCCTGGAGCGCGTCCAGAGTGGCCTGGATGCGCTCCATCTGGCCGGTCATGCGCACCCAATATCCCTGCGCCAGTGATGCGGCCACCGCTGCATCGGCCTCACTGCTTGGGTAGTTCAGGCTCATGGAAATCCTCTTGAATCGAAAGGGTCGCCACCCCTAGCTCCACCGCCAGAGCGATGATATCTTCGCCGTGTACGTCGAGATCATAGGTCAGTTTGCGCCGCCTGGGCAACGCCGGCGGCGGCTGCAACAGGAAAAGATCGGTCTGCGAGCGCGCCTCGGCCGAGCGAATGCGCTCATACGCCGCGCGAATCTCCTGGAACTTCTCCGGCTCGCGCTCGGGCGGATATTCGCGCACCAGACGAAAATAGGCGCGCTTGATCTCCGCTTCGTCGTCCGTGCGTTCCAGGCCGAGCACGGCATAAGGATCGGTTAGCGGTTTGCCGGAAGTCTTCAATGCCATACGATGTCCTGATCAAAGTTTGCCGCCGAGCAGCTCGAGCAGGGCGCGTTGAAGATCGAAATCGGTAAGCAAGCCCTTCATCTCCATGTCGAGCCTTTCGGTGTAGCGCAACACGCCGTTGTCGTGGGCCTTCTGCGCCATGCGAATCGCCTCTTGCAGAAGCTTCGCGGCCTCGCGCTTGCTTTTTTTGTCGTAATACAGCTTGGCTGCTTCAAGGTATTGGACCGCGCCGCTGAGCGGCACCTCGGCGCGGATGCGCCTTTCGAGCTCGGCGCTCAAACCGGGTGCACGGCCCTGCCGCGCGATATGATAAGCCTCCAAGAGGAGGCCGGCGCGCGTATCCTCGACCCACGGCTGTTTCCCCAACTCCAAAGCCTCTTCGATGAACGCGAACGCCCACTCTTCGCCGAACTTGCAGTTCAAACTCTGAGTCGCCTGAGAGAACCAGAAGGCCGGCAACAGGTGGGGGATCTGGCGGACTTCAGGGATCAGCTTCTCCACGACATCGCCGGCCTGGGCATGAAGCAAGTCGTGCAATACCTGGCTGACCACCTCTACATTCTGCGGCGCCGCGCGATACGCCTGCAAGAGATTCTCGCGCGCTTCTTTGTCGCGGCCGACATCCGCCAGCACCGATCCTAACGCCACGAGCAACTTGGGATGGCCGGGCAGCTCCTTGAGGCCGGCTTCCAACACTTCTATGTCGCTGGCGGTCGGTCGTAAGGTGGCAAGGTGAATCGGCGCCAGAATGGAGCGCTTGGTCGTCATGTTGATATAGCCTTCGGCCAAAGCATCGCGCGCCTCGGCATGCGTCGGATCGGCGGCCAGCACCTGGCGCCAGATGGGCATAGGATCGCGATCCCACCGCTCTTCGTAAAGTCGGCCCAGGCGCACCAGCGCTTCCACGTTCTGCGGCTCGATGGCCACGATCTCCTTGAGCTGGCCCTCGGCGGCCTCCTGGCGCCCGGCATCGAGCAGAAAGTCGGCCAGGCGCAGGCGGAGCGCGACGTCGTTGGGCGCATATTTGAGCGCATTGCGCAGGCACGGCTCGACCTCGTCGAACCGGCCGGCCTGTGCGTAGCAGTCGGCCGCGTGGGCCCAGATCGCGGCCACCTGCGCATCGGTCAGGTAATCGGGATGGTCCTCTTTGCGTGGCCGACGCCGGGCCATCTCGCGCCAGGCTTCGGCGGCCGCGACCCAATTTCCCAGCGCCTCTTCGGCCAAAGCCAGATTTTGGGCGATGTGGCGGCTGGGCGCCCATTCGCTGGCCTTGCGCCAATGTTGCACGGCCGACGACCACTTGCCCGCGCGCGCGGCCTCGTAGCCCAGGTGATAATGGGCCAGCGCAACCGTTTCGGCCAGGATGCGATCCTGATTCGAGTTCGCCAGGCGGTCGGCCCGCTGGGCCACCTCCTGCCAACGGCCCGCTTGGGCCAGCTCGATTACCTCTCCGCGCAGGAGGGCGGTCAGGTTCTCTTCCAGCGCCGCGCTGGTCATCCCGGCGCCCTGCACATAGGTCCAGGCGCTGCGCGCGGTTTCGCGATCGTCCTGGCGCAATGCCGCCACGCCCTGATAATAGCGCAGAATGCGCGCGATCGGCCGGCGCATGTTCTGCTCGGCCGCTACCTTGAGCTCCCTGGTCGGCGCCGCGGCGGCGTCGGTACGCATGGCGATCAACGCCTGCCACATCTCAACGCCCTTGCCCAACAATGGCCCTTCGAACGTGATCGGACCGGAACGACCGTTGGAATACACCAGCTTTTCGACGAGGCGAACGGTGTTGAGCTCGGCGGGCAACATGCCGTTGGGGCTCCACGGCCGGCCCACCGCGATGCTCGCCAGCGCGTATAGATAGGCCAAACCGCGACGCGCCGGCTGCCGCTGGGCAACGAGATCCAATTCGGAGAACGCATCATTAAAGCGACCCATCTGCAAGAGGGCAACACCGCGATGAAAATGCAGCTTGGGTGCATCGGGCGTTTCAGCGATCGCGGCCTCCAGACGGCTCAAACGGTTAGACGGAGAATCGCTCTGCATGGCGGCGCGAAAATGCGCCTCGGCGGCCAGTTCGCGCGCGGCCGTCTCCCACGCCGCATCGAGGTGCAATTCGCGCGCCCGCGCAACCTGCTGTAGAGCCTCATCGTAATTCCCGCGGCGCAGGAGCCGCACGCCTTCCTGTAAGATATCGCGCGCCCCCGTCGGCGCGGCCGGAACTACCGTGCCACGACGAATCACCGAGGGAATGATATGTTTCTTCTTTGCCACAAGCTCAAGCCTTCTGTCGGTCTGGTCGAATCTTTTTTGCCGCAGAACTCACGCACTGCTTGCCCGCAGGGGGTCTGCGACTCCCGTTTGGCCGTTTGAAACAACGCTCTCTAACGACGTCAATCGCATATCATATCACTCTTCTATACTTATGACAAATCTCGGTCTTCACCAAAACACATTAAGCAACAAACGCGCACGTGCCAGACACCCGCCCAGGTGCCTGGCACGTGAGAGCACCGCCAGCGCGCCCGACAGGATGTCGGGCGTCCGGCGCGTCATTATCGCTGCCCGTATACGTGCGTATACCGGTGATGCAGCTTCGCCACGTCCTCGGCCGCGATCTCCTCCGGCTGGCCGAGCTGCAACGCCAGCCATACCGTGCGCGCCACATCCTCGGTCATCACCGCGGCCTTGACCGCCGCCTCCGCGTCTTTGCCGATGGTGAAGACGCCGTGGTTCTTCAACAAACAGGCCACGGACCGACCGATGGATTCGACCACCACCTTGCCGATCTCCTCGCCGCCGATCAGCGCGAAGCCGCCGCACGGGATCGGCCCGCCGAACTCGTCGGCCATCGCGGTGAGCACGCACGGAATGGGCCGGCCCAGCGCAGCGAACGCCGTGGCATAGGGCGAATGCGTGTGGACGATCCCGCCCACGTCGGGCCGGTGGCGATAGATGTAGAGGTGGCTGGCCGTGTCGGACGACGGCTTGAGGTTCCCCTCCACGATCCGGCCGTCCAGATCCACGATCACCATGTGTTCGGGCCGCAGCTCGTCGTAGCGCACGCCCGACGGCTTGATCGCCACCAAACCGGTCGCCGGGTCGCGCGCGCTGACATTGCCGCCGGTCCAGGCAACCAGGTTGTTCCTGGGCAGTTCGAGATGTAATCGGTACAGTTGTTCGCGGAGCGGTTCGAGCATCTTACCCTTGGCTTGCGTTTGGATTGCGGCAACGTGTTGCTGCTTTGGCTTGCGGCGGCCCGCCGCCGCTTTCGATCTGAAAGCGGGGACACGTTCCCGCAATCCAAAGCCCCCTATTTATGCCAGTACACGTTCCAGCCCATGTACTTCCCCAACGCTTCGTTGACCGCGGCGGCCACCTGCGAGAGGTTGATGGCCGTATGGTGCTCATAGCCGTTCTCGCAGATATAGCGCAACAGGCCTTGCAGGTTGGGGATACGCGCCACGCCGTAGCCGCCGAAGGTGTCGAGCGGATCGTTGGTCAGCTCGCCCTCGCCCACATAGACCAGGATGCGGCCGGTGTAGTCGTCGGTAGAAACGCGGCAATAGGTGAACGGCTCGGCCTTCACGCGGCCGACCACCGTGCCGTAGGTGTTCTCCTTGCCCACCGTGCCGGCGATGATCGCCTGATAGTCCATCACCATGATGTCTTCGGGCCGGATCGGCGCGGGCGCGAAGACGTCCTTGGGCAGGTTGGAGCAGTGGAAGATGACGCACTTGTCCGGGTCTTCGCCGTAGTTGTTGTTCCAATCCACCAGCGCGCTGGGCCTGCCCGAGGCCAGCGCCATCGCGTACATGCCGATCACCCCGGCGATGTCGGTCTCGCACGCGGAGGGCATCAAGCCGTTGCTCATGATGCTCATCAGCGTGCACGGCACAACGCCGTAGAACTCCTCCATCGCCGTCCAGCATTGCACCGCGCTGGCCACCAACCGGTTCTCGGCCATCCAGTCGTCTATCACCACGCCCAGCCGGGCCATCTTGACCAGCGCATCGGCCGGCGTGTTGCGCACCGGCACGTAGGCCTTGATCTGCTCGACCTTCGCCACGACCTTCGGATCGTTCTCGGCCAGCTTGAGCGCCCGGCCGAACACCTCCGACAGGTCAATGCTCTCCACCGAGATGCCGGCGCGCTCGAACAGCTTCTCGCTGTAGCGCACGGTGATGAACGCGGCCGGCCGCGCGCCGATCACGCCCACGCGCGCGCCGCGCAGGCCCCGCACCACCCGACACGTGGCCGCGAAGTTGCGCAGGTCGGCCCGGAAGGAGGCGCTTTCGGGGTCCACAGTGTGCAGGGTGGTCAACGAGTACTTGACCCCGTACTGGCGCAGGTTGTTGCAGACCGACATCTTGCCGCAGAAGGAGTCGCGGCGGTCGGCCACGGTCATCTTGCCCGCCACGTCGGGGAACGCGTGGATCAACACGGGCACGTCGAGCCCGCTCCAGCGCATGACGTTGGCCACAGCCCGCTCGTCGCCGAAGTTGGGCAGGGTGACGAGCACGCCGTCTATCTCATCGGCGTGCTGCTTGAAGAGGGCGGCGCACTTCTCCGCGTCGCTCACGCTCTCTACGCTGCCGTAGGTCGTGTCTTCGGGGCCGAGGGCAATGGCCTTGATCCCTTCTTCTTCCAACACTTTCAGGATCGTCTGGCGACCGGTTTCACACAGATGCGCCGGGAAGAAGCCCCGGTTGCCGACAATCAGGCCCAATGTGACTGGTTTCATGACATTCACTCCTCGTTTGATGATTGACGCCGATATCCTGGCTGGCTCTGAATGACTTCGATGAACGCGAGCATGTTTTCCAGCGGCACGTCTCCTTCTACCGCGTGCGCGGGCGCGAAGATGTAGCCGCCATCGCGGCCCAGCTCGAGCAGGCGTCGCGTCTCGGCGCGCACGTCGTCGGGCGTGCCGTAGGGCAGGGTGCGTTGGGTCGAAAGGCCGCCGTGGAACGCCAGCCGGCCGCGATAGCGCGGGACGAGGCCGAATACGTTCATCACTTCGGGCTGGAACGGATTGAACAGGTTGAGCCCGATGCCGATCAGGTCGTCGAACAGTTCGTCCACATCGCCGCAGGAGTGAATCGAGACGTACTTGCCGGCCTCTCGCACCGCGGCGTACATCCGCTTGAGCGGCGGCAGGATGAAACGTCGCCAGAGCCGCGGCCCCATCTGCAAGCCGCGCTGCTGGCCCCAATCGTCGCCGAAGTGGACCGCGTCGATGTCGTATTTCAGCGCCTCGCGTACCTGCGCGATGTTGTAGTCTGCGATGGCGTTGAGGAGCTCGTCTACGAAAGCCGGATGGTCGTGGAAGTCCATCAACAGGTTCTGCATCCCGCGCAGCGTCCACGCGCGCTCGTAGAGGGAAAACCCGATCTGAAACACGCGGAACCGATCGCCGTAGCGGCCGATGCGCGTCGGAATGTCGGCGAAGAAGCGCGGATCGAGCGGATCGGGAAAGGTGTAATCGCGCAGGGTGGGCTCGGGCAACACGCATCCCACCACCTGGCCGATGTCCTTGTCCACGCTCCGATCCCAGACCACGCCGAAGACATCCCGGACGCGGTCGTTGCCCAGGTCGGTGAAGAAGCCGATGTCGCTTCCCAGGCCCAGGATGTGGTTGTCGAGCACGTCTTCCAGGTCGGCGCCGGCGTAATGGCTCCGCAGCTTCTCGGCGGCTTCTACGGTGAAGCCGCACGACCAGGGGACGTAGGGCGGCCGTTTGCCGTCGAGGACGGCGCGCACGATGTCGCGTTTGGTCATGGGCATGGCATCTGTATCCGTTTACCGGAGCCGGCGGCTCAACACCGTCTGAATGCCGACAGAGATAACGATGATCAAACCATAAATCAATTGCGTCCAAAAGCCGGTCAACCCGGCCGCGACGATGCCGGCGTTGATCGCGCCGATGATGTAGGATGCCACAAACGTGCCGAAGATCGTGCCGCTGCCGCCGAAGACCGATGTGCCGCCCAGAAAGACGGATGCCAGGGTGTTGAGCAGTTGCCCTTCACCCACCGTGGGCCAGAAATAGGAGACGTCCAGGCTTTGCACCAGCCCGGCGAACGCGGCGAACATGCCGACGATGGCGAAACAGAGCATCTTGATCCGATCCACGTTCACGCCCATCAGCCGGGCACTCTCCACGTTGTCGCCCGTCAGATAGACGTGCGCGCCGAACTTGTGGCGGTTCAGGAGGAACCACATGGCGAGCGCGATCACAATAGTCCAGATGAACTGAGCCGGGATGCGGTCGAACAGCCGGCCGACCAGCAACGCGTCCACGAACGTATGCTTGGAAGGCACCAGCGACTCGCCGTTGCCCCCGCGGATCACCAGCACCACCCCACGCCAGAAGAACTGCGTGCCAAGAGTTGCCACCAGCGAGGGAATGCCCACCTTGGTAATGATCAGGCCGTTGATGCCGCCGGCGATCAGGCCCGCTGCCAGGCAGGCGATGAAAGCGATGATCGGGCTACGAGCCACCGAAAATGTCAGCGCGTAGACCACCATGCCCCACGCCATGATGGACGGGAAAGACAGGTCGATCTCGGCCGTGATGACGACCAGGGTTAACGGGATCGCCATCAGCGCGAAGTAGGGGGTAGTGGACATGAACGCGTTGTAAATCGGGTAGGACAGGAACGTTCGCGGGGAGCCGATCAAAAAGAGCACCCAGACGATCAGCGCGACCGCCACGATGCCGAGCTGTAGCCCAAAACGGCGCACCGTTTGTCCAAGCCAACCGGCCCTGCGTCGGCCGTTGCGCACAGACTGAACCTGAGCAGCTCCGACTTCTGCGTCCATCAGTTCATCCCTTCCCTTTCGCGTTCAATTCGCCGGTCTGCGCCACCCGATAGAGCCGGTCGATCAGCTGATCAGTGATTCGCTACGCCGAAACTCCTCCCGATGTTGATCCGTTGTTCACCGACCTCGGGCCTCACCTCCTTTCTTGCGAAGACCATTTCATGCCCGGCCACCAGGGCAAAGCTATTCTCGCGCTCCGCCCTCGGTCACGCAAAATCATACAACCGTCGTCGTTGTTTGTCAACATATCGCGGCCGATTTCCCGAAAAGCCGGTCGCCGGGTCGCCGGCAACTACGGCCGGACATCCGTGATCCGGTAGATCGCGCCGCCGGCATAATCGGCCACGTAGATCTCGGCCGCCTCGTCTTCGCCGAAGGTCGCGATGCGAAATGCGGTGGCGGCGAGCTGCTGCACCTGCCAGCCGCCGGCCGTATGGCGCAGGCCCCAAATGCGGCCCGAACAGTAGTCGCCGTACAGATACACGCCCTGCAGCCGCGGGAACTGTTGGCCGCGGTAGACCACCCCGCCGGTGATCGAGCAACCCTGAGTGTGATCGTATTCGACGACGGGCAACGTCAGGCCGGCCGTCGGACAGGTGGTCGCGTTGTAGCAGTGGCGGCCCTCCATGATCCGCCAGCCGTAGTTCTGGCCGCCCGGACCGGCCGCCGGCTGGAAATCCACCTCCTCATACTGGTTCTGTCCCACATCGGCAATATAGAGATCGCCGGTCATCCGATCGAACGCAAAGCGCCAGGGGTTGCGCAGCCCCAACGCCCAGATCTCGCCCCGATAGGAAGCCGTCTGGGTGAAGGGGTTGCTCGCGGGAATGGTGTAGGTGATCGGACTCCCCGTCTCCACGTCTATCCGCAGCAGCTTGCCGAGCAGCTCGGCCCCGTTCTGCGCCCGGTTTTGCGGATCGCCCGCCGAGCCGCCATCCCCCATGCCGATGTACAGGTAGCCGTCGGCCGGGCCGAACGCGAGCTGGCCGCCGTTGTGGTTGGCATAGGGCTGTTGGATGGCCAACACGATCTGCTCGCTCGTCGGATCGGCCACATCGGGATCGGCCGTGATCCGATAGCGGCCCACCACCGTGTTGCCGTTGCGATCGGTGTAGTTGACGTAGAAATGGTTGGGCCCGGCGCCGGCGGCCGGAGGGAACGCGATGCTGAGGAGCCCCCGCTCGCCGCAACAGCTCACGCGGTCGGCGATGTCGAGGAAGGGCGCGGGCTGAAGGCCGCCGGCCTTCAGGATCCGCACGCGACCGGCCTGTTCGACCAGAAAGAGCCGGCCGCTGCCATCCCCTGCGTGGGCGATGTGCACCGGCGCGCTGAGCCCGATGGCCACCGGCGTGAAGGCCAGCTCGGGCCAGGCGACGGCCGTCGCAGTCGGCGTGGCCGTGGGCGTGACGCCCGGCGTCGGCGTGTCGGTCGGGGTGGCCGTCGCCGCAGGCGACGGAGTCGCGCTTGCCGTCGGGGTGGCCGTCGCCGCGGTCGTCCACTGCCAGACGAAGAGATAGCTGGTGTTCGTCCACACCTCGGGGCGGCTGATGCTGCCCAGGCCCATCCCGCTGACGGCATCGGCGGGATGGCCGTCGGCCGGGATCACGCGATAGGCGGGCGCCAGGTTGAACATCGGATAATCGGCCGCGTAAGGTTCGCCGGGCTTGGCCTCGGTCGTGATCGTGGCCAGAAGATCGGAACCATCGGCCGACAAGACGCGTAATTGAACGCCGACCTGCCGCGCCCCCGCGGGGTCGAGGATATCTACGAAGATATGATGCTTGTCCGCGAAAGGCGGTTCGCCCTCGTCAAACCATTGGCCTTTCACCAGCCGCCAATAGCTCTGGCCGGGGGATACGCTCGCCTCGATCAGCACGGTGCCGAGCTGATCGAGCCGCGGATCCCAGAACCGGTCGGCCGGCGTGGCGGTCGGCGTAGCGGTCGCCGTCGGAGTGGGCGTGGGCGTGACGGCCGGCGTCGGGGTGGGCGTGGGGGTAGCTTCCGTGACCGGCGCGACGACCCACTGCCAGACGAAGCCGTAGCTGGTGTGGATGTTCCAGTTGGGCAGCTCGATGCTGCCGAGTCCCATGCCGGTGACCACGTCGGCCGGATTGCCGTCGGCCGGCGCGGCACGATAGGCCGGCGCCACGTGAAACATCGGGAAGTCGGCCGCGTAGAGCTTACCCGGCTGCGCCGCGGTGATGAGCGTGGCGAAGATCTCTTCGGCGTCGAGCGAGGTGATCTGCACCGGTACGCCGACCTGGCGCAGCCCGGCGGCGTCCAACATGTCCACGAAGATGTGGTGTTGACCCTGGAATGGCGGCTCGTTCTCGGCATACCAGACGCCCTTGATGAGCCGCCAGTAGCCCTGGCCCGGCTGCACCGTCGCCGGGATCAAGGTGGTGCCGCGTTGCGTCAAGCGGGGATCCCAAACGCGGTCGCCGGGGATCGTCAGGCGGATCACCAGGGGAAGGTAGACGCGCGTCGGCGTCGGAGAGGCTCCGGTCGCCAGCAAGAAGGTGGGACGCGGGCCGCGCCATCCCCAGAAAGCGGCTGCCAGGATCATCAGGCCGGCCAGAAGGAGGAGCCATTCGATCCGTCGCCGAAATCGCTCGACGATCATCGTATTGCCGGACCCATTGCCGCCGACCACGGATCGCATCAAAAGCGCGGGGCCTCCAATACCCGATCCCATTCTTCGAGCAAGGCGGGCAGATCGTCAATGAGGTTGATTCTTGCGTCCGGAACAATCTGATCGTCTTCCTCGGCGCGAAACGGCGACGCGAGCAAGACCGCCCGCATGCCGATCTTCTGCGGCCCGGCGATGTCCACGTCGAGCCGGTCGCCGACGAAGACCGCTTCGGCCGGGGCAACGTCGAGCCGGTCGAGCGCGTGGCGATAGATCGTGGGGTGGGGCTTGACCATGCCGAACGTGCTGGAGTAGACGCGCACCGGCAGGTACTCCAACAGGCCGAAGCGGGCCAGGTCGGCGTCGTGCAGGGCCGGCGGCCAGAAGGTGTTGGAGACCAACCCCAGGCCGCGGCCCTGTTCGAACAACCTGGCGAGCACCCCGCGCGGATCGCCGTCGACCGGCTTGACGACCGAGGAGATCACCTCGTAATAGGCCGCCAGGCCGGCGTCCCATGCTTTGGCCGTCAGGCGAACGTTGACCGCTTCCAGCCCGTCGCGGATGATCTCTTCGGCCGTGTTGGCGTAGTGGGTACGCCGGGCCTTGGCTTCCATCGCGGCGGCCATGCGGCCGACCGCGCGCACGGCCAGCTCGGGATCGGGCACCCGCGCGCCGGCCCTGGCCGCCGCGGCCAGAAACGCGCGCATCCCTTTGGCGTTCAGCACATCCATCGCATTCTCGGGCGGCTGATCGTAGTGCAACAAGGTACCGCCCAGGTCGAACAGGACTACTTGAATTGCTGGCATCGAACTCCTTCTATTGTGCGGCTCTTCCCAGGTAGGCGCGGATCTTGCGCAGGTTAATGGCCTCCGGTTCAGCCGTGTCCACGATCAGCCGCGGGTCGCTGATGCGCTCGAAACGGCTTCGGTCGCGCTGGAATGTCTCCCAATCGGTCGCCTGGTGCGCCGGCAGGTCGCGCGCCCGGCCTTCCACGCGCTCGCGCAACATGCGCTCGTCGGTACAGATGCATTCGATCAACTTCAGGTCGGCCTTGAGCGCACGGGCGACGGCCTTGACCCGGTCGCGAAAGAGCTGGTAGGCGGCGGGGCTATCTATCACCACCGGCAGGCCCAGGGTCAGGTTGTCGCGCGCCAGCTCGACCAACAACTCGTACGAGAGCGCGCCGGCCAGGCGCTCGGCCTGATCCAGCTTCATCTCGGCCCCCAGCCGCACGACGCAATTTTTGATCGTATCCTTGTCCAGATACACCGCGCGCAGCTCGCGCGCCAGTGCCCGGGCCAGGGTACTCTTGCCCGTGCCCGGAAGGCCGGCGAACACGACGAGCAGCGGATCGTCCATCAGAGCGTGATCCCCAAACGGCCCAGCACGAGCACGAGCGCCGGGGCCACAAAGATCGCGGGCAACAGGTTGGCCGCGCGGATACGCTTGATGTCCAGGAGCAGGAAGCCAATGCTCAAGATCACCACGCCGCCGGTGGCGGTCATCTCCACCACCCACAAGGTTTCGCGCGTCACGCCGCCCAGCGCCGCGCCGAAGAGCAGCGCCAGCAGGCTCAGCGCGGCCTGGAAGCCGAACACCGTCAGCGCGGAAAGGATCACCCCCGCGCCGAGGGAGGCGGCCAGGGCCATGCCGGCAAAGGCGTCCAGGGTCGCCTTGATCGTCAGCAACGTGAAATCGCCCATCAAGCCGTCCTGGATCGAGCCCAGGATCGTCATAGGGCCGACGCAAAATACCAGGCTGGCGGTAATGAAACCTTGCGTGATGGGCGCACGGCCGGCCGGCGCGGCCTGACGTTGGCCGAACCGGGCCTCAAACCAGCGGCCCAACCGCTCCAACCCATCTTCGATGTGCAGCGCCTCCCCGATGATCCCGCCGATGAGCACGCTGAAAAGCGGGATCAGCGCGTTCCTGGTCTGGATCGCCATCGTCATGCCCAGGACCAGGGTCATCAGGCCCAGGCCGCTGAGCACCGTCTGGCGCATCTTTTCGGGGAGGCGGTTGCCCAGGAAAACGCCCGTGCTTGCACCCACGATGACGGTGACGGTGTTGATGAGGGTGCCGGTGATCGGAAAATGCACGTTCGATCTCCTCATATCGTGCCGAGAACAGGCCACGCATGAACGCGGATAAACACCGATAAAAACCACAGAATCCGCGTCCACCCGTGTTGATCCGCGGCTCTATTCTCAAAAGACCAGAATCCGCGTCCACCCGTGTTGATCCGCGGCCCTATTCTCAAAAGACCAGAATCCGCATCCACCCGCGTTGATCCGCGGCCCTATTCTCAAAAGACCAGAATCCGCGTCCACCCGCGTTGATCCGCGGCCCTGTTATCATGCGCCGCGTGCGGCATGAACAATTACGCAGAAGCGCCCGGTTTCACGGCGGCGGCCGCCCCCGTGACGACGCGCAGGCGGCCGGGCAACGTGCGAATCTCCAATCGGCGGGCGTCGGTGCGGAACACCTCGCCGTCCAGGTGCACCGGCACGCCGCCGGGCGCCTCGATCACCATCTCGGCCGCCCGCGACGCGCTGACATAGCGTTTCTTGGACAGATGGGTGCCCCGGATCACATGCGGCAACAGCCACAGGGTAACGATCGGGTTGGGCGTGTGGCCGCATACCAGGTCCAGTTCGCCGTCGTCGAGCCGGGCATGGGGCGCCATCTTGAAGCCGCCGCCGGTGCGGCCGCCGTTGGCTACGGAAGCCAGGATCAACGGCCGCGCTTGCGGCGCCGTGCCGTTCTGCGAGATGGCCATCTCCCAGCCGCGGCTATAGCGCGGAATGACGCGCAACACGGCCGACAGGTAGAGCAGAAAGCCGCGCAGCCGGCGCAGCTTCAGGCTCTCGATCAGGGTGGCGGCCTCGAAGCCGGCGCCCAGATGATTGAGGAAGAACTCGCTGCGACCGGCCTCGTCGGTCACCACACCCAGGTCGACCTGCGTGCGGCGATCCTCCAACAGGATGCGACAGGCGGCTTCGGGATCTCTCTCCGGCAGATCGAGCCGCCAGGCGTAATCGTTGCCGGTGCCGATGGGCACCAGGCCCAACGTGCCGACCGCCTGGCCAGCCTGCCATGCGCCGGTGATCTGGGCCGCCTGGACCAGCCCCTGGAGCGCCTCGTGCGCCGTGCCGTCGCCGCCGACCGACACGACGACATCCCAGCCGGCCAACACGGCTTCGCGCGCCAGCTCGGTGGCGTGGCCGGGCCCGCGCGTTTCGACTATGTCGTAGCGCACTCCGGCCGCGTCGAGCACGCGGCGCACCGGTTCCCTGGCCCGCGCGCCGTTGCCCCGGCCCGACAACGGATTGACGATAACTTTGTAAGTGGGAAGGGTAGTATCTGCCAACTTGTTGCTCGTGTGCCTGGAATTAAGATATAAGAATAGCAGAAGATGGGAAATGAAGCAAGCGCGCCCCCGCATTATAAATTGTAACGCAAGCCTCTGGCTTGCGAAGCCTCTGGCTTGCGCCTCCGCGCTGTAGCACAAGCCGGAGGCTTGTGCTACAGCTACAACTTCAAAACGGACGTCATGCCCCGGCCTGCTTCCTCTTTTCCTCTTCCACCAGCACCCGACGCAACACCTTGCCCACCATCGTCTTCGGTAGCTCCGAGCGAAATTCGATCTGGCGAGGGACCTTGAACGGCGCCAGCCGCTCGAAACACCAACTGGTGATCTCCTCGACCGTGGCCGCTTCGCCGGGCTTGAGCACCACGTAGGCCTTCACCGTCTCTCCGCGCACGGGATCGGGCACGCCGACCGCCACCGCCTCCTGCACCTTGGGATGTTGGAACAGCACCTCTTCCACCTCGCGCGGGATCACCTTCAGGCCGCCGACGTTGATCATGTCCTTCAGGCGATCTACGATGTAGAAATAGCCATCTTCGTCCACGCGGGCGATGTCGCCGGTGCGCAGCCAGCCGTCCGGCGTGATGGCCTTGGCGGTTTCGTCGGGCCGCCGCCAGTAGCCCTTCATCACCTGCGGCCCTTTGACCCACAGCTCGCCTTCTTCGCCCACCGGCTTCTCGACGAGCTTTTCGTAATCCATCACCTTCGCCTCGACATCGGGGAAGGGGATGCCGATGGAGCCGGCCTTGCGGACGCCGTAGATCGGGTTGCAATGGGTCACCGGCGCGGCCTCGGTGAGGCCATAGCCCTCGACCAGCCGGCCGCCCGTGATCTCGCCGAACTTGAGCTGTACTTCCATCGGCAACGGCGCCGATCCGCTGATGCACGCCTTGACCGAGCGCAGGTTGTACTTGCCCACGTCGCGGTGGTTGATGATCCCGATGTACATCGCGGGGACGCCCGGGAACAGGGTGGCGCGCTCCTTGTGGATCGCCTTCATTACGCCATCTATCGGCCTCGGGTTGGGGATGATGATCAGTTGCGCGGCCGAGTAGATCGCCAGGCCCATCGCCACCGTCATGCCGTAGACGTGGAAGAAGGGGATGGCGCCGATCACCCGCTCCTTGCCCTCTTCCAGATCGCGCAGCCAGCGGGCCACCTGGATCGTGTTGACGACCAGGTTGTAATGGGAAAGCATAGCCGCCTTGGGCACGCCGGTGGTGCCGCCGGTATACTGGAAGAGGGCCGTCTCATCGGGGTCAATGGCCACGTCGGGCGGCGCTTCGGGATGCGCGTCGAGCAACGGCCGGAAGCGATAGATCCCCTCGGCCGCGGACACATCGGCCATC
>Ga0209162_1000935_pt1 | contig 30404 bp, 22 predicted proteins | sample YNPNPMetaG_FD_187121 | JGI IMG/M metagenome (GOLD analysis project Ga0209162, IMG submission 187121) | Anoxygenic and chlorotrophic microbial mat microbial communities from Yellowstone National Park, USA - YNP NP MetaG (SPAdes) (version 2) ...
CTAATAAAAGATTGATGATATAGCCAGGAGCTTGGGCAACGCGAAACCCACAAACCAGGTCGAATACCATGGAATAAAAACTTCTTCAAAAATTTTCAAAAAGTACTTGACTTTTAACATAAAGGATAGAAACAACCCAACGGATGAAATTCCAAATCCAAAATCCCAAATCACAAATAAATTCCAATGCTCAATGCCGAAATTCCAAACCCATCGCTGATGGGAGGCGAAAACCTGGTTTTTAAAATTTCGCCATCCGTTGGTTTCATCTATCCGTTGGGCAAAAAATATTTCATACCAAAATCTCCAACGGATAGAACGCCCTTTCAAAGGTTTCAAACCTTTGAAAGGGTAACCGAACGTTTGGCATTTTGGTTATTGAAAATTGAATATTATTTGAATTTTGATTTTTGGGATTTGAAAATTCCTCAAGACAAATTGCTCGCAGATTATTACTCAAACGCTTTGTCCAAAGTACTGATGATATAATCAAACAATCCAATATAATCCTTCACTTCAGGCACGCCGCCGACCGAGGTGGGCAGCACCACCAATTTTGCGCCAGTCTCTCGGCTGATCATTTTGGGCACCCGATCATCAAAAAATGGTTCTTTGGCAATGACTTTGATTTTCTGATCCTTAACCTGCTGGATCAATCGAGCGGTGTGCGATGGCGAGGGCGTCACCCCTGGTTTCGGCTCGATGAAATTGGCCGCTACCAGTCCAAACCGACGATTGAAATAGGGCCAGCTATTATGGAAAAAGATCACCTGTTTGCCCCGCAGCGATTCGGCTTTGGTCTGCCAGTCAACCATTTTTTCATCCAGCTTCTGGGTGTAGGTTTTCAGGTTGCTTTCAAAATAGCTGTAATCTTCTGGTGACACTTTCACCAGCGCCTCAAAAATGGTCTGCATGATCCGCTTGCCATTTTCAGGATCGAGCCAGTAGTGGGGATTGCCGTACAGGTGAATATCGCCATGGCTGGGATCGACCTTGTAAGTCGGCACTTCCAGCCGTTCGATATTGGTGGAACAATCCACCAGCAACAGTTTGGCATTGCGAGAGCCATCCCGCAAAGGATAAGCCCACATCTCCAGATCCATGCCGATAATGACGAACAGATCGGCGTGGCGCAGCTTCACCATGTAGCTGGGCAAAACCTCGATCTGATGCGGATCCTGCGTGCCTTTCACCAATGCTTCCACCTCGACTCGATCGCCGCCGACGGCTGCGGTCAATGAAGCCAGATCGGTCAGGGTGGTGATGACTTTGATTTTTTCTTTGGATTGCAATGGATGTATGGATGCAATCAGCAAAAGCGATGCGATAAGGATAATCTGTATTTTTTTCATGATCAATGTCTCCTGCTTTGATTTTTTCTAATCCTCTAATTGGCTAAAAACAACCCAATGGTAGAAGTTCCAAATTGCAATTTTTAAAAATGCGGGGTAACTATTAAGCTTGACTCTTTTTGCCACGAAGACACGAAGCCTCAAATTTTCACAAAGAAAACTAATATTGTTTTCCATTTGATAAGCCATAACTGCTAAAAATAGTTTGAATTCATCAAGAGCAATTAGGGTCTTCTCTCATATTTCTTTGTGCCTTTGAGACTTCGTGGCTGAATGGTTACATCATAGCATTTGCAATCTATCATAACTTAGTTCTCATCTTCCTCCTGTTATCCGTTTTATTCATTGCCTGGTTTTTCTAATTTAAAAAACATGCGCTTTATGCGGTCCCAACGAGAAAAGCACCTGGATCAGGGCTTTGTTGACCGCATCTTCCCCAGGATGTTGCTCTCTGACCAGGAGCAAGCGGATCACGCTGGTCTCTTCCATCGGCGCAAACCCTGCAAAGACCGAATAGCCATGATATTTTTCGTCTTTGCTATCGGGCGCCTGCAGCCATTCGGCTTTGGCGCCGATGTTCCAGCGCTGCCTGAACTGATAGTTTGTGAACGCCAAAAAACCAAAGGTATTAACCTGATCGATTTCAGGCTCGGCGGGAGCTTCAGGTTCGGTGCCTCCTTGTTCATGTTCGCCATGGATCACATCCCTGCGATTGAAGATCGCTTCTGCCTGAAAAGTAAACGAGCGGTATTTGTTGGGTCGCCATTTATATTTCACATCAAAGCCGCCGAGCATGAGCCGCAGGTTTTCGTGGGTGTCATAAATAGCGGTTGCGCCGCTCATTCCCAATTCCAGATTGGCGTAATCCGAAACTTGAACGTGATTGGAAAATCGGCCCGTGTAACCCAGCGCCTGCTCCTCATTTTCTTCCTCAGCTTCGGCCTCGGAAGCGTGCTCCTCGCCGTGATGATGATGTCCCTGCACGAAATCGCCCTTCAGTACATTGAAGCTGACTTCGGAATAGACGCTGCCCGTGGGAAGCAGCAGGCTGGCGTTGATGCCTGTGTCGTTAAAGCCATCATCGCCGAAATAGATGCGATGCAGCAACGGCCGCTCCACGAACGGATAGGCGTGGGGATGCAGCAGATTCAGCTTGCTGAAATCCACCAGATATTTGCCGACTTTGACATTGAGTCCCAGCGGCAGACCTCTCAGGAACGTGGCGCTGGCCTCTTCGATCTCCAGCGCCCCTTCGATGCCGTGCTTGGCCAGATAAATATCGGCTCGGGCGTAGGGATTGAGGTAGCCTTGCAGCGCTATCTCGATCTCATCCAGACTCAAATTGAGCCTGTTTTTCTCCGCCGCAAGCGCCTTATTGTCATGCGTGAATGTCCTGAAATCGGTGATGATGCTGAGGTCAGGATTTTTGGTCTGCGCAAAAAGACCGCCGATCCCGATAACCGAAAAAATGATCAATAGGATTAACCATCGATGTATCTGAAAATGATTTGTTTTCATCATTAATTCCTCCTGGTTGGTAGTTGACTATTGTCTAAATCTGAATGTCACAACGACGAATGCTGTAGCAGCCAGGCGTGGAAAGGCAGGGGATTTGGAACGGCATGAAATTCATTTTCAGCAGCCAATTTTTTTTGGCACCTGTAATGATCCTTGCCCTGGCGATAGCATACAATTGGAATCGCTGGCTAGTCATCGTTATTAAAAAGAATCCCGTTGCCCTCCAAATTGAAAATAATATTCGCCCACATCAATGAAATCCCGCAGCAAAGAAATTGAGAAATGCTATTCGGTGGGATCCCAATTCTATAGGAAAGATATTTTCCTTTCTGGCATGTTCAGGCTAAGCATTCAGAGAAACAAATTGTAGATCACGGACAGGAGGCGCTCGTTTTCGAGCGAAACGGTATAAAATTGGCTGGACAAATAATGGGGTGAATTCGGAGCATAAATTTTCAACCTGCAGGAAAACGCTGATCCATACCATTGCCCCAAAAATCACGCAAGCATGTAAAATCATCTCCATCAGAAAGGCGGGGCAATCCTGATGGATCTGAAGATCGGGCTCGTGATTATGAAAAAACGGCGTCCCAATTACCAAAAGCAGGAAAATCATCCCGCTCAGGACGAGAAAAATTTTGGGTTTCAACTGGATCATTGCTTCCTGTCTCGAATATTTTGAGAAAATTTAACATGAAATAAACGGAAAAGTTCCAACTGTGGGACAGGTTGGCAACCTGTCTAATTGTAGGACAGGTTGCCAACCTTTCCTACAAGGAACTTTGAAACTAATTGATTGAGTCAGGTTCAAGCTGAATCGACGTAATTGGGATGACCTTAACCGATGACGGAGTGTAAGCAGATAGAGAAAGAATATAGTTCACTGGGGGATTCGTTAGAATGTCATACACAAGTTCTTTCAATTCGATTGACAGTTGATTCAATCCTGACAGCGGGAAGCTACGGGGGCCAAATTCAGTTTTTTGAGCCAGAATAGAATAATCAAAAAACGTAATTCCAATCGCCTTTTTCTTTTCTTCATCAATGCGCAATAAGATGTGATCGTTCAATTCTATGCCAGTGGCCTTCTCGCCTGGGAAGAAAGAAATATAAAGCGTATCGCTAATTTCGTCATATTGAAAATTTGGTTTTATCATTTTTATCACCATATTATTTTTTGGGTGCCGTGAAAATATAATACTTAATAATTAAGAAGCAAGAAGTTTTTTGTCAAGAGTGCAATACATCATTTGGAGAACTTTTGAAAGGGAATAGTGACATTTTGAATCAATTCAATAGCGCAAAGTATTTGCCAATGTTGATCAAAAAATTCCGCCAATGATTTTTTAGGTTTATCCGTTGGATTCATCCATCAGTTGGGACAACTGTAGGACAGGTTGTCAACCTGTCCCACAATTCGACAGGTTGCCAACCTGTCCTACAATTAATTATGAAAATTATTTCGACGGGATCAACAGGATGGACTGGATGGTATGGGGATTAAAAGTATATGTCAATGCTTGGCCTGGATAACTTTCAAATTTTTCACGTCCAACAAGTCCTGATCTCTTCCAGCATGCTCTTTTGCCTTTATTAGGTCGCCCAATCCTAAAATAAAAATTGGGACATCGCCATATTGACTCACGGATTTATGTTCCCAGGCTTGCTTAAAATCCACTCCAGGAATATCCATCATGATATCGATCCGATTGGGCGCCACGCCGATTTGATAGATCAAATCTTTGTTGCAAAAATCGGCTAACGAAACCTGCTCCAAAGGTGCACCGAAGGTCGCCAGGGCAGTCCAGACTTTTTGGGCATTCGCTGGAGTTGCTTCAACCCAGATGTCGATAGCTTTGGTGAAGCGAGGTTCGGTGTAATACATCACCGCATAGCCGTCAGCGACCAGATACCTAACGCTGCCGTCGTTCAAGGTTTTCAATAGATCTCTGAAGTCGGAATTGATCGACATTTTCCCCTCTCATCAGAAGCATGTCCAGCACCATTTGCCAGGCAGCGGCAAAAATGGCTTCGGCGCCCGCTTGCTGCCAGAACTCCAGGTCAAATGACCTGTCATTGTCTTTCAGATGGCTCAATCTGGCGGTTATTTTTCTGGTAGATTCCATTGGCGACTCAATCAAGTGCGTTTTGATTTTATGATAAAAATATAAGCATTTTCATTTTTAGATCAAAGCGAAATTTATTAACCTTTTCCATGGCGCAAAGCCTTTGAACGGCTCGAGCTGGAATAGTCGATCACGCTGGTTCATCGGTTTTAACCGTTGTCATCTATCGGTTGAGACAACTGTAGGACAGGTTGCCAACCTGTCCTACAATTACCGTTTCCGTGCCGCAATAATCACCACAGGTTCGGTGGAAGGAATATTTTTCAGCTCAATATCCACCAGCGCCATGATCTGGGACTCCTGCACCAGCCCTGTCATGTCGATAATTTTGGCCGATGCCAGCAGGTAGATGTCGGGCACCAGCGCCCCTGCATCGCCGTACGTGGTGAGCTGTTCCACCAGCGCTTTGATTTTATTTTTGACTGATGCGGCTTCCACCTGGGCCGAGAGGCAGTCGTTGATCTGAAGTTTTATCACTCCCTCTCGATCGATGACTCGCACATTTTCCAATTCGGTTTTGATCAAGCCGAACAACTGCTGGCGAACATGGCGATAGGAGATGGCATTGAGGAATGACGTTCGACCCGAAAAGGTCAAATTGGCGGGATCGGTTTTCAAAGAAACGGCAGCAATTCTCAATAGCTCCTCGTCGCTCAAGGCTTTGATCTGAACCTCCCGAGTCCGCAGTTCGCTGGAGCCTGTGGCAACGGCGATGACCCGCTTGTTACGGGAATCGACTTCGATGCTGACTTCGATGCTCTCGGGCACAGCGCCCATCCGTTGAACCGAGTCTATGGCCTCCTGGCGGATGGCGATCAGATCCGCCTCGGTGGGATTGACGATGCTGCGCTCCACCGAATCTCGAATGATGCCCAGCGCCACGCCAATGGCTGAGATGACCTCACAATTGTCAGCGATCTGATGGGGCACCTTCAGGTATTGCGCAGCGAACGGCACCAGCGCCGATGCGCCACCGCCGCCGCCGATGAATTGGATGAGATCGGGATCGAGCTTGTACTCCCGACTGAGCTGTTTGATGACGGGCTTGATCTTTTCGGCGGAAATGGTGAGAATGGCCGTGGCCAGTTCTTCGGGCGGCCGAGCGAATTGTTTGCCCAGGGCTTTGAAACATGAATCGATGGCTCGCTGATTGGCAGCACCATGACCGACATGCTGCACCAGCCCTAAAAAATTCGATGCACCCGTGGGGGTGATGGTAAATCGTGAATCGTTTTGGCCAGGTATTTTGATGGCGAGATAGTCATCGGGATCGCCTGGCAGGGGCTGGATTTTTTGCAATTCGATGTCCGAAAAATCGTCCTGGTCGCTGAATGAAATATAATTCAGTTGGGCGATGTGGGCACTGCGGGGACCGACATCGATGATTTTATTGTCCTGAATTCGGGGGATCGAGCCGCCTGCGATGCCGAGGGTTCGGACATCCAGCGTGCGCAGATAGAGTCGATTGCCGCCGATCTGGGCGCTCTTGATCTGGGGCTTGCCATTTTTGATCACCGAAATATCGGTGGAAGTCCCGCCGACTTCGATAAAAATGCCATCGGAGACTTTGACATACATCAGAGCCGCTGCCACACCCGCCGCAGGTCCCGAGAGCATGGTCAGGATTGGGCGCCTGCGCATCTCATTGATATCCATAATGCCGCCGTCGGAGCGCATAATCATCAGCGGCGCTTTGATCCCGCTCTCCCGCACGGATCGTTCGGTCATGTTGGCGGTCTCCAGCATTTTCGGCATCATGCTGGCATTGATCACGGCGGTTCGGGTGCGAATGCGCAGACCGTATAATTTGGAGATCAAACTGGCGGCCGTGGCCAGATAGCCCATCTCCTCGGCGATCTGGGTTACCAAAATTTCGTTGCTGGGATCGTCCACACCGAATGCTTCCGAGGCGACGATCACCTCTGCGCCGCTCTGGACCAATTTTTCGATTGCTTCCCGAATCGTTTCTCGGCGCAATGGCTCGGTGACATCGAGATAGATGTGGCTGGTTTTGAGAAATTTTCCAGGCGAAAGTTGAATGTCCTGGGGATTGGTCTGCTTTTTTGCCAGCCGACCTTCGAGGCCTTTGCCCATGCCAATGATTCCCACCTGCGCCACATCGCCCTCCAGCAGGGCATTGGTGGCCTGCGTGGTGGAATGGGCAATGAGGATGATCTCGTCGGGCTGGATCGCCGCTTCCGTCAGCAATTTCTTGAGAGCATCCACCACCCCTTTCGCAACCCCTGCGGCTGCGGTATGGGTGGTCGGAACGCAGGCTTTGCCGATGATCGAATAGTCAGAGATGTCAACGGCCACAGCATGGGTGAAAGTGCCGCCAACGTCGATGCCGATTTTGATTTTTCTTTTTGTCATAGTTGAGTGAGTTAAGTGAGTTGAGTGAGTTGAGTAGGGTTACTCGGTCATTTTTCGATTTTTTAGATATTTGATATAGCCATTTAGTATTTTGACAACTTCGAAAATCTTCTGTCTGAAATATTCAAATTGTTCATCCGTGATATATTCTTCGTCCTGGGCCACAGTGAAATGATCCAGCAACTCATACAACGAGCCTCTGGCATGACGACAAAATCGCATGTTCTCTAAATAATGAAATCTGCCGTAGCCTTCAGCGATATTGGCAGTGACGGATCGTGAGGCTCGAACCATCTGATCACAGAGACGATATTTCTCAACATCTGGTAATGTCCTTGCAAATTGAGATGTTTCCTTCCTCAATTCTCTCGCCTTTTTCCACACTTCCAGCGTCTCAAAAGTCGATTTGGTCTCACTTTTTTCCATGTTGGTTTCCTCCGTATTTGAAGTGATTGTTGAAAAGGATTTTAAAGAATTTTGTCATGTATCGATTATATTTCCACCCGCCTTACTTACCTCACTCAACCTACTTAACTCACTTAACTTACTCAACCATCAAAGAAAAATCAAAGCTGAGAACACCAACCCAACAAACGCCACTCCCCAGGAAAAAGGAATCGTATTCCACAACACCTTCTGCACGTCCTGTTGCATTTCGTTGGCCAGCCAGACATTGTGCGTGTTTGTGGGATCGCTAATGCCCTGCACCTGGCCCACGGACATGAGCAGCCCCATCACCGAGCCAGGATTCATGCCGCTGGCTAAAAACACGGCAGCCAGGCCATAGCCCATGCCCCAGACATTCAATGGCCCACGATAGAGGGCCAGCGGGGCAGTCAGGCCGAAAATAATAACGTACAGGAGGGCATTGGTGGGGATGATTTTCATCATAAATGGTTTGAGCAAAGCGAGCACGGGCCAGCCTTCGGGGTGAGTGGCGTTCCAGCTTGCGCCTGGCCCCATAATGGCATTGAGCAACATGCCGATGCCGAACATCAGCACCACGGCGGGCATCACCACGGCGCCACCCTCCAGCGCCGAGCGGATGAAAATGTTCAGGCTGCCTCGGCGATAGGTAGCAGCGAAACCATAGATCAATCCACAGATGAAAGCGGCGATGAAATTCATATTGAACATCAGAATCAGCAGCAAGGGAACCAATGGGGTCACATAAGCGGCCCCAAAAATCTGATCAGGACTTATGGGGCGGAAAAAAATGCGGAGGAGGCTGAGGAGGAACAGACCAGCCAGGCCAATGGCCAGGGCGTATTTCAAAAATCTCCCAAGTTGAAATAGGCCGTTCTTTAGCAACAATTGCAGATCAGGATTTAACCAGCCATAGCCAAGTCCCAGAAAAATGGCCAGGGCAATGAAACCCAGGCTGATGGTGGCGATTTTCCTCAGCTTGAGGTCATGCCCATCCCGATAGAGCTGGATGGTGATGTAGCAGAGCGCCATGACAAAGGTCGCAGCAAACATGATCAGCGCAAAGGGGCGAATCTGATCGATCGACAGCTTCATCACGTCGACATAGACCGCCCAGCCGCCTGCGTTGAGAATTCCGCCCATGCTCACGCCCACCAGAAAAATTCCCACCACGGTCAGCGGCCCGATGCCCACCGAGGACATAATCGGCAGCACCACCGTGGCGACCATGATAATGGCGCCCAATCCGCCAATGGTGGTGAACAGCATGGCGATTAGCGTCACCATGATCACGGCAATGACCCAGGGATTATCGCCCGTCAGTTCTGCCCCTTTCCTGATGAATGTTTCCACCACTTTGGTTTTCTGCAGCAAAATGCTGAGGATACTCCCAAAGATCGCCACGGTATAGGCGTTGTGCAATTTCAATGCGCCCTCGCCGATGACCAGTTGCATCGTGTCATTGAGGGAAACGCCTGCAATGAGTGGAATGAAAAACGCCATCATGGGTAGGGCGATCAGCGCTGGAATTTTCCTGAAAAACATCGACAATGCCATGCTGATAAAAACCAGGATGATCAAAGCTATTTGTATTGTTTGCATAATATCCCTTTTTAAAGTGATAGGGTAATTAGGCGATTGGGTAATTGGGTAATTAGGTAATTAGGTAATTAGGTAATTAGATAATTAGGTTATCACACATTTACTGCTTAATTACTCAAGTTTCCAATTACCGAATAACCCAGTTACCCAGTTCCCCAATTACCCAATTACCCAACTACCACTCCCCCTGCGATTTTAATAATTCAACAATCACCTCATCCAAAACCACTGGCTGTCTCTTGTCATCCAACTCAACGACTACCAGAAAGCCCTCTTTCGACCCAGCCGATCGAAACGCCTGAATGAAGCGTAATTGATCGCTGATCAAGCATTGGCCATCCTTGCCAGACCAGAGCTCCTTTGCGGTCAAACAGCCCAACGAGGGCGTGTTTGGATAATAGGGTTGCGCTGCATAAAATTCGGGATCGATGGTCGTGCCGTGGGCAATGATCTCGGTGCGACCTGCCTTGCCAGCATAATAGGCTTCGTAAATCGGCAGGTACGATCGCCAGCTTTCGGGCAACAGCCGCCGATAATGATCTTCCGTCCAGATGGTATCGGCAAATTTTGCGTTGTGAAAGAATTTTTGGATCGACACCTCGTGGGGCATCACCAATTGCAGGTTCGGCGTCTGACCAATGAACACATTGCTCGACACATCGATTCCCTGGATGGAAAAGATGCCCTGGGGCGTATTGCCGTTGGTGATGTAGCCTGGCAGGTTGGCAATCGCCCGAGCGAGATGCGAAATATGAAATATGTCGCCATCCTGGGTTCTGACAAATTTGCCATCGGGCCTTTTGATGACCGTCAGGCCTGGATAGTTGCGATCCCTCCGTTGAAAGCAATAGATAATGGTTTTGCCCGTTGCGAATGGATGTTTGAGCAAATCAACCACTGGAGGCAGTGGCTGCTGCGCCGCTTTCAAATCGTCATGTAACATGAACAGAATGGGCTGGAACTGCCACTCGGGAAAGCGGTTTTCCAGCAATTTTTGAAATTCATGCTGGCGCTCGGGCATCAGGCGGTTCAAATAATGAATGGCCATGGCAAACAATTTGGGAGATGCAGTTTCCTGAGCGACTTGAAAAATCTCCCAAAGAAATTCATTGGGATACAAGCAATATACCGCTTCCAGCAGCGCCCGCTGAAACGTTGGTGTCCGCTCAGGAAATCTCGAAAATGCCCTTTTCAGCGAATGCAGCGCCGAATCGGACTGATGCAGGGAAATCTCCATCCCCCAGAAAGCCGCCTGCCATCTGGATTCGTTCTCCGAAGTCAATTCAGTGGAGAGATTTTTCAGGATGGTATTTTGAACCAGATCCTGTTTGAATTTTCCCCGTTCGGAATCGGTGGCGTTGGGCGCATGCAATTGGGCCAGTTTGAAATGAAATTTTGGGGCGCCGCACGCCAGCAATAGCAACCATACCAGGAGGGCCCCGAAGTACCTGGTTCTCAAATCAGAGCTCATGGCTTATTCTCCAGAAAGAAGTGCCAGCGGGCATCGCAGGCAGCACAGGAGCCTGCTGGACCCAGCAGGTTAAGAAACTGGGTTCTGAAATACCTCAACCCCATGTCATAAATCAGTCCAATGGGCAGATAATAGCTTTTCAAACCGTTCGCCTCAAATGGCTGGATGATTTTCTGCTCCAGCAAATAGCGCTCAAAATTGACGAAGGATTTGCTGCAGCCAGGTACCTCTTTCAGCCGCTGCTCGCCCTGGATGGAGACCCCGATTTTTTCGACTTTCAGATGATCCCAGGGCGAAAAATCGGCCCAGGGGACAGGCGCTTCGACTTCGAGAAAATGACAGAACGACATGGCCGAAAAATTCACGCCCAGCAGCAAAATATAGGCATCGGGCTGCCGAGCCAGCCACTCCAGCACGCTGCCTTTGCCCAATGGGCTCTCTGGCGCATTGGAGGGGAGGATGTCCTGAACGACTCTGCCCCAGAGACAGAAGGAATGGGTTGGCGAAGAGGTTCGAACCACCCCAGGCGTGGTCCGAAACACCTCCGAAACAGCGCCCACCTTGCTTGGGGATTTTTCCCGATCGAAAATATCGTATTCGCCAGTGGATTTTTTGAAGCAATAGGTAAAAGCAGGCATCATGAGCGAGCCATTGGGTCCGATTCGTTGCTGAAGCTGCTGGATCAGATTCTCGATACTTAGCACAGTAAACGCCGTTCGGATTTTTCGATAAGCGCTGTGAACCAGAAGATGGTGGTTGGTTTGCAAGCCGAGATCGGATAGAAAAGCTTCGAAATCCATTTATTTGTTCCGTTAATAGACAAAAGATTGGGCCGAGTAAAAATTGGCCTTCACTTTTTTCAAGACGAACCGAAGTAAGTTCGAGACCTGAACTATTGCTTAAAATATAAATGAATTCTTGGAAAATTACAAACCTTTTTTTCTAAACATAACAAGCAAATATGCTCATAATAACGATGATCGTATCGACCATTTGAGCATCTATTTGAAATAACAGAAAATTTTATTATAAATCATCTGCAATCTTGAGGGGAGAATCAGATGCTAAAAGAAATTCATGAACGCAAATTTTCTGCTTGACATTTTCATTAAAATTTATTAAAATGAAATTGTTCGTAAAGCATACTAACCGCAGGAGGGCGAGTTGAAATTGAAAGCGATGTCCCACCTTTTCCGCTTACTTGTTTGCGCTGCAACGATTGTATCAAATTCCTTCGGACAAAACACTGGCAAAATCTCTGGTCAAGTGACCGACGCGGAAAATGGCCAACCTCTGGTCGGTGTGAATGTGGTGATTCAAGGCACCATGCTTGGTGCAGCAACGGATATAAAAGGCTGGTATGTCATTCTTAACGTCCCGCCTGGCAATTATAAACTAAATTTCTTCTACATGGGTTATCAAAAAGTGACGATCGAAGATGTTAACGTCAAAATTGACCGCACCACCAAAATCGACGTCACCATGTCCTCCACCGTGGTCGACTTGGGTCAGACAGTTACCATTACGGCGGAACGCCCGATTGTTGAAATCGATAAAACTTCCACGTCGCTCCATTACGAAGCCAAAGAAGTTGAAAACCTACCTGTCGAAGGCCTGCGCAGCGTGCTGGAACTAGCACCTGGCATCAATCGCAATCCCGATGGGACACTGAGCATCCGTGGCGGCGGCGCTTATGAGATCAATTATTCCATCAATGGCATCACCAGTCTGATTACCAATTCAGGTGTGCCCGCTTATGGCACTGGCAGCAAATCCGAAACCAGTTGGAAATACGATATCAATCCGTTGGCCATTTCGCAGATGGAAGTCATTACAGGGGGATTCAATGCTGAGTACGGCAATGCGCAATCGGGAGTTGTGAAAATCGTCACCAAGGAAGGCGGACCCAAATTCAACGGCGCCTTTCAGATCGAATATCGACCGCCTGGCAAATACCATTGGGGCGATTATCTTTATTCAAAAAATCAGCATGAATGGCAGAAATGGGGCAATATCGAGCGCTGGCGCCAGGAGCCGCAATTTCGAGATACATCTGGCGTGGTAAATGAACAGGAGGTCCTTCGAAATTACAATCTGTGGGTGAAAAACCATACGCCTTCGGATGATAACATCCTGGGCGTTTATGATTATCGAAAATATGCCTATACCCGTTATTTATTCAGCTTCGGCGGGCCACTGGGCAAAGATGCCCAGAAGATGAGCTTCTTCATCACCGGCGAATTGAAAAATAGACCCACTCGTCTACCGACTCGAGAAAAAGTTCAGAAACTCGGCAACTATTCGTTAGTCCTTGCATTCAAACCAAGCCCTCAGCATAATTTCAAATTTACGGGATTGTACCAACACTATTACTCGGGCATGGGCTCGGGCTCGGATGATATCCGCTGGGCGGGACTTTCGGGAACCTATGGGGCCAAGCGCAAATACACCCTGATCTACGATTCCCCTCGTGAAGAGGATGTCTATGCCCAGAGTCTGAATTATAAATTGATCTTCTCACCCAAAGCGTTTCTGGAAACAACCTTGACCCATCAATACGAGCGGCTTTATGCCTACCAGATTCCCACGCCTGCCACGGATAAAGATGTCCAGCTCCATCCCAAACCTGAAGATCGTGTGTTAGAAGATCGGGGTCCCTGGAACGAAAAATATCGAGAATATTACACTTGGTCCAGTATTTATAATCAAGCGTCGGTCACGCATTTTTACGAAGGCAAGGTAAATCTCAATTACCAGATTACCAACACGAATTTGCTGAAAGCGGGCTTTGAGGCCTCGTTGATGGATCAGGATTACAACGCCAGCTCCTCGCTCTGTGTGGCAGCGTTCATCTGGCGGACGGGATTTGCCACCAATTACAAAGCCAAAACCTGGTATGCCGCCAGCTACATTCAGGATAAATTGGAATTCGCTGGGATGGTCGCCAATCTTGGGATACGATTCGATGCTTATAACTTTGGCACAGATGTTCCGAAGGATAAATATAATCCATTTTATCCTGCACTTGGAAGCCCCAGTGTTGGGATCCCCGAATGGGAACCTTCCAAAACGTTTTACTCGTTTTCGCCTCGCGCCGGAATTTCATTCCCGATCGCAGAAAAAACAGCATTCCGAGTGCAATATGGCCATTTCCGCTCCATGCCGACGATCAACCAGGCGCTGGATAACCAGACCTATAACGGTTGGGGCAGCTATGGCAATCCCAATTTGAAGCCTAAGTTGAGCATCAATTACGAAGTCGGTGTCCAGCAGAATTTGTGGGACACGCATCAACTGGATATTGTAACCTACTACAATGATTTGAAAGATCAGATATCCACCGTTTACATCAAAGCATCGACAGGAAGTCAGAACAAGCCAGATGATTTGAAGGGATCGTACATCAGCTACGAGAATAATGGCTACGGCAACTCCCGAGGCATCGAGATCAGTTTTGCCAATCGGGCTATCGAGCGCTGGACGTACCGCTTTGCTTATACGCTCAGCCAGACAAATTACGGCTTCCACGGCGTCTATCTGGACCGCGTCGATCTAACGCCCGAGCTGGAACAAAAGTACAGCTACTCTGCCAGTGATTATCTATCGCCTGAAGATCGGACGCATCGGTTCAATGGGGCTCTGACATATAACATTCCCGCCGATGGTGGGATCAAGCTATTTGGGATCAAGCCTTTTGCTAATGTATCGGCAGGGATCATTATCACCATTCGCAGCGGACTGGCTTATTACTGGTCGCCTGAATACCAGTACGAATATCAGGTGGAATCCAATCGCCGCTACCCGATGGAATCCCAAACCGATCTGCGGATCGAAAAATCGGCTAGAATTGGAAAGCTGAATGTCAATGCCAGCCTGCGGATTTTGAATCTATTCAACAACAAACACCTGACCCCGATTAGTGGCACTGAAGAGCTGGATCGCTGGGTGCTGCGCAGCGCCACCTACGCTGATCCAGATAATGATCCAAATCGGGATGTGTATTTGTATAATTACTTTCAGGTGTATAAGAATATTCCGAGGCAGGTTTTTCTGTCGATTGGATTTTCGTTTTAGGTCGCTAATTTCGCTAATGATGCGAATTAATGATTTGAGCCTTATGAAGGTTCGGAACCATAGCAAGGATTAGAACGCAGGATAATTAATGGTGTAGCAATTGCTTGTAAGCAAATCTAATATGATGCTATGAGTCTTTGAAACATTATTTCTGTTTTTTTATTTTAGTAGGATAACGATGATCCACATGTTTTAACCTGGAAAATAAAAGTCAAGGAAAAAAATAAAAGCTTTGTTTTAAAAATTTAGTTAAAGGTCACTTCGATTTAAGATTTTGAGGTAGTTTGCTTCCTTTTTGAGGCACAGTTCTTTGAAATTGGGCGTACCTGTCCTGTGAAAAAGTGCTCCAACTTTCCAATTGGCTGATGTCATCATCGATGACCATGATGAGGGGTGGGAACTGCTAATTGCAACGCACTATAACTCAAACTGGCGTTGCATAAGGGGCATCCTGAGATTTAAAGTTGTTTTAATATTTTTATGCTCAAGACTTAACAGAAAGGGGGTATAATCAATACAATTTAAATACGCTTCGATTTCGGAAATAATTTCTTTTTGATGCTGTTCACATAATTCATATTTGGCTAATAGATGGCGCAGTCGGGATCGAGCGCCACCGATCCCTTGTTCCACACCCACACTGGTTTCGGCAGTCTGTCGCAACTCAATGATGCGCTCGTCATCATTGCGACAGCGACTTACGTGATGGACTTGTTCTCATAACAGCAATACATTCTGTTTGAGAATGTCAGTGGGAAAAGGGCGTTCTGATAATAAAAATCGCCCCGTGGCAATCAAAAAGTCAAAAAATCACTTGGGAAATTCTGGGAAATAGTGATCTAATAGCATTCTAATTTTCAGGCGATACGAGGCTTTCTCTTGCGACAATTCCAGCCAGTCATTGCTGAAATTGTGCAATTCGGCGTAAATCTGCTGCGGCTGATGCTCGTCACAATATTTGTCATGGAGGGTTAATTCGCCAATAAGATGCGCATCCTTGGGATCGTCTTTACGCGATGTGTGATCTTCGGTCTCTTGACTGCTGCGCTTGACAAATAAACCTGGGACGAATAAAATTCAAAGCCCCGCTTTTTGAAAAAGAACAACAACGGAAGCCGATAATATCCGAAAGGCTCGATAGCGAACAGAAATTCGGTAGCAGGGAACTGCTTTTTAATACCTTTCAGCTTCCTCAGTAGCCGTCTGAAGCAGTAGCCGCTATTAAATATTTTAAAAGGCGGTATCAGAGGAAGCGCTTCTGGAGAGAACATGGCGACTTAATGCCGCGCTAATGTTTTTTAATTTTTTCCAGGAGTTGATTGATATTTTTAAATTTTTATTAATGCAATTTGTTTCATTAAAGTCACTGGTATAGCATAACGCCAAGGCTGGGTCTTTGCGGAGCGCTACCCAGACTTATTCGACCAGGATCGAGCGCAAATAGGGATGACTCCGCGGCGTGATATCGGTGAAATTCTCATCCTCGTCGGTGCCACTGGACCGCTCGCTGGGGATTAAGCCGATATAACTGGCCAATTGCTCCGCGGTCTTGAATCGAGCTATCTCCACCAACTCGGTTAGCAAGATCATTGGGGTGATGGTCCCCACGCCAAGGATGGTTTTCAACCGATTGACGCGCTCGCGATAGCGATCCTCCTGGGCTAATTTTCGAATCTGGCGATTCGGTTCCGCCACCTGACGGCGCAGTCGCTTCAGCTGATCGATATAAGGCTGGAAGCTTTATTTGCCGTTGGGCCGGACGAACGCCACATGTTCCAACCAGTGGATGAACGCGCCCGACCAGTTGCGCTTATCAAACTGAGCGGGAAGTTGGATGCCGTAAAATTGGATCAGTGCTTTGATGCGATTCTTATAGCGGGTTTGGTCTTTGATGGCATTGCGCCGGGCCCGGATCAACGAGCGATCTTCAAGCGCCACGCGATCTAGAACGTAGTTCGGTTCTAGACCATCAGTTTTTAATGATCGCGCCAGCTTCCGGGCATCGATTCGATTGTTCTTGCGTTTCCGTTCTTTGTCCATCGATGTAAAGCGAACATGTTTGGTCGCCTGAAATCGACGGACTGCCCTCTTCTGCTGGGTTTGGTGAGGACGATAGACTTTAAAGCCGATGTTGCATTGCAGTTCCCACGAAATCGTCGCTTTATGAACGCCGATCTGCTTGGCAATGTGACAAAGGGCTAACCCAATTTTAAGATAAGCTTTGATCTCAGCACGTTGTTCAAAAGTTAATAGCTTATAACTCATCAAGTGCTCCTGGTAGTTTGATTTCGGCGTGTAACTCAAGTAACGCTATGCATTACTTATGTTACACGCCAATCCTCAACAACAGTTGCAACCATTATTTGAAGTCGCGTCAAAAATCATGAATCGACCAATGAAAAAATCTCTATTTCTTGAAATCATTTTTTTCTCAATCCTAATTATCAGCAATATTTTTTATCCTGAATTATCCCATCCCCAAACCTATACCATCAACCTCACCCGTGGCAAGCTCTGGCATTCGTTTCATTTGGCCCAAGACTGCGAGCCCATGGCGGACTGGGGCAGAAAAACCTATGGACTGGATTGGCCTGGCTTTAGCACCGAGGAGATCAAACAGAATATCGGTGGCAGCCATACGTATCTGCTCTGCGGCGGATTTTTTATCACTGCCAAAACCGATACAGGCACGGTCTGGGGCTGGGACAATTTTGCCACGCATGACACCGATGTGGGATTCGAGGGCGACCAGTTTCGCTATCTTATTTCCAAGGATGCCAATAACAAGCCCATCCATCGACGCAGGTGGGAGAACGGTGAGAACTACTGGCTGCAGAAGGATCCCAGGGAAGCCGAGGACGTGATCGAATCCCAGTGGGAGATCAACGGCGCCTGGTACCAGCCCTGGGATAACCAAAATATCCCTGTCGTGGTAAAGCGCATCGTGCGGCAGTGGTCGGGCACCCAGGCGGATGAAAATTACATCATCATCGAATACACGATCCGCAATGCCCAGCGCCGTGATCCGTTGAATGGCGTGTACCTGCTGTTCACCTACGCCCTGTCGCCCAATCATCGGGGCTGGAATTTGACCTTTCCCAATTTTCCCGATGGCGCCCGCAACACCCAGGCCACCTACGATCCCGACAAGCGGCTGATGGTCGCCTGGGCAGGAGATTTCGCCGCTACCCCTGGCATCGATGAATCGTTCGATTTCTTCCAGCATGTGCGTTACGATCCCATTACCGACCGCAATGTTTTTTCGCCAGAATTCATTGCCCCTGGTTTTATGGGCATCAAATTTCTCTATGTCTCGCCCGATTCCAATGGCGTGGAAAACAAGATCAATTTTGTCTGGTCGGCGGCGGCCCCAACCAATGACCATTCGGGGCCGTTTCTGGGCGTGGCAGGCTTGCCCAGCAAATACGAGGCCATGGCCAATCCCTTGCAGTTGTCCGAAGCCTTCACCGATCCCAATGATCCCCGCATGGGACAGAATCGGCTCTACGCCAATTTTGCGCTGGGGCCGTTCAACATCCCCCGACGGGATTCCATCAAGGTGATTCTGGCGGAATTCGTCGGCGGGCTGGATTACGAGGATGCCATCCGTGAGGACATGACTCAAGAAAAAGTGAGAGCCGCTGGTGACTCGGCTGCCCAATACCTCGATGCCAGAATTGCCTTCAACTACGAGCACAAGTTCACCGTGCCGACCTCGCCGCCAGCGCCGAAATTTACGGTTTCCGCATACAAAAAAGAAGGATCGGTCGGCAATGTCATCACGTTTGATAATGCTGCCGAAAGCGTGCCTGATCCGCATCAGAAGGTCGTGGATATTGCGGGCTATCGCATCTATCGGTCGGGCAATTATGCCTTCGGTCCCTGGAAATTATTGGCCGATATTCCTGTGGGCGATAGTCGTTTCTTCCATGCTGATTCCCAGAAGTATGTTTACGTGGACAGCCTGGTGGCGTTGGGCTACGGCTACTACTATTCGGTGACCAGTTATGACAACGGCCACCCCGCCTGGGCCATCGATCCTGCTTACCAGGTGCCGCCCATGGAATCCTCGATCTTTGCCAATCGCACGACCAAGCCGTTTTATTCGACATTGGAGCCGACCCAATCCGCTCTCGATAACGTCGTAGTCGTGCCCAATCCGTTCTATCGCAGCTCAGGCTTTGAGGTGGCGGGCGACATCAAAAATATCCAATTCGTGAACCTGTCCGAGGAGTGCACCATTCGTATCTACACGGTTCGTGGCGACCTGGTGAAAACGATTCACCACAATACCCCCGCCTCAGGCGTGGCCACCTGGAACCAGATCAGCGATTATGGGCAATACGTGAAAAGCGGGATGTATTTTTATGTGGTCAGCAATAAGGCAGGGGAGGAGAAGAAGGGCAAGTTTGCGATAATAAATTAGACCTCTGATGAAATTTAATCCCTCTTTTCGATCGAATTCAAAGGAGATGAAATATGGGAGTAACTTATATCGAAGGGATCGTCACAGGGCCCACAGGAAAAAAAGAAGCGGTGAGATTTCTGGTTGACAGCGGAGCAAAATATTCGCTGCTGCCAAAAGCCGCATGGCAGTCGATTGGATTGCAACCCAAACGACAGCTTTCATTTGTCCTGGCAGATGGAACTACAATTGAAAGATCAGTTTCGGAAGCCCATATTGCATTGCCTCAAGGAGAAGCTCATTCGCCTGTCGTATTGGGTGAGGAAGGAGATGAGCCTATTTTAGGTGTCGTCACCTTAGAGATTCTTGGGCTGGTATTAAATCCATTCGACCGCACCCTGCATCCGATGCGAATGACATTATAGTTGCCTCTCCGAGAACGATGAGGCAAAAAGTGGAAGGGAATTAAAGCATCCTTTTTATCCAGGATCATTCATGATGCTTGTGCATCTTGGTCTGATGATTTATCATCAGTCTATATAGAAAGAGTTATAAAAATAATCTGAGAATATCAAATGAATAAATTCATAAACATTCTTACCTATTCTATTTTGATCGTACTAATTTTTCTCCAAATTCACATTTCTGCCCAAGACTTCCAAAAAATCGCCACCACAGGCTTTGTCTTTCTGGAGCTGCCAGTCACCGCCCGTTCTGTTGCCATGGGCGAGACAGGCATCACCATGACTAACGCCGCTGCCGAGGGGCTGTTCACCAATCCTGCGCTGATTTCCCTGGCGCCACAGCGGATAAGTGTCAATGTCTCCTACGCCGATTGGTATGTGGAGACCACGCACCAGGCGTTGGGATTTATCTATGCCATTCCCCAGTTCGGCACCATCGGTTTTCAAGCCATCCATTTTGATTTCGGCGAGATGGAAAAGACCATTAATCCCAGCAGGGAGCAGACAGGCTCGTACATTTCGCTAGGAACGTATTCGGCGGGCGCTTATGCCATCGGCATCTCCTACGCCCGCTCGCTGACGGATAAATTTTCATTCGGCTCATCGCTGAAATACGTCAGGGAGAGCATCGATGTCTATCATGCCGAGAACGTGGTGGCGGATATTGGATTCCTCTACCAGACAGGTTTCAACAGCCTGCGCATCGGGGCGTTTTTGCAGAACTTTGGTCTGGAAGCCAAATACGCCGAGGAAAAATTCAAAATGCCCCAGCAGTTGCGACTGGGCATCTCAGGCGAAGTCTGGGGCAGTATCGCTTCGCCGAATCACATCACGCTGTTAGCCGAAGCCGTCCATCCCAACGATGCGGATGAACGGATTCATCTGGGCCTGGAAGCGATGATCTCCAATGCCATTGTGCTGCGGGCGGGATACAAATTGGGGTATGATGAAGAAAATCTGTGTCTCGGTGGGGGATTGAGGTTTGCGGTGGCGGATAAGCGGTTCGGATTTGATGTGGGGTATATGAATCATGAGTTTCTGGATACGAGTTTGAGATATTCTCTTGTGATAGAATTTTAGTCGCCCGATAAATAATGGATTAAATTCCAAAAATCAAAAGACAAATAACAAATAAATTTCAAAGCACAATATTCAATGACCGAAAGGTGAAGAAACCATGTTATTCCGAATAGGCTAATGTGGATAAGGGATAACCCGATTTATTAAATTCGAAACCTTATTTTAATCTTTATAACCTTAGTAGAAAAAAATCTGTCCTCTTCTTAACCTTATTACCTTATTATTCATTTCCAATAAGCTAATAAGGTTCAGATATTTTTCGGAATTGCATGTTACTAAGGTCAAAGAAATAAATATAAGATTTCTCTACGGTACATGTAATAATTGAAATTATCGAATTTTAGATATAGGTGAACGGTTGACTAAAATTGTTATGTTGATTAGAATTTGACCATTGAAAATTATTTGTATTTTGTTTTTTGTCATTTGGAATTTTCCCAAAACAGTTATCTAATAAAAAAATGTGAAGACTAAGTATGTCATTTCTTAAAAATCAAATCAGCCGCCTTTTTCTAATTGTGTTTTTAATTTTGGCTACAACCACAAACATCTTCCCCCAGGACTACCCCATCAAAATCAAAATCCTGACCTTCCTGCAAACCCAAAATTCCAGTTACAAAGCCAGCGATGCAAAGGGCTATGGCTTAGGGGCGCAGATGAATTTCTCCATCATGAAAAATCTGGATTACTGCCTCAAGGTCTACTACGATCAGGCGAGGCTGGAACAGATGGATGTGCTGGATGAATGGGATTGGGACTATTGGGAAAAAACCTATATCGATTTTCTGCCTGGAACCGATGCCACGATTGTGAACAAGACGCTGGAATATACCAGCACCGATAGCATCTATTCGGCGGTGTTTCATCCCAGGCAGAGCTTGAAAGAGCTACGGCTGTTCACGGGATTCGAATACAATGTGCCTGTTACGCAGAAATTGGGGCTATTGCTGGGACTGGATGGCGGTGTGAGCCTGTTCAATCGGGAGCTGGAGATGCACGAGGATTGGACCAAGCGTTACAAGCTGAATCCTGAATCGCCCGAGAAGTTCGATTACGAATTCAAATACAAGCTCCTGCATTTTGCGCCGACCAAAAAAGGCAAGATGCTGTTTGCTTCGCCTTCGATCGGGGCAAAATACAATTTGAGCTCATCGCTTGATCTGACGATGGGTGTGAATTATACGCATTATTTTCATCGAGAGAAATTACTTGGGGTTCGATTATCGGAGATCGGGAGAAGATGGTTTCCGATCAAATCAAAGACGCAGGTTTTGGTTGGATTGACTTTTAAATATTAGTTTGGTAATTGGGTAATCAGGTAATTAGGTAATTAGGTAATTAGGTTACTGGGTAATTGGGGAAATTTAGCAATATAAAAAATTTGAGAGGAAATATGGATTATGAATTTAAAGGAAATGATGATTTTGAGTGGAAGGTAGCAGATGAGGTTGGTGAATATAAGGCTTATAAGGATTTTACGACTCTGGAATGCTAGAGATTGGCGAGAAAGGTTAAGCTATTTTTTTATGAAAAAGCAATTCCCAGGTTGCCCAAGGAGGAAAAATACAAACTGGGTGGTCAAATCAGGGACGCCGCAATCAGCGCTACATCGAACATTGCAGAAGGTTATGGACGATTCCATTTCAAAGAATCGATCCACTTTTATCGTGTATCCAGGGGATCTCAATTTGAGCTTAGAGATCATCTCATTAGTTGTCTTGATTTAAAATTTATAACAGATGCTCTTTACAAAGAAGGGAAGGAGCTATTAGAATTATCGCTGAAAGCTTTAAATGGGTACATAAACTGGGTTCAAAATTTGAGCAATTAAATTACCCAATTACCAAGCTACCCAATTACCCAATTACCCACGTTGTCATGGAGATAAATAAATGAAGTATAAAATTCTGATTTTCTCATTAACCTTACTTAACTTACTTAACCACTCAACTCACTCAACTTTTGCCCAGGAACCAGGCCAATTCGCCATATCAATCAATGGCACATATTCCCAGCCCATCGGCGGACTATCAAACTGGTTCAAAGCATCGCCAAACTACGCCATCAGCTTCGGTCAACAAACCAACGAAAAATGGTTCATCGAAGGCGTGCTGGAATTCAGTCGCTATGATCGGGAAAATCTTTCGGGCTATCCCAGAGGCAAATTGGATTTATTGCTGGAACATTATAGCCTCATGGTGAGCGGAAAATATGAATTGCTGCGAACAAAGTTGTTGAAGTCGTACTTTCATGTCGCTGGGGGAATTTTCCAATGGAAAGGCGTTCGAGGTGAAATCCAGGCCGATGCGTCGGTGATCCCCAATGTGCCCTATATTGCTGAAAAAAAATTGCAGGATACCAACTGGGGATTTCGGTCGGGATTGGGATTGGAAGTTCGATTATTGCCAAATTTATCAATGGATTTTTTAGCTTATTATCGGTTCATTGTGGGCGATCTCTGGCACACGTTGCAGCCGAATATTGAGCTGGAAGGGGTGTCGGGGTTTCAAACTTTGAATTTAGCTTTGGCAGTAAGGTATTATTTTTAAATAGAGTTGTTTGATACATTGACAAAATTCCAAAAGTCAAAAAACAAATAACAAATAATTTTCAAAACTCAATTTCCAACAATGTAATCCTTTCAAAGGTTACAAACCTTTGAAAGGGTGGATTAACAAGCAAAATTCCAAATCACAAAAAACAAATGACAAATAATTTTCAAGACTCAATTTTCCAATTTTCAAAGATCATAGAATTTACTCTGGCGAAGCTTAAATATTTGATATTTTGAATTTGGGGATTGAAATTTATTTGGAGTTTGGCAATTGAATTTTGGAATTTTAAAATTTGACCTTCGTAAGGGTGGTTTTCTGTGTTTGGAAATTTGAATTTGGCGATTGAGATTTATTGGGATTTTGGAGATTGTGTTTTGGAATTTAAAAAATGATGGAGGAAAACATGCGAAAACTATTGTTATCAATTATTCTGATTATTTTCATCATCACCCCCATTTGGGGACAATATCCCTTGAAATGGGCGAATTATAAATTGATGAATCCATCCAGCGATGTCACCCGCAGCCTGTCATACAACAAAGCTACGGATCACCTGCTGGTGGCCACTCGTCGCTATGGCGTGGATGTGATCATCTTGAGCGCTGCCACGGGCGATTCCATCGGCAAGCTGGATACAGGGATCATCACGGGCGGCACCTATTTCGTGAATATGGTGGCTGTAGCTGATGACGGGACGATCTATGTCTCCAATTTGACGGCGCCGCAATACACCCCTGGCTCGACTTTTAAAGTTTATCGCTATGCCGATGAGAACGCTGCACCAGAGCTGGTCTTTGATAGCGCCCTGGATGGCGGTCGCTATGGCGATTCCTTTGCGGCCATCGGCACGGGCAATAACAAATACATCTATTCCTCGGGCATGGGCAATCCCAAAATGGTCGTTTTGAAGGACGATGGCAGCGCTACGTTGACCCTGGATGGGTATATTACCTTGCCCCAGCCAGGTGCGGCTCGGCACGGGATTTCGCCTGTCTCGCCAGGCGGCAAAATCTGGATCAACGGCGCTGACACGGGCTTTCCGCCGCCAACCCTGATCAACAGCGATGGGAGCGTCATTGCCATTGTCCCTGATACGCTGGCCTCGCCAGGCGGAACTTCGTGCATTAAACACCTGATTCTGGGTGAATACAATCTGATCACGGTCACCAATGCCTGGGCGCTCTCCATCCGTTCGGTGCGATTTTTTGAAGATGAATTGGGGACGGTCACTTTCGGCTATTTTGGCTCTGATTGCGACTCGATTCCCATTCTCTATAATGGCACCACGTTCATCAATAATGTCAATGGCACCACCTCGCTGGATTACGATCCCAAGCGACACGCCATTTTTACGCTGTTCGGTTTCAATAGCATCACCTCGCTCAGTCTGGATTCGCTGCTCAAAGCCAGCACGCCTCGAAGTGGTGCTCTTGAGATCAGTGTCAATGGCAAGATGGATTTCTTCCCCACCGATTATGTGGGCAGCAGCAATGGCAGGGACATGTACCTCACCTGGTCGGAAGGAAAAGTCTTCGTCGGCGTGACAGGCCACACGCTGATCGATCCGACCGAGACCAATCGGATGTACGTTGCTTTTGACCTCGACCCCAATGGGGCGAATGGTTCTACCCTGCCGCCTGAGCCTGCTGGGGGCGTCAGCTCGCTGCCGTTCAAAGCCGATGTGGTTTTCATGGTCGAATCCTACAAGAATGCGGATTACATGCTGGGCAATATTTACAAATGGAATGGCACGACCTGGGCCATGACGCAATTTGATGGTAACTTCGCCTCCCAGGGGGCGCTGGCTTATGCCGATGAGGGCGATCGCAAATTGGCCGAATTTGCGGCCGTCAAAAATGATCCAGGTCTCGGCGATAAATTTACCAGCGTTGGGATCATGGTTTACGTGGCGGAGAAAGACGCCTTGGGCAAGGTGCTTTGTGCCTTTCCGCCAGGCAATCCCATTGGCACAGGCGTGGCATTTGGGCGCTATTATTATGCCGATAGTCTCGGCAGCGGCATGTTTCCCGCCGATACGATGTATGTGAAACTGCGAGGCTTTTCGACGGCGGTTCAGGGAAATAAGCCAGCCGCCGTGCCGAATCAATTCGTGCTGAATCAAAACTATCCCAACCCGTTCAATCCCGAGACCACGATCTCGTATGAATTGCCTCGATCGGCTTCGGTCTCGATTCAGATTTATGACATCACAGGGCGGCTGGTCGAAACGTTGATTAACGGCAAGCAATCGGCTGGAAAACATACGCTAAAATTTTCAGCCGACAGATTGAGCAGTGGGGTTTATTTTTATCGATTGACGGCGGATAAGAATGTATTGGCGACAAAGAAGATGGTTGTTTTGAAATGAAAAGATGTGAGACGTGAAAAGCGAAACGTGAAATGTCGGTCGATCCTGGCGAAGGTTCTGGACCTTCGCCAGGATTAGGATCGCTGTTTTTCTGCCGTCTGCCATTGAAATTTGAGTTCAAATTACTCGTGTCCAAAAAAGGATTTCCCGTTTAGCATTTTGGATAGCAAAGTACAACAATAAGCTAATAAGGTTAACTCGTTAGTGGATTTGGTTGGTTACTAAGGTCAATAAGGTTTTCTGAATTGGTTTCGTTTAGCAGCCTGAATAAAACCTTAGTAACATATCAAAATCAGTGAAAGCAGAAACCTTATTACCTTATTGAAAAGCACTCTGGTCCAAAACAGGATTTCTCATTGAGCATTTGGAACAGCAAAATATAATCCGCCAACTGGCCGACAGGTGGAAATAGAAACTCATTTTGAAGAGCGAATAAATTTACCTTTAACGGCCGATTTTACAAGGAGCAAATTTACAAATTTAAATGATTTTGGACAGAAGTGAGTTCAAATGAAAAAAATTATCCTGATAACGTTAATCCTGATTACCCAATTACCCAATTACCTAACCTCCCAGGAATTAAGGGGCACCTGGGTCGCCTGGGCAGGATCGGATGTGCCGTCCAAAGAGCGCATCGCCAGAATCATGGATGATGTGGCAGCCGCCAATATGAACATCGTGTATGTGGATTGCTGGCGATTTGGCTATCCCTATTTTCGCAGCAAAGTGTTTCATGACCTCACAGGTTTGTGGACCGATCCCAATCTGGATGATGGCAGGGACGTCCTGGCCGAGATGATCGCCGAAGCGCATCGGGTCGGGTTGGAGGTAGAAGCCTGGCTCGAGGCAGGGTTTGCGGCCTGCTCTGGGGATAATATTGATCTATTCAACGCCCGTCCCCAGTGGTTCGCCAAAAAGAGCAACGGCTCCTACGATTTTTTTGCCGATGGCGGGATTCGCTATCGCTGGCTCAGTCACTGCCATCAGGAGGCGCAGCAGTTCCTCATCGATCTCTGCCAGGAGGTGGTGCAAAAATACGATGTGGACGGCATCGAATTCGATCGAGTGCGCTATCCTGATCTGGATTGCGGCTATGACTCGGCGACAGTGGCGCTGTATCAATCCGAGCACAATGGTCAGTCGCCGCCCAGCGCCTATTGGGATGGGAATTGGCTTCGCTGGCGAGCGAACAAGCTGAACGATTTCATGAAGGCGCTGTACGATTCGCTCAAAAAAGTGAATCCACAAATAACCGTGAGCAACGCCCCGCTCTTTTATGGCTACGAGCAGTTCTGTCAGGATTGGCCTTCGTGGATCAATGGCGGCTATCTGGATGCCATGGCGCTGCAATTGTATTTTGCCACCAATTCAGCCTATGCCTATCAACTGGATCAGCAGTTGCCGAAAATAAAAGACAGGAGCAAATTTTTCCCAGGCATTTCCACGGTAGCCAATGGCGTTTACACGTCCCAGGCCGATCTGGTGGCGATGATCCAGACGACTCGGAATCGGGGCTTGAAGGGACATGTCATCTGGTATCACAATAACCTGTCGGTTCATTTCGATAATTTAAAATCGAAGGTCTATCAACAGCCTGCCCAGATTCCGTATCGAACTGGGGTGTGGCGCCAGCCCGCCATCATTATCAACGAGGATGATCCGCAGGTGCAAAAATCGGCTGGCTGGAATAATTACTCAGGAATTGCTGGATTCAACGGTGGCTGTATTTATACCCGATCCACAGAAGATCGCTGGATCGAATATCATGCCGATATTCCCACTGCGGGCTGGTACGAGGTGTACTGCTTCAACATCGTACAATGGAGCGCCACCAAACAGGCGCCGTTCGAAATCTATCATGCCCACGGCATTGATACCGTAGTTGTTGATCAAACCAAAGTTGGGCTGGCTCGCTGGTATAAGCTGGGCGATTATTATTTCAACCAGGGATCAAATCAAAAGATTGTTCGCCTGTCCAATTCAGGCCTTGGCGATCAACTGCTGTTTGCCGATGCGATCATGCTGTTGAACACCAATCGGCCCGTGGAATTGATCACCAGGGTTGATCCAAAAAGGGAAACGCCTGCTATTCCCAATAAATTTGAATTGTACCAGAATTTCCCCAATCCGTTCAATTCGGACACCACGATCAAATTTGCGTTATTCCAGTCGGATCAGGTCTCTTTGAAAATTTTCAATATTCTGGGTGAAGAGATCGCTAATTTGGTAGATCAAAAACTTGATGCAGGGGAATATTCGATTCGATTTGAGGGAGGGGATTTGGTGAGTGGGATTTATTTTTATAGGATTCAAACGGGGAGCGATTTTAAAATTAAGAAGATGATATTGGTCAGATAGGAAGACAAAAATTCTTCCACGGATAGAAGCAACTCAACGGATGGAGAAATTCCAAAAAGTAAAAAACAAATTCCAAACCTGTCAGCCAACTGGCGGGATTAATTTCAAAGGCCAAATCTTGGGGGTATCATCTGCGGTTTTGTTTGGAATTTGGGGATTGAGAATTGAATTTTATTTGGGATTTGGTGTTTGAAATTTGATATTTAAAAATCCGTTGGTTTCATCTATCCGTTGCGCAGCGAAATATTTTGCCAATGGATTGAGAATTGAAATTTATTTGATATTTGAATTTTGCGTTTTGAGATTGTTAAGCTGTTATGTGGAGAAAGTACTAAAAAGATGCAAGATAAAGCCGATTCAAAATTAATCAAACGACTCAACGAAGTTCGCCTGCTGAATTTGATTCGGACGCAAGGGCCGATCTCTCGGAATGAGCTGGCGAGACGTTCCAAAATTTCCAAAGTGGCGGTCTCGGAGATCATCGGGCGGCTGATGGAAGCGGGCTATGTGCTCGAAATTGGCAAGGGCAAATCCACCCAGAAGGGCGGGAAGCGGCCCACCATGATCAAGCTGAATCCCGAAAATGGTTATGTCATCGGGATCGAGATCAAGCGCAGGTTCGCCAGGATCGCCCTGGCCAATATGGTGTCCGAAATTTTGGGCGTAGATCAGGTGAACTATGATGTGGGCACCACAATTGACGATGGTCTCCAGAAGATTTTCGACAGGGTGGATGGGCTGCTGGCAAAGCATCAGATCGAACGCTGCAAATTGATCAGTATTGCCATTGGCATTCCTGGCTTTATCGATTATTCGAAGGGCGAATTGCTGTTTGCCGATACCTTGCGGGGCTGGGCCAATCAGCCACTGGCGATCCGCTTCAAGGAACGCTATGGCGTGCCCACGATTTTGGAGAACGATGTCAATATCATCGCCCTGGGTGAAGCGCTGTCGGGAGCAGGGGTCGGCACGTCCAATCTGGTCTGCATCTGGATCGGCGAGGGGATCGGTTCGGGAATTATGGTCGATGAGCATCTGGTACGTGGCGAAACAGGCAATGCGGGCGAGATCGGCTACCTGGAATTGGGGCATTATGTGACCAACATGAATCGCCTGAAAAACCTGTATACCAGCCAGCGGTACTTTGGGGAATTGCTTTCCGAGATGAATTTATTCGAAACGTTGAAGATGAAACTGCAGTGGCGAACGAATCATGGGCCCGAAAGCAATGAGCATCAGACCTTAGAGGCCATGCTGGCAGAGGGGGATCGGGGCAATGTTATGGTGCAGGAGATCCTCGATGAATATGCCCTTCCGCTGGCGATTGTGTGCATGAATTATATCAAGACGATCAACCCCAGTTCGATCATTTTGAGCGGGAGGGTGATCGAGCATTCCAGCTATCTGCTGGAAAAGGTGCGACAATTGGTGAAGCAAAGCATGATGAATATGCCATTCCAGCCCAGCACAATTATGGTGAGCAAGCTGGGGGATCAGGCAGGGATCAAAGGGGCGATTGCGCTGGCGCTGCAGACGATTTTCGAGCCGCCAGTGACCAAGAATAAAAGTCATACCAGGATTGCGATTTGATTATGGATTGATTATTTTAAATTGGGGCTGATACTTTTTTCCAACGGATCGAAACAACCCAACGGATGGAGAAATTCCAAATACCAAGAAACAAATTCCAAACCTGTCCGCCAATTGGCGTGATAAATTTCGGAGACCAAATCTTTGGGATGTCATCTGCGACGGTTTTGTTTGGAATTTGGGGATTGAGAATTGAAGTTTATTTGGGATTTGGCATTTGCGATTTGATATTTGAGTTTAAAGAAAATCCGTTGGTTTCATCTATCCGTTGGGCAGCAAAATTTGTCTCCAACGGATAGAAACAACCCAACGGATGGAGAAATTCCAAAAACCAAAAAACAAATTCCAAACCTGTACGCCAACTGGCGTGATAAATTTCGGAGACCAAATCATTGGGGTGTCATCAGCGACGGTTTTGTTTGGAATTTGGGGATTGAGAATTGAATTTTATTTGGGATTTGGTGTTTGAAATTTGAGATTTAAAAATCCGTTGGGCAGCAAAATTTGTCTCCAACGGATAGAAACAACCCAACGGATGGAGAAATTCCAAAAACCAAAAAACAAATTCCAAACCTGTCTGTCAACTGGCGTGATAAATTTCGGAGACCAAATCTTTGGGATGTCATCTGCGACGGTTTTGTT
>Ga0209162_1000937_pt1 | contig 30371 bp, 26 predicted proteins | sample YNPNPMetaG_FD_187121 | JGI IMG/M metagenome (GOLD analysis project Ga0209162, IMG submission 187121) | Anoxygenic and chlorotrophic microbial mat microbial communities from Yellowstone National Park, USA - YNP NP MetaG (SPAdes) (version 2) ...
GAGAACGGAAGGGCGGCGTGCCAGGATGGCGGCCAAAGCGGCCCGTTTTCGCTGACCGTAGCTCAAATGGTGCGGGGCTTTGGCGGCATGAGCACCCAGTCCCACAAGATCCAACATCTCGGCAACGATGGCCGACGCCTGCTCCGGGGAAGCCCCGTCGTTCAGCGGCCCAAAGGCCACATCGTCCGCCAGGCGATTGCAAAACAGGTGATCGTCCGGATCCTGAAAGAGAATGCCCACCCGCCGCCGGAGATCGCTCAGGGCATCTTTGCTAACCGCTCGGCCGTCGAACATCACCCGCCCGCGGGACGGACTGATCAGGCCGCAGAGGACTTTGGCCAGGGTGGTTTTACCGGATCCGTTTTGGCCGACCAGGGCGATCTTTTCCTCTTTGAAGACGCTCAAGGAGACGCCGCGCAGGGCTTCTTTGCCGTCGGGGTACGTGTAGGAAACATCATCCAGCTCAAACAGGACGGCTTCCGAAGGACTTCTCGGGGCAACCGGCGTCGCCTGCCAATGCATGGAAAGACCTCTTTTAAAAGCCCAAAAGCCGGGCCACCGCCCCCTGCCAGCGATCGAGGGCGAACAGCCCCAGGGCCGCACCCACCCAGAGCGCAGACCAGGCCCAATCCCGGGGCGTTGCGCAAAACCGCACCGTGGACGGAAACACACCCGTGTATCCCCGGCACAACATGGCTTCGTAAACCCGCTGGGTTCTTTCCATGCTGCGCACGAAAAGCATGCCCAAAAAACAGCCCAAATGCCCCAGAGTTTGCCAGCCGCTGCGGCTGCGGAAACCCCGCACCGTCATCCCCACCCACATGCGCTGCATTTCATGGCGAAACACGAACACATACCGATACATGAGCAGGATCATCTGGCACAGCAAAACAGGGACACCGAGCCTCTGCACGGCGGCCATGGTTACCGAAAACGGGGCCGTTTTCAGCAGCGGTTCCATGAGTACGGCGACGATCACGGCTTTGGCGCAAATGCGGCCGGCCAAAACAAACCCCCGGGCATTGAACGACAGAAACGGCACGCCTTCGAGGACGATTCGACGATCCCCTTCGTGAAAGGGAACGGTCAGGGGCATGATGACAAGAAGTATCAGGAGAAAGCCGCTCATGGCCGAAAGGCGCCGCACCGCGGCCCTTAAGGGCGTTCCGGCGACGACAAGAGACCCTGCGGCCACGGCCAACCCCACGCCTAACTCAAACCCATGGTTCAGGGACACCGCCATGAAGGAAAAGAAAACGAGGGAAAGGATTTTGCATCGAGGGTCCCAGCGATGAAAGAAGGAGGAGCTCGAACCGACGACATCCAGTTCGGGCACGGAGGTGTCAGCGTCCGAGTCGCTCGAAACCTCGGCGTCCCCTTTTCCACGTTTGCCAGAGCCGCCAAAAAGCCAGAGGGATGCCACGGCCGCCGTCGCCGCCGTCACGGCGACGGCCGCGGCCCACCAGGGGACCACGGTGACGCTCACGGGCTTGGCCTCCCCGCCGGGTGCTGAAGCAACTCTGGCTTCACTTTCAGGAGAAAGGAAACCACAAAGGCCGAAATCACCCCTTCGACGACGAGCACCGGCACATGGGCCGCCACGGCGATCTTGGCGACCCCGAAAAAGTCTTCGCCCCCCGTGGCCAAAAGGGCGGCAAGGATCAAGGCGGCCAGTGCCACGGCCGCCGCCGAGGCCGCGGCCGCCACCACGACCGCCCCGGTGGCACCGCGGGCGCCGATTCGCCGAAACAGCCAGGCGGCGAACCACGCCGGCAGGCCCATCATGAGACCGTTGGCGCCGAGGGCTGTGAGGCCTCCGAACTGGAAAAGGAAGGATTGAAGGACCAGCCCCAGGAAGATGGACAGAAAGGCGCTCCACCCCGTAAGGATCCCCACAAGCCCCGGAAGCAGCAGGTGCACGCTGGTGGGGCCCAGGGGCACGTGAATGAGAGAGGCCACGAAAAAGGCGGACGTCATGACGGCGATCTTGGGCAGCTCTTCCCCGTCCGTTTTCTTAATGCTGACGGCCACACAGAGGCCCGAGGCCGCAAAGGATCCCACGGCCACCACCGTGGGTAACACCCCGTCGGAAAGATGCATGATCCGAAACCCTTCTTCGTTGGGTTAGGAGCCCGAGCGCGGGTGCCGCCGGCGGGCGTGCAGGTAAGCCGCGATCCCGAAAACGCCCAGAATGTAACCGATTCCCCCGACAATGTCCTTCAAGCCCGGCTCGTTAAGGGCGACCTTCAGGGCGCCGATTTCTCTTTTGACGGCGCGCAGTTCCTGGACCATCTCTCGCTGTTGGGACTGGATCGCCTCGAGCAGTCGCAGTGCCTCTCCGGTCCCTCTTTCCCCGTCGGCACCGACGGCGGCGGCGTTCGGGCCCGCTTGGGACGGCGCCGTGGCGGGATCCGCCCCGAAAGCCGGGCCACCCGCGCAGCTTAAGGACACAAAAAACATGGCGAGCGCTAAGCAAGCCTTCATAGCAGGTGCCCTCACATATCGCTCTTCTTCAGCGTGGCGACGGCCCGGTGTCCCATGGAAGCATTCACTTCGATGGTCAAATCCGTCTTCTCGGAAGGCGCGGGAAATTGGGCGCGCCCTTGCGCATCGGTCTTCCCCTCGAAAATTTTCGCCCCCTTCGGGTCAGTGACGGTCACCGCCCCCTGGACCACCGGGGAACCATCGGGAAAATAGCTTTCCACGAAGACAGTCCCCCCCTCGGCATAGGCAAAGACGTTCACCTTATGGGCCCAGGCAGCCGCAGAGGAAAATCCCGTGACCAGGACCACCAAAACAGCCGCCCACACAGCCTTTCGAACGGAAATTCTTATTTTTTCTCCTCTCATCATCCTTTCTCCTTTGTCTTTCAAACAAAAGGCCGAACGTCTCCTCGCGACGTCGGCCTTCATGACCGCCCTTCCCAGGGTTGCTTTCAGCCCGAGAATGCGCGCTTCAGCGCGAATTCCATGACGCTCCCACCTTAATCCCCTCGGCGGGCGCCGTCAAGCCGGTTCCAAAGGATCGATACGATGCGGCTTCCGAAGCCGAAGCCCTCGCCCGCATCGTGCCGGCCGCACGAAGCGACGAATCGTGACGGGGGAATCATGCCATGCGGGCATCGTAACGCCGAAGAGCTTGGCCCATGGGCGTGTGTGCGGCAGGATTTCCGCTTCTTGACATGGATGGCGTCGGCCGCCATAGTTCTGCAGAATCCTTGTCATGAACCTTGATGGGAGAAAGGCATGTCGGAAGCAGCCAAGAAACGGGCGACATATGAGCATCTTTACATGTTGCCGGAAAACGTCGTTGGGGAAATCATCGACGGGGAACTTGTCACGGCACCGCGGCCAAGCCGGATTCATGCTGTGGCCGCTTCACGCATGGGCGGGGAAATTATTCCGCCCTATGACTTTGGGCGCGGGGGTGGTCCGGGCGGTTGGGTGATCCTCATGGAGCCGGAAATTGCTTTGGGGGAAAACATTGTGGTGCCGGACCTGGCGGGCTGGAAAAAAGAGCGGTTTCCAATGGAGGAGCCGCACAATTGGATTTCCGTGGTCCCGGAGTGGATCTGCGAAGTGCTTTCTCCCGCCACGGCCGTGAAGGACCGAGTAATCAAAATGCCCCTTTACGCCCGCCATGAGGTAAAGCATCTGTGGCTCTTGAATCCCGACCTCCGCACTCTGGAAGTCTTCGTGCTGGAAAACAGCCGTTGGGTGCTGGCCGGCGTGTTTGCCCAATCGGCAAAGGTGAGGGCCGAGCCCTTTGGGGAACTGGAATTGGACCTGTCCGTGCTCTGGCTGGCATGACCCTTCAGACCGCGGGGATCAAGGGCACGGTTTCGATCTTCTCTTTCAGTGCCTTATCGGCGTATTTCAGGATGAAACCGACCGAGTCTCCCCCAAAGTCTTTCGAATACCAATCGAATATTTTGCTCACATGTAGCGTTTGATCTCGCAGCACGGTGGATCTGGGATCGTTGATGAAGCGCCGCGCCGCCTCATCAAGCTGTCCATGCAGATCAGCCCCGCGATAGGGCTCCGAGTGAAGCGGCGGGCAGCTTTTTGAGGCGCAATTGACGGCGAAATGGATCCGGGGATCCTTGAACTGAGGCCGAATGATCCCGTGTTCGATCTCGTCAAGCGTCAAAACCTTTCCGTCGATTCGGGCGATTTTCTCCTTCCATGGAGAACGGAAAAGAGATCCGAGATCCTTAATGGAACGCACGTTCGGGTAGGCTCCAAGGATTAATTTGATGGTCCAAGCATTGTATGCGTTGATGTAAAAGGCAAGCCGTTCGTTTTTGGAAAGGCTTGCGGTGTTCACTTGCTCGAGTACGGACAGGTAGCGATCCAACCGATCTTCCTCCGCCTTTAATACTGCATAATCCACCAAGCCGTCGTGCACGTAGCGGTTGAGGAGATCTGCATAGATGCTGTGATCCACACTCGATTCGGCCCGTACACCCGCCGGGCCCGTCCCGATCTCCCACATGAGACAAAGGATCATTCCAATCCACAAGGGCTTCCACGACAATGGTGCGTTCTTTGGACGTAGCCGAAAGGGAAGGCCTCGGGCCATTCCTGACGGCGGGTTCGAACTTTGCCGAGCACATCCAGGGGCAGAGGCCTCACGACTCTGGCAAACGACGTCCAGAGGCCACTGGGTCTGGCACAGGTTGGAGCGCAGAACATTGTAACAGATCCACCACAGGGCCTCTTCAACACGAAACCCTATGAGGCGTTCCGCGGCATGGTTGAAGAACTCTTCGATGCACCGATCCCGGCCCATGACGAAGATCCTATCGCCGATGCTGGTCATGATCAAATTGGTCGTTCATGAGAAAGCGTTCCACCTCGCCCTTATCGTTGAGCGCAATGGCCTTGGTGTCCTGTCCGCCGATATCGATGATGGTGCGCACCTCGGGAAACAGGGGCCACACGCCGCGCCTATGGCACACGAGTGAGGCGGTGGCCAACAGTGCCTCGGATTCTTCTTCGCGCGCTTCAAACCCATAGAGCCTCACAGTCTGAATCCGACCGCCAACAGGAGCTCTTCAGGAGTCGCCGAACACAACCAGCCCACGGCCGGAACGGCGCCGTCGCCATGAAGGAGCCTTTTCTCAGGCCAACTCATGAGAAGCCCTTCCATCATCAACCGGTGAATTTTCGGCAGTTTCCGCCACGCTCACGTAAGCCGCCACCATAACCCGATATGGCTCCGAAATCTCGCACGTTGCGGTCAAAATCCCCGCCAATCGGAGGCGGGAGATCATCTGGACAACTTCAGAGGGCCGAGCGGCCATTTTCCGGGCCACCTCCTCGGCGACAGCCTTCAAAGCGCTCGGGTCCTTGGCCGAGGCGGCGCGGAAAAATTCGGGGTTTTCCTGAAGAAGGCGCATGAACCGCACCACAACCGCCTTTTCGTAAGGGAGCGCGTGCACGAACGTGGCAAAGCGTCGCACCTCCGTCGGCAAGGACTCCAAAAGCCGCCGCAGCTCGTGAATCCTACGGTAACGAAAGTCCATCTCGCCGTGGAGCATCTCCCGATCAAACTCCCCTTTGGGATACTCTCTTTGAATTTCATCGAGAATATCCAGAGCCTTACTGAGCAGGGAACCGACGTCTTGGACGTTCATGACCTTCCTCCTTGTCCTGCCCGGCCTTTCCCAAGGCTGTGCCGCCAAAGGCATCTCAGGTAGTGCACATAGCCCGGGCGCAGGAAGGGCCTAAGGCGCCTTGACCGGCGCTTGTCTATGCTTTGGGCGTAATGGGTCATGGTCTGGAGAACCGCGGAGTCGGACCTGCCTTGTCGAAAACCCAGCAAAGCCAGATCCACCAGTTCGTACGGACCAAGAAAATGTTCATCGCCAACGCCCCCAAAACCCGGGGAAGGTCTTTGCGCAAGAACGGCCGGCGGGAGTCCGAGAAAGACGGCCAGGCGGCGCACCTGAAATTTGTAGAGCCCTGCCAAAGGAGCCCATCGCCCAAAGGCCACATCGTCGATGCCGCCTTCCACGAAATAGCCGAGTTCCAACTCGGTACGGTTGGCGCAGACGACGATGGCCGCCCCCCGTTTGGCCGCGATGGTCTCCAGCACCCCCTTTCGTACCTTGTGGGCACTCAGGAGCCGCTCGTAATGGCGCCCCACCCACGGCGGGCTCGGCGACCCCTTAACCCGAACGACCAAAGCCCAGAGCAAAGGCCGCGGAGCCACTCGAGCGAGCATCTGCAGCCCGAACTGTGTCGTCCAATAGGGAGGAAGCCGCAGAGGTTTTTCCCGCTCGCGCACCGCGGCCGTAATGTCCACCGGGATGAGTTCGGCCCCTAAACGTTCGTACACATCCGGATTGTACCTTTCCCCCATGACCCGTCGATCGATCATCTGCACCGCCAGAGTGGGTACTCCAGAGGCCGCACACAGGGCGGCGGACACCGCACTGTCCACGCCGCCGCTCGCTCCCAAGGCCACGGCACGAAAGGGGCCGTGCAAAACGCCCTCACGAATTGTGCGACTCCAGAAAGCCACAAAGGCCGCTTCCCAAAACCGCTCGCTTGCCTCAACGGCCCACGGGTTGCGCAAGACCACCTCAGCCCGTTTCATAAAGCCTGACCTCGCGCTCTCAAAGTGGCTGATTGTATCCGTATTCCGTCTGCCAGCCCCGAATGTGGAGAAACAGAGTAACTTCAAGGCATCCGACAGAATGCGGCACTGAGCGTAAAGGTCGTCGATTTTGTCTATATGATACGGCAAGAAGACGGACGGGGCAATGTTTCCGTGGCAACCCACATGAAACGACCTGCCGGTGCGGCCAGTCGCAACGCAGCCCAAGGAAAGCACGCCGCCGTTCCAAAAATCTACGGAGAAAAGGAGTCTCTTTTTCAAGGATCTCAGCTACCTCCACAGCCTTTGCTTGGGACTCATCAGCAGCTCAAGAGACGCGTCGCGGCCGATGGGCATGGACTGAAAGATCCAACCACACGCAGTGCCGTGCTCTTTAAAGTGAAAATCCACAAACCACTCCGAAAGGATCCGTTCGGCATCGTGAGGCGCGGCCGTCACGGAAATTCCGAACGGGACCCCCGTCTGCCGCAGGCACTTCATGGCATGCAGGATTCTTTGATGGGTCCCCGACCCCGCCGAGCGTCCGTGTTTTCCTCAAAGCCTTCCGCGGGAATGGTGGGCGCCAGGGCCGGTCTTCCTTACCGGCGGGCGCGATGACGGGTTGGCAATGGATGAAAAAAGTTGTTGCGTCCTACCATCAGCAATTCTAGGATACTTAACAATTGATGAGTGCTCTTTCTCGCGTATCTCCGAGGTTCGACTTTATGACGGAAAATGGTACCTTTCCGCCATGTTCTATGCTCTCCGCTTTCTACACCGCCGTTCCCGACGCTGTGATTTTTGTTGACCGCAAAGGAGGCATCGTCCATGCCAATCCCGCGGCAAGCCGTCTCGTGGGCTATGGGCAGGACGAACTCCAGCGTTCCCAGGTGAGCATGCTATTTCGCCCTCAGGATGTTTCTCGATTTCTCGAGGAAGTCGCCAAGCAGGACGAAAGCTGGAACGGCTGCGGGGAATTCCGTGTTAGGCGTTCCGACGGCACTGTGCTGTGGGCTGAAGTGCGCGCCTTTGCTTTTCCGCCCGAGTACCAGGGTCTGATGGGCTTGGTGTTGAGGGACATCACGGCCCGAAAAGAACTGGAGGCGGACATCGTCAATCGGACGAAGCTGGAGGCCGTTTCCACCTTGGCCGGAGGCATCGCCCACGATTGGAACAACATTTTATCTATCATCCTGGGAAACCTGGACCTGGCTAAAACCCAATGCCCGGTAGAAGATCCCATGACACCCATGCTGCAAAGCGCCCATCGGGCGGCCATGGAAGCGCGGGAGCTGGTTTTTAAGTTTCTGTGTTTCGCGCGAAGCGCCATGCAGGAAGTGACCACCGTTCATGCCGGGTCTCTAGCGGAAGAAGCCTGCCGGGCAACCTTGTCCGGAAAACTCGTCACCGGCCAGGTGGCCGTGGAAAACGGGGTTTGGAGCCTCAAAGGGGACCCCCAACTGTTGCGGACCGTTTTGGTCAACATCCTGGAAAACGCCCGAACCGCGAGCCCCGTCGGCGGGCGCATTCAGGTGCGGATTCAAAACGTGCAGCTCGATCCTCAGGATCCCTTGTGCCGTCATATCAAACCCGGACCCTACGTCCGTTTCGACATCCACGACGAAGGCCCCGGCATTCCGCCGGACATTTTGGAACGCGTTTTCGATCCTTATTTTTCCACCAAGCCGCGAGGCACTCAAAAGGGCATGGGCATGGGCCTTTCGGTGGCCTGGGGGATCGTCCAGAGCCACGGGGGCCACATCGCCATCACCTCACAGGATCAGGGGGGCACCACAGTCACGCTTTTCCTTCCCGCGGTTCCCGAATCCCGCTCCCTCAAGGCAGCCCTCGCTGAAATGGAAGGGCCGCTACGCGCCAAGATTCTGGTCATGGACGATGAGCCCATGCTGCGCCAACTGGCCGAAGCCGTCATGGAGCATTTGGGCTACCAATGCGAGACGGCGCGGCACGGCAAAGAAGCCATCGCCAAGTACAAGGAGGCCATGGACAAGGGGGAACCCTTCGACATGGTCATCCTGGACCTCACGGTCAAAGGCGGCATGGGCGGCATCCCCACCATGGCCCAGCTTCTTACCGTCGATCCCCACGTCAAGGCCGTGATCTACACGGGCTATTCGGCCGATCCCATTCTGGACAACTATCGCCTCTATGGCTTTCAGGGGGCTCTTCCCAAGCCTTATGCTATCAAGGACATGGCCGACATGATCCGGCGCGTGCTCGGGAAGCGGGAACACTGAAGAAAGGGAGGGGCTCGCACGCGCCGGGGGGGATGAAATCCCGCAGCTCCGCGACACCCCGTGCTGCACGAATCGCCGAGGCCCGTTTCAGGCGCCCCGCTGCTCCATTTCCTGCACGATGTCTTGAATCGCCCCTTGAATTTTGCTCAAGGCCCCGAGCCTTTCCTTGGCTCTTTCCAGATACGGCAAGGCGTCCGGGTTCTTGTGCCGTCCCAAGGCCTGGGCCGTCCAGTTGACCACGTAGGGGTTTTCGTGCTCGCTCATGCGGGCCAGGATTCGAAAGCTGTGCTCCGTCGGCACGGCGCCGAGCACCATGAGGAGACCGGTTTTGAGTTCGTCGAAGGCCGTATTGTCAAAAAGCGTCTTTTCAATCACCGGCACGGCTGCTTCCCCCATTTCTTCCAGGTATTTCAAGCACATCTGGGAAAAATAGGGAAAGCGAAACATGGACAGTTCCGCCAGGAGCCGCGCCGTTTCCGGGTGCCCGGAAGCGTTGAGGATTTCCGGGACGAAAAGGCTCGCCCAGGAAAAGTTGTAGCACAGGGGTAAAAGATACGGGACCGCCGCCGGCCCTTCCCTCATGATGTCGTCAACCACGGGTGCCAGCGCTTTTCGGCGCACTTCGACCCCTTTGAGGTCTTTTTGAGGAAACCGCTTGAGATCGTTGGCCGCTTTAAGCTTGGCGGCACGCCGCGCCGCCGGTGAATCGGCAGCTGCAGGAAATTCCTTGGCATAGGTTCGGGCGCGCTGGGCGATCCAGAACTTTTCCAGCCACGTGCTCGGCGAATAAAAATGCACCAGTTGGGTGCGGTCCAACCCCTCTCGTTTGTGGTAGCCGTTCTCCTGGAAGAAATCCTTCTCTTCCACCGCCACCTGGTAGCGGGTGCGGGCTCGATAAAAAGCGGCATCGTAATCGCCCTGGCCCAGGCAGGCCGAGACTATGATATCGTGCAGCCGGTCGTCTTCGGGGAATTTTTCCAAGAGCTCCTCGGCGCGCTTGCGGGCCTTGCTGTAGGCTTCTTCCATCAGAGCCTGGAACCCCTTGTTCACCCCCTCCTGCAGCTTCTCCCTTTGACGGATGCGCTCCTCGAGCTTTTGCAGCTCGTCCTTGGGCAGGGCCTTGCGCGCTTCTTCATGATGGGCCATGCAGCACTTCTTGTATTTTTTTCCCGACCCGCACGGGCACGGATCGTTTCGCCCCACCTTGCGCACGATCAGCTCATCAGCCAAGGCCATCTGGCGGCGGGACGTCTTGTAGTCTTCGATGAGCTTGTCCAAATCCTGTTCTCGAAGGCCGTAGCGGGTGCAAACCGTTTCCCGGCTTACGCCTTGAAAAACGTCATAGACGGGCTGCCACGGGTTGGACGGAGGGTTCAGGGGCTTTGGGGGCGCGGATGAGGGGGTATCGGTCATACAAACGGTCCTTTCACGAAGCGACGGTCAACGGAATATGCCTTCGGCGCCAAGCGCACGGCATCTCTATCATTCTGAAACGGTTCTGTCAAAATCGGCCTGGGCGGCATAATGACGCACCAGGCACGCTGCAAGGTCTTCCGGCGACGAGCTGTCGCCTTTTAGGACAAGATGCGCCGACGCTTCATACCATGGAGTCCTTCGCGCAAGCACTTCGGCCATTTCGGCGAAGATACCCCGGCCGGTCAGGGACGGTCGCAAGGCGGTGGTTTTTTCGTCGCAAGCCAGGCGCCGGCACAGGATTTCGGGAGCGCAACGGACCCACACGGTGAAAAAGGCTTTCCGAAGCACGCTTCGGTTGTCTTCGCGTTCCACGATGCCTCCCCCAGTGGCCACGACGATTTTGTCCTCTCGGGACAACTCCACCAACAGGCGGGCTTCCCTTTCGCGGAAACTTTCCCAGCCGAATCGCTCGACCCATGCCGCGATGGAAAGCCCCAAGGAGGCCGAAAGGAGCTCGTCCATGTCCGCAAAGCGCCATTCCAAGGCGCGGGCAACCATGGGCCCGAGGGTGCTTTTCCCGGAAGCGCGAAACCCGATCAGGGCGATCCGTTTCGGCACAGACATTCAGCGCTCCCCCGCACACCGCATCATTTCGATGAAAGTCGGCTTGATCCCTGCGAAAACCGCACCTTTATCCTTCCTTTGTCCCGCCCCGGCCTGATGGGGCGGGAATGGCTTTCCAGGGCCTCTTACGATGTTTTTCAGGCGAAGACAAGCTTCCGCGGAGCTTTTCTTGGCACAAAAACCATTAGGCGGACCGGGATTCGGCGCGGTAATTTGAGGTGGTGGCGAAAGGGCGTGGGGCGGATGGAGGAAAGGAGCCCATTTATGATCAAAAAAGTTTTGGTCCTCCACGGGGTCAATCTCAACATGTTCGGCCGACGGAATGCCCACCACTACGGGACGTGGACGCTGGCGGACATCGATGGGGAACTGAGGGAGCTGGGCCGGGATTTGGGCGTCCAGGTTGAAACGTTCCAGACCAATCGGGAAGGCGACATGGTGGAACGCATCCACAGAGCGTTGGACGACGGCACCCAGGCCGTGGTCATCAATGCGGGTGCCTGGACCCATTACAGCTACGCTCTGAGAGACGCGCTGGAAATGCTTCCCGTGCCAGTGGTGGAAGTCCACATGTCCCATATCGACGCTCGGGAAGCCTTTCGGCGCCGGTCTGTCTTGGCGCCTGTGGTTGCCGGAAGGATTTCGGGCTTCGGCATCCAGAGCTACCTTCTGGGCCTTCGGGCGGCGGTTGCCCTCATGGACGCCGCCTTCCCGTCCCCCGAAGACGGTGGCGGCGACGATTCAGAATGAGTTTTTCGCCGATTTTGAGCCCGCTAATCCCCCGCCCTTAGGGCCGTGGGCATGGATTCCTTATTGGATTCGTAGCCGCTGTCATCGAGTCCTGGGACCGGCGGATCAGGGGGGACGGAAATTTCACTGTGGGTTGGCGTCCCGGTTCAAGGGCCTGCTCCTCGTCTCATCGCCGTCCGGAAACGGCCTCGTTCTCCTTCGCCTTGACGAAGGCTTCACGATTCGGCTAGGAAGGGCTGCGAAGCACTCGACGAAAACCCATCCTTTGCAACCCTGGCCTCGTTTGAGGACCGCGCGTGCGACGGGACATCCTTTCGCCCGATCATCCCCTGATGCGCCAGCTGCCCACCTGGGGGGCATCTCTTTTGTGCGCCTTGCATCATACGTGTCGTTTCCGCGTCCTCGGCCAGACCCACCTTCACGCGGTGTTGGATGGCTCCCACCCCGGCCTTTTGACCACCTGGCATTTCGCCTTTCCCTCCGTGATCTACTACTTTCGGCATCTTAACGGGGTGATCATGGTCAGCCGGTCTCGGGACGGGGAGTGGGCGGCTCGGATGGTCCACGCCTTAGGCTTTCAAACCGTTCGAGGATCGTCGCATCAAGGAGGAGCCGAGGCCCTACGAGCCATGTTTCGGCTGGTTCGAAAAGGACATTTGGCGGGGCTCATTGCCGACGGATCCCAAGGGCCCGCCTTGGTCGCCCAAAAAGGGATCGTGTGGCTCGCGGCGGCCGCCCAATTGCCCCTGGTCCCCCTCAGCCTGGCCGCCGAGCGCGCGTGGCGTCTGCCCACTTGGGACCGAACCCTTATCCCCAAACCGTTTACCCGAATGACTTTCGCCGCCGGAGAACCGATTCAAGTGCCACGCCTCCGCGGCGAAGACGATCTGGAATTCCATCGCCAGCTTCTGGAAAGCCGCCTCAACGCTTTGACGGAACTCGCCAGGGAAACCCTGGCAGAGCCGGAATCCGCGCAATTCTGGGCCCGAGGCGGGGGATGGGTGAAAACGTTTCGCGGGCAAAAGCCCGGGTGAGGATGGTCTCAAGAAGAGAGGAGATTCCATGATCCGCAGCGCGGTCGCCGGCATCGGCAGTTATGTCCCCCCCAAAGTGGTCACCAACGACGATCTGGCTCGGCTGATGACCACAAGCGACGAATGGATTCAGACTCGAACGGGTATTCGAGAACGCCGCTTTGCCGAAGAAGGGATAAAGTGTTCGGACCTGGCTGTGGAAGCCTGCCGGAACGCCCTGTGCGATGCAGGGATGACCCCCGCGGACCTGGACTTTCTTATCTTCGCCACCCTCAGCCCCGACCATCATTTTCCTGGAACAGGCTGCTACCTTCAGCCCAAGTTGGGCACAGGGCCCATCGGATGCCTGGACGTCCGCAATCAATGCACGGGGTTCCTCTATTCGCTCACGGTGGCCGACGCCTTGATCCGCGCCGGTGTTTACAGGAACATCCTCGTGGTCGGCGCCGAAGTGCACAGCAGCGCCTTGGATTTTTCGGACCGGGGCCGGGATGTGGCCGTGTTGTTCGGGGACGGCGCCGCCGCCGTGGTGTTGAGCCCTTCGTCGGAAACGGATCGCGGCGTGCTTTATACGGAACTTCACGCCGACGGTCGGTTCGCCAGAGCCCTGTACTTGGACATCTGGGATATTTCGAGGAAGCCCTACGTCACGCCGGAAACGGTGGCAACGCAGGACGTCTGGCCTCAAATGGACGGCAAGACCGTCTTCAAACACGCCGTCTCCCGGTTGACGGAGGCGATCCAGCACACGCTTGCCGTAAACGGGCTTTCGACCGACGAGATCAAATACGTCATCCCCCATCAGGCCAACATGCGCATCAACCAGATGGTGGCCCAGAAGCTGGGAATGCCTGAAGAAAAATTCCTCCACAACATGCAGCGCTACGGAAACACCACGGCGGCCAGTATCCCGTTGTTGCTGGATGAGGCGTACCGCACTGGCATGATTCAAAGAGGGGACCTCTTGCTGCTGGCGGCCTTTGGGTCGGGATTCACATGGGGCACGGCCTTGGTGCGGTGGTAAAGAGGGGTGTGTTGGGGTTTGCTGCGTTGAACGCTAACTGCGGGTGCACGGTGTCACGCTGAGCTTCGCTGCGCTCACCTCAAGCCCCGAAGGGGCGTGGGATTGTAGCCCAGGGCGAAGCCCTGGGTTGGGATTGGAGACCACCCCCTCCCCACAAGCCCCGAAGGGGCGAAACACCCCGGCCACGGAGACAGCGGCCCTGTGTGGCCCGTGCCCCAAACTCACCGGCGGGCCCGGTGGGGGTTGGTGGTTGCTTGGGGGGCATGGAGGTTGGGGCAGGGCGCGGCGTCACGCTGGGGCATCTTCTGGACACGGGAACGCATCGCCGTCGATGCCGAGGAATTCCTTGAGGTGTGAGACCACGTGGCGGAGCCGGCCGGGTTCGACCCAAATGCCCACGGCGGCAATGACCGAATGGCGCCGGTAGGGGTCCACTTCGAACTGCCACGGCCGGATTGCCCCTTCGATCCCTTTGCTCCTCAGAAACATTTCAAAGTCGCGAACCTTCCGACACAGTTTTTCGTATTCATCCCGACCGTAAACCACACCGTCGAATTCCCCGAAGGAACACCGCCCGAAGGCGATGACATATCCCGGTTCCGCGCCGGCACTCCCGTCCCCCTTTTCCCGCATGATGCGGAATTCCGGATGGGGAGCGAAAACCGGGTCCACATGATAGAGATCCACGAAGTCCCCTTCGGGCACGGCGCTTTGTAAGGTCATGGGGCAACCGTACTTTGTTTGATCCAGAAAGGTTCGAAGATACCGGCACACCACGTCAAAGTCTTCATCGGGGACGGCCAACCCGATGCTTACAATGCGGGCGTGCCCTTGCCCCAAAGGCGGCTCTCCTTGGATAATGCGCAGGCGTTCTGTGAGCCGCGGATTGATCTGCTTGAGATAGGACAGGAAATTGCGCGCGAGGATTTCCTTTTCCGCATACTTCATGAGCCCCGGGTTGATCTGGATGCTGTCCAAATCCTGATCATATTCGAAGTTGCTGGCAAAGATGAGGTAGTAATAATGGGGCACGCGCATCAGGTGAAACCCTTCGGCCTCAAACTCCTTGACCACACTCATGGTGCGGTTCTTGATAAAAATATCCCTGATGACGTCGCTTTCGCCTTCCCCCCTTTCTTTGGCTTTTTCCACCATGATTTCATGAACCCAGTGGGTGCGCCATGTGGTACACAGCATGAGTGCCCTCAAAATCTTGAGCACCTCTTCCCCCAAGCGATGGCCGCGGTAGACCAAGGGTGGTCCCAGGTCGAATTGCTCCACATTGACGTCCTTTAAAGCCAAGGTGCGTTCGCGATCCTTTTCGGGGATATAGATGAGGTACGTGGCGAAGGCGTGCATGAGTTCCTTTTCGGACACAGTCCGGTCCCCTTCCTTGAGGCGCGTTTCCAGCCGCTGGTAATGGGCGAGCTCCAGTTCCATCTGATAATGGACATCCAACAAGGTTTCGTAGTCCAGTTCGTGGTAGCCGGCTCGATCGAACTGTTCCCGAAGGTACTCCCAATCCACGTAGAGTTTCTTCCGGATTTTGCGATCCGCCAGGAAATCCTGACATGACGTGAACCCCACGATGCCCCGTTCCCCATCCACGAAGACTTCGCGACCCATGTAGGCCGCCAGGGTGCATTCCGGGTTGAGTTCGATGCGGTCTTCGTCCACAAGCACCAGGGGGCGGCCGTGCACGTCCGTCACGTTGATCAGGTAGGGTTTGCTGTAGGCCACAGCCGAAACGGCTTCATGGCCGGTCACATTCCCGTCACAGCGGATGATTCCGCGCACGTGAGGGTGATTGACGGCCAGATCCGTTTCTCCGTAGGGCCTCTTGCGCAGCATGATCACGGCACGGCCTTGGCGAGCCACTTCTAGGGCCTCTTCCGTTCCGAAAACCAAAACGCCGCGGTCCGCCGTGTCCGTGATGGGTTCGCCCACGGCAAGGACCTGATAGTCGGAGAATCCTTCTTTGAGCATCTTCTCCGGCTGTTCCAGGGCCGTGTTGATGATGAGCGAGGCCATCTGAATGGTTGTTTTCCCCTCATCCACAAGATCCCACATGGCCCGGGCCGTGGCGGAAAAGGTCATGCGCAAGGGGCGGCGTTGAAGGATGTAGAGCTTTCGGTCCTCCACGGTAAATTCCACGTCCAGCGGCCTTTTGGCACGCGTTTCGAGCCGATCCCGAACGGTCATGAGCAGTTGGTAGATGTCGGGAAAGCGCGCTTCCAAATCTTTGGTGTGCAGGAGTTGTTTTCGAAGCTTTCCCGAGACGATCTTGTCGCACTGCACCTTGGGCGCCCATTCGATCACGGGTATGGCCGCGCCGGTTCTCGGATTTCGCGTAAACAGAACCCCGCCCAAACACCCGTGCTCATCGCGGTTGCCGAAAACCATGGCCTGGACGATGACCGCTGTCCCCATATCGTCCGGCACTTTAGGGCTGCGGCTTAGCCGGGCTTCCACGGCCGTTTCCGCCATCCAGGAATGGAACACGCTTTCGATGGCCGCCCGCAATTGCTTCAAAGGGTCTGATTCCATGCGGGCCGGGGTCCCTTCGGGTGCGGCGCGAAGAAGCACCTTCTTGTAGGCGTCGATCAAGGGAAAGAGTTCATCCACGGGGACCGAGCCTTCGTCGCCCACATGAAACTTCTGCAACACTTCGAAAAAGTGCTCGTAAGGAATCCCCAGGACCACTTCGCCGTACATGCGGATGGCTTCCAGGTAGGTTCCCAGGAGGAATCCTTCGTCTTCTCCCGCCTCGATCAAGGCGGTGACAATTTCGTCGTTCAGCCCCACATTGAGGATCGTGCTGATGGCTCCGGGAAGGGACACGGGAGCGCCGCCGCGCACGGCGACAATCAGGGGCATGCGGCCGCTGGTGTCCCCATAGCGGCGCCCCACGCGCCGTTCCAGATCAGCAAGGGCCACGGTGACGGCCGCGAACAAGCCCTCGGGAAGCGAGCCGTTGTTGTCGTGAAACGCTTTCCAGGCGTCGGTGGTTAAAATGAAGCCGTCGGGGACCGAGATTCGATGTTCCATGCCGGGGAAATCGGACCGTAGATTCTGAAAATCCTCCACCAACTTGGCCCCCTTGGCCCCCAGCTTGTCGATTTGGGATGGGTCCGCCTTTTCAAAAGAAATCACCATGGCATCGTAGGGCATGGACGGCTCCTTTAGGCTGCGGCGGCATGGAATCAAAGTCGGCCTCGCGCACGCGATACGCGGGATAGGTCTTCATTTGATGCCATAGCTGTGCTACAAAAAAAAGGAATGTGAATTTTTTCGATTACACGCGCGCTCACAAGCCGGGATCATGAAACGGGAAGACGCCCATCGCATCCTCTACACCGTGCGCTTCTACCATGTGACGCTCTCTTTGGAAGTGGACCGAGACCGTTGCATCCACTGCGATTTGTGCTCTCTGGCGTGCCCTCGCCAGGCCTTGCGTATCGATGCGGATGAGCAGGGTTTGGAGATTTGTCTGGACCATGACCGGTGTGTCTTTTGTGAAGTCTGTGCCTACGTGTGCCCCGTTTCCGCCATCGCGTTGCGATACGAAGACCGTGCCAAGGAATTGCTGCGCCGCTCGGGCGGCCTTCCCCTCATTCCCGAAAAACTTCGCGTAGACGTCGATCGCTGCCCCCATCGGTGCGAACTTCTGGAATTCGAGCAGAACCACTGGTGCCGGCAGCAGCGCCGCCTCGTGGAAAATCGCGAAACCGAATGCCCCAAGTACTGTTTTCGGTGTGTGCAAAACTGCCCTCGCGGGGTCTACCACGAAACCCCAGAAGGGACCTCGCCCGACCCCGTGCCGTGTCTGCGCTGCGAACGGTGTCTGGAAACCTGCCCGCACGGCTCCATTCGAGTGACCCCTCTCTTTCGGGGCCGTGTGCTTCTGGATGCGGACCGATGCCCCGAGGACTGTTCCCTATGCATGGAGGTGTGTCCCGTTAAGGTGATCGAGCGGCGCGACGGCCGGGTTGTTCTCATTCGGGATACCTGCGCCTTGTGCGGCGCCTGCGCCAATGTGTGCGATCGCGACGCCGTGCGCGTCGTCCGGGAAAAGGTGCTTGTGCCCGAGGCCGACACCTGCCCCCTGTGGGATCGCATCCGGGACGCTCTCACGGAAGGCATGGGCCGGAATGTTCCCAGCCTGGCGCCGCTCGCCGAACCGTCTTCTTCCCGGCCTCTGCAGGCGGGGCATCATCCATGAGCGGCATCGGGGTTTACATCTGCCACTGCGGCCAAAACATCGCCGGAGTCATCGATGTGGAGGCCTTGCGCCGGCGTGTGGCCCAGTGCAGCAAGGCGGCGGTCGTCAAAACCAACGTGTTTTGTTGTTCCGAGCCGGGCCAGAAGGAAATCCGGGCGGACATCGCCGAGCACGGCCTGGAACGAGTCCTGGTGGCCGCCTGTTCCCCAAGGCTTCACGAAGTCACCTTTCGCCGAACCATCGCCCAAGCCGGCCTCAACCCCTACCTCCTGGAAATGGCCAACATTCGGGAACAGTGTTCATGGGTCCATCGCGGGTCGGAGGCGCAAGACAAGGCTTTGGACCTCATCCTCATGGGGTTGGCGCGCCTGGCCCGTCTGGTGCCGCTCCAAGACCGGCTCGTTCCCGTCACTCGGCGGGCTTTGGTCGTCGGAGGCGGCGTGGGCGGGCTGAGCGCCGCCTTGGAATTGGCGGATTGCGGGGTGCCCGTCGTCTTGGTGGAAAAGAGCCCTTCTCTCGGCGGTCAGGCCCTGCGATGGAACATCGCCGTTCCCGAGGTAGATCCTTTGTCGTGTTTCCTGCGGCCTTTGATTACGCGGGCGCACCTTCACCCGCGCATTCGCGTTCTGGAAGCGTCCACGCTGGAAGACGTGCGAGGTTATGTCGGCCGGTTTTCGGCATCGATTCTGGGCCCAACGGGTCCGTGCACCGAAGAGGCGGGTGCTCTGGTGGTGGCCACCGGGTTCGAACCCTACACGCCGGACCTTTCCCGATATCCCTTTGCCGCGCTGCCCCAGGTGATGACGTCGGTTCAGTTGGAAGAGCTTTTCGGGAAAGACGGCCGAACCCGGCACGGCATCCCTTCGGCCCTTGAAAGGGTTCGCACGGTCGCTTTTCTCCAATGCGTCGGGTCGCGGCTCGATGACGAATATCCCCACTGTTCGCGCCTCTGCTGTGCCGTGACGCTGAAACAGGCCCTGGCCCTTCGGGCTTTCGGCATAAACGTTCGGGTTTTTCATCGAGATATCCGCCTTTACGACAAGAATCAGGAAGAGGCGCTCTACGGCCGAGCGCGCCGCGAGGGCGTTCAATTCCACAGGGGCGTGCTGAAGGCCGTGGAAGGCGATGCCGCAGGCGGCTTAATCCTTCATTGGTATGACGAATTTCTTGACGAGGACATGCGCTTTCCCGTGGACCGGCTGGTCTGCGCCGTGGGGCTCCGCCCGCGTTCGGATGCGGAATCCCTTCGACGTGTATTGCGTCTTGCGGCAAGCCAGGACGGCTTCCTGCTGGAAGCCCATCCCAAGCTCCACCCGCTGGAATCGGCCGTGGAAGGCGTTTTCCTTGCGGGATCGTGCCAGGGGCCAAAAGACGTTCGGGAAACCGTGGCCGCATCCGTCGGGGCCGCCGCCAAGGCCTACCAGTTGCTGTGCAAGGATGTGCTCCAGCTGGACGGCATGATCGCCGTCATCGACCGGGACGGTTGCGTGGGCTGCGGCACGTGCGCGGCCGAATGTCCTTATCAGGCCATCGTCCTTCGGGAAGACGAAGAAGGAGCCCTCAAAGCGCATGTGGAAACGGCTGCCTGCAAGGGCTGCGGCGTGTGCGCCGGGGCATGCCCGACGCAAGCCGCCGATCACCTGGGCTTTCCTCTGGAAGCGCTTAAAGCCATGGTCGATGCGGCTCTTGCGGACCGCGCCGGGGAAAAGATCCTGGCTTTTTGTTGCCATTGGTGCGCCTATGCGGGGGCCGACGCGGCAGGCGTATCGCGTCTTGCCTATCCGACCCCTGTGCGCATTGTTCGGGTGCCGTGTTCGGGCCGCATCAGCCCTCGGTTGGTGCTCCATGCATTCCAAAAGGGCGCCGGCCGCGTCATGGTCGCCGGCTGTCATCCGCCGGGAGACTGCCACTACATCTCCGGGAATGTGCGGTTCGAAAGCCGTGTGCCTCGCATTCGCACGCTTCTTTCCAAGAAGGGATACGATCCGAACCGGTTTTCGTATTACTGGATCTCGGCGACCGAAGGACCGCAGTTTCAGCAGATCGTGCGGCGATTGGCCGAAGGGCTGGAAACAGGAAACCCGTCATGACGGCGGCGGCGCATGAAGCGATGACGAACCAAAAAAACCAATCCCCCACGCACGGCACACGGATTCTCCTCTGCCGCTGTCCCGAAAGGCATGGGTGGCAGGATCTCGACCAAACGGCCGAGATCCTGGCCGGGGCGGGGATTTCCGTGCGCCTTGTGGACGCCTTGTGTGAGCGGGAAACGTTTACGAAGGAAATGTCGAAAACGGCGCTTCGAGACGTGGAACGGCTGGTCATCGGCGCCTGTTCGCCTTTCTTGATCGGCGATCTTTTGAATCAAGCTCTTCATGACCAATCCGATCTGCGGTGGACTTTGGTGGACCTTAAGGACGCCCGGAATGCCGTCGCCTTGAGCGGCATCCTTCGAAGCCGCCTTCAGGCCTTGGATCCGGCCTTTTCCAAAACGTGCGGGGTTCTCTCCGCCGGCATTCCCCATGGGACACTCCGTCCCCTCGGCGCCAAAGCCCCTCGGCGGGTTTTGGTCGTCGGTGGGGGTGTGGGTGGGTGCCAGGTGGCCCTGGACCTTGCCGGCATGGGCATTCCCGTCACGCTCGTGGAAACCGAAGATTCCTTGGGCGGGAACATGGCCAGGCTGGACAAGACCTTTCCCACCCTGGATTGCTCCATTTGCATCCTGGGGCCTCGACTGGTGGACGCCGCCTCGCATCCCCTCATCACGGTGCTCGCCTCCAGCCGCATTAAAAGAATCAGCGGCCGGCCGGGGCATTTCCTGGTGGAAATCGAACATCGGCCCCGATATGTGGACATGGATCTCTGTTCCGGATGCGGCGCGTGCAGCGAGGTCTGTCCGGTCATCGTCCCCAGCGCATGGAACGCGGGGCTTCGCCCCCGAAAAGCTGTGGGGATCGTGTTTGAACAGGCCGTACCGCTGCGGGCGGCCATCCAAAAGGACTACTGCATTGAGTGTGGCCTGTGCGAAAAAGCGTGCGAAAGGAAGGCCATCCGTCTTTCCGAGGAACCTCACGTGAGCCGGTTGCACACGGCGGCCATTGTCCTTGCCGAAGGGGCGCGCCTTTTCAAGGCATCGCGGCTCGGCTCTTATGGATACGGCCGCTTTCCGGAGGTGCTCACGAACCTGGAATTCGAACGGCTTGTGTGCGCCACCGGACCGACTCAGGGAGCGCTCATCGCCCCGAGCGGATCCCGACCTCGTTCGGTGGCCTTTATTCAATGCGCAGGGTCCCGCAACCGCCGTTTCCTTCCCTACTGCTCGATCACCTGCTGCACGGCAAGCATCAAAGAAGCCATGCTGGTCCTGGAACACGAACCGGAAGCCGCCGTCACGATTTTCTTTAATGACATTCGCACCACCGGAAAGAGTTTTGAAGGGCTTTTTCTTCGAGCTCGCGAACGGGGCGTGCGTTTCGTCAAGGCCCTGCCCGATCGCGTGGAACGGGCCAAAGATGGGAAGCGGCTTTCGGTGCATTATCGGGCGGCTTCCCATCCCGGAACGCAAACCCTGGAAGCCGATCTGGTGGTTCTCGCCGTCGGGGTGGAACCCCCCAACGCGGATCCCCGGTGGGTCGTGCGCACCCCCCCCAGGCGGGACCATTACGGCTTTTACGAGGAAGCCTTCTACTGGGGCCGGCAGATGCACAGCACCCTGCCCGGCATCTTCCTCATCGGCGGGTGCCACGGCCCCCGGGACATCACCCAAACGGTGACCGAAGCGTCAGCCGCGGCGGCTCACGTGGCCAAGTGGCTGCGGCGCGTCTCGGCGTCCCCTTCAAAGAGCTCGCCGCCATGACACGAAAAACGCTCACGTCCCTTGTCTGCTGCGGCTGCAGCTGCCTGTGCGACGACATCGACGCCGTCGTGGAGAACGACCGGGTAGTGGAAACCGCCAACGCATGCCAATGGGGAGCGGCCCGATTCCTGGGGTTGAAGAAGTTCAGCCGTGCGCTGCCCCGAGCCCGATGCCAGAGTCACCGGCGGCGTCTGGATTCCCGCAATCGGCTCGATCTTTCCCTTGCCGAAGCCGTCTCCGCCTGCCGGGATCACCTGTTTTTCGCGCGGCGCGTGGTGGCCTACGGTTTGGGCCAAATGTCCGTCGAAGCCCTCCATCTTCTCATGGACGGGCTTCGGGATTGGGAAACCTTGTGGATTCCCTCGGACGGTCCCCTTCTTCAAGCCTTCGTGAAAACCTACGGTCAGCACGCCCCGGCCCTTACCAATCTGGAATGCGTTCGAAATCAGGCCGACTTGGTGATTTTCTGGGGCGCCAATCCTCTGCGAAGTACACCGCGCCTCTTGGGCCGCTACGCTCTTTTTCCGCGAGGGCGCTTTACCGAAAGAGGCGCCGAAGATCGCAAAGCCTGGACCGTGGATATTCAGACGACGGAAATGGAACGGGTCACGGAACTCTTGACGATCCCGCCGGATCAGGAAAGAGCCTGTGTCCGGGCTCTCCGCCAAGCCCATGCCGGGCTGCCCCTGAAAGCCCCGGCCGGACTCTCCAGTAAGACCTTGTCCATGCTGCTCAAAGACGTGGACGCGAGTCGGTATCGCGTGTTTTTCTTCGGTCGAGGCCCTCTGTATCAACCTGAAGGGGAGGGCGTGCTGGATGAACTGGCGTCCTGGGTCAGGGAACTGGGCGCCTCCGCCCCGAGCTTTCTCCTGCCCGTGCTGGGCGATTTCAACAGCATGGGGTTTGTCCACGTTTTCCTCAGTTGCGGCGGCTTGGCCAACCCGCTGTGGCACCTGCAGGGGGATGTGCATCGTTGGGAACCCCGAGCCGGGGACGTTCTCCTGGCTCTATCCGGGGATTGTTTCTGGTTTTTGACGGATGATCAAAAGCGCGCCGTCCGAAAGCACCGGATCCCCGTCTTGGCCTTATCGGCTCATGAAACCATGACGACGGCGGAAGCGGACGTGGTGGTGGCCGTGGGGCTTCAGGGACTGGACGTCTCCGGCCGGGCGACACGGCTGGACGGCGTGAGCCTTTTTGCGGAAAACCTGTGGGACGGTGAGGCGGCATCCGATGAGGCCGTCCTTCGTGAGTTGTTCGACCCGTTGCGAGTCTAGGGAACCCATGCGGCCGAAAACCCTTATCCTTCGATCCGGTACCGTGATCGACCCCGTCTCGGGGGAAGAAGGCGTGAGGCGGGATGTGGCCGTGTGCGGGGAAACGATCGTTGCGGTGGAAGACGTTTTGGACGCGGACGAGATCGTGGACGTTTCGGGCATGCTGGTCACCGCGGCGGCTGTGGACTGTGCCGCCCACGTGGCCTTTCCCGGTGTGTGGGGGCTTCGCGCCGCTGGGCTCTTTCCCGACGCGGAAACCCTCGCGCGTCGTTATGCCGAAAGAGGATTCGGCCATGTGCACGAAAGTTGGGCGACGCTTTTCGATTGGGGAACGGTCCAGGCCGAGTGGGATCGAATTCCAGGCCCGGACGTTTCCGTCGGCTTGATGCTTCCCCTTTATGACCTGACGAATGCCATGGACGCGCAAGACGTGACGGCCGCGCACAACATGCTGTCGTCTGTTTGCGCCCTTTTGGGACCCCAGGGGTTTTACCTTCCTGAACCGCGAGTGCGCTTTCGCCATGATGTTTACAAGCACCGGGAAAAAGCCGCCAAGGATCTGCTGCCCTTTCTGCGCGCGGCGTGTGAAGGCCTTTCAGGGCCCATCGTTCTTCCGGCCGGGTCACTCCATGGAGAAGATCGTGCCGCTCTGTCTTGCGGCATGCATCTGCAGCGCGCCATGGGCTTCGGCAACGCGGAAGCGGCGGGCCTTTTTTCCGCCTCGACCGGATTCGACCTTTCCGGCCTGAGCGCCGATCTGGGGCTGGCATGGCCGGAAAAGAGCGTGGCGCTCTCCTGGGTGCCGCCCGCCGACGGCACCGAAGGCCGACTGTGGGATGTGGGCGCTTTCCTCATGCTCAAAGCGGAACCTCTTTCCAACGAGGATTTTCGGGACCACGGGGAAACGGTTCAGTTCTTGGCGCAGGGGATCGCCGAAGGATGGGCGTTGTCGTGCCGCCATGCCAATCTGGCCCTTGTGGAGGACTGGGAAGGATTGATCCGGGCATTTTTGGAAGTGTGGACCGTTCGGGAATGGTTCCTGGCGACTCGATTCCATGCCGCCAAGGCTCTGGGATTTTTGGATCGAGGCCATCTTGTGCCCGGAGCCCGAGCCAATTTGGCGGTTTACGCAGAACCGGCGGATGAGACCAACGCCGAATGGGCCAAAGCCCTGAGCCGTTGCCGGCGCCTTTACGTGGGCGGAAGAGAAGTCTACAACGCCCACCGAGGCGGTTTGACGCCATCGTCCCGGATCGGTCGATCCCGCCAAACAACGATGGCGGCCATCGACGTGGAAGGGCTCGCCGCCTTGTCGGACGGCATGAGTCTTCGGCCGGAAACCCTGCGGCGGCTTGCGCCGCGGGTTGAGAGAGCCATAGGGCATGATTCGCAAGATTCTTGAACACCTGCCCCAAACGGACTGCGGCATGTGCGGCATGACGTGCGCCGATTTTGCGGGCTTTCTCCTTTCCGGAGATCTCAGCCCGCAGGAGTGCCCCGTGCTTCAGGAAGAAGCCTATTCGGCCCAGAGGGCGGATCTGGCCGCACTTTTGGAAAGCCTGGCGGCACGCGCCAAGTCCGGCCATCTCATCGACCCGGAGAAGTGCACCGGATGCGGCATTTGCCTCATTGTGTGCGAATACCATGTGGCTAACGACCCTGAAAGCCGCCGCGGCAAAGGCCCGGCCAGAGACGCCAAGCTGGTCCTTCGGATCGTCAACGGGCGGGTGGTTCTGGCCGATGAAACCCTGTGCACCCGATTGCTGCAGGCGGCGGATAAATGCAGCAAATGCCAAGACCATTGCCCCACTCAGGCCATTGTGCTCATCTGAAAGGCCGTTCCGAAGCGACGGCGTCGGCGAGGGCCGTCGGTTTCCGCACGGAATGACTGGGGAAACCCACGGGACGGAACGGTTCGGGGCTTTCGGGGCTCATGGGAGCGACTATGGAACAGACCTCTCGCGAAATCCCTCTCCTTCAGGGCGATGCCGACTTTGCCCAAGAAGTGGCAGAGGGTCCCGGTGGGGATACCCTGCCCTTGTGCTATCAGTGCGGGACCTGCACGGCCTGCTGCCCTGTGGGAGCGGTGGACGACGCGTTCAGCCCGGCCCTGATCATCCAGTGGATTCGGCTGGGGCTTCGGGAGCGCGTCCTCGGCTCACCCAAGATATGGCTCTGTCTCCAATGCCATCGGTGTTCCTTCTCGTGCCCGCAAGGCGTGCGATTTGCCGACATTAACGGCACACTGCGACACATGGCCGTTCGGGAAGGTTTCGTGGACGCTGCAACGGCTGAGGCGCTGGCTGGCCTGGAAAGGGATCTTGCCGCGCTTCGCTGCGCGGTGCTGGAACGGGCCATGGGAAAGGACCCCAACGCGGCCTGTTCCACGGTCGAGCTTGTCCGCGAGGCTCTGAGGGACCTTCATGGCTAGGGGGTTTCGCCGAAACGACAGTCCGTGCGGGGAGACGCATCAGACGATCGTCGTCGTGGGCGGCGGTGTCGCGGGAATGCACGCGGCCCTGCAGGCTGCCGACCTGGGACACCCCGTCGTGCTTCTGGAAAGGGACCTGGCCCTGGGCGGACACATGGCCCAGCTGGACAAAACCTATCCCACGCTGGACTGTTCCCTTTGCATCTTGTCGCCTCGGCTTCTCCCTTTTGGCCGGCATCCGAGGATTCGCGTGCTCGTGCGGGCTCGGCTGGAAAACGTGGAAGGCTGCGCCGGCTCTTTCGTCTGCACTGTCACACAGGAACCCGCTTTCGTCGATGCGGCGAAATGTATCGGATGCGGCTCCTGCGCTCGGGCCTGCCCCGCGGAACGACCCGATCCTTTTAACCTCGATCTTGGACTGACCAAAGCCATTCGAAGCCTCTACCCTCAGGCCTTTCCTTCCACCCACGCCATCGACCGCCGATACTGTCTGCATTTTCAGGGCAAGGACTGCCGACGCTGCGCGGAGGTCTGCCCGACAGGCGCCATCGACTTCGAAGAACGGCCTCGCGTCATGGAACTGGAAGCGGGGGCCGTGATTCTGGCGGGCGGGTTCGATCTTCTTGACCGACGGGATATCGCCCACCCCCACTGGTTCGATTCGCCGCACGTGGTGACCAACCTGGCCTTGGAACGCTATCTGAGCGCCACGGGCCCCACACGCGGGGTGTTGCATCCCCGGGGTTTGAGCGCGCCGCCTCGACATCTTGTCTTCGCCCAATGCGTGGGATCCAGGGACCCGGCCCACGGTGTTCCCTATTGTTGCGGGTATGGCTGCGCCGCGGCGCTGAAGCACATTCGGCTGACGGCGGCTCTGCCCCACGTGGAGCGCATCACCTTGTGCGCCATGGACGTACGGGCCCACGGTCGGGACTGTGAGCCCTTCTTTCGCCGGGTGCAGGCTATGGACAAGGTCCGCATTGTGCATGGCCGAGTGGCGGAGATTCTCCCCCTGGGCGCCGACCGCGGGGTGGAAGTCCTGGCGTCGCACGGCGGGGCCCCCTGGAGGACGCAGGCGGACCTGGTGGTTTTGGCCATGGGCATCCGCCCATCCGAAGAAGCCCTTGGGATCGCCAAGGCTCTGGGCCTTGAGACGGATTCCTTTGGGTTCGTTCGGATCAAGGAACATCACACGGTCCACACGTCCCGAGACGGAATCTATGCGTGCGGGGCCTTTGTGGGGCCCAAGAGTATCCCGTCCGCGGTGCAGGAAGCCTGCGCGGCAGCTATCGCTGCCGGCGCCCGTCTGACGGTCCCCTTCGAAGGGGCTGTTCGGGATGTTTCCGAGACGGACGCTTCTGCGGGGCCGCAAGCCGCTTTCCACAAGACCGTGGAAGAATCCGACCGATTTCCGGCTGTTGCGGCGTCTGCAACCGCCCTTCGCATCGGCGTTTTCGTCTGCCGCTGCGGCACGAACATCGCCGGGGTCATCGATACGGCCGACGTGGCTCGATGGGTGAAAAAGCTACCGGACGTCGCCTACGCCGCCGAAAATCTTTTTTCCTGTTCCACAGACGCCACCGTCCGCATGGCCCGCATCATTCGGGAAAAGGAGCTGAACCGCATCGTCGTGGCGGCCTGCTCGCCTCGAAGCCATCTTCCGGTCTTTCAAGACGTCTTGGCCAAGGCGGGGCTTCCGCCCGGATATGTTCGCATGGTCAACATTCGGGAACAATGTTCCTGGGTGCATTCAGACAAGCCCCATGAGGCCCTGGTCAAGGCCAAGGCGCTTCTCGCCGGCGCTCTTGCCCACGTTCGGGCCGCCCGGGCCGCGCCGTCTATGGCTCTTCCCATCACGCCGTCGGCCCTCATCCTGGGAAGCAGCGTCGCGGCCCTGACGGCCGCGCTGCGCCTGGCGGACAGCGGCATGCATGTTCTCGTGGTGGAATCCGGAGACACTTTCGGCGGGCGTCTGTCCCAGGCCTATTTTGGACGGCCGGAAGTGAACGTGGACCGGCTCTATCGCCATTTCCTCAGCCGCATTCGAACCCAACCGCGCCTGCGCGTTTTGATGCGCACCGATCTTATGGACTGCCGAGGCAGCCTCGGACATTTTCGCCTGGAACTGCAGCGTCGGCCCTTCGAGGCGGCGTTCGCCACGGAACGCATTCAAGAAACCGTCGGGGCCATCCTCATCGCCGTCGGGGCCGATGTCTGGAAACCGGACAATCTCTACGAATACGGGCGAAGTCCCCTTGTGCTGACCCAAGCCGAACTGGCCACCGCCCTGGAACGCGGGACCGTGGATCTCGCTCGAGCCCGCCGCGTGCTCATGATCCAGTGCGTGGGATCCCGAAACGACGAACGCCCCTACTGCAGCCGTTCATGCTGCCAGCAGGCCGTCTCCCACGCGCTGGAACTCAAGGAACGTTTTCCGCAGCTTCATATCACCATCCTCCACCGCGATATGCGCACTTACGGGCTGACGGAAATCATCTATGAAAAAGCGCGGCAGGCGGGCATTCGGTTCCTCCGCTACGACGAAAAACGGCCGCCTCGGGTGGAACCCACCCGATTTGGTCGACGGGCGACGGTGGACATTCGCTGGGACGATCCCGACACCGAAGGCTCTTTTCACGAACGGGTCGATCTTCTGGTTTTGAGCACGGCGACGGTGCCCAGCCCCGAAAACCGGCACCTGGCATCCATCCTTCGGGTGCCGCTCAGCGCCGACGGCTTTTTCCTGGAACGACACGTCAAGCTGGCTCCGGTGGAAACGGCCGTGGAAGGGATTTTTATCGCCGGTCAGTGCCATTCCCCGAAAACCATCGCGGAGGCTTTGGTCCAAGGCGATGCAGCGGCGGCCAAGATGCTGGCGGTCCTGAGACAAGGGACCGTCCGCCGGGCCGCCTTTGTGGCCACCATCGATCCCGGCCGTTGTTCGCGATGCCTGAGCTGTGCGGCGGTGTGTCCCGCACAGGCCATACGGGTTCCGGCGGCGGGGCCCCTTCACGTGGACCCCGGAGCATGTCAGGGCTGCGGCTTGTGCGCGGCCGAATGTCCTTCGCGGGCCATCGATGTGGCAGGAGCGGAGGAGAATGGATTGATTCAGGGCATGCCGTCCGTCTTTTGCGCCTGAGGAGACGTTTTGCATAAAAATGCCAGCAAGGAGCCGACGATGCAAACGGAAGCGCCGGAAAGAAATTTGGGACTGGATCTGGTTCGCGTGACGGAAGCCGCGGCGCTGGCCGCCGCGCGATGGCTCGGCCGCGGGGACGGCAAAGCCGGGGACAAGGCGGCTGTGGATGCCATGCGGCTGAGCTTCAATGCGGTGGATATCGACGGCGTCGTCGTGATCGGCGAAGGGGAAAAGGATAAGGCCCCCATGCTGTACAACGGGGAAAAACTGGGCACGGGACGCGGTCCCAAAGTGGATGTGGCCGTGGACCCCGTGGAAGGGACGCGCCTTTTGGCCTACGGAAGACCCAACGCCATCTCGGTGGTGGCCATGGCGCCCCGAGGATCCATGTACAACCCGGGTCCCGCTTTCTACATGAACAAACTGGCGGTCCCGCCCCAGGCGCGCGACGTCATCGATCTGGACGCCTCTCCCGTAGAAAACCTCAAGGCCATCGCCAAAGCCCTGGGAAAGGACGTGGACGACCTCACGGTCTTCGTCCTGGACAAACCGCGCCATAAGGAGCTCATCGCCCACATTCGAAAAGCCGGCGCCCGAATTCAGCTCCACACCGACGGCGACGTGGCGGGAGCCCTCATGGCCGTGCTGCCCGACACAGGCGTCGATGTCATGATGGGCACCGGGGGAACACCCGAAGGGGTCCTGGCGGCGGCAGCCATCAAGGTGGTGGGCGGCGAAATGCTGGGGCGCCTCGATCCGCAATCGGCCGCCGAACGGGACGGGCTTCTGAAAGCCGGGTACGACCTACACCGGGTGCTGTCCACCAGCGAACTGGTGCGAAGCGACGACGTCTTCTTTGCGGCCACGGGCATCAGCGGCGGCGATTTTCTTCCCGGAGTGCGCTTCACGGGCCGAGGCGCCGTGACCCACTCCCTGGTCATGCGAGGAAAAACGGGCACGGTGCGCCGCATCGAAGCGTTCCACTCCTTCGCCCAGCTCATGCAAATCAGTGCCATCAGCTATGATTGAAAGCCCCTGGAACCCTGGGTTGCAGCGCGCTCGGCACCCGAGCGCCCCCCATACTGAAAGCGGAACCCATCACCCGGCAGGCCCCACCTCGGCTGCGGCCGGTTCCACTGCTTCCGATGTGGCAGAACGTTCCCGACTCTTGGGCAAAGAGATGGTGAAGACCACGTGGGGGTCTTCCCGGGAAAACGTCAGCACGCCGCCCATGGTGCGGATGAGGCGGTAGCAGAGGGGCAGTCCGATGGTTTGCCCGCCTTCGTCGAAAGGCAAAAACAGGGCTTCGGGCTGGGTCGGAATGGGTTTTCGACACGGATTCTGAAATCGAATGAGGACGTGCTGGGCGCTGGCGTACGCCCGCACCACCAGCTCGTCCCCTTTGTGCATGGCCTGAATGGCGTTTCGAACCAGGTTGATGAAAACCTGCAGAAGTCCATTGGCGTCCACGGGCAACGGCGCTAACCCCGGTTCCACCTCGAGCCGACAACGCATGCCGCGCCGTTCCAATTCCAAGCCCATGAGCTCCTTGCATCGGCCCAAGATCTCTTCCAAAGAATGCTCCCCTAGGGTGACTTCCACAGGGGAAAGATAGTTGCGGATCCGATCCAGAATCCTTTCCAGCCTTCGGCACTCGTCCAGAATGATGGCCGCTTCGACGGACTTCGGGTGTCGTGTGTGCAAACGTCGAGCAAAACCGCCGATGGCCACCAGGGG
>Ga0209162_1000938_pt1 | contig 30353 bp, 26 predicted proteins | sample YNPNPMetaG_FD_187121 | JGI IMG/M metagenome (GOLD analysis project Ga0209162, IMG submission 187121) | Anoxygenic and chlorotrophic microbial mat microbial communities from Yellowstone National Park, USA - YNP NP MetaG (SPAdes) (version 2) ...
TGCGTGATGTCTTCGCCGTGCCGGCTGATCAGAGCGTAGCACGGGTCATACCCGCGAAAGACGAGTTCGCCGACGGTCCACGTGAAATAGAGGATGACGCCCAGGATGGGGTATTTCAGCAGCGCCAGGGCGCGGTCCAGACGGTAGGGCACCCGCAGCGGCCGAATCCCGAGCCGCCGCGCGCCGCCCTGGAGCCACTCCGATATCGTTCCAATCGGGCAAGCGTAGCTACAGAAAACGCGGCGTACGAGAAGCGTCAGGAGCAGCACACCACCGAGGATGTAGAAGTTGGAAATACCGAGCGAGCAGGTCAGGTCGCCTTGGCGCAGGTACATGTAGGCGGCTTCGACGCCTCCCAGGGGGCACCAGCGTTCGGCATGGCCGCGGACGACGAACACACCGACGAGGGTCAGAGCCAGAAAGCCGAGCTGAATCAGACGACGGGTGGTTCTCATGCGTTCGGGGGGCTGCGCTTTGAGCGCAACCGTCTCAGGGGGCATCGCCACTCGTATAATGGCCGATCCGGTCGTGGAATTCCAGGGTGCCGATCCGACCGGGGGCGAAAAGACACAGGGCGACTCCCAGCAGCAACAGGCCGCCGGCTGCAACCAGCCAGCCAAGCGGAGGGAGTCCGGATTCGTTGGGGACGAACCCGAGCGTTGCCAGCAGGGGCTTGAGCGCGTCGTCGCGGGCCGAGAGACCGCTCAGCCCGTTGTGCAGGAAATGCGCGAGCATGGCTGGCCACAGGGAGCGGTATTGCAGAACCAGAATGGCGAAAAGCAGCCCGAGGATGGCCGTCGGAACCAGCCGATGAACGCTGTGGTGGAATACGCCGAAGGCCAGTCCGACCACGAGCACCGCGCCGACCTTGCCCAGACCGTGGCGCAGCCCGCTGAGGGCGAAGCCGCGGAAGAAGAACTCCTCGCAGGCGGCCGGCACCAGTGCCAGGAAGAAGAGCATGACCGGTAAGGGGGTTGTCTGAAGCTGCCCCACCATGCGTTCAAGGGCCTGCTCCATGGCCTGCGGCATCGGCAGCCAGCGCTGCTGGTACACCAGCCACGCTTGAGCGAGTACCCAGGTAGATAATCCGAAGCACAAGCCGGCCAGCCAGCCCGTCGGTGGCGGCGCCGTCAGCCGAAACGTGGTGCGGAGATTGATACGCAGGTACAGGGCTACGGCGACCGGCAGCAGCACGAAGAAGGCCAGCATCGTTCCGGCTACGCCGGTCCAGTAAGAGAGCGTTCCGACCCCGCCGGACAGACGGAGCAGCTGCTGCTGCGCAAAGAACATGGCGGAAAAAACTATGGCCAGCAGCAGGAAGGCTTGCGCGGCGGTAGGGGTATCGCTGGGGCGGAAGAAGCGCCGCTGAAAAAGGGTCTTGACCGACCCGCTGTCTGCGAACAGCACGGCTTCCTGACCGAACAGGCGGGCCGCGACGGCCACGGCCGCCCCGGCGTAGAGGGTCGTCGAGAGGGTTACCCACAGGATGTGGAACCAGTCGAAGCGGCCCATGAACAGATCGCGCGTCAGGATGACGATGTTCGTCACCGGCATGATCAGCAACGGCCCCTCCAAACGGGTCCCGGGCAGCACGCCGATAATCGCCGGGATCATCGCCGCCACCATTACCGGCATCACGTAGTTCTGGGCCTCTTTGAAGCTGCGGGCGAAACTGCACACGGCCAGCAGCAGGGCGCTGAACATCACGGCCAGCGGGATCAGCACAAGCAGCACCCAGGGCAGCGCGCCGAGCGGAATCACCACCGCGTCGCCGCGGGTCAGCAGATCTCCCAGCCCCCCGAGCCAGATCGTGCCGCCGATGGACAGCAGGTTCAGGGCCGCGCTGAGCATGCCGATGAGGGCCACGACGAGGAACTTGCCCGCGATGAGGTCCACGGTCGGGACCGGTGCCACCATGAGTGTCTCAAGCGTGCCGCGTTCGCGCTCGCCGGCCGTCAGGTCGATAGCCGGGTAGATAGCCCCCGTGATCGTCATGATGATCAGAATCAGAGGCACGATCTGCCCGAGGATCGAGCCGCCGACCTTCTCGGGGCTGGCGGTGGATTCCTCCCGCAGCTCGATCGGACGGATGAACTCCGGCTCCAGATCGACCCGTCGCAGCCGCTGTCGGAGCAGCGCGTCGGCCGCCCGATCGAAGATGCTCTCCAGACCCGCCGCCGCGATCTGACTGCGGATGTCCGTTTGGTCCATCAGCACCGTGACGCGCGTCGAGCCGCGACCGTCCACACTGGGCAGCTCGCCGTCTACCAGCACGCCGATGTGGGCGTCCCCCCGAATCACCATCTGCCGTACGCTTTCGGCGTCCGGGACGACCACGATCCCGTAAGGCGGGGGCTGGCGACGGACATCCTCGCGGGCGGCCTCGGCGGCCGAGCGCTCCCGGGTCGGCCGCGACGACGGCTCTTCGGCCGGCAATTCGCCGCGTCGATCCAGCTCCACCAGCTCCTCGGCAGGGCGCTGCGCGGCACCGGGACGCCGCGCGGGGTCCTTGTCGATGGTGTCGCGCAGCCAGGTCGCAATGGCGGGGCCGCTCACCGCGATACGGTACTCTTCCTGCTTGAGCCGGCTGATCTGGAGCTCAAACCCCTGCAACGATCCCAGAATCATGGCCGGGTAGAGCACCATCGGAACCAGCACCATGGCAATCAGGGTGCGACGATCGCGGAGCGTGTCCATCAGCTCCTTTCGCCAGATCGTCGCGATGCGTGTCAATCGCTTCATGGTCCGCTGGTACCGCCGGTGATTCTGCCGCTGTTATGTTTCCGGTTCGGGTGGGCCGCCGAACGACGGTGTTCCCGGCTCCTGCCCGGGTTTGGCGAAAACGGCCTGTTCCGCGCCGACCAGACGCAGGAAGACTTCGCTGAGGCGCTGGCGTCCGGTCTGCTGGCGAAGGGTGTCGAGCGCCCCTTCCGCGACGAGCCGACCATTGTGGATCAGTCCCATGCGCCGGCACAGCATGTCGATTTCGTCCAGAGCATGGGTCGACAGCAGCACGGCCTTGCCGCTGGCAGCCTGCGTCCGCACGAATTCCAGAATCAGACGATTGCTCAGCACATCGAGACCCAGCGTCGGCTCGTCCAGCACCAGGATGCGCGGATCTCCGATCAGGGCCCGGGCGATGTTCACGCGCTGCTTCTGTCCGGTGGACAGCGCGCCGCAGCGGAGCTTCACGTAACTGCCCATGTCCAGCCAGTCGACCAGTTGTCGGATCCGGGCGCGGGCGACCTCGCGTGGCAGATCGTACAGGGTCGCGAAGTAATCCAGGACTTCCAGCGGCGTCAGGCGCGCGTAGAGCCCCGTGTTCGCGGTCAGGTACCCGATCTGTCGCTTGGCGACCTCCGGATGCGCCGTGACGTCGATGCCATCAATGAGGACCCGTCCGGCGGTCGGCCGTAGCAGCCCGCTGATCATCCGCAGCGTGGTCGTTTTGCCGGCTCCGTTCGGCCCCAGCAGCCCGTAGATCTCTCCCGGCAACACCCGGAAACAGATATGATCGACGGCGACCTTCTCCGTCCCATCGGGGTTGGGAAAAACCTTCGTCAGCCCGTCGATTTCGATCATCCCGGTTCCATCGGCGTCGGGGCGCTGCGCGACTCCCTCGCTGACCGCGCTACAGTACAGTATCGGATGCCCACCGGCCCGACGACGGGTCAGACGAGCGAAATCGGAGGCCGCTCCCGCCGTTCCGGCACAGTGAGCGGGAGACGAACCCAGAACGTCGCCCCCTGGCCCGGCTCGCTGTCCACGCCGATCTCCCCGCCCAAGAGGTACGTCAGCTCTTTCGCGATCGCCAGACCCAACCCCGTCCCGTGGTGCTCGCGGGTGGGCGACTGGTCGATCTGCCGGAACTTCTCAAAGATCAACTGTTGCTGATCGCGGGCGATGCCCGGGCCCGTATCGCGGACGGCCAGCCGCACCTGCTGCCCGTCCAGCCGCTCGGCCCGCAGCCAGACCTGTCCGCCCTCCGGCGTGAACTTGATCGCGTTGGACAACAGGTTGAACAGAATCTGGCGCAGCCGGTTGCGGTCGGTGTTCAGGGTCGGCAGGCCATCTTCGACTTGCAGCTCCAGCCGGATCTGCTTCTTGTCGGCCAGCGGTCGCATGAAATCCACCAGTGTGCCGCATACTTCACCCACCACGACCGGCTCGATGTGCAGCTCCACCCGGTTGGCCTCGATTTTCGCCAGGTCCAGCAGGTCGTTGATGATCTCCAGCAGAATGCGGCCGGAGATCAGAATGTTCTCGGCGTAGCGCAGCGTTCGCGGATCGGCGTCCGCCGGGGGACTCTCCCGCAGCAGCTCCGCAAACCCGATGATGCTGGTCAGCGGTGTGCGGAGCTCGTGCGACACGTTCGCCAGAAACTCGCTTTTCAGGCGGTTGGCCTCGTACAGCGCGACGTTGGACTCGGCCATCTGCCCGAGCTTCTCGTCCAGCAGCCGGTTGGCTTTCTTCAGTTCCTCCTGCGATTCCCGAAGGCGCTCGAGCATCGTATTGATGTTGACTGCCAACTGCTCGAATTCGTCGCCGGTCCGGATGGTCGAGCGCACGCTCAGGTCGCCATCCGCTACCCGCAGCGCTACGGAGCGCAGCTCGTGGATCGGCGACAGAATGAAGCGCGTGGTGATTATGTAGAACACGAGGATGGCGAGAATGCCGGCCAGCGCTCCGGCCAGCACGACGACGATGCGGTTGATCAGCGCGTGCTGACCGGCCTGGCCGGCCGGCAGGTCGACCCGGATGACACCCGCGAGCTGATTCTCCCGGTACGGACGCGCGCTGCGTCCTTCTTCGTGGCAATTCAGACAGCGCCGTGTGACCCGTACCGCGTGGGCGTACTCGAAACGGTGTTCGCTGCCGATGCTGCGGCTGCGGTAGTAGAACTCCTGACTGGGGCGTTCCCGGAACGCGGCCAGCGCATCGCGGATGAAGTCGTCCGTCTCGGACTCCGGCCGGCTGGCCACGCCCGCGTTCGGGTCCGGCTCCAGCGGAATAAAGCGCGGCTGAGCCAGCACCGGCTCCGGCAGAAGGCCCGACGCTCCGCCGTGCGCGCCCGCCGTGATTTCCGGGTTGGCCAGGATGAGGCGGAAGTAGGTGTCGGCCAGGTTCTGGGCCTCGCGGAAGGGCGGTTGCAGCAGCAGCAGCTCCATCGTGTACCAGGGAACGGCTAGCGCCGCGCCGATGATGAGCACGACCGCCAGACCGAAAAGGATGCGGTACTTGGTGGCCAGTGAAATTCGCGTGTGGCGCATTCGGTGCCAGTGCCCTGCGAGGAAGCCGGGGGCGATTATAGCCGCGGGGGGGACGTCGGAAAGCTGCGGCTCTGTTCGCTGCGTGGCGGCGGCACTGCCCGGGGGCCGTGCGCGGCGGGTGTCCAACGTGCGGACTCGTCGGTCGCGTTGTCAGGCACGCCTCCGTATGTATGCAGGGTGCCTGTCATGAGCGCCCGCGCGAGGACTGCACCGCGCAGTGCTGAGGCGGCGTGCCACGCATTGCGTCGGGCTCGTGCGTTGATGTGCGTCGTCGAGCGTGGCCGGCGCACGGTTCCGTGAACGCTAACGGACTTTGCCCTAACGAGATGGGCGGTGGCGTTAGCACCGTTCCAGGGGGGAATCAACCTATCGAACGTGCGGCTCCGATAATATAGGACACGCGCGCCGGCCGTCGTGGACCGCTGTGCTGCCGTCGTGCGCTGCAAAGGTGTCGCAGATGCGTAAGCTGCCCTGCTTCCTTGCCGTCGCGTGCTGTGTCTGTGCGTTCGCAGGCGACGAGGTCCCACCCGCCGCTGAATCCGAGCCCGCGTCCGCGCCGACCCAGGCTGCTCAACCGGAGGCGCGCAAGGCAGCCGACCTTCGCGAAAGCCCCTTCGACCTGCGCAATAAACGCTTGACTGGCGATTGGTGGGGGGCACGGCCTTGGCTGGAAGAGCGTGGCGTCGAGTTCAACCTAGGTCTGACGAGCATCTTTCAGCAAAACGCCCGTGGCGGACTGCGCACACGTAATGCGCACCGCGTGAGCGGCAGCCATGACGCCGAGCTTACGCTGGACCTTGGCGCGATGGACCTCGTGAAAGGTGGACGCCTGTATGCGCTGGCGGAGGGTAGTTGGGACTATGGCGTCAGCCGGTATGTGGGCGACCTGTTCGGAGTCAACACCGATGCCGCGGGGCCGCAAGAGGTGCAACTGACCGAGCTGTGGTATGAGCAGAGCTTCTTTGACGACCGCCTGCGGATCCGGTTCGGCAAGCTCGACCTCACGATCGATTTTGACACGAATGCCTACGCCAACGACGAGACGGTCCAGTTCCTGAACGGCGGACTGGTTAACACGGCGAATATTCCTTTCCCGGATCCGGGACACGGGCTTCAGTTGGTCGCCACGCCGTGCGACTGGTTCTACTTCGCCGCCGGCGTGGCCGATGCAGAGGCGGACGTCCGCGAGACCGGCTTTCGCACCGCCTATCACGGGGCGAACAACGTATTCAGCATTTACGAGTTCGGGTTGACGCCGACTTTCGAGTCCCCTTGGGGCCGGCTGCCCGGGAACTACCGGTTCGGCCTGTGGTATGATCCCCAGCCGAAGCCCGTATTCTTCAACGATCTGGGCGGTCCACGGCGGACTGTACCGTTGCGGCGGGATGACACCGGGTTCTATGCCAGCTTCGATCAGGCGATTTTCCGCGAAAACCCGAGCATAGAGGGTGACGAGCAGGGGCTGGGAATGTTCTTCCGCTACGGCTACGCCCATGCGGACGTGAATGCGATCGCGAACTTCTGGAGCCTAGGCGCCCAGTATCGCGGGCTTATCCCCACGCGGGATGACGACGTGCTGGCGTTCGGCGTGGCCCAAGGTATTCTCAGCGAGCAGATGCGCCGGACCGGCGCCGATCCGCATCGCGAAACCGCGTTGGAACTGTACTACAGTCTTCAACTGTTCCCCTGGCTGTGGATCAGTCCGGACTTCCAGTGGATCCTTCGGCCAGGTGGTGAGAACGGCCGCGATGCGTTCGTTGCCGGCCTGCGGCTACAAATGGCTTTCTGACGGCTTGAACCGGGAGAAGAGTGCATGATAAACACGGCAAAGTGGAAGCATCTGATTCTCGCGGCCAGCCTGTTGCCGTTGCTGGCAAACGGGTGTGCGACGACGTTTCGGGACGCGGTGTTGTCCGGGGCGATCGACTTTGTCAGCGGCTCGGTGACTGCGATCCTGGAGGCGTTGTTACCGATCGCACGCGTGCTTACGCCGGCCTGAGCCGATAACACCGCTGTGCTGCGGCGGTGAGCGCTACATCCGTGCCGGGGTCGTGGCGGCGCGTTGACGGACGTGGTGGGGCGCGCCTACGAATCTGACGGCCGTAGCGATGCGCCGGCCACGCCGGACACGCGGGGCGCGGGCGCAGCACGTGGCCGTACGAGGCTGTGCGAAATGGTAGAACGACTGATCCGACTGTCTGTGTTGCTGATGTCGGCGCTGGGGCTGAGCGGATGCGCGGCGACTCCGAAAGCCGCCGTCCCCGCCGGCGTCCCGGGGCTGACCGAGTACTACGAGAAAGCCACGGCGCCGCACCGTCGGGCCGTGCGAAAGCCCGTTCACGACGAGCAGGTGCACGCCTTGCGTATGCTGCGCGAGCACGCCCGCGCACTGCTGGCCGAGACCGAGAGCTGGGATACGGACGCCCGCCTCGTGTCGCTGGCGGAGAGTGAGCGGCCCGCCGCTCGGGAGGCCGTGGCGGAGTTCCGCTGCGCACTCGCGGAGCTGGAAACCGCAGCCGCCAACTCGGACCTGCACGCCGTCCGGCATGCGTACGAGCGCGCGATGGTCTCATATCGTCACCTCCACGAAACATTGGGGCTGATCGACTGAGCCGTCGGCAACGCGCTTCCGCCGTACTCACTCTGAGGCGGGATCGATTCGAAAGTTCCTCTGTGGGGCTGTCCGGTGCCCTGCGGAGGAACTTGCGTTATGCGCCCTTGGCCCGGCGCGCTGTTCATGGCGCTGCTTAGCCTCGCGGGATGTGCGGCGGCGCCGCCGCACGCCGCATCGGTGCACGAGCCGGCGTGGCGTCGCGTGTGCGCGTGTTTCGCCGAGCGGCCGGCAAACATCGACGACGTGTGCCGGTTGCTGCCGGACAGCGCGCAAGAGACGGCCCTTCTGGCAAAGGCCCGCGCTGTCGCGGATGCGGTGGTTCATGTCCGCACGCGCATCGTGGAGCGGCGTGTTGCCCGCGGCGACGGCAGTCCGTTCTGGGCCGCTTCGCATGCTTCAGGGGGGACGGGTGTTGCAATCGGTCCCGGGCTGGTCTTGACGGCCGGCCATGTCGTGCGCGGCGCAGCGCAGGTCACGGTGGTGCTGTCGGACGGCTCATGCCGGCCCGTCGAGAGTGTCGCAGTCGATCCGGAATTTGATCTGGCGCTTTTGCGTTTCGCCATCGCGGATGTACCGGCGGTCGACGTGGGTGTAGTGGACCCTCAGGAAGGCTGCCCAGTGGTGGCGCTGGGGTGTAGCTCGCCGGCAGCGGCGGTTGTGGCGCGCACGGGCATCATCACGAAGAACGCGGTCAGTCTCCAGCCGCGGCTCGACCCGCGCCGGCGCCTGCGGTACGACCGGTTGATTGAGAGCAGCGTCCGCCTGGAGCCGGGTTTCAGCGGTGGCCCGTTGCTCGACGTGCACGGACGCCTGGTCGGGTTGAACGTCGCGTTGGTCACGATCGAGCGCGGCGGCGCCGCCCGAGCCTACAGCCTGCCCCTGACCGGAGAGGTGTGCCGCTCGTTGGCGGAGCTGTCTCGGCGCGCCGGCGCAGGCGGCCAGCCGACGGCGGCGCTGCCCGCCCCGTGACTGGGCTGGTGGAGGGCGGGTGGCGGCGTTGGTTGTGCGGTGTGGGGGACGACGGGTAAACTCGCCATCACGAACTGGGGTTCGCCGATGGCGCGCATGTTTCCCGACGTGCCGGTACTGAGAAGCCAAAGTGCGGCTGAGCAGCGCCTGTACCAGCTTTTCAAGACAAAGCTGCCCGACGAATTTGTTGTCTACCATTCCGTTTCCTACGTACTGTCTGGCGGACGCACGCGTCGGCCACGTTGTGGCGAGGCTGACTTCGTTGTCGCGCACCGGGAGCGCGGTTTGCTGGTCGTGGAGGTTAAGGGAGGTCGCGTGGGCTTCGATCCCGCGCGCAACCGGTGGGAGTCGATCGGCCAACAGGGGGTCGTTCGAATCAAGGACCCGTTTCATCAGGCTCAAGCGTGTCTGGAAGACCTTCGGGAAGCGATCCGGCGTGCGGGGGTGCTCGATGAGAGGTCGGCGGAGCAGTTCTCCGGTTATTGCGTTGCGCTGCCGGATTGCCAGATTGCCGGCACACCCTTGCCGGCGTGGGGCCAGGCGGAACTCGTGATCGACGCGTCGCACCTGAACACACTGCATGAGCGTGTTGTTGAGATCATGGGATCGTCTGCACCGCGAGCCCGTCCGCTCGCGACGGGAACTTTCCGCGCTCTTCAGCAACAGGTGCTGGCCCGCTATTTCGATCTTGGTCTCAAGCTGACGGGCGAGATCGAGTGGGAAAAGCAGGCTCTGGCGCAGCTTACCGAGGATCAGAGCATTTGCCTTGACTTTCTGGAGGCCAACCCGCGCTGCGTGGTCCGCGGCACGGCCGGCACAGGTAAGACCGTCATTGCGCTAGAGTACGTACACCGGCTGGCTTCTCAGGGCGGACGAGTGCTTTTCGTATGCTACAACTTGCCGCTGGCAGATTACCTGCGCAAAGCTGTCAGCGCACGCGAGACCAGCGACCGTATCTGGGCCGGTGCGTATCACGAACTCTGTCAGCACTGGGCGCAGCGCGCGGGGCTTGCGTGGCATGAGCCACTTGACCCCGAACAAAAAAGTGCTTTTTGGGATACAGACACCACACTGTTGCTTTTGGAAGCACAGGGGGTTATTCCCGAGCGCTTCGATCATCTGGTGGTGGACGAGGCCCAGGACATGCACCCGGACTGGTGGCCGGTGCTGTTCGCGATGCTGCGCGATCCCGGCCGCGCCAGCGTCGTGGTCTTCTGCGATCCGCTTCAGAATATTTACCACCGTCCGGACTCGTGTCCGATTACCAGCCCCGTATTCCCGTTGCGTACCAATTGTCGGAACACCCGACACATCTGCGAGTTTTTCGTGAACCTGCTTGGGGTCCGACAGCGCCTACCGGTTCTCGGGGCCCCGGGTTCCAGGCCGGTTGTGCGTCGATACCGCACGGCGGCTGAGCAGGTGGAGCGACTCGAGCGCGACATCCACGTGCTCGTTCACGACCTGAATGTCCGGCCGGAGCAGATCGTGATCTTGGGCACACACCGGCTGGAGCGTTCCTCACTGGCGGGGGTCGCGACGCTGGCCGGATGCCCGGTGACCTCGACGGACCGCGCGTCCGGTCCCACGGGAGCCAGTCTGCGCTACTCGACGCTCCACCGCTACAAGGGCCTGGAAGCGGACATCGTGCTGTTCTGTGATTTGGACGGCAACACGCTTACGTGCTCGCCGCGACACATCTATGTCGGCGCTTCGCGTGCTCGGCATCGGTTGTATCTGTACGTTCGCGAGGACGTCACGTTGCCCATGGCGTAACGGGGTGCTCGGGAGGGGGCGCGTGCGCCGGCGCAAGGCACCGCGCCGGGAACGGCACCCGTCGCGAGAACAGCAATGCCACCTATGGTTGCCGCTGGTCGGGTTGCGAGTTCGCTGGGGTGGTCGGGCGACCGAGTTCCTCGGTGAGCCGCTGCATTCGGCGATCGACCTCGGCCGCCGCGTTCTCCCGTTTGCGCTGCGCTCGCTCGCGCAGGGCCTGAACCTCCAGCGTGGCCTGGCGTTCCAGCGCCCGCTGCAACTGCTCACGGGCTTTGAAACGCTCCTCTTCGGTTGCGGCGTTCTGCACGGCGGTGACCAGTTCGCGCAGTACGGGCAGCTCGGCGGCCAGATCGGTCTCGGGCCGCAGCAGGTACTCCAGTCGGGCGCTCACACGCTCCGCCTGTCGGCGTTCCGCTTCGGCGGCCAGTGTCTCAAGCGCCTCAGCCTCCAAATCCACGTTGGCCGTTACGAGATCGCGCAGACGCTGCAGGTCCACCGAATACGAGGCTGAGCTGGGGGACGCTCGACGCAGCGCCCGCAACCCGCGCTGAAGTTCAAACAGGTTGTCGGCATAGGTCCGCATCAGATCGCCGAGCTCGGGGCTCTCCGCGTACACGCGGCGGAGGTGTCGCAGGCGCGGTGCCGCTTCGTTCAGCCGTGTGCGGAACCGCTCCGGATCCCGCTGGCGCAGCATCGACATCACACGATAAAGGCGTGGCGTGTGTTGTTGCGCGAACTTCAGCAGCTCGTCTTCCTCGCCGGTTTGGAGGGCGCCCTCGTCTGTCGGGCTGGGACGGAAGAGACGCTCCACGAGTTCTTCGACGGGCCACGGGCCGTGTCGCTCACGCCCGCGGCGACCAGGCCCCCAGGCAGGCTTGCTTCCGCACGCACGTTCGGTTGGAGCGGGCTGTGTCGCGGCGACCTTCTCGTCGCCAGCGCGAGCTTTCTCGTCGTCGCGGGCGGTCGCGGCGGGTGAGGCAGCGTACGCCATCAGTGCCGCCACGCCCAGGTTGCGGGCCAGCCACCAGAGCCGGTGCGGCCCCGGACACAGGTTCCTTGTCACGCAGCGTTTCTCCGTCACAGGTCACCCATGTATTCGAACGATTGCGCGAGACTGTCGACGTGCTCGTCCAATTCCGCCGCCGGATCGCTCAGCTCGTAGGAATGGCTTGACCAGCGCTGCTCGGCCAAAGCGGCCAGTTGCATACTCGCTTCGTCCCACGCCGACGACCACTGATACAGCGCGGCGTCCGGGTCGATGACCGCCGCCGCAGGCCGCCGCGCGGACAAACGCGGCGCCAGCACGGCCACCAGGAGAGCGGCGGCCAGGCCGGCGCCGGTCCCGATCCTGCGCAGCCAGCGTCGGCGGCGCGCCAATCGGGTGGCCTCCGCCAAAACGGCGGCTTGGACGCGACCGATGCACCCCGCCGCGGGGGCGAGTTCGGGCAGGGCGCCGAGCACGCTCATCTCGCGCTCGACTGTCCGTTCCAGTTTCTCAAGCTCGTCGCTCACGGTCTATCCCTCAGCGCCCAGCTCGTCCCGCAGTTTCCGCAGCGCGCGGTGCGCCCGGGCGAGAGCGGTACCCAACGGAATATCCAGCAGCCGGGCGATTTCGCGGAAGGAAAGTCCGGAGTAGTGGCGCAACAAAATGATTTCCCGATCCGCGCGTGGCAGCCGTTGAACGGCCTCGGCCAGTCGCTGCCCGACCTCAGTTTCGGCGAGCCGTTGGGCCGGGTCTGACACTCCGACCGCCCGTTCCTCTGTCCGGACTTCTTCATGGCCACCAGCGCCCAGGCCGAGCTCGTCGGTCCGTTTCTCGTGTCGGGCGCGATCGCGGGCCAGGTTCGCCGCGATCCGAAACAACCACGCTTCGAACCGACCTGTGTGCTCATAACGACCGATGCTCCGTACGACCCGCAGGAAGGTCTCCTGAAGCAGATCCTCCGCTGTCTCGCGGTGGCCGGTCAGTCGGTAGAGCAGCCCGTACACGCGGGGCGCGTACAGCGTTACCAGCCGGCTGAGTGCCGCGGCATCGTGCCGCTGCGCCCGGCGGAGGACGTCGTCCAGATCGACCTCGTCCACACTGGCCTCGAAAAGCTGAACGTTTGACCGGGGCTCAGATTGCGAGCAGGGGCCATGAAAAGGGCGCAAATTGCCCGGATCCGATAACCGAGGTTCACGTTGCCCCAGATCATCGCGCGCCGTCGCCGGCACGGGCGTCAGGAAGCTACGGGATGAAATAATCGCTGCCCTTCTGAACGAGGTAACCCTCGATCATCATCTCCCCGGGGCTGAGCCCGGGCCGGACCTTTGTCCCGCTCGGATACCAGTACATCGGGTTCCGCGATTCCTTGTCGCTGAGGCGGCGGATCGAGCCGTCAAAGAATAGCGCATTGATCCGCCCCTTGTTCTGCTGGGCAGATCCCGACGCTCCTGCCCCGCGCTGCGGCCCATGGCGATACGACAGCTCCAGGTTCACGCCGCGCCCCCGGGATCCGACGCTCACGGACCGGTTATTCCAATTTCGAGTGCCTGCCTTCACCCCGTACGACCGACACCCGCTCCACCACGCGCCCGAGCTGGTGAACGAACCGAAATACTGCGGGTTTGGGCTCACGTCGAAATCGATGTACCCCGCCGTCGCGTCGTAATAGCGTGTGCCGTCCGCGACGGCGATCTTTTCCGACGGTTTGCCCACTTCCGGCAAACGTGACTTGTACGTGAAGTGACTGGCCTCCCACGCAATGCCGTCGTGTTCGGGCGTTGGGTCCGGGGGGGCCGTGATCGCGTAAATCAGACTGCTGTTGTTGACGGCGTGCACGCCGAAGGCATACGCCTGCGGCCCACGCTCTCGGTAGTTGAGCCCCCAGTGCTGAAAGTGCACCGGCATCAGGTAGCTGAGCGCTGTCCACTGGTTGTTGTTGAAGAAATCACGTTCCGACTGCGGTATGCCCGTCGAGCCCGGATAAACGATTGCCCGGTATGTCCGCTGCGACGGGCACATGAACCGGTTTACCAGATCGTGCCAGCGTCGTGCCCAGCTCGAAGACATCTCCATGGATGGACGCACGATCGGCGTCATCCAGTCGAACGACTGGACCGGCATCCGCGAGTTGAAGTACGCTTCGTCCGTCCCCTGGTGACGCCGAACTGCGACGCCCGTCGTGTTGCACCCGGGAATCCATTCGCTGTTTTCCGCAAAGTAGATGCCGAACCCGTTGCCAAAGTTGCGCATGCCGGCGCCGCACGTCGCCGCCCGGGCGCTCTCCCGCGCGCTTTGAAGGGCGGGTAGCAGGATGGACAACAGAATCGCAATGACCGCGACGACGACGAGCAGTTCGATCAGTGTGAACGCTGCCCGCTTGGCCACGCGCGGCGTCGCACGGCTACTGGCGCGGCGACGAGAGCACCTCGAGAGTGTTCGGGTCGACATATCTGTTCACCTTGCCCAGCCAGTTTGGGTCTCTTATGTACTCGCGGTAGCGTGAGCTTACGAACATTCGGCCGCCTTCGTCACCGACCGGCAAGAGCGTGTACTCTCCGGTCTTCGGGTTCTTCGCCGGGAACATGCTCGGCAGGTTGCGACTGGCGATCGAGAACTTCTCGCCCGTCGCGACGCACACCAGCCGGATGGACCCAGGCAACGGATCGGGACGCCACACAAAGCCCCAATAGACACCGACGGCCAGCCCTAGACACACCGCGGCAAGTATGAGCTTGGCACGTTTAGATTTCATGAGCAGCCGCTCACAGTCGTCCAAGTTCTGCGGTGACAGTTTCTCGATAGGTAGTCGAAGGCAACTTGCCAGCCTCTATATGTAGTGTAGCGCCCTCCCAGCGGGGCTGCCGCCATCGTCTGCTCTCTGATCGCTGAACTGTGAGCACGCGGCACCGGTCATGACCATGCCGCCCGCCGTGTCGGCACCTGCCCAAGGCCCTCCGTGGCGCGGGCATTATAGCCCGTACTCCTTGATTTTGCGATAGAGGGTTCGCGTGCCGATGCCCAGGATTTTGGCTGCCTGCTCGCGGTTACCGCCGGTGGCATGCAGAGTGCGCTCAATCATGAGTCGTTCAACTTGGGCCATTGTGAGCCCAACCAGTCCCGCAGTAGCAGCGGGAACGATTTCGCGGCTGCCGCGAATGTGCTCGGGAAGGTCGCTCGCTTCGATCGGGCGGTCACCTACCTCCACGACGAGGGATTCGATCACGTTTGCCAACTCGCGAACATTGCCCGGCCAGTAGTATTTCGCCAACAGGCTCATGGCCTCGTTAGATACGGCGGGACAAGCAGTTCCGTGCGTCCTGTTCGCTCGGCGGCGGAGGTAGTCAACGAGAAACGGAATGTCCTCGCGTCGTTCCCGCAGCGGCGGCACCTCAATGACCCACTGGTTGAGCCGGTAGTACAAGTCCTCCCGGAACTTACGCTCCTGGACGGCCTGTTGAAGATCCTTGTTGGTCGCCGCGATGACCCGCACATCCACGCGGCGGACGTCCGTCGAGCCGACCGGCGTCACCTCGCGTCGCTCCAGTACGCGGAGCAGTTTCGCCTGCATCGTGAGCGGCATGTCGCCGATTTCGTCTAGGAACAGCGTGCCGCCATCCGCAGCGACGAAATAACCCTTGCGGTCGCTGACAGCGCCGGTGAACGCGCCCCGAACGTGCCCGAAGAGTTCGCTTTCGAGCAAGTTTTCGTTCAAGCCGGCACAGTTGACCGACTTCATGGGTTTGTTCGCCCGGTCGGAATGCTTGTGAATCGCCTCGGCGATGAGGTCCTTTCCGGTACCGGTTTCGCCCAAGATCAGTACTGTCAGCTTGTTGCGCGCAGCCTTCTTGATGCGGTCAACGATCTTTCGCATCGCCGGCGAAACACCGACGATGCCTTCCAGGGCTTCGTATGAACGCTCTGCCAGGGACGCTTGCAACAGCCGATCTTGACGACGACTCACCGCCCGCGCGGCAGCTCCGGCGACGGCCGCTGCCAGCTTCTCGGGATCGCGGCCGTCTGTGATTCGAGAGACGTGTATCCGCCGCGTCGGGGGGGGCTCCGTATCTCCGACCAGCAGCAGGGCGGCGTCGCCAGCCAGCGTGTCCAACAGCTCGGCAAGCGGCTGAAGGGACTGCCTCTCGCCGAGTCCCGGGCCGGCGATAACCACGTCCGGCGGCTGCGCGCGGATCGAATCCAGGGCATCGGACAGCCGCGTCACGACGCTGCACGAATGGCCGTATGAGTCGCGCAGCAGCTCGCGCAACCGCTGTCCGCGGCCCTCGTCATCGGTCAGGATCAGGATGAACGCGGTCTGCGACATCGGCCTGACGGCGTGCCATGTCAATGGCGCGCCGTTGCTATCGTACACCGCGGCCCGCTGGCGTCTACTCAGGCCGGCGGCGCGACGGAGGCGGTGCGAGCCGCGCGGTCCCGGCGCCAGGCCAGCAGCACCCAGGCGGCCACACTGAGGACGATCAGCGGACCGCCTTTCAGGGTTGCCGGTGGTGGCGGCTCGTGGACGATGAGGTATGTCCAGAGCGGGTTGAGGACCGTTTCCAGAAGGACGATCAGGGCGGCCCGGTGTGCCTCCACGCGTTGCAGGCCCCACGAAAACAGAAGGTACGGGAAGGTGAACTGCACCAAGCCCATGAGCGCCATCAGCGTCAGGGTATAGGGCGTCAGCCCCCAGGCACGGCTCACGATGACCGGGACGAGCAGAATGAGCCCGGAGCCCAGCGCGTTCAGGCTGGCCACCACGATCGGACTGACCGGCCGCAGCCCGCGCAGCACCACCGTCAGCGCGCCGTAGCCGGCACCGCTGGCCAGCGCGATCAGCAGGCCGACGGGGCTGGTATCCGTATTCCCTGAGAAAATCACGGCTACCCCCGCCATCGCGACCAGCAGAACCAGCCCCTCGGCGCGTCCGGGGCGCTCTTTGAGCAGTAGCGGCGAGAGCAGGAATACCCAGATCGGGGACGTGTACTGGAGCACGATGGCGTTGGCGGCCGCCGTCATCGTGCTGGCCACCACGAATGTCACGGTCATCAGGGTGAAAGTTGCGACGGACGCGACGGGCCAGCCGACGGGCACGTTTCGGAGTGTGGCCAGCCGTCCCAGCGCCAGCGGCAGAAACACGAGGCCGCCGATGAGTGAGCGGTAGCAGGCGATTGTCACGCCGGGTACGCCCGCGTGGTTCATGAGCTTGATGAGCGGTCCATTGAGGCTCCAGAGGGTCGCGCACGCGAGCAGCGCAAGAATTCCCGCCCAGGTGCGGGATGTGGTACGGAGCGCTTCAGGACGCATGGAACCGGGTTATACCCGCCGATAAGGAAGAATGGAAAGCACGGTTGCGGTGTGGCATGGGCGGCGGTTTTGTGCCGCGCGGTTGCTGCACCCGGTTACGCGCCCCTGCGGGTGTGGTAGACTGAAGAGCGCCGCGGTGCGGGGTAACGGAGTCCCCGCAAGGGTGCTAAGAAGGGCGTCAGGAAGGAGATCGAAGATGAGGCACATGGCGGCAAGCGGGTTGGTACGTCTGGTTGCGCTTTTGATCAGCGGAGCAGTCCTGTCGGGCGTGGGGGGGTGTGATTCCCTGTTCAACGGGACATTGCCGGACGTCAGTCTCGACGGGACGTGGACCACGAGCTTTCAGTCGCCCACGCCGGACGTGACGATCCCGCCGTTTACTCTCGTAATCGCCAATGGCACGCCGAGCAGTGTTTCTATGCCGTTTCTGCCGGCGCCGCTCAACGCGCTGACCATCCCGCTGGACGGGAAAGAGCGTGGTGTACCCGGTGTCGCGACGTTCAAGGCAAGCGGGACGCTCACCCGCGACGGCAGCGCGGTGACGATCGTCCTGACGACCACGCTGACATACATGAACCAGACGGCTGAAGGGACCCTGACGCTCAGCGGCACGGTCGTCAACGACACAATCACGGGGACCGCGACGGCGACGGGTTCGCTGCCGGGGATGACTTTCCCGGCCACGGGGACCACGGCGTTCACGATGACGCGTCAGTAGCGCGCCGGGCACGTCCCCCGCGGTATGATGAACGCTGAAGGTGGGGGGGGGCGAATACCTGATTAGCGCCGGCGTTTGGCAGGTCGCCGGTGCTGCTGGCGGGGTTTCCAGGATTCGGAGTCGCGTCGCGACACCGGTGTCGGGGGGCGCGCCTGCGTGGCCGGCACGGTCAGCGTGGCCATCGCCTTGAGTTCCCGGATGTGATCGCGCAGGGCCGCGGCCCGTTCGAAGTCCAGCTCCTCTGCGGCCTGGAGCATCTCCTGTTCCAGCTCGCGGATGAGCACTTCGCGGTCGTACTCCTGCTCGTCGGCGCGGACCGCTTCGCGGACGCGGCGCATCGCCGCCACCTCTCCGATCAGGCTCGTGCGGACGGCCTTGCGGATCGTGTCCGGCGTGATGTGATGCTCTTCGTTGTAGCGGAGCTGAAGGGCCCGGCGGCGGTGGGTTTCGTCGATCGCCCGCTGCATGGCCGGGGTGACCTTGTCCGCGTACAGCACGACGTGCGCATCGATGTTCCGCGCACAGCGACCGATCATCTGAATCAGCGACGTTTCGCTGCGCAGGAAGCCCTCCTTGTCGGCGTCCAGGATCGCCACCAATGAAACTTCGGGCAGATCGAGCCCCTCACGCAGCAGGTTTACGCCTACCAGTACGTCGAAGTGCCCCAGCCGCAGATCACGCAGGATCTCGATCCGCTCCAGGGTCTCGATTTCGCTGTGCAGATAGCGGCCGCGCAGCCCGGCCTGCTGAATGTAGGCCGACAGGTCTTCCGCCAGCCGCTTGGTCAGCGTTGTCACCAGCACCCGCTGGCCAGCCGCGGCCCGCTCCTGGATCCGCCGCAGCAGGTCGGGCACCTGTCCGCGGGCCGGGGCGACTTCGATGGTCGGATCGACCAGGCCGGTGGGGCGGATGATCTGTTCGACCACCTCGCCGCCGCACTTTTCGAGCTCATACGGGCCGGGCGTGGCGCTCACGAAGAGCACCTTGGACCACATGGCCTCGAACTCTTCGAAGCGCATCGGGCGGTTGTCCAGGCAGCTCGGCAGACGGAAGCCGTGGTCGACCAAGACCTGCTTGCGGTTGCGGTCCCCGTGATACATGGCCCCGATCTGGGGGACCGTCACGTGCGATTCGTCGACAATCAGCAGGAAATCACGGGGAAAGTAGTCCACGAGCGTGTAGGGCTTGGCGCCCGGGGGCAAACCGGTCAGGTGCCGACTGTAGTTTTCGATGCCGCTGCAATAGCCGACTTCCAGCAGCATCTCCATGTCGTACTTGGTGCGGGCCAGAAGCCGCTGGGCTTCCAGCAGCTTGCCTTCGTGCCGCAGTTGCAACACGCGTTCGTCGAGCTCCTGCTGAATCGACGCCACCGCGCGTTCGATACTGTCCTCGGGCAGGACGTAATGGACGGCGGGATAAATGAAGACCGACTCGCGCTGCTGCAATACGCTGCCGGTCAGCGGATGCACCAGCGCGACGCGCTCGACGCGGTCGCCGAACAGCTCGATGCGGATGGCGTGCTCCTCGTAGGCCGGCGCGAGCTCGATGACGTCGCCGCGTACGCGGAACGAGCCGCGCTTGAGCTCCACGTCGTTGCGGTCGTACTGGAGGCGGATCAGCTTCCGCAGCAGCTCGTCCCGCTCGCAGTCGGCCCCCACCGCGACGTGAACGACGCTGGCCTTGTACTCGTCGGGCGAACCGAGGCCGAAGATGCAGGAAACGCTCGCGACGACGATGACGTCCCGTCGGGAGATCACGGAACTCGTGGCGGCGAGGCGCAGGCGGTCGAGGTCGTCGTTGCGCGAGGCATCCTTTTCGATGTAGATGTCGCGCTGCGGGATGTATGCCTCCGGCTGGTAGTAGTCGTAGTAGCTGACGAAGTACTCGACCGCGTTGTGCGGGAACAGCTCGCGAAACTCCTCGTAGAGTTGGGCCGCGAGCGTCTTGTTGTGCGAGATGACCAGCGTGGGCAGCCCGAGCCGGGCGATCACGTGCGCCATCGTGAAGGTCTTGCCGGACCCCGTCACGCCGAGCAGGGTCTGAAAGCGTTTGCCGGCCTGAAAGCCGGCGACCAGCTTCTCAATGGCCTGCGGCTGGTCCCCGCTCGGTTCAAGAGGGCTGACGATACGGAACTCGGTCATACAGCCCATTATACGGGCAGCCGCGTCTGGGAGCAGCGCTGGATGCGCGTGACGGCGGGCGCCGGGCGAGGCGTCCGCCCGAGGGAGGGGGGACGCAACACGGGCGGCGGGGATTCCTGACGGTTGGCGTGTCGGGCGGCGTTACCGCGCACGGACACAAAGCGCGCGATTCATGTTTGACATTTATTATCACTTGATACATTATATCAACAAAGACCCGTCCCGCGGGGGAGGGAACAGTGCCACGGAAGAGGCGGATCGCCTGCGGGAATTCCACGACTGCTGCCGTCGTCATGGCTTGGCGGTTACCGTCCAGCGCCGCGTCGTATTCGAGGCGCTTCTGCGGCGCCGGGATCACCCGACGGCTGACCAGGTGTACGAGCTGGTACGCCGGCAGCTTCCGGGGATCGCACGCGCCACGGTGTACCGGGTACTGGAAACCTTAGCGCGCATCGGGGCCATAACGAAGGCGTGTCATCCCGGGGCGGCCGCGCGCTACGACCCGACGGTCGCGCGGCATCATCACCTCGTGTGTGTGCGGTGCGACAAGGTGGTCGACTTTGCCGATGCGCATCTGGATCGCCCGCCCATCCCGCGTGGCCGCCCGCAGGGGTTTCGGGTGCACGGTTTCTCCGTCCACTACTTTGGACTTTGCCCGACATGTCGTCGGACTGAGAAGTTGCCTGCGTCGTCCGCGGGGCGTCGGAAGCGCGCACGAACCAGACAGCGTGGCCCCGCAATGTCGGAAAGGAGGAAGCCGCGATGAAGCTGTTGTCCAGTTCCCAGTGGGTGCCCCGTCTCATCCGACTCGCCGCTATGGGCGGTGTGGCGGCGCTGGTGGTAATGGCTGTTGCCCAGTCGCAGCAGAAGCCGTCCAGCTATGCCCCCGTCACGGGCCTGGATGATTTCAAGACCGTGGTGGCGCGGATGGAGGCCGCCAAGCCCGAAATCATGAAGAAGCATATGGATTTGCTGGCCGAACGCTATGACCTGAGCGATCGGCCGGCCAAGGGCGTCACGATGTCGCGCGGCAAGCCCATACAAGAGGGTGTCCGCGTGAAGCTGCCGGCCGGGATGACGTGGGAGAAGCTGGCGGCCATGACGCCGGAGGAAATCCGCGAGAAGGGCTTGTGGCCGAAGGGTTTTTTGCCGCTGCCGCACCCGAATCATTCGGAGGGCGGCATGCTGTTTCCCAAGCACCACATCGATGAGATCAAGAAGCAGGAGGGGCGGGACCTGACCCGTTTTGATCTGGATTACGATTTGCCGACCCACTTTTTGCCGGAATTTCCCCCGCCGATCTACCTGACGACGCGTCCCGATCTTGGGGATGTTTCCCAGGGTCAGGTGGTGACATTGATGAACTACTACGAGCTGTTCAATGGGATTCTGAACCCCAAGCAGCTCGAGGGCCTGCGCCTGCTGGTGACGCCCTTCCCGCAGCAGCAGTTCAATCAGACCGATGATCGCCGGTCGCTGCTGCCCAGCCGGGGCGTGACCTGCTTCGATTGTCACGTGAACGGGCATACCAACGCCGCGACGCACCTGGTGGGCGACATCCGGCCGCAGGAATTCCGGCACCGGCTGGACACGCCGCCGCTGCGGGGCGTGAACATCCAACGCCTGTTCGGTTCGCAGCGGGCGCTGAAATCGATCGAGGATTTCACGGAGTTCGAGCAGCGGGCGGCCTACTTCGACGGCGACCCGGTGATCGCGACAAAGAAGGGCGTCAACATTCTGGAGCGCGGCAGCCAGGTGCACTTCATGGCGGAGTTCCAGGCGCTGCTGGACTTCCCGCCGGCCCCGAAACTGAACGTCTACGGCCGCCTCGATGAGAAGAAGGCGACGGAGTCCGAGCTGCGTGGCGAGGGGGTGTTCTTCGGCAAGGGTCAGTGTGCGGTGTGTCACGTTCCGCCGTATTACACCGACAATCTCATGCACAACCTGCGGGCAGAGCGGTTCTATAAGCCGCAGATGGTGAACGGACGCATGGCGTCGGCGGATGGTCCGATCAAGACCTTCCCGCTGCGGGGCATCAAGGACTCGCCGCCCTATCTGCATGACGGACGGCTGCTGACGCTGGAAGACACGGTCGAGTTCTTCAACCTGGTGCTGGAGCTGAAGCTGACCGCCCAAGAGAAGGAGGACCTCGTCGCGTTCATGCGGGCGCTGTGAGCGCGACGAGTGCGGTTCGGGCTTTTGCGCGGGCGGATGGGACCGCAGGCGTCCTCGCCGGGTCGGGCGTTGACGCTGCGGTCCCGCCTGCGTAGACTGCATGCCGGCGCGGGGAGACTCGCGCCCCCAGCCCGGATGGCGGAATTGGCAGACGCGCCAGGTTGAGGGCCTGGTGAGGGTTAACCTCGTGCTGGTTCGAATCCAGTTCCGGGCAGTGGCCCGAGTTCGTCTGCCGGTCCGAGTGTTGCTGCCGCTGGGTCAGGCGACGGGCATGCAGCGCCGCTAGCTCAACTGGATAGAGCATCGGCCTACGGAGCCGAAGGTTGCAGGTTCGAATCCTGCGCGGCGCGATTGGGGGAGCGCGCCTTTTCCTATTTTCCGTCATTTCTCACTAGGGGATGTCGCCGGTTGCGTCGGGGGCGTACGCGACCATTCCGGCGTCCAGAACCGTTGGATTTCGTCGGCGGGCTCGCGGAAGAAGATCCAGTAATCGCCGATGCCCCGTCGCTGGAGCTCCTCTTGGAAAGTCGGGTCGCGCAGCGCCACGGCGTAGAAGCCCGGCAGGTATCCACGTCGCAGCGCCTCGATGCCGGGTTTGCGCTTCTCGTAGTGCTGCCAGAAACGCCCGTCCAGCGGACAGCGGTACGTGGCTTCGTCGAGCAGCACGGCGTCCGGGCAGGCCGTGGCGATATGCCAGCTGGCGGCGTATTCCATCCCTCCCGGCAGCAGCCAAGGCGTGATTCCCTCGTGCTTGATCACGGCGATGAACGGCGCGAGCGTCTCGGCCACGCGGTACGCCTCTTCATACGGATTCTTTGCCCCTGGCCGGGCCGGGTAGCGGGGCTCCTGGTCCCAGTAGGGTTCCAGGTCGATGGCCATGCGGGGGTCGTTCGGTGCGCGCGCTGCGGACCACTGGGCCAGCGACTCGCCGAAACGCAGCCATAGCTGGCGGTCGAACCAGGATTCATAGCTGTGGCCGTACGACGCGCTCAGCGTGGCGCAGGCGGGGATGACGCGCACGCCCTCGTCTCGCAAGGCCTCCAGCACCCCACGAAGTTCCTTCGCACTGGCCTTGGCCGCGAGCGAGCCGCGACTGACCATCGCGAGCACGTCCGGGTTAGGTCGGGCACCCGGCGGGAGACGGCGCAAGTTGGCCAGCCAGTACTTGCGGACGACCGGCTCGTAGGTCCACAGCGCGACCATGCTGCCAGTATATGGGCCGTACGTGGTCACTACCATGCGAGAAACGGCTGCTTGGCCGCGCGCTCGCGTGCAACATGCCGTGCGGCGCTGTGAATTGCCGGCCGCGGATCTGAGGGTGGCGTTCCCGCATCGTGTGGGACGCCGCAAGACGCTATTGGCCGGCCGCTTTCAACGGCTGCGGCGCGACGTTACACTGCCCGCGGTGCGGCGGCACGACGAGGCGCATGGCGATCAACTTACCGACACAGGTCACACTCGGCCGGCTGGCTCTGGCGGTTCTCTTCATTGCGCTGCTGTCCTGGTTCAACCCGATGCGGCTGGAGGAGCAGCGCTGGCTGTTGCAGGTCTGCTTCTGGCTGTTTCTGGTAGCCGCGGTCAGCGATGTCCTCGACGGGCTGCTGGCCCGCATGATGCGCTCCGTGACTTCGCTGGGTCGGATGCTGGACCCGGTCGTGGACAAGGTCATGATCTGCGGGGCCTTCGTACTGTTTGCCAGCCACCACTTTTGGGACGGCAGCCGGAACCTTACCGACGTGCGACCGTGGATGGTGGTCGTCATTCTCACGCGGGAGCTGATCGTGTCCGTGGCCCGCTCGCACTCGGAGGGGGCCGGGCGAGCGTTCGGGGCCTCGTGGGCCGGCAAGCTCAAGATGTTCGTCCAATCGGCCACGGTGTGCGTCATACTGGGACAACTGGCCTGGAACGTCGCCGGGGCTGAGCCGATCCGGACCGCGTGCGTGTGGCTCACCGTGGTGGTCACCGCGTTATCCGCGTTGACCTATGTGCGGGAGCTCCGGGCGCTCGTGGCGGCGGAGGAGGCCACGCGTAATCAGGAGGATGTCACCGTGGTCGACTCCGGCGCTACGCCGGGCGGCTCGCCGGGGGGACCGACCTCGTGACTCGCCTAGCCGACGGGGTGAAGACCGCCTGCGTCACGGTACTGGGCAGCGGCTTCGGCCCGCTTGTTCCGGGGACATGGGGCTCGCTCGTCGCGACAGTGCTCTTTGCGCTCTGGTGGCTGGTCGCGAACGAACTCGGCCTGGACCGCCTCGTGATCGAAGCGATCATCGTGGTGGGCATATGCGACGCCTGCACGCTGTCGGTGTTGTGGGGTGGTTGGGCGATTGAGCGTTTCCGCAGCCGGGACCCGAAGCCTTTCGTTCTGGACGAGTTCGCCGGCCAATGGATTGCGCTGCTGATGATCCCGGTGACGCCGGCCGCCGGTCTGCGGGCGTTTGTTGCGGTTGTCGCCGGCCAGTTCGTGCTGTTCCGCGTCCTGGATACGGTAAAGCCCCCGCCGGCCCGCCAGATGGAGCGGCTGCGCGCCGGCTGGGGCATCCTGTTGGACGACGTCATCGCAGGGGCCTATGCCAACATCATCGGGCAACTGGCCTGGCGTCTGACGCCGCTGGCCGGATGGTTGGGGCTGTCGCTGGGGAGTGGCGCGGCTGGAGGCTGATGTGGAGACGCTCAACGCGATCATACTGGGGGTCGTCGAGGGGCTGACCGAATTCCTGCCGGTGTCCAGCACGGGGCACATGATCCTGGTCGAGCAGCTCCTGCACATCGACGGCAGTCAGACGCCGTGGAATGTCCTGTTGTGGGTCAGTCAATTCGCGGCCATCCTGGCGGTGATCGTCTATTTCTGGCGGGACCTGTGGCGGCGGATCGTGACTCCGCTCGCGCGGTTTCGTCGCCGGCCGCCTTTCGGTTCCCCGGCGGCACCGCGCTCGCTCCTCGGCGACGTACTGCGCGACCACATTCTGACCAAGCTTGCGGCGGCAATGATTCCGACGGTGGTCCTCGCGGTCGCCTTGAAGAAGTACCTCGATCCCCTAGAGCAGATGCCGGTGGCGGTCGCAGTCGCCCTGATCCTCGGGGCGCTGGCCATGGAGTACATCGACCGTCGTTTTCGCCGGCAGGTCCCTCAGACGCTCGAACAAGTCACACTCGCGCAGGCGTTTCTGATCGGCGTGATCCAGTGTCTCAGCATGTGGCCGGGCGTCTCCCGGGCGGCGGCGACCATCATGGGGGGCATGGTCCTGGGGCTGACGCCCCGGGTGGCGACGGAGTTTTCCTTCTATCTGGCCATTCCGACCATGCTCGCGGCGGCGGTGTACACCCTCGGCCGCCATCGCCACGAACTCGCGGGAGCTAACATCGGGCTCCTGCTGATCGGCAGCGCCACCGCCTTTGTCGTGGCCCTGCTGGTGGTGGCGACATTCCTGGGATACGTCCGGCGCTACCGCTTTACGCCATTCGTGGTGTATCGGATTGTGCTGGGCTTGGCAGTGTTGGTGTGCTACTTCGCCGGCCGGGGCTGACGTCGCCCGGGATCAGGACGCGGGCAGGACGTGGAAGAGGCGTGTCCAGTACAACCAGGCTACGGGGGCAGCCAGCAGGGGCGAGTCGAGGATGTCCAGCACACCGCCCAGACCCGGCAGTGCCCGGCCCGAGTCCTTGACGCGCGCGTCACGCTTGAGCAGTGAGGCTGCGAGGTCGCCGGCGACGGAGAACGTGCCCAGCAGAAGGCCGAGCAGCAGCAGCGCCCACGGATAGCTGACGTAACGTTCCTCCAGTCGCACCAGACCGGACAGGTGCAGCCAGCGGCCGACGGCCAGGGCGCACACGACGGTGGTCAAGAATCCGCCGATGAAGCCTTCCCAAGTTTTCTTTGGGCTGAGCCACGCGACCAGTTTGTGTCGTCCGACCGCGTTGCCGACGAAGTAGGCGCCCACATCGTTCATCTTTACCAGAAAGACGGAGAACACGACGACAGCCATGCCGGTTGCGCCGCCCACCTCCATGCGCAGCTTGGTAAGGAATCCGGCCAGCCCGCCGGTGTAAAACACAATGAAGATCGTGATGGCCAGGTTCTCCATCGCGTTTTCCGTGCCGTAGCGGACGGCTTGCAGCAGGAAGACATAACCGAGGGCGATCGCCAGCCATAGCAGACCCCACGAAGGATCGTAGCCCCCGGTGATGGGGGCGAGGTTGGCTGACACATACGACCCGACCGCCAGCACGGCCGCAAAGAACTGCGCCGTGGTGCCGAAGGGCCGGTACCCGCGTGCCTGCGCCAGCCGGACCAGCTCGTGGGTGGCAGCCACGGTCAGCACGAGCACCACCAGGGCCGCGATGGACCCGTTGTACAGCCAGGGGCCGACATCGAGTTGCAGACCGGGCAGGAGAATCAGCGGCGCAGGTTGGCTCGACAGATAGCCGTCGAGACACAGCAGCGCGAACAGTCCCGCGGCCAGCGCTGTCCCGACGATCAGGCGCACGCCCAGCACGGCTCGGCATCCTCCTACGCTAGGGCGACGGGTGTTCCGGAGCGGCCGGACGGCCCGTCCGGCCCACACCGCCAAAGCGGCGTTCCCGGCGCGCGTAGTCGCGCAGGGCGGCGTAGAGGTCCGGGGCGCGGAAGTCCGGCCAGAGCACGGGCGTCACGTAGAGTTCCGCGTAGCTGATCTGCCAGAGCAGGAAGTTGCTGATGCGCATTTCGCCGGCCGTGCGGATTACCAGATCGGGATCCGGCAAGCCAGCGGTATACAAAGCCTGCGAAATCGTTTCTTCACCGATGTCCACCGGGTTCAGCTCGCCGCGCTGCACTTTTTCGGCCAGGTGGCGGACTGCGTCGGCGATCTCCGCGCGACCGCCGTAGTTGAGTGCCAGGCACAGCGTCAAGCCTTTGTTGCGGCGGGTCAGGGCCAGCGTCGTGTCGAGCTCGCGGAGAACCCGTTCCGGCAGACCCTCCCGGCGACCGATCTGGACGACACGGACGTCGTTTTCCTGCAATTCCTGGCGCTCGGAGACGAGGTATTCCGCGTAGAGCGACATGAGCCCGTTGACCTCGTCACGCGGGCGCTTCCAGTTCTCCAGGCTGAAGCTGTACAAGGTCAGGTACCGGATTCCCAGTCGGGCACAGTGGGTGACAGTTTCCCGCACGGCCTCCGCCGCCCGTCGGTGACCCTCGATGCGGGGCAAGCCGCGCTGACAGGCCCAGCGGCCGTTTCCGTCCATGATGACGGCCACGTGCCGGGGCAGCGCCGTGCGCGGCACACCGAGTACTTCCAGCGGATCGAGCGGCGGCTGCGTGGGCATGGCTACGTTGCGGGCTCCACAAGAATAAGCTGGTCGCGCGCCGGTCCGACACCCACCATACGCACGGGCACGTCGAGTCGTTCGCTGATGACGCGCAGGTAGTCGCGGGCGGCGGTCGGCAGCTCGTCCATTCGCCGACAGTGGCCGATCTCTTCCGACCAGCCGGGTAGCGTTTCGTACACGGGCTCGATCTCTTCCAGCAAGTGCACGTCAGCGGGGAACTCGTGCAGCGGGACGCCGCCGGTCCGGTACCCCGTGCAAATGCGGACTTCGTCCAGTCCCGAAAGCGTGTCGAGGTGCAGGACGGCCAGCGCCGTGGGGCCGTTCACCCGGGTGGTGTAGCGGGCAGCTACGGCGTCGAACCAGCCGCAGCGGCGCGGTCGCCCGGTCGTGGTCCCGTATTCCTGCCCACGTTGACGGAGGTGATCTCCCAGTGCGTCCTTCAGCTCAGTGGGAAAGGGTCCGGCTCCGACGCGGGTCGCGTAAGCTTTGACAACACCGACAGCGGAGTGCAAAGCCCGCCAAGGTATCCCCGCTCCCGCGGCCACGCCACCGGTCCCGGTGTTGGCACTGGTCACGAACGGGTAGGTTCCGTGGTCGACGTCGAGCAGGCTCCCCTGGGCGCCCTCGAACAGGATGCGCCGCCCCTGAGCCACCAGGCGGTGGAGCAGCTCAGCGGTATTGCAGACAAACGGGCGGAGTTCTTGGGCGAACTGGAGATACTCTTCCGCGACGCGGTCGGCGTCGAAGAGTTCCCGCCGACCGTAGACGGCCGCCAGGTAGGCATTCTTGTGTGCGATCACCATCGCAAGCCGCTCTCGAAACCGCTGCGCGGGGTACAGGTCGCCGATGCGGATCGCCCAGTGCCGGGCGTGCTTGTCTGCGTAGCACGGTCCGATGCCCCGTGCGGTCGTGCCGAGCTTCTCACCGATCCGCGCGGCACCCTCAGCCAGCATGTCCTCCCGGCGATGGTAGGGCAGCACGAGGTGCGCACGATCGCTGATCCGCAGATTGTCACGCACGGCGATGCCGCGCTCCCGCAGAGCCGCAATCTCGCCCAGCAGTACGGCCGGATCGACCACGCAGCCCGGGCCGATCACGTTCAGCACGTTTTCGCGGAGCACGCCGCTCGGGAGCTGGTGGAGCGCGAAGCGCTGCCCGTGGACGACAATCGTGTGGCCGGCGTTCGCGCCGCCGCAGTAGCGCACGACCGCGTCGTATTCTTCCAGCAGCAGATCGACGATCTTGCCCTTGCCCTCGTCGCCCCACTGCAAACCGAAAACGCAGGTATTCCCAAGGTCGTGGAAACGCATGCTCACCTGTGCCGGAAGTCCGCCGTCAGGTTGCTCGCCGGCGCCCGGTGGCCGGCCTCAAAGCCGGTCTTGTAGCGGCAACACGCCCCGCTGGCAATCGGACAGCGGCAGACGCGCCGGCGGCATGCCGACCGACGGCGCAGTCAGTGCCGCTCCAGCCAGGCGCACAGCCGGCGCGTGAGCTCTTCCTGAAAGCACAGCGAGCGGTCGCCCAGCAGCCCTTCATCGTCCTGCAAACGGATTTCTTCGCGATCCGAGGGCGGCCCGTGTCGCGTCTCGTGTTCGGGGTGGAGCCGGACGCGGACCCTCTTCACCGGCAGATCGCCGATCCAGGCGGCCGAGTCGAAGTGGCAGACGTACTTCAGGCCTGCGAACGTGTCAAACTGCCACGTGACGACGCGGCCGGTCAGATGCCGTCGGGCCCAGTCGGTCTGTTCACGCACCTCGCGGGCCAGCCACTTCATGAAAATCGTCATCGGCTCGGGTGGCACACCGCCATGTGCCTCCGCGGCGTCGATCCGCCCCGTCTGGATTATGGTGTGTCGGCGTAGCCGGGCTCCGAGACCGGTCAGCACGATGCCCAGACGGGCGCATCGTGGGTCGTTCGTCGCCCAGCGGGCGACCTTCAGCGGCGGACAGCGATGCGGCACATCGGCCAGGTCGCGGACGACGACATCCATGTCTTCCCAGCGGTTCCAATACTGCACGGCGTCCGGCAAAGGCGCGCCCACATGCATGCGCAGGAGATGGGTTGCCACGTGCGAGGCTGCGGGCTGCCCGAATGCCCCGCTGAGCAGCCACGGCAGGTCGGTGATCATCAGCTCTCCGCCGGCTGTGGGCCGCGCGGCGCACAGCACGTCGCCGCTGCGTCGCTCCCACGGCGTCAGACTCGACAGCAGGGTCGCGAAGCCGACGTCGTCCGCGTACTGCCGCCAGCCGCCTTTCGCGCGCAGAACGCGAACCGCGAAACGGCCGGCAGGGGTGACAATTCCGTACGGCAGGACGTCCTTCATGGCAAAGCCACGGGTCTGGACGTCGCTGTACTCGACGCGGGCCGACATGAGGCCGTGTCGGGACGTGTACCAGACGACCTCGCAGTCCGCAACATCAGCTGCCTGGAGAAGCCGACTGGCTGTTGCGAGGTCCAGGAGGATCCAGCTTTCCTCGGACAACTGCTCAAGCTGCGCCCAGGTGACTCCCAGTTCGGCGAGCCATGCGGGATCCAGCACGCAGGTTGCGCCGCGCGTCAACGTTCTTAATTCCTCGATCGATCCGGGCGCGTCGACTACTTGCGGCTGCACGTGGTTTATCAGCCGACTGACCCGTTCGAGCGAGCGCGGCAGAACCAGGCGCTCCGCGCAGGCCGGCGGCCGCACCGTGCTCCACCGGGGCACGTTGGCCAAAGGGTGACATTTCGGATGGCGTTCTGCCACCGCATGCCAAGTCAGGTGGGCGAGCGGCACGCGCCCGTCTGCGTGCTCCAGCCGGACGGAAAGCCGCGTCGCATGAGCCGGCGAGTGCACCCAGGCGAGCAGCGGTTGTCCGTCCGAGCCGTCCGTGGCGTACAAGCGAACGTAGCGTTGCTCCAGAATCTGCGAGCCCTGTTGAAACAGGACGGTCAGGCCCGATTGCGCGAGTCGGTGGTCGCGCCCGGGACGTGCTCGGACGAGATACCACTGGTCGCCGCCACAGCGCAGAGGCGCCGACGTGAGAAGCCCGTTGGTCCAACGGCCCCAGCGCCAGCGGCGCAGACCACGCGTTCCGGCGTGAATGCCGCCCGCGGG
>Ga0209162_1000943_pt1 | contig 30249 bp, 21 predicted proteins | sample YNPNPMetaG_FD_187121 | JGI IMG/M metagenome (GOLD analysis project Ga0209162, IMG submission 187121) | Anoxygenic and chlorotrophic microbial mat microbial communities from Yellowstone National Park, USA - YNP NP MetaG (SPAdes) (version 2) ...
AACAGAGCTGTCAAGGTACGTAAGTGAGCTAACAGGAGATACGTATCACTTTTAGAATAGCAATCGGTGTCGGATTTGTCAAGGCATTTTTGCGGGGGTTGGGGAATTTTCTGAAAAAATCTGCTGGGGGGTTTGCCCTCACGCCGTCCCCTCTGCCGAAGCTTCGGGAGAGGGCTGTTACCAAATGCACTTAGCCCTAGGCTTTAGACTGCGCACCTCCACGCACCCGTCAAGGGTGCGGCTACATGCACAGATACAGGGAGGAGGGACTGAGCGGCAGGTTGTGCTGTTACATTAATGCCCAGATGACCCTCACGCCCGAATCGGTGTATAATAATCCTGCTTCATACCGCAGAACCCGGAGGTTTTTGCCCTTGCAACGCTGGAAACGCACGCACTTTTGCGGGACATTGCGACCGGAACATATCGGTCAGGAGGTGATACTGAACGGCTGGGTGCACCGCAGCCGCGATCACGGTGGGCTGATTTTCATCGACCTGCGCGACCGCAGCGGAATCGTGCAGGTGGTGTTTGACCCCAGCACGGCTCCTCACGCACACGCCGTCGCCGAAACGGTGCGCGCGGAATATGTGCTGGCGGTACAGGGGACGGTCCGTCATCGCCCGGAAGGGCTGGAAAACCCCAAGCTGGCTACGGGCGAGGTCGAGGTGCTGGTAAGCGACGTGGAGGTGCTGAATACCTGCCGCCCCCTGCCCTTCCAGATTGCCGACGAGAACCTGAACGTGGACGAGTCCATCCGCCTGCGCTACCGGTATCTGGACTTGCGCCGACCGGAGATGTTCTACCGCCTCGAGCTGCGCCACAAAGTGGTCAACCTCATCCGCCAGTTCCTGAACGAGCGGGGCTTCATCGAGGTGGAAACCCCCATCCTGATTAAGTCCACACCGGAGGGAGCGCGCGACTACCTCGTGCCGTCGCGCCTGTACCCGGGGCACTTCTACGCCCTGCCGCAATCGCCCCAACAGCTCAAGCAGCTGCTGATGGTGGGCGGCGTGGAGCGGTACTACCAGATTGCTAAATGCTTCCGCGATGAAGACACCCGCGCCGACCGCCAGCCGGAGTTTACCCAACTCGACCTCGAGATGTCCTTCGTAGAGCAAGAGGACATCCTTCAGCTCATCGAAGAGATGACTATCTTCGTGGTGGAATCGGTATCCAGCAAGAAGATGATAAAGCCGTGGCCCCGCCTCACCTACGACGAGGCGATGGCGCGTTACGGCACCGACAAGCCCGACCTGCGCTTCGGGCTGGAGCTGGTCGACCTTTCGGCGGTGCTGGCAAACACGCAGGCGCAGGTGTTTCGCGCGGCACTGGACAGCGGCGGGCAGGTGAAGGCTATCCGAATCCCCGGCGGGGCGCAATACAGCCGTAAAGACCTCGATGAGATGACCGAGTTCGCCCGGCGTTTCGGCGCGAAGGGGTTGGCGACCATCCAGTGGCAGGAAGGCGGCGTGCGCTCCCCCGTTGCGAAGTTCCTCACCCCTGAAGAGATAGAAGCCATCCGACAGGCAACGCAGGCGCAACCGGGCGACATGGTGGCCATCGTTGCCGACCAGCCGAAGGTGGTGGCGAACGTACTATCTCGCCTGCGCAATGAGTTCGGCCGGCGACTGGGGCTGCTGGACCCCAACCTGCTGGCGTTCTGCTGGATTGTGGACTTCCCGCTGGTGGAGTGGAACGAGGAAGAGCAGCGGTGGGACCCCATGCACCACCCCTTCACCATGCCCCATCCGGAGGACCTGCCGCTACTGGACACCGACCCCGCGCGCGTGCGCGCCTCCTGCTACGACGTGGTATGCAACGGCGTGGAGTGGGCGAGCGGCAGCATCCGTATCCATCGGCGCGACATCCAGCAAAAGGTGTTCAAACTGCTGAACTATACCGAGGAAGAAACACAGGCGCGTTTCGGACACATGCTGGAGGCGTTCGAGTACGGCGCGCCCCCCCACGGCGGCATCGCACCCGGCATCGACCGCCTTGTGATGTTCCTCACCGACGACGAGAACATCCGCGAGGTCATCGCCTTCCCAAAGACCGCGACGGGGCAAGACCTGCTCTTTGGTGCGCCCGCGCCGGTTGATGAAAAACAGCTGCGTGAACTGCACATTCGGGTGGTTTATCCGGAGCAAAAGGGGTCATAAAAACAGGAGAGGGGGTTGAATCCTGACCTCCGCGCTCTTGGATCCAGCGGCCTACCCCTGAGCGGGGGGCTTTCACACCGGAGAGGGCGGGGCAGGCACCGAACCAAGCCGGACGGGAGACATCCCGCCTCTCGACTTCAGCTCGGGCAGGCAAACCCCCTCTTGGCTCCGTAGCCCGGTCTTAAGCCGGGTCGGGTCCTCACATCTATACAGTACATCGATTCCATATCTTTGTCAAGGGGTCGCACCGCGATTTTAAGAGAATTTTATGCGGGCTACCTTGCGTGAGTGTAAGCTCCCTGTCGCAACCGCAAAGTGGACGTCTTTCCCTGCAATTGCGCAGTCACCCGCACCTCCTCTACCTTCACCCCCGATGGCAGAACAACGCGCCATCGATAGGCTGACGGACGTTCCACCTTTAGAGGTTTTCCCTTAGCGAGAGCGCGAATGGATGCACCGCGAGGAGATACTTCCCCTTCCAAAAGTCTGGATTTCGCGTCTGTCCAGACAAGGAATACCTCTCCCCTGCTGATGGCACGCACATACGCCAGCAGGACTTCTACCTGTTCGGGGCGCATTTCTGCCACTCCCGGCATGCTCTCCACCATTTCTCGTAGGTCGCCTGGGGTAGCGTACTTCTTCTCGAAGCCCGCGTCGAACATCGCTCCCTCTTGCCCATGACAGGAACTGCACTGTTTCTCATAGGTCTCGACGGCGCGCAGCGGCGCCGGTTTGAGACCACCAGCTGCTACCGCTGCGCCCACACATATCGCCGTGAGAATCAGCAAACTAATTAGCCTTCGCACCAGCTCGTCCTCCGATCCTGTTTTCCTGCCCAACCCACGAGATTCGGTAAATACGGTTGGTGGTGTCGCAGGTGAATAACACACTGCCATCGGGCGCCTCGACGCAGTCCACAGGTCGCGCCAGCACCCGATTGTCGGGCGAAAGTGTCTTTACGATAGTCAAACTCCCATACGGTCTACCCGTCACGGGGTCAAACAGCACCCGCTCGATACGGTAGCCATCAGGCACACTGCGGTTCCATGAGCCGTGGCAGGCAACGAACATGTCTCCCTGATGACCGGGGAAATGCGTCTTCGTCAGGAACGTGAAGCTGTTGGCTGCCCAGTGCGCGCCAAAAGACCATGCTGGCGGCTCGGTCTTCGCCGCCAGTTCCAGGATGTCCGCGCGATTATGGTATTCGATTCTGGGAACGCGATTGCCCGCGATGAACGGATGTCCATAGAACTTCCCTTCCTCATAATGGTTCAGCTCGTCCGGCGGATTGAAGTCGGTGACCGGCTGGAACCCAGCGCGCTCACCCAGTGGACGCCCGAACCAGTCACTGCCGTGGTCTACACCCCAAACCTCCTGTGTGCCCGGACGCAGGCGTAACTTCTCGGTGTTGCGAATACCGCTGGCGAACAGCGTTTTGCCTGTGCCGTCTTTATTGAAACGCCAGATTTTCTGCCGCTCCGTAGCGGTTTCATCGTTGATATTGCCGGAGTCACCGATGCCGGTGTAGATATAGCGGTCGGTCACCAAGATAGGACGCCACCAGTGCCCTCCCCCGCGCGGCAAAGAGCCTTCGGGGATGACGGTTACCACCTCATCAGCCTTGCCGTCGCCGTTGCGGTCTCGCGCTCGGTGGATGGCACCCGTTTGGGTGAACCACAACCATCCGTCCGCGAAGTGCATTCCGTGAACGGTCGGATAGCCGCTCACGAACGTGTTTACCACCTCATAGCGTTCCCCACGTTTACGCAGGGTGAGGATATCGCCCTTCTGCGGACGGCTGAGATACAAGGTGCCCCGGTCGTCGAACTCCATGAATCTGGGGTTCTCGATACCTTCCGCGACCAAGTCCACGCGATAACCCGGTCGTACCCAAAAGGCGGGAACCCCCTCCCCGCGCAAGCCCTGCTGTTGGGGCATCACAGCAACGTCCGCCTTCACTGCGGATGAGGGTGCCTCATGTTGAGCAGTGATACAGCCGGTGATCAACATCACCGACAGTCCGACACCCACAACAAACGGTTTCCTTACTGCCATTGTCTTAATCTCCTCCCTCGATTCGTCTTTCCTAGCATCGTGGGGTTCACAGGCAAGGAATCGGCCGAAACACACCGAATGTAACAAAAAAGTATAGCTCACAGGAGAAGCAAGATGCAACCGATACGCATTGGGATGATAGGCGTAGGGCAGATTGGCAAAAGCCATCTGCGTCAGTATGCACAGATACCCGGCGCGCAAATAGTCGCCGCCGCCGACATCAATGAGGCGGAGCTGCAACGTGTTGCCGAAGAGTACCATATTCCCTACACCACCACCGACTTCCGCAAGCTGCTGGAGCGTGACGATATCGACGCCGTCGACGTGTGCCTGCACAACAACCTGCACGCACCGGTGACCATCGAGGCGTTACAGGCTGGCAAACACGTGTACTGTGAGAAGCCGATGGCGGGTGCATACGTGGATGCGCTGGCAATGTACGAAACAGCAAAGCGCACCGGTAAAAAGCTCTCCATCCAGCTGGCAACCCTCTTCTCCAAAGAGACCAAAGCTGCCAGACGGCTGATCGACGAAGGTTATCTGGGCAAGCTGTACCATGCGCGCTCGACGGGATTCCGACGGCGCGGCAGACCGTATGTCGATGGCTACGGCACGGCGTCCTTTGTGCAGAAAGCGGTTGCAGCAGGCGGCGCGCTGTACGATATGGGCGTCTACCATATCGCACAGGTGCTGTATCTGCTCGGCTTGCCACAGGTGGAACGCATCAGCGGAAAGGTCTATCAGGAGACTGATATGGACCCCCGCCGTCGGGAAATCAGCGGCTACGATGTGGAAGAGCTGGGGTTGGGCTTCGTCAAGTGCGCGGACGGGGTGACGATTGACATCATCGAAGCGTGGGCAATACACCTCGACGGCTTCGAGGGCAGCTGCATCGTCGGTTCCAAAGGGGGCATACGCCTGAACCCCTTTGGCTACTTCAGCACGGTAGCCGACATGGATATGAACGCCACCTTCGACCTCAACAGCGCAGACTGGCGATGGCACCAGCTGTTCGAGAACACCGATGCTTATGACTCGCCCCAGCACCACTGGATAGCCGCGCTGCAGGGACGGGTGGAACTGTTGCCGACCGCCGAAATCGCTCTGGCAACCATGCTGATCAGTGAGGGCATCTACCTGTCCGACCAGCTGGGGCGCGAGGTTACGGCGGAGGAAGTGCGTCAGGCATCGAAGTCCACAGCGATTAAGCTGTGAGCGGTCGTCCTGTTCGGGAGGAGGGCGATTTCCCTCCACGTGGGGCACCTCCTCCCCACCATCCGCACATACCGCCCGGTTGGGCACGCTTTCTGCCAGGCTATGGGTGTCGTGGTATAATGAAAGGGAAGATGCGCAAATCTTTGGTAGCGAGGATAGACGCCTTTGAGTGAGAAAGACCCACTGTCCTTTGCCGAGAACCCAACCATCTCGGTGGTAGTACCCGCCTACAACGAGGAGAACCGGCTGGGCGATACCCTGCCTGTCATATATGGCTATCTGAAAGAGCATTACCCTCAGTTCGAGCTGATTGTGGTTGATGATGGTTCCATCGACCGCACCCCTTCTATCGTTCAGGAGTTCGCGCAACAGCACCCTGAGGTTCGTCTCCTCTCCTACCAGCCGAATCGCGGCAAGGGGTACGCGGTGCGAACCGGCGTTCTGCAATCTCGCGGTGAGTGGGTACTCTTTTCGGACGCCGATTTAGCCACCCCCATCGAGGAGTTGGCCAACCTCGCTGCCAAACTGCGAGAGGGATACGATATCGCCATTGCCTCGCGAGCGGTGCGAGGGGCGAAGCTGGTCATTCGCCAGCCCTGGTACCGGGAGTTCGCTGGACGCAGTTTCAACCTCATGGTACAACTGCTGGCAGTACCGGGCATCCATGACACGCAATGCGGCTTCAAACTGTTCCGGCAGGAAGCGGCACGAGAGATATTCTCGCGTTGCGAGGAAAACGGCTTCAGCTTCGATATCGAGGTACTGCATGTCGCCCTGCGTCTGGGATACCGGATAGCGGAAGTGCCCGTGCACTGGATGCATCGCGAAGGCTCCAAAGTGCGTTTGCTGCGCGACGCGGTGCGAATGTTTGCGGCGTTGCTGCGTATCTCCAGACGCCACCATGCTCTGCAGGCTATCGTGCAAGAATCCCGCCAGGCGCCATGAACCCTGCCGAATACGAACGCATGTACCGCTATGAGGACCACTACTGGTGGTTCGTCAGCCGTCGTGAACTGGTGGACTCGCTGGTACGCCGATTGCCCATACCTCCGGAGGCGGTCATTGTCGATGTGGGATGCGGCACCGGCGCGACCGCCGTGCAGCTGCAGAACTACGGCAGGGTCATCGGCGTGGATATTTCGCCTCTGGCGCTAGCGTGGAGTCGGAAGCGTGGACTGAGTAACTTGCTGCTCGCCGCGGCAGAGAGACTCCCCATTGCCCCGGAGACCGTGGACGTGATTGTCGCTACCGATATTCTGGAACACCTCGACGACGATGTGGCGGTTTTGAAGGAGTTTCATCGTACGCTGAAACGGGGGGGATACGTGGTGGTTACCGTGCCCGCGTACAGCATCCTGTGGAGCGAACACGACCTTGCGCTGATGCATCGGCGGCGCTACGTCGCGCGAGTGCTGGCACAGCGCAGCCGAGCGGCGGGCTTCGAGATAGTCCGCCTGACATACGCCCTCTTCTTTCTGTTTCCCCTCGCGCTGGTGATGCGCTTGCTCAAACGCCGACCGCCGCCTGACAAGGACCCGGAAGCCCAGCTGCCTCCCCTGCCAGCGTGGTTGAACCATTTCCTCATCCGATTCCAGCGCATCGAGACCGCGCTGTTGACGCGCGTGCGCTTTCCATGGGGTGTTAGCGTGGTCGCTGTGCTGCGAAAGCCATGAGCGCAGAATGGATGCTGATAGCCGCGGCAGCGGTATGGACGTGGACGAACCTGATAGAACCATTTCATTTGCGCCTGCGAGAGCGTTCATGGACGCTTCCTCACCTTTCGCCTGCACTGGACGGCTTGACCATCCTGCACCTCAGCGACCTGCACATCCGCAAAATGGGTTTCCTGGAACGCAAACTGGCTCGCCTGCTCTCACAAACCTCGGCGCACATCGCGGTTCTCACCGGTGATTTGGTGGACTCCGACAGGGGCATTGTACCTCTGGTGGAAATCCTTTCCCGTGTGCGGACAACCCTGGGGGTTTATGCCGTCTGGGGCAATTCTGAGCACAAGCCTTCCCGTCTCTCCCACACCGACAGGCTGGAGCACGCGCTCAGGGAGGCCGGGGTGAATATCCTTAACAACGAAGCAAGGATGGTGCAATATCACGGTGCGAGCATCTGGCTCGGAGGCGTGGACGACCCACACTCGGGTTTCGCCAACCTGCCCGCAGTAATCTCCTCTTTGTCGCGCGCCGACCTGTATCTGCTACTGGCGCATTCTCCGGATATTCTGATGGAGACACTCACGGCACGCTTTGACCTTATCCTCTGCGGGCATACGCACTGCGGTCAGATACGGGTTCCACGCTGGGGCGCGCTATGGAGCCACGCCCGGCTGGGGCGATGGGTGGGCGAACCTGTTCTCTACCCCGACTATATCGCCCGCCACCTGAAACGCCCCCTGCCCCAGCCGCATGTGGCGGTCTCACCAGGCGTGGCAACGGTCGGTGTCCCTCTGTTCAAAGCGCGCCTATTTTGTCCTCCGGAGGTAACTCTGCATGTACTTCGCTCTACCGCTTTTGCACCAGCGCATGCGTCGGCGCGGATTTCTCCACCTCAGGAAACATGACCAGCACGGCAGTATGGATGATGCGCGCGGTACCCTCGGTGCTCAGGTCGTCCGTGTAGATAATGAGGTCGTACGCGCCATCTTCGTCGATGTTGCGCCCAAACGTCTGATGCACAAAAGCGGCGCGTTTATGGTCAGAATCACGGATAACACGCTCTGCTTGCTCGCGGCTCAGGTTCATCTGCTCCATCACACGCCGGATGCGCACGGGCATTGAAGCCCTGAGACGTACGTTGAGCGCACGGGGAAGCAAAAAGTTTGCCCCACGTCCGAGGATGATGGCGTATCCCGCTCGTTCAATCGTCAGAACGACCTCCGCCAGGTGCTTGCGATAGCTCGGCGCCTCGATGCCCCCGATGCCGAGTAACGACTTCACGACCGCATCGATTTCGCCCTGCGCCTGTTCATCCAGCGACTGCACCATCTCCCGGCGCACTTCCGCGTGATTGGCAATGGCATCGATAATCTGCTGGTCCCAAACACGCCAGGGCTCTCCCAGCATGTCAGCCAGTTTCTGCGCGACCTCTGTTCCGCCTGCCCCCAGCTGGCGTGAAATCGTGACTACCGGATGCACTACACGCACGCGCTCGCGCTTCTGCAGCTCCTCGATGCTGCGAAGGCGTATAATCGACTCCGTAATGCGCTGGTCAACCAGTCTGGGGTCTTCCCCAATCCGAATCACCGTCATCGCCCCCTCTACACATTCTACGCTCTTCTACTTCCAGTATATCACTGCGTTCACAAAACTACCAGAGGTCTTTTTACCGGTTTTGAGAACGACAAAGAAAAAGCGGCGGTTGGAAACCGCCGCCGAAGCCGGGGGATTACGGGACGCCTCAGGTGCGTATTATTTCCCAGCAGTTGGGCGACCTCGTATTTGCTCGTATTTGTATGTTACCGCAAAGATGTTAACAGCACGTTAACGCCCGGCTCTCCAGAAAGAAATTTGTGCCAAACACTGCCGCAGGGACGGACGCGGGCAGACCAACACCAGTTCCACCGGCGGACAGGCAACCTCCCAGCCGTCAGGGACCTTGCGCAGGGGGAGCTCTGCTACCGTATGCGCCTGCCCATTGCGCCACTCCACCACCCAGGCGGATAGCCCCTGTGTGTGACTGCGCCAGCGGAGGTTTCCACCGTCCATCAGTGTCGCCGTTAGGAAACCGGAGTGTGGCAGCGGCTTACCATCCATGCTGACCAGCATCCACGCGCTGGTGCCCTGCGCGACCATCTCGCCGTTGATTCGCAAACTCCGCCCGCCCGTCGCCGCCACAGGCTGTGCCGCCTCATCGATGAGGACGGCGCACGGAAGGTCTTGCCTTGCTTCCCATGTGATCTCCGCATCACTCAACCGCAGGCGTACCGTGGTCACGGTCTGTTTATCTTGCCTGGGCAGTAGTGAAACCAGGCGCAGGGCATCATCTCCGGTTAGTGACGTCCTCCACACCCCCTGCCGTGCCTCGATACGCACCGCAGGATGTATGCCCATTGCCGGCAACAACTGCAGATACAGGTTTGTGTCTGCAGAGGCAGTGTACGCCACGTGCTCTAGGAAAACATCCTTGCCCGGAAGCGTCTCCCAGGGAACCGGGCAGTAGAACACTGCGCCCTTACCGATGCGGTAATGATATATCGGTATGTCCACCGAGATACGTAGTGGCTCTGCCTGCCCCTTCTCTACGACAGGCTGTGGCAAACCCGAGGGATGCACGGTCACATCCTTCAGGCTAACCCCGCACAGATTCTGCAGACGAGAGGCGTGCCGCTTACCCAGCGGGTCGGTGGAAGGGTCGCCAGATAGATACACCAGACATCCGTTACCTGCCAGCCTTTGCAGGGCGGTGATGGAAGCATCGGAGAGTGTGTAAGCCAGCGGCATCAACACCGCACGGGGTGGGTTCTGCGCTAGCGCAGGCAGGTCATTCTCGTTCGCGACGTCAAAAGACACCCCTGTTGCCAGCAAGCACTCCATCGCATTCATCGATGCGGTGTACGCCAGTCCCTCCGGCGCACCCATACGCCAGTTATCGGGAAGCACCAGTATCACGTCTGCCCTGCGATATTCGCGGGGAACCATATCTGAGAACAGGCGCAGGTTACGGTAGAGTTTCAAAACGGGCTTCGGACGCAAGGGATTGTTCCAGGCGATGCCCCAGGGGAAGACGCTGTCGGGGTCGTCGGTCCAGCACCAGTTCTGAATCTTGGTCACATCCAGCGCTAGCGCTGCGTGTACCACCCACCAGAAGAGTTGCCTCTGCTGCCACTCGGTGCGCTGAATGTGGTAGCCCATGCCTCCACGCTCCGGTGCCCATGCATCATGCGTCTTCACGCCGAACTCGCCAATGTTCATCGTTTTGCCAGCAAAGCGCATATCGTTCCAGTTGATGGTTGCCATCAGGTAGGCGATGTCCAGCTGTGGCGCGTTGAAGTAACCGATGTTCGCGGCGTCCATCTCGCCCATTGTCAGGCGCAGGTCGATGCCACCGCTAGGTCGCTGATAGTATTCGCTGGTAATGGGGTGTTCGATGTCTTCGGAGCGAATGGCTTCACATAATGCCCCTATCCAACGCCGCATCAGAGACACCTGAAACTCACGTGCGTCGCGCGTGCGCACCTCATACCACGTACTCGAAACGGCGTTTTGCACCGGTATCTCGCCCAGCCTGGCTTCAGGGACATGCGGCGCCCAAGCTTGACGCAACGCTTCGTCGGTGCCGTACCGCTCGCGCAGAAACTCGTTCCACAGACGGCGGATGTCCGGCGTGTCCTTCAAATACAGCTGAAAATCGCCGTTGAGATAATAGATGAGCCCAGGTACGTTTTTGTAGCGCGCGGCAAACTGCCGGCACATCTCCGCCTGCTGTTTCAACATGGCGTCGTCCACGACCACATCCTGCCCGATTAACAAACCAGGCATGTAAGGCAAACCAAAGCGTTGCGATAGCTGCATCACAGCATCCAGCTCCCGCCATTGCGCTTCGGTAAAACGATAGCCCTGCGGGTGATACTGCAGATTCTCGTATGTGTGCAGTCCGTAGTCCCGCATCAGCTGGATTTCGCGGAACCATGTCAGCGGGTTGTGGCTGCGCGACCAGAACCAGTTGCCGTAAGTATCCGTGCCCAGCAGTAGCACTCGCTGCGCGGAGCCATCGGGATGGGTTAACGTGAAGGCATTGTGTTCGTATGTGATGCGTACGCCGTTTTGAATCACCCGGTCGTCCCTGACACAGAAGCCGCTTTCGGCCCGGTCGAGCACCACGTTGCCCTGCCGAACGTCCGCCTGCACGACCACGAAATCGGGGGCACCTGCAGGAACCGTCCAGTTCCACTGCGTATTTGCTTTTCCCTTTGGTGGAACTCGCAGTTTCTCCTGTCGCTGATGCAGGCTCTTGCCCTCCGGCGATAATAGCCGCCAGACCACGTTCACCGTTTGGGGGCGTGCAGACGTATTCCGTGCTTCCAGATACAAACGCGCGTTTTCCCCCTGCTGATACATCGCATAGTCGCTGCGCAGTTGCTCCACCATGACACCAGCTCGCAATAGCCGCACCACACGACGCAACAGCACTTCGCCCTGCGGCCCCGCAAATATATCGCGGTTCGTAACGCCGAAAATCGCCCACGTGGAATCGGTAAAGGCACCGGCAAAGTGGCGAACCAGTGCGCCCGCCACGCCCGCAAATCTCCCATATCCGTCCTGAACCGTTACCAGAGGCACCCATCGCGCATTCTGGCGCAGCTGCGCGGTTGCCTCATAGCCTTTCACTGCGCCGTCGGAACGCCAGTCTGACCCTATCAGCCCTGTTGGTGCCGCGACCAATCTTGTGCCCGTTATCGGCTGGTCAGGACTGAAAAGGGTGAGCTGCGTGGGACTAACCACCAGAACGTCCTCGGGCTGACCGTAGTGGGCGTTGATGCGCTCCTCGCTGGGAACCGGTGCGCAGGTGACTTCATCAAACCACATGGCACCTGAAGCCAGGTAAAGCCCCGCGTGGAATACCACCTTTGCCGCGTTCGGTGCAATGGCGAATCGCTCTTCGTAGCGCTTCCAGCCGTGTGTACCACGCACCTGAGCAAAGTCCCTGAAGGCAACCAGTTTGCCATCGCGGTCATACTGGTATACCGCTAGGAAAGCAAAGCCCGGTCCCTGCACATTTTCCGTGCGCAAATGCGCGCCGACCAGGTAGATACCGTTCGGTTCTACCGGCAGCGTATAGCTGAAGCGCGCGCCGTCCTGCATGTTCTCCGCAGTGACCTTTGCGCACCGCTCACCTGCTGCCGGGTTTTCGGTAACAATTTGGCATTGCTCCCTGACATCGGTTTCCCAGCCGGTTCCTCCCTCCTCAAAGCCACCGTTGGGCACGGGGTTCTTTCGCGCCCGTTCCATCTGCTGGCGAATGAAATCGGCGTAAGAAACCCACTTACCGTTCTGCTTCATCAGCAGATAGTCGAAGGCATATCCACCGGTGCACAACAGGTCGCCACCCTGCATCAGGAAAGCCTGCAGAGATTTTCTTGCTTCCACCGGAAAGGACGCGCCCGTCGGCAGAATCAGCAGGTCAAATCTGTCGGCGTTAAAGGCTTCCGGGTTTGCCAGCTGGGACGCGCTCAAAGGGGTAAGCAAAACGCCCTCTGCAGCCAAAGCGCGTTTGAACGTTTCCAGCGGCGTATGCACCCCCTTCACAGGCATGGAAGGCTCATGCAGTATCACCGCGCGATAGCCTGCTGCCCTCGGAGTGCTTGGCAGCTCTGTCCACTGCACCGCCTTTTCCCCCCTGACCAGGTTGATGTCGTCGAACCACGCAGTACCACTGGCGTTATAGATGCCGCAGCGCAATGCAATATACTCTGCCTGCATGTTGACCTGGAACGTATACTCCGCGTAAGTCCACGAATGCGTGCTGGCATACTGAGCAAAGTCATGTGCCTCCACCATGCGCCCGGCAGCATCGAACTGGTAGATTGCCATGAACGCATATCCACCGCTTCCCGACGCGGGTTGCACATCCTGCGTTGCCAGCCAGCCGCACACCGTCAGCTTCTCGCCCGGCTCCACAGCGTAAATCACCTGTTCGACCTGTACCCCCTGTGTGCTATCCACACGAAGGCTCCGGCTTCCACTGCGTCGGTGAAGGGCGTCGTATGAAGCACCGCTGGCAATACTCCAGCCTGCGTCGCTTTCGAACCCGCCATTGCGCAGCAGAGAAGGCGTTGCGTGCATGGCGCCCGTGCTGAAAATAAGTGCAACAATTAACCCTAAAGTTATACACAGTCTGTTCATGGTTAACCTCCTGAAGATGGCTATGTTTGCTGATTCCAAGCATGGTCATGGATTCCCTGTCTGTCTCCGCCCCTGTTCAGCGAGACAACGGCACAGACTGTCGTTGCATCAGTGGGATCCGACGCTCACACCAAGCGGCTATCCCCCCATCCGCGGCAAGAAACAAACAGGGACAACCCTTTGCGATCTGTCCCTCGCACCCTGCACGGCTGCAGCCTGTCGAATCTGGGACGGTCCCGCCCTCGTCGCGACCATCGTCGACCGAACAAACCGACCCTTCACAGTTTCTTCATCTGCTCGTCCCACATCGCTTTGAGTTTGCGAGCCTGTTCGTCGTAAGCCTGCTTGTTTTGCCACGTCTCGCGCGGGTCTAGCACCTTATCAGGAACGCCGGGGCACAGTTTCGGCACCTGTAAGCCGAAAACAGGGTCTAGGCGATACTCGACGCTGTCTAAGTCGCCTCGCAGCGCGGCGCGCACCATCGCCCGAGTATAGGGGATGCTGATTCGGCTGCCCACGCCGTATGGACCGCCTGTCCAGCCGGTGTTGACCAGCCAGACCTGCGTCTTGTGCTTACGCAGGCGGTCACCCAGCAGGTTGGCATATACCTTTGGCTGTAATGGCAGGAACGGCGCACCGAAGCAGGTGCTGAAAGTCGCCTGCGGTTCGGTAATCCCTGTCTCCGTGCCCGCCACCTTCGCCGTGTAGCCCAGCAGGAACTGCTCCATTGCCTGCTCGTGCGTCAGCCGGGCAATGGGTGGCAGCACGCCGAAGGCATCGCACGTCAGGAAGAACACGTTCTTGGGATGTCCACCCACGCTGGGTATAACCGCGTTCTCGATGAAGGCAAGCGGATACGCCGCGCGGGTGTTTTCGGTCAGACTGGCATCGTTAAAGTCCAGCAGGCGCGTCTGCATATCGATCGCCACGTTCTCCACTACCGCGCCAAAGCGGATAGCGTTCCAGATTTGCGGCTCGTTCTCTTTCGAAAGGTGAATGCACTTCGCATAACATCCGCCCTCAAAGTTGAACACACCATCATCGCTCCAGCCGTGCTCATCGTCGCCGATAAGACGACGTTCGGGGTCGGCAGACAACGACGTCTTCCCCGTGCCGCTCAACCCGAAAAACAAAGCTACGTCGCCGTTTTCGCCCATGTTGGCAGCGCAGTGCATGGACAGGACACCCTGCTCGGGCAGCAGATAGTTCATGATGGTGAAGATGGACTTCTTCATCTCACCGGCGTACTCCGTGCCGCCGATTAGGATAATTCGTTTGCTGAAGTTGACGATGATGAACGCGCCCGAACGGGTACCGTCTATCTCCGGGTCGGAATGGAAACCGGGAGCAGAGACGATGACGAACTCCGGTCTGTGCTCCCCCGTTTTAGTCCAGTCCGGACGGACGAACAGCTGGCGCGCGAACAGATTGTGCCACGCGTACTGCGTTACCACCCGAATGGGAATGCGGTACCGCTCGTCTGCCCCCACGAAGCAGTCCTGTACAAACAGACGCTTGTCCTGAAGGTACGCTAGCACCCGCTTGTACAACGCATCGAACTTCTCCGGCTCAAAGGGCTGATTGACCGAACCCCACCAGATTTTGTCCGCCACTTGCTCGTCACGCACGACGAACTTGTCCTGTGGAGACCGACCGGTATGCAATCCTGTGCGCACTACGAGTGCACCACCAGAAGCCAGCACGCCCTCTTGCTGGCTCAGGGCGTACTCGACCAACTGGGCAGTGCCGAGATTCCACAGCGCCACTCGCGCCGCTTTAATCCCGTGCATCTCCAGACCGTAACGACTGGGATTCACGCCGATGTTTTGCATTTTGCCACCTCTCTAGCCAAGATGAATGTATTGCCCTACCAGCAACTGGCTCACCGCTACCAGCGCAGCGGTCTCTGTACGCAGGATGCGGGGCATCAGAGAAACCGTTGTTGCACCGTGCTCCTGGCACAGCAACACCTCTTCGTTCGTCAGTCCCCCCTCCGGTCCCACAATAACCGCAACTCCTGCATCGGGAAAACCGCTCCTCAACCATTCTGCAAGCGACAATGCAGCACCATCCGGGTGCAACGCCAAAACGCTCGCACCAGCCACCCGTTGCAGTGCCTCCTGAAGGGACAAAATGCCGTCCACAGCAGGAATCCTTGCCCGGTGTGCCTGTTCCGCAGCTTCTTTGGCAATCTTCCGCCAGCGTTCCATGCGTGCCCTTTCGCGTTCTTTGTCCAGTCTCATCACACTCCGCTCGGTCTGCACCAGCAGAAAGCGAGAGACGCCGATTTCCGTCCCATGCTGGATTACCTGCTCGATCTTCTCGCCCTTAGCCAGCGATTGTACCACCGTAATGTGCACCATCGGCTCCACATCCAAATCCAGCCAATTCCCCACACGTGCAACCGTTTCGTCCTTGCGCACAGACTCCAGCACACAGTGATACTCCTTGCCGGAGCCATCCAGTACGCCGACTTCGTCGCCGGGCTGCAACCGGAGCACCACGCGAATCTGACGTGCATCCTCCCCCAAGATGCGCACTATGCCGTTCGAAAACTGCTCCGCCGGTACAAAAAAACGATGCTTGGGCACGGTCTAACCTCTCCTGGCCGCAAACGCACACCAGCCGCCGCGTTCCCGATGTTGCAGGTGGTTCCACGGCGTTTGCTGTAAAGCGCTACGGATACGTCCACTGCGTTCCTGCACGATACCGCTAACCACCAGCCATCCCCCTCGCCGTATGCACCGCGCGAAATCCGGTAACAGGTTCTCAATCACCTCGGCGGTGATGTTCGCCACCAGGAGATCGCACTCCGGGGCGTCCTCGCAACCATCTGCCAGATGAACAGATACCAACCTCTCCACCCCATTGCGAGCCACGTTGCCCTTAGCCGTGAGCACGGCTACAGGGTCATTATCCACAGCCCATACTGAGATGGCGCCCAGCTTCGCCGCTGTAATTGCCAGTATACCCGAACCAGTACCGATGTCTGCAACAACCATCCCCGGCTGTACCAGTTTCTCCAGAAACTCCAGACATAACTGCGTGGTTTCGTGCTGTCCCGTGCCGAAAGCCATGCCCGGGTCCAGCTCAATCACCACGTCCGCTTCCCGTGGTGTGTAATCCTCCCAGGAAGGCTTGATGACCACACGTTCCCCCACGCGCAGCACGTGGAAGAACTCTTTCCAAGCCTCTGCCCATTCCTTCTCGTCCCTGACCTGCTCGGTGAGATGCTGCACAGGCGGTAGACCCCACTCCGGCAGATGTAAAAGCTGCGCCTTAAGGAACCTTACGCGCTCATCCAGCCCTTCGGTGATGGGCAGAGCGGTAATCACCCTGTTTGCATACAGGCTGACACCCTGCGCTCCTGCCTGTCGGCAGATTTCTGCCACCGCGTCATGCGAATCAGAGGGAACCAAGATGTGCAGCTCCAGCCATTTCATCGCGCTACGCTCCTGCTTGAGCGCGTTCCCGCTTCCGGTGTATCAGCCAGCCCAACCCCGCGGCTGTCAAACCCAACGCCACATACGCAATGCCCCACAAAGCAAAGCTGCGGTTATCTCTGAACAGTTCCGCGGGTGCAGAAAAGTTGAGCAGAAAAAGCCAGTCGTCCCGTCGGTCGGAAAACACGGCTAAATTGTAAACCATCTGTACGAAAAGATACAGCATTCCTACCAGCAGGAATAACGCCCCCCAGCGGTTCCGTACCACCACCGAGGCAAAATACCCCAACGCCCATATCCACCAGACATATCCTGCCAGATAGAACCATACCACCGGACCAGAACGCATCTTCGCAGGCAGAAATAGGTCTGCGATAACCCCAGCTAGCAACAGCAACAGCAGATAAAGCAATGCGCTTTGCACCGTTCCCACCTTTAGGGAACGCGGATCCAGCCACTGCCACCATCTTCTGCCTCTTAGCGGCACACCCGTCGACATGAAGAGAGCGATGGTGGCAAGCGATGCTACCGTTGTAATCGCCAAATAGTGGGGAACAGGGAAGAGAAAAACCGTTCTCTTAGCCGTTAACACCGCGGCGAATAGAGACGACAGATGTAAAAGCGCCGTCAGCAGCCGCGTTTTCCATGCCCCCTGTCGAGCATCCGGTAACAGGTAGTTCGCCGCCACTTGCAGCAGGATAGCCAGAGTCAGCAATACAGACACCGCAGTCAACAGCCAGAATTGCCACGAATTCAATCCCAACCCCGGCCAGAAAGTAGATACCGAGGCACCTCCAAAGGCTCTGCTCATGACAAAAGCAATACCGAACACCACACCTGCGAAGTAAACGCTCGCCAGTATGCCATAGGTCAACACGTTTGCCACAGTGGTATTGGAGCATATCGCGCTCATCATCAAACCGAACGCTGCCAGCAGCGCGCCGGTGATGAGCATGCCCGCGTACCGCTCCAGCATCAAACCGGTATCCACACCTCCCATCAAAAACAGCACGGCGACCAGCGGCATGCCACACAGGATCATCACCACTACAAACGCCAGCGCGGAGACGAACTTACCCCACACTATCGCAAAGCGGGAGAGTGGCGTCATGATGAGCAGGTCGTAGGTGCGTTGTTCGCGTTCCATCGTAATTGCGCTGGTGGTAAGGGCTGGCGTGATAAAGGCTACCAGAAACCACTGGGTTGCCACCAGTGTCTCGAACAACGTCTGCGCCAGACCGGCGGTACTCCGTCGCACGCCGACAGCCATAAACTGGTCGTACGAAATCACCACTACCAACCCCAGCGCCAGCAAGTAAGCCATCAGACAACCATACGTCCGTGCCCCGCGCATCCGCTGGCGGGAGGACTGCCGGAAGACGGGATTCTCAAGCCGTTCTATCACTATTGCACCGCTCCCTGTGTGACGCGCATGAAGATGTCTTCAAGGTCGGTAGGTTGCTCGGCAAAGGAGAGTACTTTGACACGCCTCTCGGCTAAAGCCCACACCACACGATAGTGCTCACCCGGTGGCCCCACATAGTGCGCCCGGATGACCCCATCCTCCACACGCACGTCACGGATATCCTCCAGCTGGTTCTGCAATACCTGTACTGCCGTGTCCGCATCCTCAGCCACTTTAATCTCCAGCACGTGCGAACCGGTCAGCTGGCGCATGATGGTATTAATCTCCCCGCTGATGAGCAGTTCTCCCCGTTCGATAATCGCAATCTTGTTGCAGATATCCGCCAGCTCGGGCAGAATGTGCGAGGAGATGAGAATGGTCTTGCCCATGTTGCGTAGTTCCTTTAGCAGCTCCTTTATCTCGATGCGGGCACGGGGGTCCAGCCCGGATGCAGGCTCGTCCAGCAGTAACACCTGCGGATTGTGCAACAGCGTTTTGGCAAGGCATAATCGCTGCTTCATCCCGCGCGAGAGAGCCTCTACGTAGTCCTTCTTCTTGTGCGATAGGTCGGTCAGCGCAAGCACGTCGTCTATCAGTTTCTCTCGTTCGGAGCGCGGTATGCGATAGGCGCACGCGAAAAAGTCCAAGTACTCCCACACTTTCACATCATCATACACACCGAAAAAGTCGGGCATGTAGCCGATTATCCGCCGCACCGCCTCTGGCTCCTTGACCACATCGTGCCCGGCGATGGTCGCGGTACCGCTTGTCGGCTCGAGGAGAGTAGCCAGTATCCGAATGGTGGTGGTCTTGCCTGCGCCGTTCGGTCCGATAAATCCCAGAATATCCCCCTCCTCAATGCGCAGGTTCAGGTTATTCACCGCCACTAGGTTCCCATACTTCTTGGTGAGCTGGTAAGTCTCTACAATCGCCACCGCGTCGCTCCTCGCCTGTCCTTCCCGTGTGACGTCACCTGTAGTGATAAAGATTAACACTAAAACGCCCCTCCAGGCAAGAGGGTACATCGGCGTGCAGGGCGAATTCCATATATCCAACACGGGGCGCAGGGCAGCTCATGGTGCCCTGTGACAAGGAACAGCACAGGCATGAGGTGACAATTCCATGATTCGGATAGCAATTGCAGGATGTGGCAGCGTTAGCCGCCATTACCTGAGCGACCTGAAAACCAGCGAACATGCGCAGGTTGTGGCTCTGTGCGATGTGGTAGAAGAACGTGCCCGTGAACGCGCTGAGCAGTTTGGCATACCGCGTATCTTTACGGACGTGGACGAAATGCTCAGCCAGTGCGAGTTCGATATGCTCATCAACCTTACCTCCATGCAGCAGCATTACCCTGTCAACCTGAAGGCGCTGCAGGCTGGCAAACACGTGCTGTGCGAAAAGCCGTTTGCCACCACGCTGGAGGAGGGACGCACCTTGATAGAAACCGCAAAGCAACGTGGAGTCTACCTCTGGGGTGCGCCAACGGTCGTTACCAGCCCGGCGTTCCAGTGCATGGCAAAACTGCTGGCGCAAAAAGCGGTTGGCGACGTATACGTTGCCCGCGCGTGGTATGGGCATGGAGGACCCGGCTGGGGACCGTGGTTCTACCAGAAGGGTGGCGGCTGCCTGTTTGACCTGGGCGTGTACAACATCACCACGCTGACGGGGCTACTCGGTCCCGCTCGAAGCGTTACCGCGCTCATGGGAACCGCCATCAAGGAGCGGTTCGTGGAAGGACAGCATGTCCAGGTAGAGGCGGACGACAATACCATCGTGCTGATGGATCATGGCAACAGCGTCTTCTCCTGCGTGATGACCGGTTTTGTCTACGGTCCCTATCACGAGGAACGCACGATCGAACTGGTCGGCACGAAGGGCAGTATCAACATGCTCGGCTGGGACTGGCATCCCAAAGGCGTGGAGGTCTGGGACGCGGAAGTCGGCGCGTGGAAGGTGGTCTGCGAAGACCAGAAGGGCTATAACTGGAATCAGGGCGGCTCGTACCTGGCGCGGTGCCTTGCTACCGGCGAAAAACCATTGATGACCGCTGAGCATGCCTTCCATGTGCTGGAGGTCATGCTTGCTGCCCAGAAGTCCGCTGAGACGGGACAGCGGATAGAAGTGCAGAGCCGTTTCCATGCCCCTTGGCAGGAAGAATGAAAACGAAGCGTCTGCAAACCGATGTAGTGGTTGTCGGCGGCGGCATGGCAGGAGTATGCGCGGCGATTGCCGCCGCCCGCTGCGGTGTGCAGGTCGTGCTTGTGCACGACCGCCCGGTGCTTGGGGGTAATTCTTCCAGCGAGGTGCGCATGCATATCTGCGGTGCAGACTGCAGTGGCAATCGCAATAACACCGACTCCCGCGAGACCGGTATTCTGGAAGAGTTGCGGCTTGAGGATGCGGTGCACAACCCCCAGCGTAGCGCGAGTATGTGGGACCTGCTCCTGTACGATAAAGTACGCAGTGAGGCGAATATCACACTGCTCCTCAACACATATTGCCGCGGCGTGAGAATGCTCGCTCCCGACCGCATCGCGTCCGTCCTGGCTTCCTGCCCTCTCACCGAAACGGAGTACATTATCTCGGCAAAGGTATTTGTAGATTGCTCTGGCGATGGACGACTCGGAGCGGAGGCGGGTGCACAGTTCCGAACGGGCAGAGAAGGCAGGCAGGAGTATGGTGAATCGCTTGCCCCACCGAGACCTGATGAGAAAAAGCTTGGCAGTACCATCCTATTCATCACGCGCAAGCACGACCACCCGATACCCTTCGTCGCTCCCCGGTGGATTGTACGCTTCCCGTCGTGTCAGCAGCTGCCACACCGAAGCCATAACTCCTGGGAGTATGGTTACTGGTGGGTGGAGTATGGCGGCGAGATGGACACTATCGCCGATGGCGACCGCATCCGCGACCAACTGCTGGCTTTTGCGCTCGGTGTGTGGGACCATATTAAGAACAGCGGAAGCCATCCACAAAGCGCAAACTGGGCGCTGGAATGGATTGGCTTTTTGCCCGGCAAGCGTGAAAGCCGGCGGTTTATCGGGGAGTTGGTATTGAACCAGCGCGATGTGCAGCAAGGAGAAGTGTTTGAGGATGGCGTTGCCTACGGAGGGTGGCCGATAGACCTGCATCCGCCGGAAGGCATCCTGAGCAAGGAACCGCCTGCCGAGCAGATAGATGTCCCACTGTACAACATCCCGCTGAGGTGCCTCTACTCCCGCAATATACGGAATCTCTTCTTTGCCGGGCGTAACATCTCCGCCACCCATGTCGCCTTCGGCAGCACGCGCGTGATGGGTACATGCAGTGTCGTGGGACAGGCGGCAGGTACCGCCGCGGCGCTGTGCATTCAAGAGAGAGTGACTCCTGCTGAACTGAAACAGCATATCTCCCTTCTGCAACAGATGCTGCTGAAAGCAGACGCCTACATCATCGGGGTAACGAACTCTGACCCCTATGACCTCGCCCGCTCCGCCGAAGTAGCTGCTTCCAGTGAAATACCGGAAGGGCGCGTGACGAACATCTTAAACGGCAAGCGTCGCGGCGTGGACACTGCCACCAACCGCTGGATTTCAGACCCGACAAAGGGGTTTCCACAGTGGGTTGAATTGCGTTTTTCTCGTGAGGTGCGCCTGCGTGAGGTGCATCTGGTCTTCGACACGGGATTACATCGCCCCCTCACGCTGACGCATAGCGATTCCTACCATTCGAGAATGATTCGCGGTGCGCAACCCGAGACCATACGCGATTACGACCTGCAGCTGGTTCACGGCAGAGATGCGCTCACGATTGCGTCGGTGCGGAATAACTATCAGCGATTCTGCCGCCATCGCTTTCCTGCTCACACGGCATCCGCCCTCAGACTGGTAGTTCACGCTACGAACGGCGACCCATCCGCGCGCGTTTTCGAGATAAGGGCTTACGAAACCGAGCAATCCGTTTAAAGGGGAAAATGTCCTATGGCAAAACTACCCGACATTACCGCATGGGCTGGAAGAATCCCCGACCGGTTCCGGCACTGGGAGGTTGTTGCGGAGCCCGACCGTGATGAGCCCGAGTGGTGGGCAGGCGCGCCATCCGTTGTGCGCGATGGGGAAGGCGTCTTCTGGATGGCAATACGTATGCGCACGGCGGAAGGTGAACTGGGCAAACGCGGGTATGAGATACGTATCCTGCGCAGCGACGACGGGGTGCGTTTTGTTAAAGTCCATAGCCTGAAAAGGGAACAAATACCCACTACCGGTTTCGAACGTCCGGCCCTTCTGATAGACCCGCACATGGGCAAGTTCAAACTGTATGCCTGCGGGCCACTCACCAGAGACTGGTGCATCTTCAAGTTTGCCGACGTCGATAGCCCGGAGCAGTTTGACCCCACTACTGCCAGTCCGGTCATCGAAGCGATGCCCTCTCTGCCGCGAGGCGTGCCCTACCCCACCGCGTACAAAGACCCGTTCGTCCTGTACGCTGAAGGAGCGTATCACTGCTATGTCATCGGCGTATTGCGTTCGGAACGAATCTTCCACTTTGTCAGCGAAGACGGCGAGCGCTGGCAACCGGTGGGGCACCCTTCCGAGTCTTTGTTGCCCCTCGCGGGATGGCACTCGTTTTACGTGCGCCCCGCGTGCGTGGTGCCCGTTGGTGTGGGTTACCTGTTCGTTTACGAAGGCTCCAGCGTGCAGTGGCAGGACCCCGTATACAACATTGCTACCGGACTGGGGTTCACCTTTGACCTGCACCACATCATAGACCTCACTCCCGATGCGCCGTTACTTGTCAGCCCGACGCCTGGCAGGTTACACGTCTGGCGATACTCGCACTGGATGTGGGTAAATGACGAGTTGTGGGTTTATGCAGAGGTGGAGAAACCAAACGGAGCACACGAGACGAGGCTGTACCGACTGCCTGTTGCCCACAGATAGCCCCTTGCATCCTCGCCAAAGTTAGGGTATTATAATTCGTGGATTAGCACTCGGCATCGTCGAGTGCTAAAATTCTGCTTGAGGAGGTGACTCTGCGATGCCTGAGACCGCAGTGAAGGTACAGCTCAAACCGCTTGCAGACCGTATTGTGGTCAAACCGATGGAAGCGGAAGAGGTGACCAGTGGTGGCATCGTCTTGCCCGACACTGCCAAGGAAAAGCCGCAGAAGGGCGAGGTGGTTGCCGTAGGACCGGGCAAGATGCTGGATAACGGCAAAGTGGTCGAGATGGAAGTCAAAGTTGGTGATGTCATCTTCTACTCGAAGTACGGTGGTACGGAAATCAAAATCAACGGCGAAGAGTACGTCATCCTGCGCCAGGACGACGTGCTGGCAGTACTTGAGAAATAAGGAGGGAGTAACAAATGGCGGCAAAGATGCTGTTGTTCGATGAGGAGGCGCGTCGGGCGCTGGAGCGCGGTGTGAACAAGTTGGCGGACGCCGTGAAGGTGACGCTGGGACCGCGTGGACGTACGGTTGTGCTGGAAAAGAAGTTCGGCAGCCCCACGGTGATTAACGATGGGGTAACCATTGCCAAAGAGATAGAGGTGGAAGACCCCTTCGAGAACATGGGCGCGCAGCTCGTGCGCGAGGTTGCCAGCAAGACCAACGACGTGGCAGGTGACGGGACCACTACCGCCACCGTGCTCGCTCAGGCTATCGTGCGTGAGGGCTTGCGCAACGTCGCGGCAGGCGCGAACCCCATGCTTCTGAAGAAGGGCATCGACCGCGCCGTAGAGGCAGCGGTGGAGGAAATCCGCAAGATCGCAACCCCTGTGGAGACCCGCGATGAAATCGCAAACGTTGCCACCATCTCCGCCAACGACCCGAAGATCGGCGAGCTGATTGCCGATGCTATGGAGAAGGTCGGCAAGGACGGCGTGATTACCGTGGAGGAGAGCAAGGGCACCGAAACTACGCTCGAGCTGGTCGAGGGAATGCAGTTCGATAAGGGTTACATCTCGCCCTACTTCGTGACCGACCCCGAGCGTATGGAGGCGGTGCTGGAGGAGCCGTTTATCCTGCTGTATGAGAAGAAGATTAGCGCGGTGCAGGACCTCATCCCCATTCTGGAGCAGACCGCCCGCATGGGACGCCCTCTGCTGATTATCGCCGAGGATGTGGAAGGCGAGGCGCTGGCAACGCTGGTGGTGAACAAGCTGCGCGGCGTGCTGAACGTGGCGGCGGTGAAGGCGCCCGGCTTCGGTGAGCGGCGCAAGGCGATTATGGAAGACATCGCCATCCTCACCGGCGGTAAGTTCATCACCGAGGACCTGGGCATCAAGCTGGAGAACGTGGATATCTCCATGCTGGGACGCGCCAAGAAGGTCATCGTCGCCAAAGAGGAGACCACCATCGTGGAGGGCGCGGGCTCCCCACAGGCGGTGCAGGGACGCATCGCGCAGATTAAGCGGCAGATTGAGGAGACCGACTCCGATTACGACCGCGAGAAGCTGCAGGAGCGGCTGGCGAAGCTGGCCGGCGGCGTGGCGGTCATCAAGGTGGGTGCCGCCACCGAGACCGAGCTGAAGGAGAAGAAGCACCGCATTGAAGACGCACTGTCGGCGACCCGCGCGGCGGTGGAAGAGGGCATCGTGCCCGGCGGCGGTGTTACCCTGCTGAACGTCATTCCTGCGGTGGAGGCGCTGCAGGCAGAAGGTGACGAGCTCGCCGGCATCAATATCGTGAAGCGTGCGTTGGAGGAGCCAGCTCGCCTGATCGCCTCGAACGCCGGTGCGGAAGGCTCGGTCATCGTGGAGAAGATTAAGACCTTGCCGAAGGGGCACGGCTATGACGCGGCGAAGGGCGAGTTTGTGGACATGATCAAGGCGGGTATCGTCGACCCGGCGAAGGTGGCTCGCTCAGCGCTGCAGAACGCCGCCTCCATCGCGGGCATGTTGCTCACCACCGAGGCGCTGGTCGCGGAGAAGAAGGAAGAAGAGAAGTCCGCATCTGGAGCACCCTCGTACTAAAGCAGGGGATTGCTCAGCAATGAGGGGACGGGCGATGCCCGTCCCCTTTTTCTACTGGGGCGAATAGATGAACAGTATCCAGCGCGGCGGCTCGAGACCAGTCACTGTTCGCGCAGGGGTGGCTTGGGGAATCGGGTAAGCTCCCCCTGCTACCGGGTCGTACGGGACGCGCCGGCGTTGTTTCCATCCCTGCGCCAGAGTTTGCATATCCTTCTGGTTGCGAACGAAGTAGGACTGGAAGACGAATTGCCGCGCCGTTTCGTAATACCCCGCCCAGCCTTGTAAGCGCTCACCATCCGGAGGACCACCCACTGCTGGCGTGATGATGGCAAACAAAGGCTGCACCTTCTGCAGCACATCACGCACAGCCTGCATGTTCGGTAACTGCTGGTTCACCGTATACCGGTTCTCCCCTTGCCCAATTTGCACCGGCACCTCTACCATCGGCGTCTCCGGTAGCCACGCCCAGATATGGTGGGTGTACCACGCCGCCCGCCACGGTACATCGGAAATGCCCACCAGAGGCATCTCGAGCTTCGCGTTCGGATTGCGTTGCTTCAACTCGCTTATCACGCGGTCCAGACGTTGCGACAGCACTGCGAATGCCATCACCTCATCGCGCGGCGGCTTCGGCTCGCGAAAGAGGAGGGCAAACGCGAGAGGCAGCATGGCAACCAGCACCACACCGGTCAGAGCCACGCGCCAGGCGCGCTGTGCGTCCTCGCCAAGCAGTGCCTCCAGCAGCTCCTGCAGGCTCCCGACAGCCAGCAGCACAAAAGTCGCTGCGAAACAATGCATTGCCAGTGTGTTGCTCCCAGGCACGCCAAAGGAACTGCCCAGCAGCAACAGCACGGCGGTCCACCATATCATGTTTCGCCACATCGCGAGTGCACGCAGGCGCATTGGGATAAACAGACCAGCAAACGCCAACGCCATCACAATCGGGTGCGGGAAAGTCATCAGCGAGTAGACGCCGTTGCGCAGGTTGCGCGTCCACTTGCCCAGAACCTGCTGGGTATACTCGCGAAAGATGGAGACCGGGCTTGGAGGACGGGAGTTTTCCTCGTATTTCCGGTAGAGTGAGTAGCCGGGGTAGGGTTTGGTTGCCATACCGATTTCGTACACACGCAGGTTGAAAAACGGATTGCCGAAGAGCCGGAGGTTGCGTATCCAGTAGGGCAGGCTGATAAGCGCAAATCCCAGCAGGAACAGCGCCACGTGCTTGCTGCGGCGTTCGGGATTGGTGAGAGCTAGGTAGATGCTGGCGGGGATGACTAGCACCCACAACGAGATTTGGGTCAGGTATGCCATGCCAGCTACCACTCCTGCCCAGAAACTGCGGCGGGGACGGCGTTCCTGCCAGACTTCGCCCGTGTCGCCAGTGGCAGGGTCAACAGTTACTTCGCTGGGGCGGTAAAGTAAGTAGCAGGCTGCCAGCAACAGAAAACCCGCCATCGCCGCAGGCAGTCCCGAAATCGCCAGCGTCGACAAGGCGGCATCTGTCAGCAGCAGTATCGCCGCCGCCCAGTATCCCACCGACGGGCTAAACAGGCGTTTCCCCACAAAGTACACCAGCACCAGGCTGAGCACAAACCATATCATCGAACCGAGCGCGAGGGTGCTGTCCTGTGTGCCCCGGTACAGGAGTAGAGCCAGAAACAACGGGTAAAGCGGACCGTGCTCTATGTCGTACGCCTTGCGCACATCCTTCCAGTAATACAACCCCAGAGGAACAATGTTGTTGGTGACGAAGCCCCGACCTTTCGAAAGGTTGTAAGCAATCTGACCGTAATCCATCGCCTCATCGAAAGGACCGGTGAAATACGCCCGGTAGAAAAGCCCTATCACCCCGGCAGCGACTGCCAACGACACTATCCACAGTACGACCTGCCGTACGACGTTCGCCCCACTGTGCTGGGCAGTAGTTCGCGATTCGTCTAATGCCATATCCCCCGGCTCCTTCCCGCCCGAATCTGCTTTGTGCTCTCTTTAATTCTTGCCCAATGTCTTGTTGTCCTCTAGTGACAACGAACATATTTTATCCGATGCGGCATACCTTTAGTGCTTGCAACATTTGGGCGGACATCCTAAAATAATGGCAGCGCGTTTTTGAGGGGATTTGCGGCATGCGAGCCTTCTGGAAAGCACGTTTTGCGGTTCAGGCGCCTTCTGTTGCCGTCGCGGGCGTTCAGCAACGGGAAAGCGTGGAAGAGGCTGCACGCGAGCGAGGCGTTACCCTGCGCTCGGTGCTGATAGGCACACTGCTTATCCCTGTCAATACCTACTGGATTATCCAGGTGGAAGGTATATGGCATCGCAACCACGCGACTGCCATGTCCCTTTTCTGGAATACCGTCTTCTGCCTGATGATACTTATTCTCCTCAACGTCCTGGTGCTAAAGCGCTACTTCGCCCGCTACGCCTTCACTCAGGGAGAGCTCATCGTCATCTACGTGATGATTACCATCGCCTCCGCGCTCGCAGGACATGATACTCTGCAGCTGGGCATCCCCGCACTGTCAATGCCCTTCTGGGGGGCAAACGAGACCAACGGCTGGAATCAGCTGTTCAATCACTACTTCCCGAAATGGCTCACGGTGCAGGACAAAGAGTTCCTGCGTCCTTACTACGAGGGCCACAGTTCGCTGTATATCGGGGGACGGATCCTCGTGTGGCTTAGACCAGTGCTCATCTGGAGTGTATTCATCGGCGTGATGGGGTTGGTCATGGTCTGTATGAACGTCATCCTGCGCAGGCAGTGGATGGAGAACGAGAAGCTCAGCTACCCCATCGTGCAGTTGCCCATGGCGATGGTGGCGAACGGTGGCAACACGAGCTTCTTCCTGCAGAAACCACTGATACTCGGTGCGTTGTTGGGCGGCGGGCTGGACGTGTTGAATGGACTGCATGTGCTCTTTCCCACGATACCTGAGATAGTGGTGCGTCATGATGACCCCTCGCGCAACCTACAACAGTACTTCACTTCACCCCCATGGAACGGTGTGGGCTGGTTTCCGCTGCCGTTGTATCCATTTATCATTGCTCTGGGCTACTTCCTGCCGGTAGACCTTTCCTTCTCCATCTGGTTCTTCTTCTTGCTGAAGATGGCGTTGCGTGTTGTGGCGACGGCGGTAGGTGTGGAGCAAGGTCGTCCCTACACGTTCCCCTTCTTCAACGAGCAATCCTACGGCGCATGGTTTGCCATCTTTGCTTTCGCCATCTGGGGGGCACGGCAACACCTGCGCGAAGTGTGGCGAAAAGCGGTGAACCCGCGCTACGCAGGCATCGACGATTCGCGTGAGGCGCTGAGCTACCGTGGGGCGGTCATCGGGTTGCTGCTGGGTTTAGCGTTTCTCATCGCCTTCTGCGTGCAGGCAGGGATGAAGCTGTGGGTTGCAGTGCTGTTTTTCCTGATATTCTTTATCATATCCATCGGCATCACCCGCGTCCGCGCGGAACTGGGTCCGCCCGCGCATGAAGTGGTGAGAATGAACTCCCAGACGTTTCTCATCATGATGTTCGGCTCTACCGCCATCGGCGCGCCCAGTCTGACCATGATGACCATGTTCTGGTGGTTCAGCGGACGCGGGTATCGTACCCATCCGATGCCCTGCCAGCTGGAAGCGATGAAGATGGCACAGCAGGGTGGTATCAACATGAAGGGCATGGGCTACGTGATGATGTTCGCCATGTTCTTTGGCGGGCTGGCTTCGTACTGGGCGGCACTGCATCTGAAGTACGCGAACACCACCGGGGTAGACTACATGGATATGCACAACTGGGGCAACTACTACTGGCTGGAGAGCATTTTGCGCTCGCCGCGAGAGCCCAGTGTGACGGCGATGCTTGCCGTTGTTTTTGGGTTTGCCGCCGCCGCGACAATGCATCTCGCACGGATGCGCTTCCTGTGGTGGCCGTTCCACCCGGCGGGCTACGCGCTGTCGCTCAATTTCGGCGTGGAGTACTTCTGGTCATGCCTGCTTATCGCCAGCGTCATCAAGTGGCTGGTGCTGCGCTACGGTGGTTACAAGGTGAACCGACAGGTCATTCCCTTTATGTTTGGAGTGATTCTGGGCGAGTATTGTGTGGGCGCATTCTGGAGCGCGATGAGCGTTATACTGGACACACGCATGTACGACTTCTGCCCGGGATAGATTCTCTCGGATTTTTGCATCGAGGAATGCAGGAAAGACTTGACACGGTTGCGAAGTTATGATAGCGTAGAGTGCCTGTCGCGCTGAGGCGTGACGCCGACCGCAATCCCTGAGTGAAAAAGGAGGCAGGTGCATGAAAAGAACCGTTTACGTTTTTGCTGCTGCAGCCGCGCTGTTGACATCTACGGCGTGGCAGCCAGCAAACGTGCAAGCAATTCCCAACAATGGACCACGCCTGCAGGTCATCAATGCGCGAGACTTTGCACAGCCCCTGCAGGTGAGCACGGAGTTGTCCGTACGCTACCAGGGCAAGGCGATAGTGAAGCTGGAGCTGTGGGTAGATAACGTGCTTTTCGCCGAGAAGTCTCTGGACACTCCTGCGGAACGGGGCGTCGCCTCGTTCATGCTCGACCCCGCCTATCTCAGCGCGGGCAAGCATACCGTTACCCTTAAAGCCATTGAAGCGGATGGCACGGTCGGCACCACGCGCACCAGCGTCGTCGTAGAGGCACCTACCCTCGCGAACCTGCCTCTCGCTATTGTCTCTCCGGCGAACGGCTCCGCCGTGTCGGGAAAGGTGGAAATTGGGTTGCGTGTGAGTGAGCAGCTCGGCAGGGCGTACATCAGCCTGTTCATTGACCGCCAGTTCAAAACCCTGCGCAACTTCCCGCCCTATACCTATTCGTGGGATACCACCGCCGTCGAAAACGGCTGGCATCTCATTGAGGCGCTGGGCGTGGACGAGGCGCGAAACACCTATAAGGCAGCACCGGTGCGCGTGCTGGTCAGCAACCCGGGCGGTCAGACAGTGCGAGAGACACGCCTATCGGAAGCATCAGCGAGTTCGCCGGACATCCTGCTCACTCCGCCGGGCAGCGCGCTAACGCTGCAGCCTGCGGAAGCGATGCCCTACTCCACCACGCGTGACGTGATGCCGTCTGCAGTCACGAGCGCGGGCGCCAAACGCACACTCGGTGATGGCAGCATAGCACCACCTCCGTCACCCCAG
>Ga0209162_1000944_pt1 | contig 30204 bp, 29 predicted proteins | sample YNPNPMetaG_FD_187121 | JGI IMG/M metagenome (GOLD analysis project Ga0209162, IMG submission 187121) | Anoxygenic and chlorotrophic microbial mat microbial communities from Yellowstone National Park, USA - YNP NP MetaG (SPAdes) (version 2) ...
CGGGTTCATTTTCTGCATCGCTCCCCTTGACTGGCTTCCGTTTTCATGTTATCATTGTATTGTCGATAGGGGTTCGCGGTCAACTGCGTAACTCCTAATAGTTTCTCGTCGTTCTCGTTCAGGTGCTTTACCTTTTCAGACGGCAGGTGCTATAATCTCCAGCGGTTGTGTGCAGGAGATTTCTAGCGAGGAACAAGGCTTACCATATCATATGTGTGCGCTCGCATGGATAAAGCATGGAGACAAGATGGTTGGTGGCTTTCGGCGGTTATGGTTGTGTGGTTGTTGCTTTTCGGGTTGTATTGGGATTACCTCGTCGATGACGCCTACATCACCTTCCGATACGCAACACACTTCGCACATGGGATTGGACTTGTCTACAATCCCAATACCGTAGTGGATGGTTATACCAGTTTTCTTTGGACTGTGTTGTTGGGCTGTGTGCTTTTCTTCGTATCGGAAGAACACATCCTGCTAGTTGCCAAGCTGCTCAGCTTTGCCTTCGGTTTACTATCTTTGTTCGGTGTATATCGTTTGTCTCTCGCTGCCCCCCAAACGCCGCCGTGGAGGTGGATGGCAGTAGCGCTGACGGCACTGTCTCCCGCATTCGTTATCTCCAGTGCAGACGGCCTCGAGACACCTCTTTATACCTATATTCAGTTGACATTTGTCATTCATTGGTTGAAGGACGTGGAGCGCGGCTCGGCATCGGCGGCATCGGGCATGTGGGGTGCTCTGTTGGCGCTCACTCGCCCTGACGGTATTCTGTTGGTAGCCCTGACGACGGTTTTATTTGTCGTTCTTCCCACTGGCAAGCGAGTTGGTCTTAAAAGCTGGCTACCGTTCGTTCTCGTGTGGTTAGCCATCTACCTGCCTTACTTTGTGTGGCACCTTGCATACTATGGACATCCGTTCCCTAATACTTTCTATGCGAAGATGGGTGGTGAGTGGCGCCTTTTCGTACAGGGTCTACATCGCCTAGGTCGCTGGACTGAGGAGTTGGGAAGTGTCGTTAGCATGGTTTTCGTGCTGTATGTCCTTATCAAATCACCCTGCGCGTACACGAGGGTCATGACGGCGGTGATTGTGTCCCGCGTACTCTTGGTGTTGTGGTCGGGAGGAGAGGTGATGGGTCATCACCGTTTCTTGGCGCCTGCGGTTCCCGCATATTGGCTTCTGTTCCAATTAGGCTTCAGCAAGTGGCTGGTTTGCCTTGGTACCCAACGGGGCTTGATGCCTCGTGTTTTAATTGTTTTGCTCCCGCTGCTGTGTATTTTCCTTTTCGCTAAGCTGTTGGACACTTTGCCTCGGTGTCGGCAATATGCGGATGGACTGCAACGTGCGCACGTTACGCTTGGCAAGTGGATTCACTCGAATACGTCTCGTCAGACGGTCATTGCCGTCGGCGATGCCGGTGCCATACCGTTCTATGCCCGCCGACACACTATTGACATTATGGGACTGAACGACCCGCATATTGCACGATTGAAAGGTCGCTTAGGAAGCAAAATCGATGTCGGCTACATATTGTCCCAAAAGCCCGACCTGCTCATCTTGCTGAGCGAATACCCACCCAGTTTGCCGTTCAGAGGTCTTACTCCCATCGATCAAGCGCTTTACGACGCCCCTGAGGTGAGGAAGGATTTCAGACTTCTCCATTTCTACCGCTTCGGTGAAGGCTACTTTTTGTGGGTGCTGGCTCACAAGGAGACCGAATGCTTGACTGCTGCTAGCGGGCAATTTTAAGCCATTTGATTGGCTCGCTTCCACCGTACCGCTTCGGGGGAGCCTCTGTCCCACGCACAATCTATCCCGCATCATCGTGGACTAAATCTCTTCCAGATACATTTTTGTGCCGCGGACGATGCGTTCCAACCACTTGCCGCTCGGGTCGACTAGCGGTATCCACCAAAAGGTAGGGCGGTGGTCGGTATGGACTAGCCCCTCCGACACGAGGATGGCTTGTCGTACGAGCTCCATTTTGCGCAGTTCCGCCTGTCGTTCGATTTCTGTCGCCCGCTGACGGGCGCGCTGGTTCTGCTCACCACGCTCCAGTTGCTGTCGCTGAGGTTTCAAGCGGGCGACCTCTGCCCGGGCTTCGGCTATCCATTCGCGCCGTTGCTGCAGTTCTCTGTCGAAGCTCTTGCGAGCCTCCTCGTGCTGAAGGATCTCCTCGTGAATACGGTCTACTTCCGGTCCGGTAGTGATGCCCCGTTGAGCCAGCTCCCAAAGCCTCTCTTTCAGGGGCTTAATGGTCTGCCGATAGTTTTCGCCTTTCGCCATCTCAATCCTCTGGTAATCCTGTTTCCAATGTTCTATCTGTCTGTAGAGAGCGTGGATACACTGGTGAATCTCTTCCGCCTGGCGGCGCAGGTCGCGCAGTAAGCTGATGTGCCTGTCATACTCCTCCCGCAGAGCGTGCCACTGCTCGCCTTCTCGCTCTGCGAGGAACTCCAGCACCTCGCGCGGACTGGTAAGCTGGCGAATGGTTTCCAGCAACCCCTTTTGTTCCGCAACTACCTCGCGCCAGCGGGAGGAGAACTCATTGGTGCATATCCGTTGCTTGCCGAAGGCGTTTGCCAGATGCTCGGGCAGAGTGAGTGTTTCGCAGTGCTCCTCGCCCATCGTGTCCCATGTGGGGTAAACCAGCCGCAGGATGGGATGGAGGTTCCACTCGATGCCGTTTTCGCGCAGGTACTGGTTCATCTTGCGCGTGCGCCAGATGTAAGGCGAGCCGCCTTCGTTCATCACGAACAGGAACTCCCGCGCCAGCATGGAGACCAGTGTCACCGCTTTGCCTACCAGAGTGACGCCCGAGACAAAGTGCTGCTGGAGCACTTGGGCGAGGTCTGCCACAGAGTGTACGGGTCGCTCCAGAGGAATGGTGATAGGCTCTTCGGTTTCGATCACCAGCCGCCTGTCGGTAACCCGAAGAGTTCCACGCCCGCGCTGGGGAACAATCAGGTCAAATGGGATTGCCCCCTCGCCGAAGCGGTCCAGCGTGTAGATTTCAGAGTCCGCTACTGCACGGTTGTAAGCCTCTTCCGCAACGGGACGAGTCTGCGGGTTCAGGAAGATGTCCACCAGCTGGAACCGGGGCAGGCGGGAGGTTTCAGGAGACAGTTTTAGCAGGTTTGCAGAACAGTTTGTGGTGACGTTATCCACAGGCGCGCCGAGCATGGTAAAGAAACGGGGGAAGAACCATTGATACAGTGCGCTCAAACACTGGTCCGGATACTGCCTGGCGAACTCATCTATCCAGCCGAGAATCCGGTCTGCCACTGCTAAGCGGGCTTTCTCGCGGTGCTCCGGGGATAGCATCTTCAGGCTCTCCTCAAAGCCCCACTGCAGGAGTTCCAGCAACGGCTCCTTTACATGGTTCAGGCACACCTCATGCACAATCACGGAGCGATGCTCGGTGTGAACCAGCCCGCGCCATCCCCATGCTTCGGTCATGCGGTCTGTAAACACCTGTTCGCCTTCGGGATGCCATTTGGCAACCTTATCGAATGCCACACCGGCGTTCACATATCTTTGGCGGGTAGGAACCACTTCGCTGCCGAACAGGCAGGACAACTCGCCGGCAGCAGACCACAGGTCGCGTGTTGTGCCGTCGTTATGCGGCAGAGCGATGATTTTACGGTCGGTCTGAATAGGGTGATGAAGTTTTGCAAAATAGTCCGTGCAGTGCACGCACAGCAAGAACGGAAAGCGAACGCCTGCCTCTTGCGCCAGGCGGTTAAGCACTGCTTTCATCGGCTCGTCCCAGAAAACGGTTTGTCCGAGAGCAAGGAGGGTGGTGTTAGGATAGCGTTCCTGCAGTTCAGACAACACTTTCGTGACGGATGGGTGCATATTCATTGACGAAGTCTCCTATCATTCTCTGTTGGCGACAACGACAGCGTTATGATTATAGCCTATCCAAAGAGGCACAGGCAAGGGTCTTGTAGGGGGCTCCCCCCTCTCTACGCAGGAGAGGGGAGCATACTCACAAAGTTACCCACCCGCCTCCCGCTTGCTGGGAGCGATTGCTGGTATCCAGAATGCGCACCACTTCGAGGGCTTCCTGAGGCGACACTGGCGATTGCGTCGTCTTGAAGAACTGCACCGCCATTTTCATCAGGTTCAGATAGAAGCCATTATAGTCTTTGACGGTTTCCACATGGTAGGTGTTGCCTGCCTTTGCGCCAAAGACCCAGGGGAACACGTTCCACATGTTTTCACAGTCACGCACTTCCACCGTGGCACGTCGCCCGTCGGCGTACTCGACGGCGAGGAAGCGGCTGGCTGGTGTACCCACATCAGCCACTCGCGTTGCGCCGGTGCCCATTAGCCCCACGATGAGCGCAACCGTATGCACACCGTAGCCCATCCACTCGCCCATGCCGCGCGCAAAAGCTTCCGCAATGGTGCCGGTGAGCTGAGGGCGCATGGCTTCCAGTTCCACGGCGAACCGCAGGGCACTGGAAGAGGTAATCGGCGTGCCATACTGCTGTGCCATCTGCACGATTTTCTCAGCGTCGGGCAGGATAGGGGAGAGCAACTTGTCGATGAAAGTCGGTTTGCCTGCAAGCAGCACCTGTTCACAGAGCGCGAGGTGGTCTGCCAGATTATCGGGTGCCAGCACCATCAGTACATCTGCAGCTTCTACCACCTCCGCAATGGAGCCTTTGCGTTCCACGCCGTTTTTGACGCACCAGTCCTCTCCCGTTGGGTGGCTTTCCCATGCAGCGACCACCTGCACATCCTCGCTGGCAAGGTCCTCATGGAGCAGCTTCAGGAAGGTATTCGCATGAAAGTTGTTCAGGTGATGGTCCACAAAGCCAATCTTTAGCATATCGTCCTCCGGTTCTGTTGTTTCAGGCAGTTTCAAACTTCTGCGTTGTTGGGATACCCTCCTGCTGTGGTCATTCAATCTGTTTGCACAAGTGAACTGATTGTGATATACTTTATTTAGAGTAAGCAAAATCTCGGAAGCGGGTGAACAGGCGATGGGAAAAGCAGAGAAGGATTACGAGTACGCGGTGCGTGTATCCAACCTGTTTGCGCAACTCATGACCAAGAGCCTGAGCGAGCGACTGGTCGCGGAGTTAACCCATGAGGAGATTACCCTGCCGCAGTTACAGGCCATGCGCTATATCTGGCTCCATCGCAACGCGACGGTTGGTGAGGTGGCAGAGGGGCTGGATATCAGCTATCCCTCGGCAACCAACATGTTGAACCGGCTGGTTCGCAAAGGACTGGTGACGCGGCATGGTAACCCCGCCGACAGACGTTTCGTGGAGGTTCAGCTGACTGAAAAAGGCGAGCGTCTCACGCGACAGGTTGAAGAAGAGCGCACAGCCCGTCTCAAGCAGGTACTGGATGAGATGTCACCGGAGGAACGGCAATCGCTGATCGATGGGCTCACGGCATTTATCCTCACGGCGGTGGAGAACGACAAGCAGATGATCGAGGAAATCTGCCTGCGCTGCGGGGTTCAGGCGAACGGAAAGTGTCCGATTAGCGAGACGTATCCTGCTGTCGGCTGTCGGTAAGTCCTGCGATGCAGTTGCCGGTCTATCTGGACCATTCCGCGACTACGCCTGTGGCACCGGAAGTGCTGCAGGCAATGCTACCGTTCTTTGACCGCGCATATGGGAACCCCTCGACTATTTACACGATGGGGCAGGAGGCGCGAGAGGCGGTAGAGCGCGCCCGCGAGCAGGTTGCCAGACTGGTCAACGCCGATGCCGATGAAGTGTTCTTCACCAGCGGTGGCACCGAAAGCGATAACTGGGCAATCAAAGGTGTCGCGCGGGCATGGCGTGAACGCAAGAATCACCTCATTACCACCCCCATTGAGCACCATGCGGTACTGGAGGCGTGCGAATCGCTACGCGAGATGGGCTGGGAGATCACTTTTGTGCCTGTGGATAGCACCGGGCTGGTAGACCCCGCCGATGTACGCCGCGCGATAACGCCTTGCACAGGGCTTATCTCGGTCATGCACGCCAACAACGAAGTAGGTACTATCGAACCCATTGCCGAGATTGGTGCCATCGCGCGAGAGCACGGGATTCCTTTCCATACCGACGCTGTACAAACGGTGGGCAGGGTACCGGTGGACATCGAAGCGCTGAAAGCCGACCTGCTCACTATTTCGGCGCACAAGCTGTACGGGCCTAAGGGGGTGGGCGCGCTCATCGTTCGCCGCGGTACGCCGATACGCCCGCTTCTGGATGGCGGTGGTCAGGAGCGTGGGCGGCGCGGCGGCACTTACAACGTACCTGGCATTGTGGGGTTGGGAGCAGCTGCGGAGCGAGCGATGCGCTGTGCTGCCGAGGAGATGGAGCGTGTTCGCGGTCTGAGGGACCGGCTGGTGGCGGGTATCATGGAGCGCGTGCCCGATGCTATCCTGACCGGACATCCGGTGCAGCGGCTACCGAATAACGCGCACATCGCCTTTGCCGGTGTGGAGGGCGAGTCGCTGGTGTTATCGCTGGACGCGGCGGGCATTTACTGTTCGGCAGGAGCGGCGTGCTCATCAGGAGATACTGAACCGTCGCATGTGCTGGTGGCGATGGGCGTTGAGCCCCGTCTGATCGAGGGGTCGGTGCGCTTCACGCTGGGCAAGGATAACACGGAAGAACAGATAGACTACACGATTGAGCAGGTAGCAAGGGCGGTGCAAAAGCTTCGCTCGCTACGGGTTCGGGCATAGTTCGGCGGGAGGCTCGCCCCATACGGTGATACTGTCTTTGAGCATTGCTTGCCATGTAGACAAAACCGATTGAAACTCCTTCTCGGTCAGTACCTGCGGCTCCAAACCACGCAGTCCGAAGGTGCGCTTGACAATAGCGAAGGCGTCGTCGCGCGGTGTGCCAGCGTAAACTACCAAAACGTCGACGTCCCTGAAGGCAGTGTAGTTACCCCTGGCGTATGAGCCGAACAACACCACCCATCGCACCGGCAGGCGCTGTAGCAGCTGAGGCATGCTTGCGCGGAGCAACTCCAGCACCTCTTCCTGAGTATATTCAGGCGAGAAGACCTTCACAGAACTCGAGGATGGCTTGCGCATAGTCGCCTCCGCACTGCGTTCGATTATCCCGCGCGCACCAGTTCCTCATCGGCGACCGCCTGCTGGAGTTTACGCGCCTGGTCCTCGGCAATGAGCGCGTCCACGAAGGGCTGAATATCACCGTCCAGTATCTCCTGAAGGTTGTAGATGGTCAGTCCGATACGGTGGTCGGTCACACGTCCCTGTGGGTAGTTGTAGGTGCGGATTTTCTCGCTGCGGTCTCCTGTGCCTACCTGCGATTTGCGTGTGGCGGTGCGCTCGGCTTCCATTTGCTGTCGTTGAAGGTCATAGAGGCGCGTGCGCAACATACGCATGGCTTTTTCACGGTTCTGTAGCTGGGATCGTTCATCCTGACAGGTGACCACGATGCCCGTCGGTTTATGCAGTATGCGCACGGCGGTTTCATTCTTCTGCATGTGCTGTCCGCCCGCACTACCCGCGCGGAAGGTATCTATCTCCAGGTCTTCGGGATTAATCTCCACCTCTACTTCTTCGGCTTCAGGCAGAACGGCGACGGTGGCAGCGGAGGTATGGATACGTCCGCTGCTCTCGGTGACCGGCACACGCTGTACCCGATGCACGCCACTTTCGTATTTCAGCGCACTGTACGCCCCCTTGCCTTCGATGAGCATGACAATCTCCTTGTACCCACCGATGCCCGTTTCCTGAACATCCAGAACCTCGTACTTCCAGCCGCGTCGCTCGGCGTAGCGCATGTACATCCTCGCCAGCTCTGCAGCGAACAGAGCTGCCTCCTCGCCACCTGTACCTGCGCGGATTTCCAGAAGCACGTTGCGCTCGTCGTTCGGGTCTTTGGGCAGGAGCATGAGCCTCAGCTGGTGTTCCTGTTGTTCGCGCAGCTCTTTGAGCGTGTTCAGCTCCTCCTGCGCGAGGTCATGCATCTCTGGGTCGTCCAGCAGGGCTTCTGCCTCCTCGATGCGCCGTAGCGTGGTCTTGTATTCGCGAAACGCCTGCACAATGGGTTCCAGCTCGGCGTGCGCTTTACCCAGCCTCTGTAGCTCCTTCGGATCAGAAGCGACTTGCGGGTCGGCAAGAGCCTGTTCTATCTGTTCGAATCGCTTTTCAACCTCTTCCAAACGCGATAACACGGGTGATACTCTCCTCCTTCCGCAACAGAATTATATCCCGAAAGGGGGAGAGATGCAAAGTCTGTTGACTCGGCGGGACAATGCGCGTAGAATAGCGATAGCAGTAACCGTGAACCTGCTGTGCATGTCGATATTGATGAAATGCGGTGTAGGGGGTGATGTAATGGCAGACGCTCAGCAATGGCTGGAAGAGGGGATGGAGCTGTTCAAGCAGGGGCGTTATGAAGAGTGCATAGAGCGCATGTACTGGGTGCTTCAGAAAGATGCGGAGCACTATACGGCATGGTTTTATGTGGGGGCGGCGTACGCGCAGATGCACGATTACGAGAACGCTGCCCATGCTTTCTTCAAAGCTGCGGAGATACAGCCCGATTCCTGCCGGGCGCACTACAACCTGGGGGCGGCTTACGAAGCGCTGGGTTCCTACATGGAAGCCGAAAGGGAATACGAGCAAGCGCTGCTGCTGAATCCCGAATACGAGAACGCGAAGAAAGGACTGATGCGGCTGCGACAGCTGCATCGGGAGACCTATCGGAAGTCGCCTTGGGACCAGCCTCAGCAGCCTCAGGCTTGAGTAGATAGCCCAACGGCGCGGTAGAGGTCGGCAACTTCTTCTGCGGTGAGGTATCTCCATGCGCCAACCGGCAGGTTGCGCAGGGTGAGCGGTCCAAACCGCTCGCGGTGCAGGCGCACGACCGGATATCCGACCGCCTGACACATGCGCTTGACCTGTCGCTTGCGTCCTTCGTGGATGGTCACGCGGAGAAGGGTCGTCTTGCGGTCGGCGAGGTAGCGTATTTTCTGCACCTGCGCCGGGGCGGTGATGCCGTCTTCCAACTGGACGCCTTCCTTCAGACGACGGATGGCTTCCTCTCCGACCTCTCCGCGTACCTCCACCAGATAGGTCTTCGGCACGCCGTAGCGTGGGTGCGTCAGGCGGTAAGCGAGGTCACCATCATCGGTAAGAAGCAGTGCACCTGTGGTATCCGCGTCCAGACGCCCCACAGGAAACACCGGCGCGCTAACCCCCTGCAGCAGGTCCGTCACCGTGCGCGTGGCATGCGGGTCGCGGCGGCTGGTCACCACGCCCGCAGGTTTGTGCAGAAGGATGTAGGTGTGCTGTTTCGGTAGTTGTACCCGCTTGCCGTCTACTTCTATGACATCGCATTGGGGATTTGCCTGTGTGCCCAGCTGTGTGACCACCTGCCCGTTCAGGCGCACGCGCCCCTGCAAGATAAGTTGTTCACACGCCCGTCGCGAGCCATAGCCCGCCTGCGCGAGGATTTTCTGCAAACGCTGCAGCTGGTTGCTCATTTGCTGATAGTGAAACGCAGCTACGTTTCGGTGTCGGGTTCTACACGTACCGCTTTAGCCAGATGGTGGTCTATCGCTATTTGCGTGAAGCCGATTTGCAACACGTAGGCAGGGAAACGCTGTACCACTTTGACGTGGGCACCCGGCACCACGCCTAAAGCCAGCAGTTTCTGTGCGACCGTATGGTCATGCAATCGCAGCTCGCGGACATAGCCCGCTTCACCTGCACGCAGTGCGGTGAGCGGTAGGGTGTCTTCGGCAGTCTCTTCTGGATGTCCACGCTGGCGGCGGCGTCTACGCATCGGCTATTTCCTCTCGTGGGTCGCCGTTTCAATGGCGCGTCGCGCCCGCCACCGACGTAACCACTGTACTACTGGCGGCTCCTGAGGTTGCTCATAGCCGCAGCGTGGACATTTGGTCAGATGGCACCCGCCGAATAGTCCGCAGCCCTGGCAGACTTGCGCTGCCTCTTCCTGTTCATATGTGTAACCGCAGAAAGCGCATTTCATAGCTGCACTCCCAGTAACTGCAGTATGAGGTTCATCAATGTTCCCACAGTAATGGCAAAGGGGAAGATGATGGCGGAAATCGCCAGGGCTGTCTTCAACCCCCGCTCTTTCTTCATCATGAGAAACTGCGCAATGCACGGCAGGAACAGTGTCAGCGTGACGGCGGTTACCAGCAGCTGGCGTCCGTTCAGCACGCCGTGCTCCTGTAAGCGGTAAAGCCCCGCCGCGCCGTAGTCGCGCCGGAAGAAGCCGAACAGGAAAGCGGAGGCCGCTTCATCGGGCAAGCCCATCAGATGCACCACCGGCGTGAGCGCACGCAGGGCGAGGTCAAAAAGCCCGGTGATTTGCCCCAGCCAGATGACCACACTGGCTAAGATGAAGAGTGGAAATACCTCGCGGAAGTACCAGTGCATCCGGGCGTAGGTCTTGGTGAGCACGTTGGATAGTATCGGCAGGCGCATGGGCGGGATTTCGATGTAGAAGGTCGCCGGGGTACCCGGCAACACCCGTGCCGTTAGCCAGCCGATAAGCAGGAAGACACCAACCAATGTCATCGCCCATATCAACAGCGCGCCCGGGTGTGATGCCAGCAGCGCCATAATCACGCCCAGCTGCGCCGAGCAGGGTATAGCCAACGCGAGCAGGAAGGTGGCAATCAATCGTTCCCGCGGGGTTTCCAGAATGCGCGTGACCATCGTCGCCATGGTGTCGCACCCGAAACCCAGCACCATTGGGATGACCGCGCGTCCGTTCAGCCCAATCTTTTTGAACAGTCGGTCAATCAGCATCGCCAGGCGGGGAAAATAGCCGCTATCCTCCAGTATTGAGAACATCAGGAAGAACGTGCCCACAATGGGCAGAATGAGCGCGACCGCATAGGTAATGCCCAGTGTGAAGATGCCGTACTCCCCCACAAGCAGCTCCTGAACTGGCGCGAACGGGATGATTGTTTTGACCCAGTGCGTCACAAACGGATTGATGTAGTTGCCAAACAGCCTGTTCTCCAGCAGGTCGACCAGCGTACCCCCGCCAAACACGCCTACAAACTGATACAGACCATAGTAGAGCACCAGTAGCAGGATGGGGATACCGGTGAGAGGCTGCATGCAGACCCTACCTACCCACTCAGCCAGACCGTTGCTTGTGGTGGGCGGATGTTGCATCACCTCCTGTGCGATAGATTGGGCGAGGCTCTGGCGGTGAGCAAGTATCACCATGCTGAGCGGTTCGCGATAGTGCTCCTGTGCTCGCCGAATATGCTCGGCGATGGCAGCAAAGCGATCCTCGCCCTCCCGCTGGCGCACCAGGCCCTCGATCTCCTCGTCGTGCTGTAAAAGCAGCAGGGCGACGGCTCGTCGGCTCAGGTTGTAATCCTCGCCCAGCAGAGCCTCTATGGTATCAGCAGCCTCTTCAATCGGTGGAGGATACGTGATAACTTTGTCCACCGGCAAGATACTCACCGACAATGTGCTTCAACTCCTCGACGCCTCGTCCTGAGACCAGCGAGGCAGGTATGACCGGAATGCCCAACCGCTTTGCCAGTGCATGGTGGTCGATGTGCAGATGCAGTCGTTCTGCCTCGTCCATCATATTGAGCAACAGCACGACCGGCAGACCGGCTTCCAGCAACTGCAAGGTCAACGACAGCATCCGGTTCAGGTTTTTGGCATCCACCACATGCACCACCACATTCGGCCTTTCCTGAAGCAGCAGGGCACGTGCCACTCGCTCCTCCTCGGTAATAGGGGAAAGGGAGTACATGCCCGGCGTGTCGATGACCTCGCAGGTCGTGTTGCCGATGCGTGCCTGTCCGCGCGCGACTTCCACTGTGGTGCCCGGATAGTTAGAAACCACCACGTACCGACCGGTCAATCGATTGAACAGCACGCTCTTGCCCACGTTGGGGTTTCCCACCAGCACCACGCGGGCATGGGTGTTGTGCGGTGGCACGGTTTTCATTTTGCCTCCTTCACCCACACATATCGGGCGACTTCAGGTCCAATCGTGTGCTGCGTGCCATCCACGTTAATCTGAATCAATCCGTCAAACGGCGTACGGTTCATCACCTCGACCTGCGCTCCCGGCACCAGTTGTAGCTGTTCTATATATTCCAGAAATTCGCGCCGCTCGTCGGTGATTTTTATCACCAGTAACTCCATTCCTGCTTCGGCATCGCTCAGCCTCCAGGAACCATCGTCTACAGTGGGGTCGATAGGGTTGCCGTGTGGGCAGGTGGAGGGGTAATTCAGCGCAGCCGCTATCTTATCGGCAATCTCCGGAGCGATGTAGTGTTCCAGCTTACAGGCAAAGTCATGAACATCGTTCCACGGTAAGCCAATGATGTCGGTCAACAGCCTTTCCGTTAGCCTATGAATGCGAAGCAGTTGCTGGGCAAGGTTTTTGCCTTCTTCGGTGAGAAGGATGCCTCGGTACGGTGTGTGTTCCACGAGCCCCAGCTCGGCGAGCTTCTTGAGCATAATGCTGGCAGAAGCGGGAGACACTCCCATGTATTGCGCGACTTCGTTCGTCGCCACCCGCCCGACTTCTTCCTGCAAGCGGTATATGCCCTCGATATATTCCTGTACGGTTTCGTTGACCTGTCCCTCGCGCGTTGCGTTTGGACGGCACACTTCAGGTACTTTGAGCTGAATGGCTGTACGGCTACGCACTGCTCCCGGCTTCCTTTCAAATTTTTGTCCCGTTAAAATTATACATCAGAACCCGCCTAAACATAAAGTAGATATTCGTCGTGTTTTATTTTCCGATACAGAAATCGCTGAAGATTCGCTCCACGATGTCTTCGGTGGCTGTCTCCCCAGTGATGAGCCCAACGGCGTCGATGGCTGTCCGAAGGTCGACCGCGATGAACTCAGGGGGTATGCCTTCTTGCGCGCTTCGAAGTGCGTGCTGAAGACTCTCCATGGCGTTTTGTAAAGCAATTTGGTGCCGCTCGCTGGTGACAATCGCTCCTTCCGGTGTCATCCAGTCACTTCCAAGCAGCTGTTGAGCGACAGCATCCAACAGCTCATGCAGTTTCCACCCAGTAAGGGCACTAACGGTGAACACGGGAGCGGCATATTGCGGCTCCAGTTGCCGGGAGAGTGCCGCCAGAGCCTCTTCGGGCAGTAAATCGCACTTGTTCCACACCAGCAGGATGCGTTCGGAGGGAAGACGGGCGAGCAGGTGTTTGTCCTGGTCGGTGAAGCCTTCTGGCGCGGAGAGCAGGAACAGTATCAGGTCGGCGTTCTGCAGGGAGCGGTGCGTCCGTTCCACTCCGAACCGTTCCACCACGTCTTCGGTTTCGCGCAAGCCGGCGGTGTCCCACAGCTGCACGGGGATGCCGCGTATCTGGATGCTTTCTCGGATAACGTCACGGGTGGTTCCCGGGATATCGGTGACGATGGCACGTTCTTCACCCAGCAGGGCGTTCAACAGACTGGACTTGCCTACGTTCGGTCGGCCGGCAATGACCACTGTCGCTCCTTCGCGGGTGAGCCTCCCGAAGCGGGCGGTGGCAAGCAATCTTTGGCAGCGGGCACTCAGCTGGTGCAACTGTTCGCTCAGGTGAGTATAGTCCATTTCGCCCAGGTCGTCGGAGAAGTCCAGGTATGCTTCTACCAGCGCGAGCAAGCCCACCAGCTCGTCGCGGATGGCATGGATGGCATTGGAAAGCTCTCCTTCGTGCTGACGCATCGCGAGACGTTGTGCGCTCTCGGTGCGCGCGCGAACGAGGTCGGCGACCGCCTCCGCCTGTGCGAGGTCCAGCCGTCCGTTCAGGAAGGCGCGGAGAGTGAACTCCCCGGGCTGGGCAAGGCGCGCGCCGTGCTGCAGGGTAAGACGCAGCACACGACGCAGCAACACCAGACCTCCGTGACAGCTGAACTCCACGACATCTTCGCCGGTGTAGCTGCGCGGCGCGCGGAAGGTGAGCAACAGCGCGCGGTCGATATGTTCGCCGGTGCTGGGCTCTACGATTGTGCCCGCGTAGATGCGATGGCTTTGCACCTCTGCCGGAAGGGGGTGAAACAGCTTTCGTGCTATCTCAAACGCCTGCGCACCGCTGATGCGCACGATTCCGATACCGCCTTCACCGGGCGGGGTGGCGATAGCGGAGATAGTGTCGGTTGCAGATAGCATGGTGGAACCTCGAGGCACAAAAATGGCGGAGCGGGTGGGATTCGAACCCACGAGGCACGTTTTGCGCGCCCACACGCTCTCCAGGCGTGCGCCTTAGACCACTCGGCCACCGCTCCCTGCAAGAGAATTATATCATATTTGGATCGCCCTCACAAACGAGGACGGCGGTTTACTGTCGTTATGCTTCGCCGGCCAAGGTGAGAATGCGCCGACGAAGGTCTTCATCTATCCACATTCCCATTTCTATAAGATGATTCACGAAGGGCTCTACACTTGTTATAAATCCCCTCGACTTAGACTCAAGAAGCACCTTCAACGTGCCCCAGACCTGTAAGCCAGCAGCTCGCGCTGTCCTGCGTGCCATCAAGTCGTCCAGCAGCACCACACAATCAGGATTTTCCAGTGCTAATGCTAACACAGCTAGCTCACCAGGACCCAAATCGGTGGCTAACCATTCGGACTGTGCCGTGCGAGGATTGGCTATTTTGACCCAAGTGTAATCGGCGGGATTGGGGGCATCGTAGCCGCTTCTTCGTCCGATAGACAATTCTTCAACTACGGCTTCAGGTACCCACACTTCCTCGAACAGAAGAGGCAACAGGTCGATCGCCTTTATCCGATAGAGGTACAGCAGAGGCGAGGTGTTACAGATAGCCCTAGCCATTCTCCGTTTCCAGTTCGCTAAGTTCACTGGCGAAAGGAAACACCCTGTAGCGCCCCAGGTTCAGCAAGAACTCTGCCCTGCACAATCCTGCCAGCTCGGCGGCACGTCCGGAAGACAAGCGTCCCATCTCGTACAATTTCACCGCCGCCAGTATGCGCATCTCGCGCGCAAAGGATTCCGGATCAGTCTTCTCGGCAAGCAGTACCTTCTCCGGAATTTCTATCGTGACCCGCTGCATGAAAATTGCCGCCTCCTTTTTTACAGAGGTACATGTTCCCCGATAATGCCCCACTGTTATTATAGCACAGGGCTCACGTACTGGTCAAAGGTGTAGCGACAGGTGATTTTTTTTTACTATCCTCAAGGATATGATATCAAGAGCGCACCATCAGGGTCGCCGGATAGTTGGAGCCAGCCAGAGGCATGGTGCGGATGGTAATGGTGCGCTTCTGCCCGGGTTGCAAGCGGATGCGTGTGATAGAAAACTCCTTCGGAGGGAGCGCGCGTTGCACGCCGAGCACCTCGCCCCCGATGGCGAACACACCTCCCGCCTCTCCACCGCTGGGTTCAAAAGCCAGTTCCACGTCGCGCACCTTGTCGGTCGGGTTTACCAGCTCCACACGCACTTCATAGATAACCCCGTAGTTGCCGTCCAGCTTGCGTTGCTGGGTGTGGTTGCGCACTGCCTCTTCACCGATGCGGATAAACTGCCAGCGTTGTCCAACCACGTAAGTCGCGGTCAGTACTTTGTGGCTGGTGGGGTAGATATGTTCGGTGCTGGCAGCCTGTTGTCGCTCTTCAGGCGTAAGCGGGCGCGGAGGCAAGAAGCCCCAAACCATCGTGGTTCCAGACAGCGGTACCGGCTGGTTCTGATACACCTGCATTGCCACTTTCAGCACGCATGGAGCCTGGGGTTGTACGCCCTCTATCGGCAGCAGGCGCAACTGGAGTACCCCGCTGGCTGTATCCAGCGGGCGTATCTTTTGTGTGAGCAAAACCATCTTGCTCTGCGGGGGGATGGTGACGGTATGTCCCATGTTATTCATCAGGGCACGCAAGAACAGTTCGCCCGCGACGTAACCCACACGCACAGTGTCCTGGAAGGGGGCACTTGCCGCGCCGGTAACGTGTGCGACGCGGGGGGTGTCCGTAGGGTTCAGCAGTTCGATCTGCAGCAGACCATCCTGCGCCATGCCGTTCATGTGGTGGTAGAGCAGACGCGCTCCGTGTGCCTCGCTGACCTCGCCCGCGAACAGCGTTTGCGGTTTCTGCACCCGTTCAGGGTCGTTACTGACCATGAGAAGTACCGGCTCGCTGGATGCCAGTGGACGGTTGACCACGCTGACTTTCACTTCTTGCTCACGCGGGATGTAGCCGGGTCCAGTGGTACGTACCAGCGCGCTCGCTGTGGCAGATTGTCCCACATCGGGTATACCGCCCAATCGGATCGGGGAAGACATCTGCACCTGCGCTCCCGGTTCCAGCTGTGCCGCACGCACAATCGCGGACTCTACCGCCTGCCTGACGAAGCTGACTGGCAGGTCGATTCCCGTGACCACTACCGGCTCCGTCAATTTCACCTCGCCCGCGTACTTGCGTACGGTGACCATTAAGGGCACAGAGAGTTCTCCGACGGAAACGAGAACCCGCTCGCGCCCCACCGCACGTCCGGTAACGCGCAAGGTGCGTCCATCGCCGACCACCGCCGGGTCCGCTATTCCGTCGTCCGGCGTACCTGTAGGGGCAACGACCACCGTTCCCTCCAGCCAGCCGTTCACGCGCACGGTGCGCGACTCGCCCAGCGGCACCAGTAGTTCGCTGGTGCTGAGGCTCAGCGGAGGGATGGCAAGGCAGTGCCTGAGGGAGCTCGCCCATGCCTGAGCCAGACGGAGGGGCGTTGTTCCGGCGGCGCGGGCGTCGGCGCGGGTGGCGTAGAGCAATACACCTCCGCCGATGGTAACCATTGCCCTGCGGCGTTCAGCCTTGACCGCTACATGGCGCGCTCCCAATCCCCGTGCGATGGCGGCTTGCAGTCGCTCTGCGGCGATTTGCGCCCGCCGTTCCGGGGTAAGGTCGCCGTTGGCGACGCGAACATGAATGGCTATGGCACGATTGACTATCAGCGTGCTTCCCTTAACCCCCACGCGCGGCGGAATCTGCGCGTGCGCGGCAATCGCCGTCACCAGCACGCAAAGCAACGTGGTCATCAACGCACGGATATTCCCCTGCACCATCACCATCTCCTCATAGAAGCTTATCATTCATGATGATTCTCGGCAAGGAGACGCAGAATCTCGTCGCGCTGGGGCGGAACCACCCCCACATGGCGTACGACACTTCCTGCGGCGGCGTTTGCCAGTCGGGCGGCGGTGTGCCAGTCCGCACCGGCTGCCAGGGCACAGGTCAGTATGGCAATCACCGTATCGCCTGCGCCTGCGGTATCGTATACCTCCACCGGCATGGCAGGTACATGCAACACAGGAGTGTCTTCGGTGGAGAGCAATATACCCTGCGCTCCCAGCGTAATTGCCAGTGCCTGCAAGCCCAGCATCTCTCGCCACTCGCGTGCTGCGGAGGTAATCTGGGTTAGCTCCTGCAACTCCGTGCCGTTGCCCAGGCTACTGGCAAATGCCTGAGCCTCGATCAGGTTGATAGACGCCAGCCTGGCACCGTGCAGGTGACGCAGCGGAGGGGGTTTCGGGTTTGCCATCACCGGTACACCCGCGGTGGCACACCCTGTCATCACCTCGCGCACCAGCGACGGCGTCAGCACCCCTTTCTGGTAATCCGAAAGCACCACCGCACTGGCGTATGGCAGCACCGTCTCCAGACGGTGCAACATCTCCCCCGGTGTGGCTTCGGGAAGGGAATTTCGCTGTTCTCGGTCGAGGCGTACCACCTGCTGGCTGTGGGCAATCACGCGCGTTTTACTGGTCGTGATACGTGACACATCCACCAGGATGCCTCTCACATCCGCGCCACTCTCCGCCAGATGAGCGGTCAGGATGCGGCCCTTTTCGTCATCGCCCACCACACCAAACACACTCACCTGCGCGCCGAGCGCGAGCAGGTTGTTCACCACGTTCGCCGCGCCGCCCGGCACGAAGCTCTCCTCGGTCCACTCCACGACGGGTACCGGCGCCTCTGGCGAGATACGACGTACGACGCCGAACACATACTCGTCCAGCATCAGGTCGCCGATAACGATAAGCCGCAGCTCCTGAAAGCGTTCCAAGATTGCCTGATACTGCGCGACGGATACCACCTCTCTCCTCGTCCATTTGCAGCCTGTTGTCCGACGATTCGCCGTGAGAAGGGCAAATCCCTGCTGCCACTGTGGGGGCAACGGGGTGGTTCCTGTTTCTGACCAAAAGACAGGATGTCGCCCATTCTGTAGCCAAAAGGAAAATAATTCTCTCCAGAGGGTGCGAGATGCTGGACAGTTTTCGCGTGGCACGTTATGGGTTTGTACTGGAATGCCTTTCTCCGATGGAGTTCCGCTTGCAACGCCTGCCCCGACGAATAGGGGATTGGCGATTGGGCAGACACGGGGGTCTGCCCCTATGGGTGTTGCGATTGGGAGGCACGTCGCGGTAGGGGCAATCCCCCTGTGGTTGCCCGTGATTGGTCTGCGGTTTATCAGGGGCAGACACGGGGGTCTGCCCCTGCGATGGCGTGATGCACGCAGACCCGGCGGTAGGGGCAACCCCCTGTGGTCGCCCCTGTTTGGGGTGTGGTTGGGCCTGTGTGGTGGAAAGGGTCAATCCGAGGGTGGTTTTATCTGTTGCCAGAAGCCGGGGTCGGGCAGGAAATGCAGACGGTAGGCGGGCACGTCGCGCGCCAGCGCGGAGACCACGTTCAGCATCCATTCCGCCACCTGCGCCCCCTCGGCGAACTGCAGGCTACACTGTAGCAGGGCACGCAGTGCCTCGCCGCGCGGAAGAGGTTCCACGCGGTGCTGGGAGGCGTGTTTCAGCAGGTAGATGGCGTGCAACGGGGCGTGTAGGTTCGCGCCCGCGCGGGCGAAGTCGCCCCAGAAGGGGGTTCCGTACACTTGCCAGCCCTCCGCGGTGCGGCGCACCGCCACCAGTTCATCGCTCAGCACCTCGGCGAGGTTGCACAGCAGGCGCGCCACCGTGCTTTTGCCCGCGCCTGAACGTCCCGCAAACAGGTATCCGCGTCCTCCGTATCGCAGGGCGGAGGCGTGAATCATCACCCCGTCACGCTGGGGCAGGTACAAAGCGAGCAACGCCCGCAGGAAGGAGTCCACAGCATAAGGGCTGTGCAGGCAAGTGACCTCCGCGCTATCAGCGTTTGCGGTAACATCTGCCACAAAGGTATCGTAGACGAACCGCCAGCCGCCCTCGGCGGGGCGCACCTTCACGCTTTCGATTCGGGCGTGGGTGGGTGGATAGGCGGTGGGTTGCAGGCGGATGCGGATGTGAGGCGATGGCTCTTCGCCCGAGACGAACGCTTCGTACCGCTCCTGCACGAGTTGCGACAGGAACGCGGGGTCGGGGCATTCCAGCCTCAGCGCGATACCGGCGATGGAGAGAGACAGGTGATTCATTCTTTTCTAATACGAGATTCTTCGCTGACGCTCAGGATGACGTTCACCTTCTATGGTACCCGAACATAGGTGTTCCCCGGTTGTCGGCGCACGAGGTTGTGCATCTCCAACATCAGCAGTTCGGCGTTCAGCTGGGCAATTGGCAGGCGCAGTTCATGGGCGAGCGCGTCCACGTGCTTAGGCGTAAGCGACAACGCTTGCAGCACCTGCTGTTGCACGGGGGTTAGTGCGGGCAGGGAGGTGCGTTCCGGAGGCGGTTCCGGGGCGATGCCCAGCGCGCGCACGATGTCCTCCACGCTGTCGACCAGCGTCGCGCCTTCCTTGATGAGTTTGTGGCAGCCTGCGCTGTGTCCGGTGTCGATGTTGCCGGGCACGGCGAACACGGGTTTGCCCTGTTCCAGCGCGAGTCCTGCGGTGATGAGCGCGCCGCTGTCATAGGGAGCCTCCACCACCAGCACGCCCAGCGCCAGCGCGCTGACAAGGCGGTTGCGGGCAGGGAACCGCCACTGTTCGGGCTGAATGCCGGGCGGGTATTCCGATAGCACTGCGCCCTGCGCGGCGATACGGTGGAACAGCGCGGCGGATTCGGCGGGGTACGCCACGTCGATGCCGCTGCCCAACACGGCGATGGTGCGGCCGTTCGCCCGCAGTGCGCCGGTATGCGCGGCGGTGTCGATACCCCGTGCGCCCCCGCTGACGACGGTCAGCCCGTAGCGGGCGAGTTCGCGCCCCAGTTTCTCGGCGACGGTGCGTCCGTAAGAGGTGGGTCTGCGTGTGCCGACAATGGCGATGGCGAAGCGGTCGCGCTCCTGCAGGCTACCGCGCACGAACAGCAGGGGTGGGAAGTCTTCGATCTCGCGCAGGGCGGACGGATAGTTTTCATCGCGCCAGGTGAGCAGGCGTGCGTCTGCCTTTTGCCAGCGTTGCCACTGCTCTGCGGTCAGGTCAGGAGCGTTCAGGATGCGCGCGGCGGCAGCTTCGGTCATGCCTTCGATGCGCAGTAGGTCGGTACGCGAGGCATGGAAGATGTCTTCGGGGTTCTCGAAACGCTCCAGCAGGTTCAGCAGGCGGCGGGGAGGAAGCTCGAGGTACGCCAGCCTGAGCAGCGCACGCAGACGAGCTTCCTCCACCGTTTGATCGCTCCCGTTATCAGTATCCTTCGTCGCCGCGCCCGCCACCGCCACCGCGTCGTCCTCCGCCGATACCGCCGGGCACGCCGGGCACACCCATGCGCGGCTGGGTAGTTGTGGGTGTGCGCTTGCGCAGGGCGTTATCCACGATGAAGGTCCAGGTGTATTCGGTGCGGTTGCCGCGCCAGTCTTCGGCGATGACCTTCACCGTGTGTCGCCCATCGGCGAGGGGTTTGACGGTGGCCGCCCCTGCTGGCTGTCCGGCAGGCGAGGCGGACGCTTCCTTGGTATCCCACAGGTAGCTGATTTCTCCCTTGACGAGGTCGAACTCATATTTCACGGGCTTATCGTCCAGCAGGAACTGGATGGTGTCGGTTTTGATGCCCGAGCCGTCGTCGCTAATGAGGGCGCGGAATCGGATGGGCGGTTGTCCCGAGATGGCGACCCCGCGCGCCGGCTCCAGCTCGGTGATGGTGGGCGGGATGCTATCGGGTGCATCGGCGCGGAAGGTGGTGAGACTGCCGTCATCCGACACCACGTACAGCGTGCCGTTTACCACCACCGGCGTCGCCGTGATATCGGTAAAGGAGGGGCGCTCGGGGGTGGAGGAAGACGACTGTAAGAGGTACTTCCACAGCACGGCTCCGTTCGAAGCGTCCAGAGCGTAGATGCCGCCTCGCGTCGTGCCGATGATAAGCACGTTGCCCGCCAGTGTGGGTGGAGCAACCGGCTGGTTGGTAAACACAGGCTCTTTGCTGTTCCACAGCAGTTTGCCGGTATTGTCGAACGCCCACACGCGACCGTCGCGCGTCAGCACGTAGACCATGCCGTTGCCGGCGACCGGCTCCGTGACGATATCGTCGGGCAGGGTGCGTGCCCACAGCTGGCGTCCGCTGCGCGCCTGCAGCGCCTGCAGTGCGTTGGAGGCAACCACGTACACATTGCGGTCTGCGACCACGGGCGACAGGGCGTACAGTGTACCGGGCAGACGCACTCGCCACAGGAGCAAGCCTGTGGCTGCGGCTGCCGCATACAATGTCTGGTCTGCGGAGATAAAGTAGACCATGTCATCCGCCACAGCCACTGCGCCGTTCACCGCATCCAGCGTACGGAACCCCCCGCGCCACACCGGTTCGCCCGTTTTGGCGTTAATCGCGTAGACCTTTCCGTCGGCGGAGCCGAAGTACACGACGTCGTTGACGACGGTCGGTGGGGACAGTATTGCCCCCTGGGCGCGGAAGGACCAGAGGTATTTGCCGGTGGGCGCAGAGAGCGCGTAAAGGTTGCCGTCCGTGGCGCCGACGTACACGATGCCTTCCGACACCGCGGGGGTGGTGCGGAACTGTGCATCCAGCGGCTGGTCTGCCGGATAGCGCCAGATCACACGTCCTGTTTCCGCGTCCAGCGCGTAGAAGCGATCACGGCAGGCGTAGTAGATGGTGTTGCCGACGATGGCGGGTGCCGCCGGGTTTTGCGGTGCCGGTGAGGCGGTGTATCGCCAGTACATCGCGACCGGCATCTGGATTCCTCCCGGCGCGATACCGCCATGCGTGGGGGAGAAGCGGTAAACCTCCACATCCTGAGCAAGTGCTACAGACGCCATTAGAAGCACCAGTGCGCACGCTGGCAGCGCGCGAGTCCATCCTGCAGAGATGAAGCCCTTCAAGCGCATTTGCATAGTCGTCTCTCCTCGCCTCGGGTTTGTTTGCAGACGTACCATCCAGTGGGTACGGTATATCATACAGCGAAGCCGGTTCAGATTCCTGCTAGCCCAGCGCAATTTAGACGAGAGCGGGCTCCGGCGGGTTACCTCAGCGCTGAGCGTGGTGGACGCGACAGCACGCACACCGGGAAGGAGGAAGTCCACCGGCGGAACCTTTTTGGCTGGCTAGCCGTATACTAGAGTAGCGCATGTCCTCCTTTTCACTCTGTCCATCACATCGATGGAGCCTGCTACACAGAGCGTTCGCCCAACCCCGACGGCTCTGGAAGCAGGCGATTTTTTCGTGCGGGCTTGCCTGCTTCTTACTTCCACAGTACAATAGAACCATCCTCTTTCAGGGGGGAGGAACGTGTCTTCTTTTTGGGACGTCCTGACAACGCTATTGCTGGCTTGTCTGCTGGGGGCGGTGGTGGGGCTGGAGCGTGAACTGCACGGCAGGCCTGCCGGTCTGCGCACGCATATCCTGTTATCGATGGGTGCGGCGCTGTTCGGTATGGTCTCCGTGGGCATGAAGGGAGCCAATACCGACCCCACACGCATCGCCGCACAGGTGGTGACGGGTATCGGTTTCATCGGTGCAGGTACAATTATCCATCTCGGTGGCACGGTGCGCGGGTTGACCACTGCCGCGAGCATCTGGGCAACCGCGGCTATCGGGCTGGCGGTCGGATTGCATCGCCAGTACTGGGTGATGGCGATTGTGGCGACTTTGATGGCTTTCCTGACGCTGACGCTGGTGCATCTACTGGAGGGTTTTCTGAGGCTGAAGCGTCGTGTGCGGGAAATGGAGGTAGTGGCACGAGAGGACGAGGCGGTGATTGAACCCCTGCTGGATATACTTTCCGCGACGCGGGTGGATGTGCAATCTGTGCGCACTCTGCCCACTTTGCTACCCGGTACCCGTCGTTATGAGCTTTCGCTGGACCTGCCTGCGCGGGTTTCGGCGCAGCAGGTTCTCGGCAGGGTAGCGCAATGTAAACAGGTGATAGAGGTGAAGTGGGACTGATGCCGACGTTACTGGACATGCACGTTGTGGACGACATCGTACGCCGAGCGCTTCAGGAGGATGTGGGCACGGGGGACGTTACCACGTTGCTGACGGTGCCCCCGGGCACGGAGGCACTGGGCGAGTTCATCGCCACACAACCGGGGGTGCTGGCGGGGTTGCCGGTGGTGGAGCGCGTGTTCTGCCAGACCGACAGCCGCGTGCAGGTGGAGCCGTTGGTGAAAGAGGGGCAGCGGTTCGACGCGGGGGCAGTGCTGGGCGTGGTACGCGGGGAGGCGCGGGCAATCCTTATGGGCGAGCGAGTCGCGCTGAACTTTTTGCAGCGGTTGAGCGGCATCGCTACTCTCACCGCACGTTTCGTGGAGGCGGTGCGCGACCTGTCGGTGCGAATCTGCGATACGCGCAAGACGACGCCCGGATTGCGCTATCTGGAACGCTACGCGGTACGGGTGGGAGGTGGCTTCAACCACCGTTTCGGGCTGTATGACGCGGTATTGATTAAGGACAACCACATTGCCGTGTGCGGGGGGATTGCACAAGCGGTGCATCGGGTGCGACGGACGCTGCCACACACGATGAAGATCGAGGTGGAGTGCGCCACCCTCCCGCAGGTTCAGGAGGCGCTGGAGGTAGGAGTGGACATCATCCTGCTGGATAACATGACGCCGGACGACCTGCGTGAAGCGGTACGGATGGCGAAGGGGCGGGCTTTTCTGGAAGCCTCGGGCGGGGTGCGTCTGGAAACCGTGCGCCAGATTGCCGAGACGGGGGTAGATGCCATCTCGGTGGGCGCACTCACGCACTCCGCGCCCGGTATCGACATCAAGCTCGAGATGCGGTTGGCTTGAGCCGGTTTACACGCGCCGGGCACGCATTCGCGCTTCGCGCCGGGCGGCTTTCTGCTTCTCTTCTTTGCGCTTGCGTCGCTGACGCAGCTCCCTCTGTCTCATGCGCATGGCATCGCCTCCTTTGGTGTTTCCCCAAGCGGAGATTTTACACGGGACTGGGCAAAATGTCAAACCGCCTGACCCGTTCTGCAGCCTCCGCTTTGTCATGCTTGCATTTTCTCGATGTTGGCACTATAATGAAATTGTTAGAGCGATTGCAGAGCACGCCTGAGCAGAGGAGGTAGCCTTTCCCGCATCGTGCAGTTCAGTGTGGTACACCACACACGAAAGGGGGGCTTTACCATGCCGAAGGCGAAAGACATCATGACCACCGACGTGGTCACCATTCAGGGCACAGCCACCGTCGCCGAAGCGGTCGCGCTGATGAAGCAGAAGGGGGTGCGTTCGCTGATTGTGGAGCGGCGCAACGAGGACGATGCCTACGGCATTATCACGCAGCGCGACATCGTGTACAAGGTGGTGGCAAAGGGTCTCTCTCCGCAGTCGGTGCAGGTGCACGAGATTATGAGCAAGCCGCTGGTGGTGGTCAATCCCAATCTGGACGTGAAGTACGTGGCGCGGCTGCTGGCGAACACGGGCTTGTCGCGTGCGCCGGTCATCGGGGAGCACCGGCTGATGGGCGTGGTGTCGCTGAGCGACATCGTGAACAAGGCGATGTGATGGCGGGTTCAGAGGGGCGGCGCAAGCCGCCCCTTTTTGACACCTGCAAATGTTGCGAGAGACAGCCGCTTTTGTTATAATAACATGGTAGCTTCTGTCTACCAACCCTTACCCGCAAGAAAGGAAACCCGCGAATGCCAGAGGAGATTGCCGAACGACAGCCGGAGATTGAGATTGTACCGCTGGAAGAAGAGTTAAGCCGTTCGTACCTCGGTTATGCCATGAGCACCATCATCGCGCGCGCCCTGCCCGATGTGCGCGACGGGCTGAAGCCGGTGCAGAGGCGAATCCTCTACGCGATGCGCGAGATGGGCGTTACCCCCAACAGTGCCCACGTGAAATGCGCCGCCGTGTGTGGGGAGACGATGAAACGCTTCCACCCGCACGGCAACGAGGCGCTGTATGCCACCCTGGTGCGCATGGCGCAGGACTTCAGCATGCGCTATCCGTTGATCGACGGACAGGGCAACTTCGGCAGCGTGGACGGCGACCCGCCCGCGGCGATGCGTTATACCGAATGCCGCCTGTCGCCGCTGGCGATGGAGATGATGGAGGATATCGATAAAGACACAGTGGACTGGCAGCCCAACTACGACCAGTCCACGATGGAGCCGATGGTGCTGCCGGGCAAGTTTCCGAACTTCATCTGTAACGGCGGCAGCGGCATCGCCGTCGGCATGGCGACCAACGTGCCCCCGCACAACCTGCGGGAGGTGGCAGACGCCATCACCTATCTGATTGACCATCCGCAGGCGTCCGTTTCCGACCTGATGAAGTATCTGCCGGGACCCGATTTCCCCACAGCCGGCTTGATTCTTGGCACGAAAGGCATTCGCGAGGCCTATGAGACCGGGCGCGGGCAGGTCATCATGCAGGCGAAGACGCAGATCGAGCCGATGGACGGCGGCAAGCAAGCCATCGTCATCACCGAGCTGCCCTATCAGGTGAACAAGGCAAAGTTGATCGAGCAGATAGCCAACCTGGTGAAGGGCAAGCGGGTAGACGGCATCACCGCCATCGACGACTTTACCGACCGCACGGGAATGCGGGTGGTCATCGAACTGCGGCGCGATGTGAACCCGCACAAGGTGCTGAACTTCCTGCTGAAGCACACGCCGATGCGCCTCTCGTTTGGGGTCATCATGCTTGCGCTAGAAGACGGCGTGCCGTGCGTGCTGAACCTCAAGCAGGTCTTGCAGAATTACATCAACCATCGGCGCGAGGTCATCGTCCGTCGCACGCGGTTCGAACTGTATCGCGCCCAGCAACGCGCCCACATCCTGGAAGGGCTACAGGTAGTGGTGCGCTTCCTGGACGAAATCATCCGCATCATCCGCCAGTCGGAGAACAGCGAGGTGGCACGGCGCGCACTCATGCGCCGGTTCGGCTTCACGCAGATTCAAGCCGAAGCCATCCTTTCGATGCAGCTGCGCCAGCTCACCGCCCTTGAACAACAGCGGCTGGAGGATGAGTACAAGAATCTCTTGCAGGAGATTGCCTATCTGGAAGATATTCTGGTGGACGAGCGGCGCGTGGCGCAGATTATCAAGCAGGAACTGAAGGAGCTCAAGGACAAATACGGCGACGAGCGGCGCACCCGTATCATCGCGCGTGAGGCGGAAGAAATCGGGGAGGAGGACATCATTCCCGAAGAGGAGATGCTGGTGACCATCACGCGCGATGGCTACATCAAGCGTCTGCCTCTGGACACCTATCGCAGTCAGCGGCGCGGTGGCAAGGGCATCATCGCCGTCACCACGAAGGAAGAAGATACACTGGAACACATCTTTCAGGTCAGCACGCACCACTACGTTCTCTTCTTCACCGACCGCGGGCGCGTCTATCGGCTGAAGGCGTATGAGGTACCGCAGGCGACGCGCCAGGCGAGGGGCACGGCGATCATCAACCTGATTCGCATCGAGCCGGGCGAGAAGATTACCGCCACCGTTTCCATCGCCGACTTCTCGCCCGACAAATATCTGGTGATGGGCACGCGCAGGGGTGAGGTGAAGCGCATCGCGCTATCCGAGTTCGCCAACCTGCGGGCGAACGGATTGTTCGCCTTTAACCTGGAAGAGGGCGACGAACTCGGCTGGGTGCAGGTTACGTCTGGAAACGATGAGCTGGTGTTTGTCACGCGCAAGGGCATGAGCCTGCGTTTCCATGAGAGCGACGTGCGCTCGATGGGCAGGGCGGCAGGTGGCGTGCGCGGCATCCAGCTGGGCAAGGACGACGCAGTTGTCGCGCTGGTGAAGGCATACAAGGACCGCGACCTGCTGGTGATTTCGGAGAAGGGCTACGGCAAGCGCACGCCGTTCAGCGAATATCGCGTGCAGGGGCGGGGTGGCAAAGGCGTCATCACCTTCAACGTCACGCAGCGCACGGGGTTACTTGTAGATGCTAAAGGCGTGTTGCCGGACGACCGTATCATCGCCGTCACGGCGCAGGGCAAAGCCATCCGCGTACCCGTCTCGCAAATCCGTCGAACGGGGCGCAACGCGCAGGGGGTGCGCATTATGACGCCGGACGCGGGCGATTACGTATCCGCCCTCGCGCGCATCGTGCAACGCATCGACGACGAGGGTGTGGAGGAAGGTGAGGAGGCTTGAGGCGCGCGCCAGACTGGCTCAGACAGGCGGAAAGCGAGTATGCCGAAACTGTGTTACGATACGCTCGCGAAGCTGTCGAATCGCCCGCACTTTGAGCGTTTTCGCGCGAGCGTGGAGCAAATGCTGGCTTCACGTGGCGATGACATTGCCTTCATGGTTTTGTTCGGCTCGATGGCGACCGGCAAATGGATGCCATACAGCGATTACGATTTACTGATTGGGCTGAACAAGGATGACGGCCTGCGTTTCATTGACCGTATCGGCGAGTTCCAGCGGTTCGTGCAAACGGACATGGACATCTTCCCGTATAGTAAAAGCGAGTGGCAAAAGATGTTTGAAGACTATCACCTGTTGCTGCTGGAAGCTTTCGATAAAGGCATCGTATTGTCGGATGACGGCAGCTTTGCGCGAATGCGCGAGCGGTTCCTGCAGTGGCAAAGGGAAGGCATCTTGCAGCGCAGGGAGCGCGGCTGGCGTGTTCTCGTAAAAAGTCGAGGCGAACGGGATGACAGAGCATAGCGGCTACGAGATTCTGGAACATACCGCCGACAAAGGCGTGCGGGCGTGGGGCAGGACGCTGGAGGAGCTGTTCGAGAACGCCGCTCGGGGCATGTACCGGTTGGTGGTAGACCCTGCAGGCAAGAAGACCGATGTTTCCATGCCTGTCGCCGTGGAGGTATCCGACCCTTTCGACCGCTCTGACCTGCTGGTGAAGTGGCTGCGCGAACTGATATACCTGACCGATGTGCAGAAGGTGGTTTTCACCGATTTCACCGTACGTCGGGTTACCGAGACTTCTGTCGAGGGCGAAGCGCGGGGATTTACGGTGGAGGATAACTCGATGCTGGACGGTGCGCCGGTGAAAGCAGTAACTTATCACAGATTACGTTTGGAGCAGACGCCGGAGGGTTGGGAAGCGGAGTTCTACGTGGATGTTTAGAGGAATGCCACTCTGTTCACCGAAGATAACAGGTAAGACAAAGAACGCGGGTTTCCTGTGATGAGCACTTTTGTATACATCACCTGTCCGGGTGTAGAGAAATACCGTTTTTCCGCCCACCATCCCTTGCGCCCCGAGCGAGTGACATTCTCCCAAGAACTGGCGCAGATGCTGGGTGTGCTGCGAGATGAGGATTTCGTCAAGGCGGAGCCAGCCTCTAGCGACCTTGTTGCCGAGGTGCATTCGCCGCGCTACGTCCGGGTAGTACAGGCTTTGAGCGAAGGCAAGCCTGTTCCGGGCAGTCACGTTTTCGGGTTTGCCAGCAGCGACAACCCGCCGTTTCGGGGGATGTTCGAGGCGTCGCTGGCGGTAGTGGGAGCGTCGGTGGCAGCCGCGCAGGCGGTGATGGACGGGGCGCAGGTAGCGGTGAACCTGGCAGGCGGACTGCATCATGCCCGCCGCGAGGAAGCGGCTGGCTTTTGTATCTTCAACGACCCTGCGGTGGCTATCCATGTGCTGAAACAAAAATACCGCCGGATTGTCTATCTGGATATAGACGTGCATCACGGCGACGGCGTACAGTGGCTGTATTATCGTGACCCGCAGGTGCTGACGATATCGATACACGAATCCGGACGGTTTCTGTTCCCCGGCACGGGGCATCCCGATGAGATTGGGGAAGGAGAGGGGCGGGGTTACTCCGCCAATGTCGCGTTAGGGCGATACACGGATGACGAGGTCTGGTGGTGGGCATTCCAGCAGGTGGTGCCGCCACTGTTCCACTGGTTCCAGCCCGAGGTGGTGGTGCTGCAGATGGGGGCAGACCCGCATTACACGGACCCGCTGGCGCATGTGATGTTGACTGCGCAGGGCTGGCTGCGTGCGGTGCAGTGGGTAGCCGAGCAGGGTATTCCTGTGGTGGCGACAGGTGGTGGCGGTTACTCGCTGCCTGCCGTTGTGAGGATGTGGGTACTCGCGCTAGCAACGCTGAAGGGCTTACCGGTGCCCAACTGTATCCCGCCGCAGTTCGCATTGCATGGCGAGGTGCAGACCCTGTACGACGTGGATGTTCCCGATATGCCGGAGCGAATGCGCCAGATTGCCCGGCAATTCACCGAGCAGTCGGTAAACGATCTGAAGCAGTATCTGCGACCGTATGTGGAGTGGGGTGGTACGCATGAGAAGGCGAATGGGTCTGTCCCGCAATATCCGTGAGATCCTGCAAATCAGCAAGGAGCTGTCTACCGAAGAGGTACGCGAACTTGCTGACAAACAGTTTCGCATCGCACTGGTGGGCAGCACCACGCGCACACACGACGTTGCGGAGCAACTGCTGGAAGGCTTGTCCCTGCCTGAGCGGGAGACATCCCGTGCGTTTCTGGTTTGCTCGCCGAGAGTGCCTTCGGAACCTGCAGACATCGTCATTGACTGCGGTGGTGCAGAGGAACCCCTGCTGGGCGAACACTACACATGGCTGTTGCCGGAACACGGTGTTGTGGTGGCGAGGCGCATCGTCAACGACTTGCCGGGGTTGGCAGTTGCGCTGGCAAGGCGGTTTCCGATATTTCGCGAGCCAGCGATCGAGTACCTGACCAAAGAGGCATCACGGGTCAACGGGCAGATTGCCATGCTCTCGGCGATACCGGGAGTCATTCCCGTTGCCAGCGTGTTCCTGCCACCCGCGGCGGTGGCGGACATCGTGATGCTCACCAAAAACCAGATACTGCTGTTGTTGAAAATCGCCGCTGCGCTGGGCATGCCCTACCACACGCGCGACCGCCTGAAGGAGATTGTGCCGGTGGTGGCGGGAGCGATGGGGTGGCGGTCGCTGGCGCGGGAGTTTGTGGGGCTGGTGCCGGGCGGGG
>Ga0209162_1000945_pt1 | contig 30191 bp, 26 predicted proteins | sample YNPNPMetaG_FD_187121 | JGI IMG/M metagenome (GOLD analysis project Ga0209162, IMG submission 187121) | Anoxygenic and chlorotrophic microbial mat microbial communities from Yellowstone National Park, USA - YNP NP MetaG (SPAdes) (version 2) ...
ACGCTTATAAATCGTAACATAAGGACTAGTAGCATGCGCAACAGCAAGATAAGTACCATCAGAAGAAAAAGAGACACCATAACCAGTACCAGCAGGAAGCCTGTTAGGGTTACTTAATTTAGTAAAAGTATCACCACTACGCTTATAAATCGTAACATAAGGACTACCACTGTGCCCGATAGCGAGATACGTACCATCAGAGGAAAACGAGACGCCATAACCAGTGCTTGTTGGAAGTGTATCAGGATTACTTAACTTAGTAAAAGTATCACCACTACGCTTATAAATCGTAACATAAGGACTGTTGCTGTGTGCGACAGCAAGATAAGTACCATCAGAAGAAAACGAGACACTACTACCATCGCCTGTAGGGAGTGTATCAGGATTACTTAACTTAGTAAAAGTATCACCACTACGCTTATAAATCGATACATAAGGACTACTCTCATGAGCGACAGCAAGATAAGTACCATCAGAAGAAAACGAGACACCAAACCCAGTGCTTGTTGGAAGTGTATCAGGATTACTTAACTTAGTAAAAGTATCACCACTACGCTTATAAATCGTAACATAAGGACTATCCCAATGCGCAACAGCAAGATAAGTACCATCAGAAGAAAACGAAACACCATAACTAGTACCAGCAGGAAGCGAACTAGGATTACTTAACTTAGTAAAAGTATCACCACTACGCTTATAAATCGATACATAAGGACTAATGTCATGCGCGACAGCAAGATACACGCCATCAGAAGAAAACGAAACACCATAACCATCGCCTGTGGGGAGTGTATCAGGATTACTTAACTTAGTAAAAGTATCACCACTACGCTTATAAATCGATACATAAGGACTAGTAGCATGCGCAACAGCAAGATAAGTACCATCAGAGGAAAACGAAACACCATAACCAGTACCAGCAGGAAGCGAACTAGGATTACTTAACTTAGTAAAAGTATCACCACTACGCTTATAAATCGTAACATAAGGACTGTTGCTGTGTGCGACAGCAAGATAAGTACCATCAGAGGAAAACGAGACACCATAACCAGCGCTTGGTGGGAGGGTGCTAGGGTTATTAATTGATGAAAACAGATAAGAGAGATTCACCCTGGATCCATAACTGGTTGTTAATCCGTATTCAAAACCAACACGGCAAGGCTCACCACCATCATCACTAAGATACCCATGAAGGGTAGCGTTCGTCTCCTCCACGCCCGTAGACTCGTTAGTAGTAACTATTGGAGTGGTGATATAACGACAGCGGGCATCAGCAGTAGATGGTGCTGACTCGTAGTTACTAGCGTTATCATACGCTATACTGTAGAACTCATAGTAACCTGTGTCATTGGGAAATGTGAAACTCCAGCTTATCGACACCCACGGGTCAGTGTCAACTAGACCAGTGCTCATCCAGTTTGACCATGTGAGATTATTACTAGAGTATCTATACCATAGGGTGACGTTTTTCAATCCGTTACCATCAGGGTCAGAGCCATTACCAGTGATCGTTAAAGGGTTTGTGCTCTGGATGTACGGTGTTATCGCTTCAACATCAGATTCAGGAGGAGTCGTATCTGTCTGTATTTCAACTGTGCAGCTCCATCCGTCATAGTACGAGTCACTACCAACTGGACCAGGGTAAACTATCAGATAGTAATTACCTGAGACGTGTATAACACACGGCCACCAGTCGCAACGACCATTATCATATACTAGGGTATCGATGATTGAATCACCGATAACGCCAGTACTTGATATGTTCATAGTTGATACACGACCGTAGTAACTATTGTTAATGTATGCTACACCGTATACTTGATTATCATTAACCATAAATAACGATGGTTGCTGAGCGTACACGGTATCAAACTCTAAAGAGTCGATAATGGATTCTGTTATATCACCATTAGGGGTGATGTTGACTGTTACAACGAACCCGTCATAGTCAACACCACGATAAGCTATAGCGTATATGTTACCATCTATATGCATAATATTACTAGGACCGTTACAGTTAACAGGTTCGAACTCCCATTTATCAGTGTAAGTATTCTGTATGTCACCTGTACTAGAGATATTATAAGTTATCAGGAAGCCATCAGCATCAGGACCCTGGTAGCATATCGCTACTGTGTCGTCATCAATCTTAACGAGCGTACCATTACTAACAGGGTTATCGAAGATAACAGTATCATTCACAGCGTTACCTATATCCCCATTTGTGTTGATATAAACAGTCTGCAGGACACCATTATTTGAAGAGACGTACGTCACCGCGTATATGTTACCTGATACATGTATAAGGTCATTATAGTTACCAGCGTAGGATAAAGCGAGTGTATCGAGAGTAGACTGCTGTATAGTACCATTATTATCCCATACCCGGATCGTATAGATCCTCGTATAGGTTCTAGTTGACGCTATAGCATATATATCGGTACCATCCACATGAACCACGGAGCAGTGCCCACCACCATTTGAATCAAAAGTGTAGCTACTCACCACTGATTGCTGGATACTACCGTTACTGTCCCATACTCGTATAGTTTTAGCTACACCACGACTACTACTCTCACCCCTGTAAACGATCAGGTAGTACTCACTGTTATTCACTCGTATTGCATCCTGAGTATAACCCTGAACGCTGTCCCATCTATAAGTGGATACTGTGCTATCAGTGATCAAACCATATAAAGGATCCAAGTCAACACGCATACCAGGTGGCAGACCTTTCAGATTAACCATGAAGTAGAATCTATCATCACGGAATCCTTTATCAAACGTTAAACCAGGTATACTAGATATATCACTCCAGTTGAAAACCAGTATGAACCGTCTACCGAGAAGCGAGTACCATAACTTAACTGTATCATTATTACTATAAATCACACCCTCATCAGGCTGCAGGATAGAGTACTCACCGAAAACATACCGTTCCACAGGTAGATCAATAGTCAACATTAAACGATAATCAGACACATCTTCCCCCTTAGTGTCAAATACAAGATTCATTTTTTTCTCACACGCTGATAAATCCTTGTACACAACCCTGAGGGAGTCATCAGTAACCCATCCATCACTAGGCGAGTAAGACTCCAGCACCCATTTTATCTTCTCTGATAACAGATAACGCCAAACCTTAGAGTAATTCAACTCATATGACAAAGCCTCGCCGTTACACCTTGAAGGTTTAACCAGCCAGAAATCATCATAGGAAAAATCTGATCGCCTTTCTCCTCTCTTATAAAGCATCATCTCAGCTAATTGTACTAATCTCCGCAGCAGGGTTGAATTTGAATACAGTTTAGATGCTAAAAAACCATTACTAAGAACCGTGTTTTTAACCAGATGAGTCGTACGCTCCACATCGTAGCATCCATCTGAGCCTACAACCATGTAGCTAATCCTGAGATCATCTGGTGTATACGAGTCATCAATCTTGAATACAACTGTTACAGTCCTCTCTGAATCAACATGGAACCACTTAGAGTAAGCCACCCACGGTAACCTCTTAACACGATACGACTGTTCACCTCTCACTTTTTCAATCCTCTTTTCATCAAACGATACAGGTTCACCAGCAGGGTAGAAACCAGATAAAACCGATACATTATCAACCACTATGTCAATAACTTCAACACCATGAGCGTACAACGCAGCGAAAACCACGTCACAAGGCTCATCAGATGATACACTCCTACTCACAGTATAAACCAACCCTGATATAACATATTTTATCTCGTTCTTTTTATCAACGATCCTAACATTAGAAGCATGTTTACCGCGAGTCAACGGTGGATCTTTAACCCAAGCCTCGATAGTAACCTGAGAAGGCGTCAGGCTACTCTCATTACCAAAATCAATATAAGATGAATACGAACCAGGTAACGATACGCATCCATCAAGCATACTCCTACCAGACGCACCCTGAGTCACAGAACCATGAACTGTACCATTGTTACCATGAACCGTGGAGTCATAATGCGTACCTGAATCCTCCTCCAGATGATGCACCATCATGTAATTAGAATTCCAAGTACCATGCTCATCCTCCTGATTACCAGCATCAGGGTTACCATAATAGAGATAAATCGTTGTATCAGAAGACGAGGATAAGAAAGGTACATTCACCCACGCTACCAGTCTACCTGTAGCCCCGTTAAAATACTCTATCTCATGAGAGAGTTTAACTGAATTCGTACTATCAACAAAAACCAAATCATCACCATCATCCTGAGCATGCTCAGCTAAATCACTATCAGAGCTACGGTAAATCAAAACAGGATAATTATACTGGTCACTAGCAACCATCGTATGATTAATCGTGATAACCTTATAATAAGACCAGTTACAATTCCACCATTCAGCAGCAGTCTCAACTATACCATAAGAGTAACCACCCTTAGAATCAATATACTCAGTAGTATAAAGTAAACTAGGGTTGAACCCACCTAGTATTATACACGCAGTGACGCAGATAACCAGGATGAGTAGTTTCTTATTCAGAGCTTAAACCCCTCCCCGCCTGCAAGCCTCTATCTGGCCAGATGCATCCTTCTTCCTCAGGATCATCTCACCGTTACCCAAAGGTATAATCTCTATATCAGTACCTCTCTCTATATCAAAAGCTGAGGCAACCTGACTAGGTATAACCACAACGAAACTCCTACCATACCTCCTTACCTTACGTGTTAGAGACACACCCTCACCAGACACCCATACATGTAATGTATACTAAAATATATATATGTTGTGCTCTCATACCTCGGAGCTGTATGGTTTTTTTGTTAGCTATAAACCATCAGGTATGAAAACCTTACTCTTTAACCTTTAAAAAAGGAGAAAACATTGATTTGAAATCAAAAGCAAACACTAACATTACCTCTGCTTCTTCATCTCATCTATAAACTTTAAACTCATAAAAGCATAGTAAGAGTATTCAAGCGTAGGGATAGTCGTCATCTGCCTGCCGAATCCACCTACATTAGCTAAGCATGATCTAACAAATCGTTCACACTGCTTTATATTAACAGGGGCTGCTTGTAACTCCTTTAAACCATGTAACGCGTTATACGTATGCTCCAGGAAGGATGTTGAACGTGGCACACACCCGAATCCACCATCAAGGTTCTGACTCTCTTGGATCATGATGATGTACTCCTCTGATTTAAAAACCATACGCATCCCTTTCATCAGTATCACTAGTTGTTTACACTCCTCCATTGATTTAACCTTTTTAAGACGCACTGATGAGATTATGTCTCTCTCGTTTTTTTTAAGAGTTATAGGTATATGAAGCATCAGTCTAGTAAGAAACATGTAATATAAGTCACTGAGAGTGCTAATAACGATTTCGTCTCCAAGTTTTATCACATCGTACAAAGCATTGATACGATCCTGAAGACGAGTTATCCTGTACACACTGGCTAGTTGATAAAAATACTTAGGGTTAGTATAACCCCTCTGTTTCAAACTTGTTATGTATGATACAGTCTGTTTGCTTGTATAGTGCTCACCTAACTCCTCTAGTAATGATAAAGCAAAGTAGGAATCCTCTAACGTGGGTGGTGTCGACTCTGAGAAACTGAAACCACCCTCAGGTCGCTCCCTTGAGTAGATGAAACCTATTAAATCCTCTTTCTCTTTTTTAGTAAGCACGCTTATAACCCCTCACCATTTATTCATACTACCTACATCAGGATCATGATGATGCAAATCCTTTTTACTCTTTAACCATTACCCTCTTAATCATAAATACATGATCTAACTCTTTATACATAGTATTTAAGCAAATTATCACATCACTTGATTTAAGCATTCTCATATGCCTCGTCTTCTTCGTTATACCATAACTCCTTCATTTTTTTTACTACTGGATTTTATGGAGAAAAATTCATCATATCAGGCTCCTCTTGAATATTTAAAATAAGAGTGCAGGGGGAGGGATTTGAACCCGCGAACCTCTACAGGAACAGATCTTGAGTCTGTCGCCGTTGACCAGGCTTGGCTACCCCTGCATAACCCTCTAAAAGGGTGAGATAAGTGATACTATTCTATGATAATAAAATTTTAGGTTAAAATTAATAAGAAACCTAATAGATTACACTACAAAAAAAATTTACCAAAAAAATCATATGAGGAGAGATAGGAGAAGCTATCTAAAATGAATGATAAAAGATTCATAGGTGTTTTAACAAGCGGCGGCGATGCACCAGGTATGAACGCTGCTATACGCGCAGTAGTGAGAACAGGTTTATACTACGGACACACCGTCTTCGCTATAAAAGGCGGTTACCAGGGTATGATCAACGGTGAGATAGAACAACTATCAAGACACTCAGTTAGCAACATAATCAAGTACGGTGGCACAATCCTACGTACAGCGCGCTCATCAGAATTCCTAAGCAAAGAAGGCAGAGAGAGAGCATACAGAAATCTTAAACGCTTCGGTATAGATAGCATCATCGTCATAGGTGGTGACGGGTCATTCCGTGGTCTACATGAATTCATAAATGAGTACCACTTACAAGGTGTAGGCGTGCCAGGCACCATAGACAATGACTTGTACGGTACAGATTACACTATCGGTTTTGACACAGCTGTAAACACCGCTCTAGAAGCTATAGATAAGATACGTGACACAGCCTCATCGCATTCACGTTTATTCATCATTGAAGTAATGGGTAAAACATCAGGTTACATAGCATTATACACTGGTATAGGCGGCGGCGCTGAGGAGATCCTCATACCAGAGAACCCTTATGATACTGATAAGTTAATATCAAAACTACAGGAGACGTACAAGAAAGGTAAAAGCAGCTACATAATAGTAGTAACTGAACGTGATGAACCAGGATGGTTGAATAATCTAAAAACAAGGATTGAGAACGCTATAAACTGGGAGGTTAAACTGAGTATACTAGGGCATGTGCAACGCGGAGGAGCACCAACAGCTTTTGATCGTGTACTAGCTAGTAGACTAGGATACGAAGCTGTATTAGCGATAATGAACAACGAGTCAGATAAAATGGTAGGTATGGTTAACAATAGAATCACGCTGACACCATTGGAGGAGACATGGGCTCGTAAAAAAGATATAGACATGACTTATCTAAGGATGAACGAGATAATAGGCGCATAAAAAAACATATAAAAAGTATTACAATAAAAATCATAATAATATATACAATGATATGCCTATAATGGTCTTTTTGTTTTAAGACCCTGTAAAAACCTTGACTCAAAACCATTTAATAAAAACTCAGTATCAGACCTGTAATCAAATTCAAAATCATAAACCACATCCTTCAACAACAAACACTCAGCAGAGGCTAAACCAAGATTAACCCTAACACTCGGGTTATTCAACGCTTTAGTTAAATCATCTATACATAGCTTATCATCCATAACCAACAAAGCAGCCTTCATCATCCTCCTTATTTGATGCCATAGGAAATTCGGAGCGTAAAAATCAACAACAAAGAAACCACTCCTCCTAGTAACACGTATATCATCTATCCTCCTAACAGGGTTTTTACCAGATTCTAACCTAGCGAAATTACTGAAATCATGCTCACCTAAAAAGACAGATAAAACATCCACAAGCCTATCATGATCATAACACTCTCTAAGGTAGTAACTGTAAACCCTCATCCTAGCATACCTAGGATAGAAACCATGGTCAACCTCCTTCACACCATAAAAAATAAGATCCTCATCATCAGTATCAATCACATCCAACAAATCATCAACCCTGCACGTAGTGTTAAAAGCGATAACATTACCTAACGCTGACACTCCTTTATCTGTCCTGCTAGCTGACCTGAAACACGCTCCTCTAGGTGAATCAATAACACCCTTACTCATTAGAATACTAAGTACAACACCCTCTATCGTCCTAGCGTTCAACTGCCTAGCGTAACCTGAGAAACCCTTACCATTATAAGCGAATTTAACAGCTAAACGCTTCATAACAACAAAAACCCTCTACTAAATCACATGTTTAGTAAATATAGATAACCCTTTTAAAACACATATCAATACCAATTAAAATAGAGCTAAAAGAGTAAGATGAACATGAAGAAAACAAAAAACATAGAGGATAAACTAAAAGAATCAGGGATTGAAAACGGTGACACTATAAGAGTGGAAAAACAAGGAGAAATCTACGAGGGTGTACTAATACCTCATCATATATTCAGCGATAAAGATATAATAACAATCAAACTGAAAAACGGCTACAACATAGGATTAGAAATCGACGATGAAACAGATATAAAACTGATACATAAAAGCAAGAAGAAAGAGAGAAAAGAGAGAAAAACCTTTTTTAACCCTGATAAACCCACTGTATCAATCATAGGTACTGGTGGTACTATAGCATGCTACGTTGACTACCGCACAGGGGCTGTACACCCAGCGACATCAGCAGAGGATTTAGCCTTCTCAGTACCTGAGATATTCAACATAAGTAACATTAAAGCACATGTAGCATTCCAGTTATTCAGCGAGGATATAGCACCAGCTCAATGGCTACAACTAGCAGAAGCAGTAGCAAAAGAACTGAATCAAGGGTCACACGGTGTCGTTATACCACATGGTACTGACACGCTAGGTTACACCTCAGCTGCGTTATCATTCCTACTCAGAGACTTAACCGGACCAGTAGTCCTAGTAGGTGCACAGAGGTCAAGTGATAGACCATCCACTGACGCTGCGTTAAACCTACAAGCAGCAGTACAAGTAGCAACAACAACTGATATAGGCGAGGTTGTAGTGGTGATGCATGGTGAATCATCAGACAATTATACTCTTATACACCGAGGCACAAAAGTCAGGAAGAACCATACCTCAAGGAGAGACGCGTTTAAAACCATAAATGATAAACCATTAGGGAGGGTTGAGAACAACGAGGTTATAATAACAGAGCCTTACAGAAAAAAGAGTAAAGGACCAGTTATACTAGACGATAAACTAGATGAGGATGTAGGCATAGTGTACTCTTCACCGTCACTCAGAGCAGAGGATATACCAGATAGAAGAGGATTAATATTAATGGGTACAGGTTTAGGTCATGTACCTAATCGTCTTATACCACGTTTAGAGGAGCTTATAAAAAAAGGCACAATAATCGTCATGACCTCGCAGTGTATAAACGGCCGGGTTAATCTAAACGTGTACTCCACAGGGCGTGACTTATTAAGGATAGGTGTTATACCAGGGGAGGATATGCTACCTGAAACAGCCTGTGTTAAATTAATGTGGGCTCTTGCTCATGGTGAAAACAAGGATGAAGTAGAGAAGCTGATGCTTACGAACATAGCAGGGGAGATTTCACCTAGGAGCAGATGGAACTGTTGAAAAAAAATTAGAGAAAACATCATGAAACATTTATACAATCCTAATGATGCCTCAACTTGTAGACTCCTCTATAAGTGTACCTCTCAGCTAAATCCCCTATAAAAGGTATCTTGAACCACTCCCTCTGCAATGCTTTAACTATAAGGAGTAAACATAGTAGTATAACAACGAAGAAGAACAACGTGTTTATGAAACCCTGCACAGAAGAGGTTGAACCAACGATTAAAAATGAGATGTACTTCACAGCAAAGAATAAAATGGTCAACGGGAAGAACAATAACACTGATTGAAGAGAATGGAAACGTATAAACCTGTTCCTATCGTCTAGTACTAGGAATAATACACCAGTCCCCCATAAGCCTATATAACAAAGGGCTGCCTCCACATTCTCATCAAGACCTAGATAAGTCCTGGTCATTTCAGATCAACCCTTATAAGCTTAAGCATAGTACCCAGACTGATAATATACACTCATGTTTTATTTATATTTTCCTATCAGGTATAAGCATGACTCTATCATTTACTCTTATAACCCTTACTATATCTTTTTTAAATACAGTATCATAGGGTTTATCAACGTTTATAACATGATACGTTTTTTTATCCATGAGTTGAACATCCTTGGAGCTTTGACTTATAAGCATCATCTCCTCTATCATATCCTCCCCTCCGATTAGTTTAACTCCTTTGAAATCCTTAAGGTTAAAGCTACTTCTAGACCATGTTAAAAGATCTACAAGATGCACTATGCACCCACGTATTGATGATAAATAGTATAATCTACCTTTGAACTCTACGATATCACCTCTACGGTAAGGGGAAAGCCTTACAAGATACGTCATCCGGTATACATGCCTGCTATCCTCCATACCTGCATCCTTAAATGATTGTTTAATCTCCCCTCCGTATAATTCATGTATCTTCTTAGCTATCATCAAAGCTGAGCCTTTATCACTAAGGTAAAAATCCAAACCACCATGTATCTCCACCATCTCAGTTATAAATAAACCATGATTACCTTTACTTCTTGTATCCTCCACTGTATCCTCAACGATCCTCCTTATATCCTTAATATCTTTTTCTAATGATCCTCGTTTATCACCACGCACCTGTAGTATAGCCTCGTAGTACCCACCATAACGCCTTGAGCAGTTCTTACAAGTCTCCCTTCTAACCCGTACTGTTACTTGATGATGCTCCTCCACGTCACCCTCATCTAACCTACCCTGTATCACAACGTTTAATACAACAGTGTTATCCTTCTTATCATACGACACGTTAAAAACCATGTCTCGCAACTCAGGGTTAACACTGAACTCCTCCTTCACCACCCGGTGGATATAAGCATCAAAGGACCCAGGTATATACGTATTCTTATACTTGTACATACCGCATTTAGGGCACATGTACACATCCAAGTAACCAGGTCCTTTTGTGAACCTATTATGCTTTATATAGCATGATAAGCAGTAACCATTCTTATAAACTGATCCTTCTCTACCGCATTCAACACAGAACATAAACCATCATTCTAAACCCAAACATGGTTTTAAACATCCTCATAATCACACGACAAAGGATTACAACCAATGCTTCATCTCTTAAATTAAAACAATACAAGGATATAAGCCTTATCACTAAGCCAACCCTACCTAACTTATAGGATGCTCACCTAAAAGAAAAACCGGTAACAAATGTGAAATAAACCTGACAACACCTGCACAATAAATCGTTTATAAATAAAAACACAAAGATATGATCGAGGAGAAATAGAATATGTTAATGATTGTTGGTCAAGTATCATCACCTGAAGAAGCTAAAGAGATAGAGCTCATAACTAAATCATTCATAGTAGCCCTACACACCCACACCCTAGCCAGAAAGATAAAATAAAAAAAGAAGGAGAAGAGGGATCAGAAAAATGAAAAAAGAGAAAAAAGATAACAAAAAAAGAATAATACCACAGGATATACCTATAATATGGGTAAACATAGTGTAAAAAAACAGATAGATCCTTCTTCTCTTACAAAAAAACCTCTCCTTACATATTTACTCTTCTACTTTTAAATTTAACTTGAATCAAAAAAAATTGTTACTAATCGAACAAAATGAAAAACTGTAAAAGAATAAAACATGTTTACAGTTTTTTTAATGTATAATAAAAACAGAAGTGAAGATCATAAAGACGAAAAAACCGTTAAACAAGAATGTAAACTAATACTAGAAGACAAATCTGTTTTCTATGGTTACTCCTTTGGCTCAAAGAAACCTGTAACAGGAGAGGTTGTATTCAACACTGGGATGGTTGGATACCCTGAAAGCCTGACTGATCCATCCTACAAGGGTCAAATACTAGTACTCACATATCCACTTATAGGAAACTACGGAGTACCAGGTAACGAAAAAGAAGAAGGTCTCTTGAAATATTTTGAATCAGAGTGTATACAGATCCAAGGTTTAATAGTGTCAGATTACTCCGTAGAGTACTCACATTGGAACGCTAAAAAATCATTATCTGAATGGATGAGAGAGTATAACATACCAGGGGTATACGGGGTTGATACACGTGAACTCACAAAAAAACTAAGGAAAAAAGGAACCATGCTCGGGATGATCACCTATAACAGAGAAAGATTAAAGCTACATGACCCAAATAAGGATAACCTAGTCGCTGAGGTAAGCATCAAGAAACGAGTGGTTTACAAAAAAAATGAGAAAAAAGTTGTACTCGTAGACTGCGGGGTTAAAAACAGTATAATAAGAGCTTTTTTAAAAAGAGGATTCACTGTTATCAGGGTACCATGGAACTATAATTTCCTAGAGGAGGATGCAGACGGGGTAGTAATATCCAACGGCCCAGGGGACCCTAAAAAATGCAAAGAGACGATACAAAATGTTAAAAAAGCAATGACTAAGAATATACCTATACTCGGTATATGCTTAGGCTCGCAGATACTAGGTTTAGCTGCTGGTGCGGATACCTACAAGTTGAAATTCGGCCATAGGAGTCATAATCAACCCTGTGTTGAAGCTGGGACAAAAAGATGCTACATCACATCTCAAAACCACGGGTACGCTGTAGACGCTGACACGTTACCGGAGGATTGGCGGGAATGGTTCTACAATAACAATGATGGGACAAACGAGGGGATAATACATGTTTCAAAACCATTCTTCGGTGCTCAATTTCACCCTGAAGCATCACCTGGTCCTGATGATACTGAATTCATATTTGACATGTTCACCCGGGCGATGAAATGAGACGAACAGGGAAAATTAAACTGAATAAAGTACTAATACTAGGATCAGGAGCTATATCAATCGGGCAAGCTGGTGAGTTTGACTACTCAGGCAGCCAGGCAATCAAAGCATTAAAAGAAGAAGGGGTTAAAACCATCCTTGTAAACCCTAACATTGCAACTATACAAACCTCTGATCATCTAGCTGATAAAATCTACTTTTTACCACTTACACCTTATTTCGTAGAAGAAGTCATTAAAAAAGAGAAACCAGATGGTGTACTCCTCAGCTTCGGTGGGCAAACAGCGTTAAACGTAGGTGTACAACTCTATGAGAAAAACATCTTCAAAAAATATAAAATCAGAGTCCTAGGGACATCTATAGAGTCAATTATAAAAACAGAGGATAGGGATTTATTTGTTGAAAACATCAAAGAAATCGGCTTGAAAACCCCAAATAGTAAAGCAGCGAGTAGCGTTGATGAAGCAGTTGAACATGCAGAGAGGATAGGTTACCCTGTCATGTGCCGTGTTGCATACGCATTAGGAGGACTAGGTTCAGGCGTCGCAAAAAACAAAGAAGAACTAATAGAGTTATGCGAAAAAGCATTTTCATTTACTAAACAAATTTTAATAGAGGAGTATCTAAAAGGCTGGAAGGAGATAGAATGCGAGGTTATAAGGGACTGTTATGACAACTGCATCGTCGTCTGCTCTATGGAGAATGTAGACCCGATGGGTATCCACACAGGGGAGAGCATCGTTGTCGCACCAGTACAGACGTTAACCTCATCTGAGATCTTCAAGTTACGGGCATTGTCAATTAAAGTCGTTCGTCATCTAGGTATAATAGGTGAATGCAACATACAATTCGCGCTTGACCCTGAATCAGAGGATTACCGTATAATAGAAGTGAACGCTAGACTAAGTAGAAGCTCAGCACTTGCTTCAAAAGCAACTGGTTACCCCCTCGCGTTCATCGCTACAAAACTAGCTCTAGGTTACAGCTTAACTGATTTACAAAATAACATCACAAGAGTAACATCAGCGTGTTTTGAACCATCCTTGGATTATATCGTAGTTAAGTACCCAAGATGGGATCTGCAGAAGTTTAAAAGAGTTAGCTCAAGGATTGGATCTGAGATGAGATCAGTCGGGGAAGTCATGGCTATAGGGAGAACATTTGAAGAGGCTCTGCAGAAAGCGATACGTATGCTTGACGTAGGCGTGCCAGGTCTCGCATGCAGTGAGATAAAATTCAACGACCTAGAAAAAGAAATCAAAGAACCAACAGATAAAAGGTTATTTGCTGTTTACGAAGCTATAAAAAAAGATACACCCATTGAAAAAATACATAGACTCTCAGGGATAGACCCTTGGTTCTTATACAAGATTAAAAAAATAGTGGATCTAGAGAGAGACATCAGTAAATTCAAAATCAATGACCTCCCACTGGATTTATTAAAAGAAGCTAAACAGAGAGGATTCTCAGATCAACAGATTGCAAAACTAGTTAAAAGCGATGAAATCAACGTTAGGAAAAAAAGGATAAAACTAGGTATAACCCCGTATGTTAAACAAATAGATACTTTATCAGCAGAGTACCCAGCTAAGACAAACTACCTGTATTTAACATACAATGCCTGCTCAGATGACGTAGAACCTATGAGGAAGAAACAAATCATAGTCATAGGTAGCGGACCTTACCGTATAGGTTCATCTGTAGAGTTTGACTGGTGCTGCGTTAACACTGTTACAACACTTAAAAAAATGAAGTACAGTACTATAATGATAAACTGTAACCCTGAAACAGTTAGTACAGACTATGATACCTGTGATAAATTATATTTTGAAGAGTTAACATTTGAAAGAGTACTTGACATATGCGAAAAGGAAAAACCAAAAGGAGTAATAGTCTCAATGGGTGGTCAGATACCAAACAACCTAGCGCTTAAACTTTACAACTCAAAAATCCCAATCCTAGGTACATCACCTGTGGATATAGACAAGGCTGAGGACAGGTATAAATTCTCACAGTTACTAGATGAACTAGGTATAGATCAACCATCTTGGCGTGAGCTTACAAGTATAGAGGATGCTGAGGAATTCGCAGAGGAAGTTGGTTACCCTGTCATCGTCAGACCCAGTTACGTTCTAAGTGGAGCTGCAATGAGCATAGCTCTCAGCAGAGAGGAACTCAGAGATTATCTAAAAAGAGCAGCTGATGTCAGCAGAGAACACCCTGTTGTTATAAACAAATTCATAACAGATGCGAAGGAGATAGAGATTGATGCTGTATCTGATAACGGTGATCTATATTGCTACGCGATCTCTGAGCATGTTGAAAACGCTGGTGTCCACTCAGGTGATGCAACCATGGTTCTCCCCCCTCAGAGAACATACCTGGAAACCATGAGAAAAATCAAAATCATTACAAAGAAGATCGCGAAATCTCTAAGGATAACAGGTCCTTTTAATATACAGTTCATAGCTAAAGACAACGACGTTAAAGTCATAGAATGCAACCTTAGAGCATCCAGGAGCTTCCCTTTTGTATCAAAGGTTCTTAAAATAAACTTCATCGAGCTAGCTACGAGGATAATCATGGGGAAACACCTTCAAAAACTGGATCGTAGTTCTTTCGACCTGGATTACGTAGGTGTTAAAGCACCACAATTCTCTTTTTTAAGATTAAAAGGATCAGACCCTGTTCTAAGCGTTGAGATGACATCCACAGGTGAAGTCGCATGCTTAGGTGATGACTTCAATGAAGCATTCCTGAAAAGCTTATTATCAGTGGGTTTTAAACTACCAGATAAAAACATACTATTATCCACTGGCCCGCTACCATGTAAAGCAGAGTTATTAGAAAGCATAAGAACACTTCATAGAATGGGTTATAAACTATACGCTACAAAAGGCACATCAGAATTCCTGAAACTCAACAATATAAACACTGAGATTCTCCACTGGCCGTTAGAGAGAGAAGAACCAAACGCTTTAACATTCATAGAAAACGGAAGGATAGACCTCGTGATAAATATACCAAAAAACATTGAAAAAGAAGAGTTAGATAACGACTACCTCATCAGAAGAAAAGCAGTTGATTTCAACGTTCCTTTAATCACAAACGTGCAAATCGTGAAACGCTTCGTAGAAGCTATAAGCACAACCACTCTGAAGGATCTAAAGATAAAAAGCTGGGATGAATACAAATAAAAAAAACACGATGAAAAAAACCTTATCCTTTTTTTTAAAATAACAACAAAAAAAATCGTATAATAAAAAATAATATAGAGTTAAATGATACCCTCTCCACGCAGAAACAAAAAAAAAATAAAGAGGACGGATTAAAAAACATGAGGATGATAACAGATAAAAAACAACTACTGGAAAAAGCATACAAACCAGGTAAAGACGCTTTAAAACTACACCCTTTCTACAAGGGTAAGATAAAAATCACACCTAAATGCTGCATAAGAGACTTCAATGATTTCTCAATATGGTACACACCAGGAGTAGCTGAACCATGTAAAGAAATACACAAAAACCCTGAGAGTGTCTACGAGTATACTAACAAATGGAATACCATAGCAGTAGTATCAGACGGTACAAGGATACTAGGTCTAGGGGACATAGGACCAGAAGCAGGTCTACCAGTCATGGAGGGGAAATCACTCCTATTCAAATACCTAGGAGGAGTAGACGCTTACCCTATCTGCCTGGATACCAAGGACACTGAGGAGATCATACAAGCTGTGAAATGGCTTAAACCAGGTTTCGGTGGTATAAACCTTGAGGATATAGAGACACCTAAATGCTTCACTATACTAGAGAGACTAAGAAAAGAGATTGATATCCCAGTATGGCATGATGACCAACAAGGAACAGCTACTATAGTAACAGCTGGTGTTATCAACGCTTTGAAAATCGTTGGCAAAAAGATGAACGAAGCAGTCGTATCAATGATAGGCGCTGGCGCAGCTAACATAGCTATAGCCAGGGTACTAGTACTAGCTGGCATCAAAGAGAGCAACATAATAATGGTTGACAGTAAAGGGATACTGCACCCATCAAGGAAGGATCTAGAAGATAAAAAGGAATACAACCCTGAGAAATGGGGTATATGCCTGAGAACCAACAAGGAAGGTAGAACAGGTGGTATAAAAGAAGCGATGAAGAACTCAGATGTATGCGTAGCTGCTAGTAAACCAGGACCAGGTACTATAAAACCTGAATGGGTGAAACAAATGGCTGATGACGCTATAGTATTCGCCACTGCTAACCCTACACCTGAGATATGGCCATGGGAAGCTAAAGAAGCTGGTGCTCGTATAGTAGCTACAGGTAGATCAGATTTCCCTAATCAGATAAATAACTCACTAGGTTTCCCTGGTATATTCCGCGGTACATTGGATGTCAGAGCAGTCACTATCACTGATGAGATGTGCATAGCAGCAGCTGAGGAGTTAGCTAGGACAGCTGAGGATAAAGGCTTAGATGAGGAGTATATAGTACCTACAATGGATGACTGGGAGGTATTCCCCCGTGAAGCTGTAGCTGTGGGTTTACAAGCTATCAAACAAGGTATCGCTCGTTTAAAACCCTCAAAAAAGGAGTTATACGAACAAGCTGAGTCTATCATAAAACAAGCTCGTGAAGAGACTAATATACTAATGGAGAAAGGTTTTATAAAAAAACCACCATCAGATTGATCAGGGATGATTTAAAAACCTATCACCTCCTTCTTTTTTTAGATAAAAAAACGGGTTACATAGAGCGAGCCTTATTTTAACAAACAAAAAGATTAAAATTATAAACAACTATACACGTCCTCCCTGGTTCATAAAACAAGCACACTTAAGGAAAATAACATCGATTTTTTTCCTGGTGCAGCTTTAATAAAAAAAACCAGGGCTGAGAAGGTAGGGGCAAGGCAATGATTAAATCATCATCTGTTAAAATCATGACTAAGAAGGATTTTTACAGCTTCGTTGATAACCTTATAAAAAACAGTAAACAACAAGTTGTAGGTGTAAAAGCTAAGGGTAAACATTTCGTGTACGCTCCTTTAGAGAAGGCTGATGAACTCAGATTAGATTTTGACGTGACGATACTACCACCTAAGAAGTACTTCCTACCTCAATACGATGAAGTCTTATCATTCAAACTATCAGACTCTTTAAACGTGGAGGAGTCTAAGGATACAAAAGCCCCTATAATCATAGGTGTACACCCTTATGATATCATCGCTTTAAATCAGACTGACGCTGTGTACCTTGACCCTCAACAGGATTTAATATACAAAAAAAGACGGAAAGAAGCAGTGATCATAGGAGTAGACATAGTAAACGTATCAGAGAGGTCATTCGCTGCTAGTATGAATACCCATGTGGTTGATGAAGGATTTGATTTATTACTAACTGATCTAGGTAAGAGTATAGCGGTTACTATAGGATCAGAAAAAGGAGAAGCATTACTGGATAGATACGGTGAAGTGAAGGATGCAACTAAGAATGATATAGAACGTATAGAGAGGATACGAAAGGAACTACCTAAGAAGTATAAGAACAAGGTTAAAATCCCTAAGGAGGAATGGGCGTCTCTACTATCAGCTAACTACGAGAACTCTATATGGGAGGAGAAATCAGATTTATGCTTAGAATGCACCTCCTGCACTATAGTATGCCCTACCTGTTTCTGCTACGATGTATATGATGAGTTAACACTCGACATGAAAAACGGTAAACGGATAAGAACCTGGGATGGGTGCATGCTACGAGACTTCACCCGTGTTGGAAGCGGTGAAGTCTTCAGATCAGAGGTTAAAGAAAGGTACCGTCACCGGTTCTACAGGAAGGGTAACTATCTACCAAGTAGATACGGTTTTGTCGCGTGCGTAGGATGCGGTAGATGCGGTACAGCTTGTCTCCCTGATATCGCTGACCCGTGTAAACTGATAAATCAGTTATCCATCTTCGGCGGTGCTGATAAACCTGATCGTTTCTACATAAAAACCAGTCTGTTATCGTACCCTGAGTCAAGTCTGCATACACCACGTCCTGCTACTATAAAAAAGATTACAAGATTAACTGGGAGTGAAACTCTATTTGAGATAGAGCTTGATGATCATAAACCATTAGGGCATGAACCTGGTCAGTTCGTAGAAGTGTCAATACTAGGCGTAGGTGAAGCACCATTCTGTGTTTCGTCACCACCTAGCCGCGATGCTGTATTCGAGATAGCTGTTAGAAGAGTAGGTAACGTGACATCTAAGTTATTCACGATGAAACCAGGTGATAAGATAGGTGTGAGAGGACCATTTGGTCATGGTTTCAACACTGAATCAATGAAAGGTAAACATCTACTATTCGTAGCAGGTGGTATAGGTATCTTCCCTCTACGGTCATTAATCAAACATGTTTTAGATCCTGCTAACCGGGATGATTACAAGAGTGTGACTATACTATACGGTTGCAAGAAACCATGTGAAGTATTATTCATGGATGAAGTTAAAAAATGGGAGAAATCCAAGGATGTAACCTGTAAGTTAACAGTTGATAAATGCGAGAAGGATGAATGCTGGGCTGGGGAGATAGGTTTGATAACAACCCTGTTCCCTAAGATTAAACTTGATAAAGCTGACTCTAAGAACACTATAGCGGTCATATGCGGCCCACCAGTCATGTACAAGTACGTTATCAGATGCCTGCAGACTCTTGGTATACCTGATGAGAATATAGTAGTATCACTGGAGAGGAGGATGAAATGCGGTGTTGGTAAATGCGGTCATTGTCAGATAAACGGTGTGTACACTTGTAAGGAAGGCCCAGTATTCAACTATAATGATATCAAAAACCTACCGGAGGCTTTTGAATGAGGAGTAAACCACGAGTAGCAGTGTTTGACTTCGCTGACTGTGAAGGCTGCGAGTTACAGATAGCTAACTTAGAAGAGGAGATAATAAACCTGGTTGACATAGTGGAAGTAGTCTCATTCCGTGAGATAATGAAGGAGCATACAGATGAATACGATATAGCTATAGTGGAAGGATCCATTATAAGACCCATGGATGAGAGGAGACTACATCGGATAAGAAACAACGCTAAGATACTGATAGCATTAGGAGCATGCGCCACCATAGGTGGTGTAAACAAGATAAGGAACCAATGGAAACCTGAGGAAGCATTAGGGATAGTGTACGGTGACGATGAACGATTAAAAGATAACGAGTTATTCAACGTGCAGAAAGTAAAAGCATTGAACGAGGTTGTACCAGTTGACTACTACGTTCACGGTTGCCCTATAGACCGGGATGAATTCAAAAAAGTGTTAACATCAGTGGTACTAGGGAAGAAACCAGAGATACCTACTTACCCTGTATGCGTTGAATGCAAAAAAAACGAGAACATATGCCAGTTCGAAAAAGGAGTATTCTGCCTAGGACCTATAACAAGAGCTGGCTGTAAAGCTATATGCCCTTCACATAACAGCGCATGTGAAGGATGCCGTGGTCTGCTAAGGAAAGCAGAGACCGAATGCGTGAAGGAGCTACTGGAGCGCTACAAACTCACCTATGAGGATATAAGACGAAGATGCACCATCTACAACTACGGGAAGGAGGAATGCAGTGTAGATGAATAAGGATTTCATAATAAACGTTGAGCATTTAACAAGAGTAGAAGGACACGGTAACATAATACTAAACGCTAAGAACGGTAAGATAGAGCATATCCAATGGCAGGTCACAGAAGCACCTAGATTCTTCGAGGTAATGATCAGAGGGCAGTACTACAAGGATATACAATCAATAACATCAAGGATATGCGGTATATGCTCAATAGGTCACTCGTTAGCATCACTTAAAGCAACTGAGGATGCATTCAATGTACGTATAACTGATCAGACGAGGATGTTTAGGTTATTAGCTATAAACGCTGAGAACATGCAGAGTCATATACTACACATAGGCTACCTGGTTGCACCTGACCTGTACAATGCTGGTAGTGTAATACCATTAATAAACAGTGGTTACAAAGACGTGGTGTTACTGATAATTAAGCTACATAGATTAGCGAATGAGATGTCTGATCTCATATGCGGTAGAACCATTCACCCTATACGACTAACTGTAGGAGGGTTCACTGAGACACCGACAGAGCGAGAACTAGTTAACCTACGTGACAGGTTAACAGAAGCTGAAGATGACGTGGAGGAGTTAGCAGAGGAGATAAAGAAAGTGTCATACAAGCTACCTGACTTCAAAAGAGAGACAGAGTACATCGCTCTAAGATCAGATGAACGCTACGCTCTATACGAAGGGGTTATAACATCGACAGATACAGGACCGCACCGTGATCACCATGGGTACCATAGACTCATAGAGGAGTACATAGTACCCTACTCAACAGCTAAATACGCTAAGCATGCACGTGAATCATACATGGTTGGTGCTTTAGCTAGATTCAATATAAACGCTGATAAACTACACCAGTCAGCTTTGAATATAGCAAGACTCTTCAACCTGAAGCAACCATGCTACAACCCGTTTATGAATACTATAGCTCAACTAGTTGAATTCATGCATAATATAAAAGACTCTGTAAGCATCATTGATAATCTACTAGATGAAGGCGTAAAAAAAGAGAAAGAAGTTAAACCAAGGGTTAAAACAGGGAGAGGTGTAGGCGTAGTAGAAGTACCCAGAGGGTTACTTATACATGACTACACGTTCAACTCTAAAGGGTACTGCACTAAAGCGAACTGTATTATACCCACGAATCAGAATCACGGTAACATACAGAAGGATATCGAGGTGTTAGCACCTATGATAATAGATAAACCAGTGAAGGAGATAGAGCTCACATTGGAGATGCTAGTCAGGGCTTATGATCCTTGTATATCATGCTCAACACATTACCTGGATGTAGAATTCAGAGAATGATGAGATCTAGGATGCGTATAGGTATCATAGGTTTAGGTAACCCGTTACGTAGGGATGATGGTGTAGGGTTAATAATACTAGATAATATAAGAAAAAGAATGATTAACCCTCCATGCGACATAGATTACCTAGACGCTGGTACACCTGGTGTAAGACTTATACATTACATATCACGCTACGATGTAGTTGTACTAATAGACGCTGTGGATTTTAACGGTGAACCAGGTGAATGCATACTATCCACACCTGAAGAACTGGAGAGTAGGAAAAAAACCAGTAATGTATCAACACATGAGGAGGATGTGTTAAACATACTAAAACTAGGTAAAAACATCAGCGAATACCCAGATGAATTATACATATTCGGAGTGCAACCAAGTATAACCAGTGTAGGTATTGGTTTATCATACGAGCTGGAGAGAGCATTACCAAGGATAGTAGACGATCTTGAGAGAAAAATCAAGGTTATAACACAGAGGAAAAGAAAAAATATAAGTTAATAATAGGGTTTCACCTAGCGCTGGTATAATGAATAAAAAAACAAGTAAGAATGATAAACATACAAGCGTTAAAAAAAATAAAAAGAGAGAAGGTAAACTAAAAGCAGCTTTCTACTGGGCTGCTAGCTGCGGCGGCTGCGAGATAGCAGTGTTAGACGTCGATGAAAAAATACTTGATATAGTATCACATGTGGATATCGTCTTCTGGCCAGTTGCTATTGATACAAAGTATAAAGATGTAGAATCCATGGTTGATAACAGCATCGACATATGTTTCTTCAACGGCTCTGTGAGAACCACTGAGCAGGAGTATCTAGCAAGACTATTACGTAAAAAATCAAAGATACTAGTCGCATTTGGAACATGCGCTGTGTACGGTGGTATCCCAGGGCTTGCTAACCTCGCTGATAAAGAGGAGGTATTCCACACTGTTTATATTGATAACCATTCAACTGATAACCCTGATAAAAAAACCCCTAAAACGTCAGTGAAAATCAAAGAAGGGGTGTTAACGCTACCTGATTTTTATGATACTGTTAAGAGTTTAGATCAAGTCGTTGAGGTTGATTACTATCTACCTGGATGCCCACCCTCGTCAGATATGATCATGGGTATTATAGAAGCTTTTATTGAAGATAAAAAACCACCGAAGGGTTCAGTTGTTACTCCTCAGAGGTCTGTGTGTGATGAATGCAGATTCGAAAAAACCGAGAAGAAAATAAAGGAGATAAGAAGAATCTATGAAGTTGAAAAGATAGAGGAGAAATGCTTACTTGAACAGGGTGTAATATGCATGGGGCCTGCTACTCGTGGAGGATGCGAAGCACGCTGCTTAGATGCGAATATGCCATGTACAGGGTGCGGGGGGCCTCTGCTTCGTTCTATAGATCAAGGTGCTAGTATGCTATCCGCGTTAGCCTCCATCCTTGGTCTTGACGAAGAGGATAAAATGAGTGATGAGGATGTTGAAAAACTCGTGGATGAAATCGTTGACCCAGTTGGTACTTTTTATAAATACGGTTTACCAGTTGCACTGATAAACAGGAGGGTTATGAGGAAATGAGGATGGTAACTATTGACCCGATCACAAGACTGGAGGGACACGGGAGGATAAGTATCTTCCTAGATGACAAAGGCGATGTGGATAACGCGATACTTCAAGTCCCGGAGTTAAGAGGCTTTGAACGGTTCGTTAAAGGTAGACGAGCTGAGGATATGCCTCAGATTACTTCACGTATCTGTGGTGTATGCCCAGTTGCTCATCATTTCGCTTCAACAAAAGCACTTGACGCTGCGTTCCATGTTGACCCTCCATCTGCAGCTAAAAAACTAAGGGAACTCATGTACATGGGGTACCTCATATATGATCATACCCTGCATTTCTATTATCTCGGTGGCCCTGACTTCATCGTGGGTCCTGATGCGCCATCAATGAAAAGAAACATCCTAGGTGTGATAGAGAAAACAGGGTTAGAAGTTGGAAGAGAAGTTATTAAACATAGAGCTTATGGTCAAAAAATAACAGCGATACTAGGTGGGAAAGCGACGCATCCTGTCTGCGGTGTGCCAGGTGGAGTCTCAAAAGGACTCAACAAAGACGAAGTCAAAGATATTAAAAACATGGTTGATTCTTGTTTAAAGTTCGCGCAGTTCACACTTAGACTATTCGATGAAATCATCCTCCAAAACAAAAAATACGTTGATCTCATACTCAATGATTCTTACACTCTTAAAACCTATAACATGGGGCTTGTAGATGAAAAAAACAGAGTCAACTTTTATGATGGAGAGATAAGAGTTACTGATCAAAAAGGCGATGAAAGATTAAAATTCAAAGCAGAGGATTACTACAAAAACATAGCGGAGCACGTTGAAGAATGGAGCTACGTGAAATTCCCTTACCTCAGAGCAGTCGGATGGAAAGGACTACAGGATGGAGGAAACAGTGGAGTCTACCGAGTAGGATCCCTCGGTCGTCTTAACGCTTCTGAAGGTATGGCGACGCCTCTCGCAGATAAGGAGTATAAAAGATTCTACGAGACGCTCGGTGGTAAACCCGTGAACTCGACACTTGCTTACCATTGGGCTAGAGTAATAGAGCTCCTCTACGCGGCTGAGAGAGCAAAGGAACTAATCAACGACCCTGAGATCACCTCCTCGAAGATAAAAGAACCAGTAGGTGAACCAGGTGAAGGTATAGGTGTTGTTGAAGCAGCTAGAGGAACACTGATTCATCACTACAAACTAGATAAAAAAGGCCTCATTGAGCAGGCTAATCTCATTGTCGCGACGACTAACAACGCAGGCGCTATTAACATGTCTATAAGGAACGCAGCTAAGAGTGTAATCAAAAAAGGACATGTCGATGATTCATTGTTAAACATGGTTGAGATGGCTTTCCGCGCTTATGATCCTTGCTTTGCATGTGCGACGCATACACTACCTGGTGGTATGCCTCTTGAAGTGAATATTTATGATCATCAGAAGCAACTCTACATGAGGCTAAAACAGAACTTGTAAAGAAAGATTAAGCAGCGTGAACAGGATGAGGACTATAATAGTAGGTGTAGGAAACCGGATCCTAGGTGATGATGCCGTAGGAGTACACGTGGTTAATGAACTTAAAAAACATGTTAACCACCCTGATGTCACCATAGAGGAAGCGTCAACTGGTGGTTTGAACCTTGTAGACCTTATACTAGGTTACGATAAAGCAATCATAATCGACGCGTTAAAAACAGAGGAGGAGGTGGAAGGAGAAGTAAAAAGAATCACCCTTGATGAACTCTCATACATTCACTCTTGTAACCTGCATGACTCCTCATTCATAGAAGCTGTTAAAATAGTGGAGATGATAGATAAACAGCTGATACCTAAAGAGATCATTATCATCGGGGTTATAGTCAAAAAACAACCTTGTGAATTCAAAGAAGGGTTAAGTTCGAAGATATCAGCATCTGTACTGGAAGCTGTGAGGATGACACTAGTTGAGCTTAACAGTGTAAATCCAATACAAAAAAATATATGATGAATAAAAATGATAAAGGTGGGAGAAGAGTAATGAGTGACTTTGAACCAGAAGTAATTGGTTTTCTATGTAACTGGTGCTCCTACGCTGGAGCTGACCTAGCAGGTACGAGCAGGATCCAGTACCCTTCAAATCTTAAAGCTATCAGGGTCATGTGCTCAGGTAGGGTTGACCCGGTTTTTATACTTGAAGCTTTACGTAATGGTGCTGATGGTGTACTCGTCGCTGGTTGTCACCCTGGGGACTGTCATTATCAATCTGGTAACTATAAAGCCAGTAGAAGAATCAAACTGTTAAAAAAACTATTAGATGAGATGGGTGTTGAACCTGTTCGTGTACGATTCGAGTATGTATCAGCTTCAGAGGGTGAGAAGTTCGCATCTGTTGTCAAAGAATTCGTAGATGATTTAAAAAAAATAGGACCGAACCCTCTTAGAAAAAATCAAGGATGAAAGAAACCGTTAACAATTTTATCAACAAGAGGTAACATTAGATGCTCACTTGTTTTTTCTTTTATTTTTTCCATCATTCATACCTACTGCTATCAAATATCCTTTTGCTCTCTCAGCTAGTTTATACTCATTAACCTTAGCCCAGAATTTTTTAGAGTGATCAGGGTATAGTAGATGCGTTAACTCATGCATTATAACGTAATCCTGCACCCATCTAGGCATACCTATAAGACGAGAGGATATCCTTATACTCTTTGTCTTATACGTGCAGCTACCGAAACGTGTACGCTGATTCATAGCGTATCTGATACTGAATCGTAGTGAACCATTGAAGAATCTTTTATTTAGTTCTTCTGCTCTTTTCATTAGATCCTCATCAGAGTCTAAACGTCTTTTACTCATCTTATCCTCATAGCGTTTTTTCATGTACTCTACCCATCTCCTCTCCTCATCTGGTTTAAGACCCTGCGGGAGATAAACGTAGAATGCATCATCTTTAACCTTTGATTGAATAGTCTTTTTTCTCCTCTTACTTCTTATGATGATTATCTCTTTGAAGCTCATTTACAGGGAAAAAACAAATGATATGTTATTATAAAAAATAACGGTTGAGGTATGGTTTTTTTATTTTTTAACCTTCTGCAGGGTTATGGTTTTATCTTTCAGTACCACCCATCTGAGTTTATCACCGTTTTTTAGATTAAGTATTTCAACTACTTCTGATGGTACTGTTATCCTACGGCGTGAACCACGTATAGTTATAGACGTCTCTTTTATGCATTTAACCATATCTAGCTCTACTTTCATGTTGTTTTACACTCCTTTTCTTGTATCATCAAATTTTTTTAGCTGATCTCTCCATTCAGATAAGCTATACTCTCAGGGTTTTTAGGGTTATTGAAGAATTCATAAGCTGGGCCTTGCTCTATCACCATACCGAAGTATAGGAATACCACGTAGTCAGCTAAACGTTTAGCTTGACGTAGGGTATGAGTGACTAGTACAACGGTGTAGTTCCTCTTTAATTTAAGTAGTAGTTTCTCTATCTGCTGGGCTGCTATTGGATCCAACGCTGATGTAGGCTCATCGCATAGTAGTACCTCTGGTTCAACTGCTATAGCCCTAGCTAAGCATAAGCGTTGCTGTTGCCCTACTGATAGTTGAGTAGCAGGGTCGTGTAATCGATCTTTAATCTCATTCCATAATCCTACTTCCTCTAGGTAATGCTGAACCTTCTCTGCTACCTCGTTTTTCGGTTTTTTTTTGTCATGTATGCGTATACCGTATGCGACATTATCAAATATTGACATTGGTAACGGGTATGGTTTCTGTGATAGCATACCCATCTTCTTTCTTATATCAGGTGTGTTTAAATTAGGATTTAGTATGTTTACACCGTCAACTATGATCTCACCTGATATCCTCACGTTATCCTGTATCTCCAAGAGCCTGTTGAATGATTTCAACAGTGTTGTTTTCCCGCATCCTGATGGTCCTATGATTGCTGTTATCTGTTTTGATGGTATCTTGATGTTGATGTTTTTTAATATGTATTGTTTATTGTAGTATACATCTAGATTCCTCGTCTCAATCTGTATATTATTCGATGGTGTTGTCATATCTAACCTCTGGTTCCATTATGCTTTTTTTATTTAATTATATGCTTAGTTAATCTCTTAGTTAGAATCCTTGATGCCACGCTTATTATTAGGACTATTATTAACAGTATGAAAGCAGCGGCGTAAGCTTTCTGTCTCACATACGGGTCAGGTTGGGAGTACAAGTTGAATATCATGGTTGGTAGAGCTGATGTTGGTGAATCAAACGAGGATGGTATACTATTAGATTCACCTATTAGGAATACTATGGATGCAGCGTCGCCTATGCCTCTACCTAACCCTAGTAGTACACCTGCTATTATACCAGGTAGAGCTTGTTTTCTCACTATCTTAAACGCTGTTTCAACCTTGGTTAAACCTAGTGAGTAAGCGCTTTCTTTTAACCCATGAGGCACCATGCTTATGGTTTCATCCATGTACCTTGTAATTATAGGTATCTCAAGCAGGGTTAACGCTATGATACCCCATAGGAGCGACGTGGTTGATCCTAGTATGAACATTATCACCATGCAGAATACACCATATATGATAGATGGTGTACCCCATAGTATGTCAAGTATGAATCTGACACTGTTAGCTAACTGTGGATGAGTGAAATCACTCTGTAGGAATAACGCTACGGTTAACCCCACCATGAAAGCTAGTAACGTAGCTGGTATAGCTAACAGTATAGATCCTACGATAGCGTTTAGTATACCACCGCCTCTGCCAGTATATAACCTACTGCTTGATGTCTGTGTTAGCATCTCAACTGTGATAGCTGGTGCACCATGGTATAATACTAGGGATATGATGATTATCAAGCTGCCTAGGACGAAAACCAGTGAGAGGATCATCAGTATCTCGAATACTCCTTCCTCTATTACTCGTTTGTTCAATAACTCCACCTCCTCCTGGTTTTAGAGAGTATGATCTTACTGATCACGTTAAAGGCTACCACCACTACTAAGAGTAGGAGAGCCATGAACAGTAGAGCTGATTCACGTATCGGTATAGAGCTTAGTTCACTGTAATCAGATATGATCTTAGAGGCTAAGGTCTGCCCAGGGTCGAATAATGATACTGGTACACGTGATACTCCTCCTACAACCATGTTAACCGCTATGGTTTCACCGAATGCTCTTCCGAAACCTAGTATAACCGCTGATATTATACTAGGTGCAGATGCGCGGAATACTACTTTTTTAACAGTCTCCCATCTTGTAGCACCTACTGATAAGGATGCTTCTCTTAGAGGTAATGGTACAGCTGCGAAGGAGTCCACGCATAATGATATTATAATTGGTAGGACCATTATTGATAATGTGACTGACGCGGTGAATATACATAAACCAGTGCTCTGCACACCAAATAAAGGTGCTATATGATCCTTAACTAGTGGTACTATGAACAGGAAAGCACATAAACCGTATACCACTGATGGTACACCTGCGAGTAAGTCAATGAATGGTCTTACAAAGTGTTTTAATTTCGCTGGGGCGTACTCTGATATGTATATAGCGCTGAGTAATGATATAGGTACCGCTATTAGTAACGCTATACCTGTTACTAGTATAGTCCCTATTATTATCGGGTATAAACCGAATTCACCTCGTGCAGGACTCCATCTTGATGATAATAGTATCTCAACGATGGAGTATTCACTCAGAAACAAGGATGATCTCCATATAAGGAATAATAGTATAAAACAAAAAAGAATGAATATGGATAACGTGATAGCAATCATCACTTTTGTGGTTATGTAATCACGTATCAACCTTAATCTTTTATTATCCATATATCTATCATCATCTTTATTATCATCAATGAAGAGGTTTTTTATGATCGCCTACCGGTTTCTAGATACTCCAGCTCTTGTCTTATTGTTTCATCTGAGAGTCTAATATACCCTGAATCTGGGACAAAAACCTGCCCGTCAGTTAGAATCCATCTTACGAAATCCTTCACTACGCCTTTGAACTCTTGTTTAGTGACTAGATGAAGAGTACGTGACGGCGGTGAAGGGTATATATTATTAGCTATAGCCTCAACCATAGCGTCTCTGTTATAGTAGAATGATTCATCATCATCTAATACACCATTCTCATTTAAATCAATAGGGACAGGTTTCAGACCATTATACGGTAGATGAGTATTTGGGTCATAGACGTAGTTTATATTATTATAACCAATACCTAGTCTATCACCTTGTATAGCTGAGGCTAGACTAGCGTCGCCATTCACCGCGGAGTCAACAACTTGTGTTAAATCATCCTGTGTATATGAGCCTAGGTAAAGAGCCCATGTCTCAGCTGCACCGCATGAATCAGAACGTGTATAAACCCTTATAGGATCAGTAATGTTATCATCACCTACTAGTTCACCCCAAGTTGTTATAGATCTATCAATGAATATCATTTTAAATTCATCCCTCGTTATGCCTCTGGATAGAATAATCTCTAAAACAGGGTTCTGCGAGTTTATAGTAGCAACAACAGCGTCCTTCACGACTGAAACCCAGAAAGCACCTTGTTTTATCTCTGATTCGTGTATCTCACGTGAAACCATACCTATATCAACTACTCCTCTGAGAGCATCAGTCATGCCTTTACCAGCGCCACCAGATTGAACATCGATCCTTATATCAGGATGGAGAGTCATGTATTCATCAGCCCATTTAATCATCATAGGGTATAAAGCAAAAGCACCTGAGATCTTTATAGTGTTTTTTTGCTGGCTTGTACAACCACTGATTAGAAATAGGGATGCAATTACGATGAGGATTAAAACAATATTACTATATTTTTTCATCTTATTTTTTACACCTTCTCAAATTTTTTTGATGATAGGTACATCATCATACAAGATAAACTATGGCGCTCATACTATAAATATTTTTTGGAAATAATCCAATAAATGATGGTAAAAAACCAAAAAATATGTTAAAATCCGACTCATGTGTGATCGGTTAAGCAGAAAATGAGTGAAATAGAAGCATTTTTTACTCATTTCATGATGAACATACGGTAGGGGTAGGAACGTGTTTGAGGGTATACGCTTCTCCTTT